>ERZ773005.354-NODE-354-length-37774-cov-9.580079_pt1 | contig 37774 bp, 40 predicted proteins | sample MGYA00580666_ERZ773005 | MGnify/ENA primary metagenome ERZ773005 (study PRJEB29015, sample SAMEA2737999) | human oral metagenome | biome: human oral; feature: human-associated habitat; material: dental | place: China | collected 2061 ...
TACAGTCCTTCTCAATGTCGATCATGCAGATAAAGATGAAAACGCCCGTTTCACAGCTACTTCTAGGTTTATGTCTTATATTTATCAGCAATTTACTGTCCAAACTCTTGTAAAAAAAGGTGAAGCCTATGATAAAAGTTCTGCTCGCATTATCAACGGTCAAAAAGATGAAGTCACTGCCGTTGCAAGTAAGAAACTCACTATTGTGCGGAGATACAATCATAAAAAACCTACTGTCCACTTTACAACCGATAAAAAAGGCTATCCTACGCCTTTAAAAAAGGGTGTCGTTGTTGGAAAATTGACCTATACAGACAATGATTTGATTGGAAAAGGCTATCTTGACAAGAAACCACCGACTATTTCCATGCTTTCATCGGAGAAAATTGGTCGTCCTTTCTTCCTCAAATCATGGTGGAATGAATTCGTACAATATGTCAATGAAAAATTATAAACGAGCGAAATAGAAATCAGTATTTCGTAGAAGCTTGATTTCATCGTTCATCTCCGCATAGCTCGAAAGACTTGAGGAACCTTTTGAGGTTGGAAATAAGCAAATGTAACTTAATGACAAATAGGCTGTAAAAGTTGATATAGAACATATTATAGCTCATTCAATAGTAATTGGGAATGTGACAAAACTCAAAATCAAAAATTTTTAGTTTGTAGTCTCATTCCCACAAGGTTGCTCAACAGCCTGAGAGACTGTCGAGGTGGCAGATAAAGAAAACAAAGTTTTCGTCAAAAGTACTCTTCCAAGCTTGAAAAGCGAATCGCCTTGAGACTTGCTTTTCAAGCTCTATCCGTAACCTCAACGCAGTGCTTTGAGCAATTAGCTACTGCGTCTGTAATGCTAACGATATAAACAAAGAAAGCTGAACACTTTTGTCTCAGCTTATTTATTTTATCTTCATTTACTCAACTTTTCAGAATTTCCAGCTTCCTCAATCGCCTTTTTAAGAGCGTTCCAACCTAAGGTTGAGCATTTGATACGTTGAGGAAATTTGGCAACGCCAGCCAAAAAAGCTGCGTCTCCTAGTTCCTTTTGTTGATCATCTTCCCCACCTTGAACCATTTGGGAGAAAATTTCTGCCAAAGCTAGCGCTTCTTCCTTCGTTTTCCCTAGGACTACATCTGTCATCATACTGGCTGATGCTGTAGAAATACTGCAACCAGAATTCACAAATGCAATATCCTCAATCACTCCCTGCTCATCAAACTGAACCGACAGACTGATGACATCTCCGCAGGTAGGATTATTGAGATTCACTTGCTCCACTCCATCCAAACGACCTTGATGATGAGGGTGAGCTGAATGATCCGTCACAACTGCCTTATAAAGGCTATTTAGTTTAGAAAGTGCCATCGAAAAACTCCTTTGTTTTCTGCAATGCTTCAACGAGCTTATCACAGTCTGCTTTGGTATTATACATATAAAAGCTAGCTCGAACAGTCGCTGCCACTCCTAGGTAACTCAACAAGGGTTGAGCGCAGTGATGTCCGGCTCGTACAGCCACGCCTTCATAATCCAGAGCTGTTGCTACATCATGGGGGTGAAGACCAGCTAGATTAAAAGAAATAACACCTGACCGCTGAGCCAAATCCTCCGAACCATAAATGGTGAGACCCTCAACAGCTTGTAATTTGGGAAAGACATAAGCCAGTAATTCTTGCTCATATTGATGAACAGTTTCCATTCCGATCTTATCCAGATAATCAATAGCGGCGGCTAAACCAATAGCTCCAGCTATATTGGGTGTGCCTGCCTCAAACTTCCAAGGGAGCTCTTTCCATGTTGCTTTCTGCTCATAAACAAAATCAATCATTTCCCCGCCAAATTCTACCGGAGGCATTTGATTCAAGAGTTTCTCTTTTCCATAAAGCACACCGATACCCGTCGGACCTAGCATCTTGTGACCTGAAAAAGCAAAGAAATCAACATCCAAGTCTTGAACATCAATCTCCATGTGAGGTACAGATTGGGCTCCGTCCACTACCAAAAGAGCATCTATCTGATGCACTAGCCCTGCTATTTCTTTTATAGGATTCACCACACCTAATACATTAGAAACGTGAGCCAAGGCAACAAACCGCGTCTTTTCAGTCAATTTTGACTGAAAGTCAGCAAGGTCTAACATACCGTCTTTCAAATAAGCATAAACCAATCTGGCTCCTGTTTTCTGACAGGCTTCTTGCCAAGGAATGATGTTAGAATGGTGTTCCATAACAGAAATCAGCACTTCATCTCCTGGCTGCAACACACTTTCAGCATAGTGCGCCACCCAATTGAGCCCAGTCGTCGCACCTCTCGTAAAGAGAACTTCTTTCGTTGAAGCAGCATGGATAAAAGAGCGTACTCGTTCCCGCGCAGCTTCATAAGCTGCCGTTGCCTGTTCAGCCAGCGTATGAACACCACGATGAACGTTGGCATTATCTTTTTCGTAATAATCCGTAATTGCTCCTAAAACCTGCCTTGGCTTTTGAGTCGTTGCTGCATTATCCAAATAAACCAGTGGCTCATCATTGACGATCTGATCCAAAATCGGAAAATCTTTCCAAAGGACTTCTACATCAAGTTTAGACATTTCTTTTCCTATCTTTTATTTTTAGCTAAAATTTCATCAATAGTTTCAATCATCTCAATACGGACTTCTTTGACTGGAATTTCAACGATAACAGAGCCTAAGAAACCACGCACGACTAACCGTTCTGCCGTTGCCTGATCTAGCCCTCGACTCATAAGATAGTACATATCTTCTGGATCTACCTGACCGATAGACGCCGCATGCCCTGCTGTCACATCATTTTCATCAATCAAAAGAATAGGATTAGCATCTGAACGTGCTTTGTCAGACAACATGAGCACTCGACTTTCCTGTTGCGCATCTGCCCCCTTAGCTCCCTTGATAATATGACCAATTCCGTTAAAAGTCAACGTTCCCTTTTCCAAAATCACTCCATGTTGGAGGATATTGCCGATCGAATTGCAGCCGTAATTGGTGACGCGACTGTCAATCCCCTGAATCTGCTTACCACGAGAGAGAGCCACCACTTTCATATCTGCATGACTTCCGCGCCCAAACAAATCACTGTCAAAATCAGCAATCACATTCCCTTCATTCATGACTCCAATCGCCCAATCAATCATAGAATCATCGTCCAACTTGCCCCGACGACTAATATAAGCGGTCACATTTTCTCCTAGTCGATCAATAGCTGAAAACTTAATCTGAGCTCCTGTTTGAGCAATGACTTCCACCGTGATATTTGCTGTCGCAGAAACACTGCCAGAACCATAAGTTTCCAACCGTTCTAAATAAGTCACTTTAGAATGTTTTCCTGCGATAATCAGAATATGCTTGTTAAATGGCACATCACTTTCACTGTCTTGGTAAAAAATGCCTTCAATGGGCTGATTGATTTCAACATTATCCGGAATATATAGCACCGCTCCACTATTGAAATAAGCTGTATGGTAAGCTGCCAGCTTATCTTCGTCATATTTAACAGCAGACATAAAATGTTTCTCAATGATTTCTGGAATTTCCTCAAGAGCAGAATAAAAGTCTGTGAAGATGACACCCTGCTCCGCCAAGTCAGCCGGCAATTGCTCTAAAACAGTCTGCGTTCCGATCTGAACTAATTTCAAATGATTATCCAGTGCTGTAAAATCAGGTACATTTGCAAGAGATTCACTTTCTGAAAGCGTGCCGTCTCCCAAGTTCCAGCGGTGAAATTTCACGCGCTCAATGATCGGTAACTTCAACTCTTCTATTTTATCAAAAGCAGCTTGACGAAGATTCGCCAACCACTCAGGCTCCGCATGCATTTGTGAAAAATGTTTAATGGTTTCTTTTGTCATTTCATTCTCCTATCTTTTTCAAGCAAAAAGAAGGGGTAACTAAACTTCTTCTTGGTAATCAAAACCAAGTTCTTCAGCTAATTTGGCATAGCCTTCCTGCTCTAAACGAACAGCTAAGTCTGGGCCACCTGAGGCCACTATTCGCCCATCCATCATAACATGCACCACATCAGGCGTAATGTAATTCAACAAGCGTTGATAGTGCGTAATAATCATAGCTCCAAAATTTTCACCACGCATGGCATTAACACCTTTAGATACCACTTTCAGCGCATCAATATCTAATCCAGAGTCAATTTCATCCAGTAGCGCAAAAGTTGGCTCTAGCATCAACAATTGCAAGATTTCATTGCGTTTCTTTTCACCGCCAGAAAAGCCTTCATTCAGATAACGCTCGGCCATTTCCTCTTTCATATTCAGCAATTCCATCTTTTCGTCCAATTTCATGATAAAATCACGAACAGAGATTTTTTCGTCGTCTTCTTTACCTGCATTCATAGCTGCACGCAAAAATTCTGCATTGGTAATACCTGGAATTTCACTTGGGTACTGCATAGCAAGAAAAAGCCCCATACGAGCTCGTTCGTCCACATCCAGTTCTAAAACATTGACACCATCGAGCAGAACCTCCCCTTCGGTTACCTCGTAATTTGGATTTCCCATAATGGCGGCTGATAGAGTTGATTTACCTGTCCCATTTGGGCCCATAATGGCGGCTACTTCTCCTGTTTTAAGAGTCAGATTAACTCCTTTTAAAATTTCCTTTCCTTCGATTTCTACGTGGAGATCCTTGATTTCTAAGACAGACATGGTAAATTTTCCTTTCTTTGTAACCATAATATACCTTATAAGTATAGCAAAAAAAAGCCAAAAAGGCTTTTATTTTGTTTTAATTTAAGATTCTATTTCTTTCTTCTATTTCTGAATTTTGTACGAATTTCTTCTCGATAAGCAGAATTTCCAATGAACCGAAGAACATTAAGGAGTGGTGTCCGATTTTGACCCAAAACACCGATAAGTTCCGATAAAAGTTCCACTCCAAAGAGCAGACTAATCACTAATAGTACACCACCAATTCGACTTGAAACATTTAGCAAAAGAGAAATCATGGCAAAAATCATCGAAATGCCATAAATAACCAAGACTGTCCCACGATGAGTCAAGCCCAAAGAGAGCAGGCGATGATGAAGGTGACGCTTATCTGGCGTATAAAATTTTTGACCAGATAAAGTTCTACGCACAATCGCTAAAAATGTGTCTGTAATCGGCACACCCAGAATAATCATCGGAGTAATCACTGCGACGGCTGTCGCATTTTTCAAGCCTTGCAGTGACAAAACAGCAATCATAAAACCGATAAACAGTGCTCCCGTATCACCCAGATAAATAATAGCTGGGTGATAATTGTAAGGAAAAAATCCCGCGATAGACATGACCAGAACAAAAATAGTTAAGGTTAAAAACACATTGTGATCCGGCAAGAAAAAATAAGAAACGATCCCCATTGTCACCAGCGAAATAATCGATACACCACTCACTAATCCGTCTAACCCGTCAATCAAATTGACGGCATTGGTAATCGAAATAATCCAGATAACCGTCAAAATAAAAGATAACCAAGGGGCAAAGTGCAATAGTGGTCCGCCAAAAGGAATTTTAAAATGATTCAAACGGAAATCAGTCAATAACCAAATCAAACTGGCAGCCAACACAATTCCTGACATCTTTGCTAAAGGCTTCAACTCTTTCACATCATCAATAAGCCCTGTTAAAGCAATGATGCCGCCTCCTAAGACAACCGGCCAAATATAATCAAAATAACCCTTTCCATGAAAGGTCGCTTGCACAATCATCGGCATAAAAACAAGTGTAGCAACCGAGAAAGAAATGACAATCGCTAAACCTCCGCTGCTTGGCATTGGTTTTTTGTTGATTCTTCGAGCATTTGGATAATCAACCGCGCCTATCTTAAATGCCAATAGACGCACTAAAGGTGTGAGAATCACACCAATAAAAAAGGTTCCAAGCAACACCAAAATGAATTTTAAAGGGAAAGGAATCATGAGCATTTAACCTTTTGAAGACTGGCAACCGCCTCGTTGACAAGCAATAAATAACCATGCTCTTGCAAAACAGCTCTTGTCACATCTGTGTCTTCTGCATGTTCACGCATAGAAGCCAAAAGCCAAGCTGGATAACGCTTAGGATGTCCTTCAATATCAACCAAGATTGTTAAATAATAGTAACCATCCATTTTGTACAACTCCGAAGTGTTAACAGCATAGTCTACTGTTTTAGAAAAGACAATCGCTTCTTTCAAGCTGGAAAATTTCAAGATATAATAGATATATTTTTGAGTAAGGTCGTCACTGTTTTCTTCTTGATCTTCTATGTCAGAAGTGCTCATATTATTTTCTGCTTCTGCCGTTTCCAAAGACCGAACAGCTTCAATATCGTCTTTGCTTTTCTCAAAAATATTTTTTTCTAATGTCTTTAAAAATTCATCTGGAGACATTTGAGACAGCTCTTCTACATCTGGTAAATCTGCCAAATCATCAAAGTTCAGATTCTTATCAATCTTAGACTTGGTGACAAAAACATCCAGTCGGTCTGGTTTAGGAGTTACACGAAAACTGAGCATACCGCTATCCAAAAAACTCTCTGGCATTTCCAACTCATCTAAAATTGCATAGAAAAACTCTTCTGTCTTTTCTTGCGGAACGAGAAAATCTGCCATCTCCATTCCACGTTCTTCTAAATCTTCTAATTTTATTGTGATCTTAATCGTTGTATCACTAATTTGCTTCATTTCCATCGCATTACCTCATACTTCTAGTCTTTTCATTATACTAAAATTTCGGGTTTTTTACAAAAAATAGACAACCTCATTTTCTTTTACCAATAAAAAACTCAACAAAAACTGTTGAGTTTTGAATACTTAAAAAATAGCTTTAAAGATTCCGTACACGATAAGCAAAACACCGAGCCCGATACGATATTTCCCAAAGATCGTAAAGTCGTGCTTTTTCACATAATCCGTCAAGAAACGAATCACATAGAGACTGACCCCGAACGCAACGCCCATTGCTACAAGCAGCAAGAAGAATTGCCCAAATCCAAGTGTGTTTCCTTTGATAATAAATTTCAAAATCTTCCAACCACTGGCACCAAACATGACAGGAATTCCCAAAAAGAAAGTGAACTCTGTCACCACAGAACGACTGGTCCCATTCAAAAGCCCACCTACAATGGTTGCTCCTGAACGACTTGTTCCTGGGAAAAGCGACAATACTTGAAATAGCCCAATGTAAAGTGCTGTTTTATAAGGCAAGCGATCCAAATTGGTAATCGCTGGTTCCACAGTTTTATTGCGTTTTTCTAACAAAATAAAGGCAACACCATAAATTATTAACATACAAGCGACAGAAATGAAGTTATAAAAATGTGCATCAAACCAATCATCCAAAGGTAAGCCAATAATGGCAGCCGGCGCAGCTGCAATCACCACTTTCGCCCATAATTGCCATGTTTTCTGCACTTCACGCGCTGTCTTTCCAGGTTTAAACGGATTTAATTTATCAAAATAAATCACGACAACCGCTAAAATCGCTCCTAATTGGATTACAACATTGAACATCTCCATAAAAGCAACATTCTGATCTTTATATTTGAGAAATTCTTGCACTAAAATTAAGTGACCTGTACTCGAAATCGGCAACCACTCGGTAATTCCTTCTACAATCCCAAAGATAATGGACTTCAATATTTCAACGATAAACATTTTCTTCTCCTAAGATTGATTTGTTTTATTATAGCATAATTTCAAGCAAGAGAATAGGGCACTTTTTTAAAAAGCGCCTCCGCCTCCGCCTCCGCCACCACCAGAGAAGCCGCCACCGCTACTTCCACCTGATGAAACAGAGAAACTGCTAGCCGAATTAGCTGCTGCCCCATAGCCAACAAAAGCATGTGAGCTCGCATGAAAATCATACACCATATCCTGATAAACAAAAGCATTCATCGATGGATTATCAATTGTGATTTTTCGTAGTTTCATCGTCTTGGTCACCTTATCTGCACAATTAAACATAGCAGCATAAACCAATAATCTGTTCCACAAAATCACTCCTTCCACTTCTGTATCCTTTAAATGAGCAATCTCATGCAGCATATTAGCAAAACTCTTCCAGTAATAATAGTTTTCTGCCCCTTCTTCATTTAAGACGCCATCACGCTTCACCATTTTGCATTTTCTCAAAAGGTAATACAGCATTCCGCCAGCAATGAAGAAGCTAACTACAAATTGATAAAATACGAGTCCATACTCCAAGAAAATCCAAGCTAAGATGCCAAGAGAAGCAAACACAATAAGATTCATAAGGAGCATTGAAAGATATAAACACAAGAGCTCCTTTTTAGCAACAGGGCGATAATTATTTGGTAATTGCTCACGCTCAATAATTTCATGTATATTTTCTGTAATAAGTTTTAAATAGCATTTTAATAGTTGTCTCACTCTGTTGCCTGCGCTACGAACAGCTTTCTCGCCACTATTATATATCTTATCGTCAATTTTAAAATCTGAAAACAAATTTTTCACAAGCAACTGCTTGTTGTTTCCCATAGCCATTTTTAAAAATTCTTTTTCAAAATCAGCTAAACCCTTATCTGTCACTCTTTGTAATTTTGGCTGTTTCGTATCATCTGTAAAAACAAGATTACCTCGATCAATCAAATCTAATAAAGTAGCTTGGACAAGATTTTCAAATTTCAGAGATGTAGCTTGTCGCTCAGTCGGATCCAATTCTGTCAAATCTACTGAATAAACATTTGAAGCAATGACCATTGGTGGTAAATCTTGCGGTATTTCATACAAACGAGCATGCTTAGGAAACGTTACACGGGATTTTGTTCTAAGATGAAAAATAATGTAAAAAGCCAAACTAATTAGGCCAACCAATACCAAAGCAAGTGGTAAGTCCCAGTCTACTAATCTCTGGTATTTTTTTGTACTGGTGGCAACTTCCTTTTCAACTTGACGAAACTCTTGCAACCGATTGCGTTTTGTAACAGCTAAACTATTTTCAGGAACAGTTACTAGCGATCGCTCCCAATATGCATGAAATTCTAAATTTCTATTTTTAGCAATACTAGCGACACGGATCAGATAGCTATCTCCCTCTCGTGTCACTTGAGCTGGCTTCATAAAATAACCCGTGTGAGCATACAATTCAGTCTGTTGTGAAGTAGCTGGAGGAGTAATCCGAAATTCTACATTATTTAATTTTTTATCCCAATCACTGATTGGAATCCAGTGTAATTCTACAATATCATTGTAGACAAACAACATATTCTTCAACTTCCAAGTAACCGTAATGGTTACACGGTCTCCTTTATTACCGGCATTATAAATTTTATATTTATAACCACCCGCAATGTATTCCTGAACAGCAGTAATATCCGTTTTTGGTTGTCCATTTCTTAAAGCTAGAATCGTCGGCTTTCCTTCCACATCAAAGCCCAGAGGAACTTTACCAGATGTCCCCAAAGTAATGATTTGTCCCCTGTAGCCGCTTGAGAAATGGTAATTGACTGTTTCAACAAATGTCGCTGTATTATCAGAATGAATCTGTAAATTGCCTTTATAGGATTCAATATCGTAACTCACTGCCAAAACTCGCTGGCTAATGAACAAACACGAGAAAAAAATCACTATACTCCAAAAGAACTTTTTCATCTGACAACCTCCTTTTACTGGTTAGATTTATTATACCATTTTTTCAAGTAAGGGTTTACCCAATATTGAAAAGCATTGCTTTTTTCGATATAATACAAGGAACCTATTTTAAAATTAGGAGAATAATATGAAGAAAATTTGCTTATCTCTATTTACACTTTTTCTGTTCAGTCTAGGATTTGTAAATACCGTTCATGCCGATGAATATTTACGTATCGGAATGGAGGCAGCTTACGCTCCGTTCAACTGGACGCAGGACGATGACAAAAACGGCGCAGTCAAAATCGAAGGTACCAATCAATATGCCAACGGTTATGATGTCCAAATTGCAAAACAAGTCGCAAAAGAATTAGGTAAAAAACCGTTAGTGGTCAAAACGTCTTGGAATGGTTTGATTCCTGCTTTAACATCAGGAAAATTGGACATGATTATAGCAGGTATGAGCCCAACTGCCGAGCGGAAAAAAGAAATTGCTTTTTCAAATAGCTACTATACTAGTGAGCCAGTTCTACTTGTCAAAAAAGATAGTGCCTACGCCAATGCCAAAACCTTAAATGACTTCAAAGGGGCAAAAATCACGTCCCAGCAAGGTGTCTATCTTTATAATCTAATTTCACAATTGACTGGTGCTAAGCAAGAAACTGCAATGGGAGACTTTGCTCAAATGCGCCAAGCACTTGAGTCAGGAGTGATAGACGGCTACATTTCTGAGCGCCCTGAAGCCCTCACTGCAGAAGCTGCGAACTCAAAATTTAAAATGATTCAGTTCAAAAAAGGTTTTGAAGTGAATCAAGAAGACGCTACCATCGCAATTGGAATGCGCAAAAACGACAATCGTATAGAGCAAGTTAATGCTGCTATCGCTAAAATCAGTGTCAAAGACCAAACCGCTTTAATGGATAAGATGATTCGAAATCAGCCTGTTGAGACAGACTCTAGCCAAGATAAGACAAGTTTCTTTGGACAAGTGACAAAGATTCTAAAAGATAACTGGCCCCAATTTCTGCGTGGAGCTGGTTTAACTCTTCTCATCTCCATTACTGGCACAATTGCAGGACTCATCATTGGACTCTTAATCGGCGTCTATCGCACAGCTCCTATTGCCAAAAATAAAGCTCTAGCGATGTTACAAACCTTATTCGGCTGGTTCTTGAATATCTATATTGAAATTTTCCGCGGAACGCCTATGATTGTTCAATCGATGGTTATTTACTACGGTACAGCACAAGCTTTTGGGGTTTCTATTGATCGGACAATCGCTGCTATCTTTATTGTTTCAATCAACACCGGCGCTTATATGAGTGAAATTGTCCGCGGAGGAATTTTCGCCGTTGACAAAGGACAATTTGAAGCCGCAACCGCTCTAGGAATGACACATAATCAAACCATGCGCAAAGTTGTTCTTCCACAAGTCGTACGCAATATTCTACCTGCTACAGGGAATGAATTTGTCATAAACATTAAAGATACTTCTGTACTGAATGTTATCTCCGTTGTTGAACTTTATTTCTCAGGAAATACGATTGCCACTCAAACTTACCAATATTTCCAAACTTTCACTATTATTGCTGTTATCTACTTTGTCCTAACATTTACTGTCACTCGCATTCTTCGCTATGTAGAACGCCGTTTTGACACAGACGAGTACACAACAGGCGCTAATCAAATGCAAACGAAAGGAATAAAAGCATGAGTGATATCATTTTAGAAATTAAGCATCTCAAAAAATCTTATGGCCAAAATGAAGTTTTAAAAGATATTTCTCTCACTGTCCACTCCGGCGAAGTTATCTCTATCATTGGAAGCTCTGGTAGCGGAAAATCAACTTTCTTGCGCTCTATCAATCTCCTCGAAGAACCAAGTGGCGGTGAAATCCTTTACCGTGGAGAAAATGTGCTAGAAGAAAATTATAATCTCACCCACTACCGTGAAAAATTGGGGATGGTTTTCCAAAGTTTCAATCTTTTTGAAAATCTCAATGTTCTTGAAAATACTATTGTTGGACAGACAACCGTTCTCAAGAGAGAACGCGCAGAGGCTGAAAAAATTGCCAAAGATAATCTTGAAAAAGTCGGTATGGGCGAGCTTTATTGGCAAGCAAAGCCAAAACAACTATCTGGCGGACAAAAGCAACGTGTCGCTATTGCACGCGCCTTATCTATGAATCCAGATGCCATTTTATTTGACGAACCAACATCAGCCCTCGACCCTGAAATGGTCGGTGAAGTACTAAAAATTATGAAAGACCTTGCTCAAGAAGGTTTAACCATGATTGTCGTCACCCATGAAATGGAATTTGCGCGTGATGTTTCAAACCGTGTCATTTTCATGGACAAAGGCATCATTGCTGAGGAAGGTAAACCAGATGATATTTTCACTCATCCTAAAAAAGAACGTACGAAAGAATTCTTACAACGCTATTTACGATAAAAATAGGAAAGACGAGACTAAAACATCTAGCCTCGTCTTTTTTTCTATCCAAAATAGTTACTATCTCTTTTGAAAACTAATTTTTATTCAAACAAAACAAAACGTTTGGACATATATTTCTTAGAAAATATACTATAAAAAAGTAAATTTCTAATTTTTTGGAATATTTTTTATAATATAATCTATAAAAGAAAGCGTTTTATGATTTTTTGTAAAAATATTCGTTTAAAGCGTATGGTATTTTTTTGAATAAATAAGTTTTTTTGTATATAATTATTCATTACTTTAATCTCAAACCACATTATTGTACGATAGTAAATAAAAAAAGCAGGCTGCCAGCCTGCTAAAAATTCGATGATTAGTTTTCAAATTTTTCGTGATTTTTGTCGTAAAAATCAATCAATCCGAGAGCGGTTTCAAATGAAATATTCTTCACTTTAGCACGTCCTTGAGCAAGAGCAATGATAGACATTTCACGAGCGTTCGTTTCTTTACTGATGCGATAACCCGTGATTTTTTTATCACGAACCCAGCTAACAACTGATTCTACTTTTTCAAAGTTAGATTTAGCCATTTCCTTCTCCTATTTATTATTTCTAACTAAACATTTTAAATGTTTTTATTTGTTTTGTCAATGGAAAAGACAACTTATTTTGACGAATAAAATAATTCAGAATATTCTTTATTTTACTTTAAGAGCTGATAAAATTTGCGTTCGGATACTTTCTACTCCGTCAGGATTGGCTGGTAAGAAAATTGTATTATTTCCCTTATTATCTGCAAAATTATTCAATGTATCGAGATATTGGTTGGTTAAAAGAATTGACATGATTTGTTCTTCTTTCAATTCAACATTTGCACCTTTTAACTCTTTGATAGAGTCTGCCAAGCCATCCACAATCGCTTTACGCTGTTCTGCAATCCCAACACCATGAAGACGATCTTTTTCTGCTTCTGCTTCTGCAGCAGTGACAATTTTAATTTTATCGGCTTCAGCTAATTCTTGAGCAGCGACACGTTTCCGTTGAGCAGCATTGATTTCGTTCATTGATTGCTTAACCTCTGCATCTGGCTCAACTTTTGTAATCAAGGTTTTTACGATAATATAACCATAAGTAGACATTTCTTCTGCTACTTGCTTTTGTACTTCAAGTGCGATTTCATCTTTCTTTTCAAACAATTCGTCCAATGTCAATTTAGGAACAGATGACCGCAAGGCATCTTCAATATAAGACTTAATTTGAGCTTCTGGACGAATCAATTTATAGTAAGCATCTGTTACGTTATTTTCATTCACACGATATTGCGTTGCAACATTCATCATGACAAATACATTATCTTGTGTCTTCGTTTCGACAACAATCTCACTTTGCAACAGACGTAATTGCACACGCGCTGCGATATGATCAATACCAAATGGCAAGCGTAAATGAATTCCGCTATTACTAAGTTTTTGATATCTACCAAAGCGCTCTATAATTGCTACAGACTGTTGACGAACAACATATAAGGAACTAAAAAGAATAACAATCAGTACGACAACAATAATTGGCAATACTAAAAATAACATGATATGAAACTCCTATCTTCTTTTTCAAGATTATAGCATACTTAAACGTGTTTATCAAACAAAAGCGATAAAAAAACTTTTATGTTTTTTAGATGATTTAAGGCAGTAGTATATAATCTATTTTCATATAATTGATATCAAAGGCCTCTCACTTTTTATCAATGATGAATTGGTTTTAACATCCAGCTAGAAAATACAATTAGCAAGGTTGCCACTGTAAACAATGCTGCCATATACGGCCAAGCAGTGACAATTGTTCCACCTGATTGAAAAATATCAATAATGGAAAGGACCCAGTTTTGCGGCAATAATTTTCCTATCGCTTGCATATAGCTAGGGGTAATTTTAAGTGGCCATAAACAGCCTGCTAACATGGATGTTGGCATAATGATGAGGTTCGCCAATTGGCTACTTTGTTGACTATTTTTAGAAACTGCACCCACGAATAAACCAAAACCAATTACTAACAAGCTAAACAATAAAAAGGTTGTTAAAAGTACCCAGATTGGAATGTAAAAGCTGATATTTACAACTTTTAACATCCCTAAAATAATAGCAATTTGAATGGCATAGACTATCAAACCAACACAAACATAACTCAACATATATTGTAGTCTTGATAATTTAGATAACGTCAATCGATTGTAAATTTGGGAAACCTTATCGGTCAAGATTCCGCTATAAATCACACTAGCGCTTCCTAACATAAGAATCAAAAGAAAACCAGTAGTAGTTGAGGAGACAGACTTACTTTGTGAACGGTCGCTTAATGTTGTTTGCTGAACTTTATAAGATACTTTGTTATTATGAGCTAAAATATTGTTAAAAATAGTTTGGTTTCCAGCTGCAGCATCACCTATCGTATTATAATTTTCTAAAAGATAGTTAGCATTGGCTTTAAACCACTCTGTCACTTGACTACTAGATATAGCTCGCAAATTCAATGTTTGCTTTTGTCCATGGAGCACTTTGTTTCCAAAGCCTTTGTCAATCACCAAAACAGCTTCTAATGTTTTATTTTTTAAGTAGTTATCAATCTGTTTTCCATCAAATTTTGTGTAAATATTATATTTCTCATTTTGTTTAATTTGCGAAATAAATTGCCGTGAAATTTGACTGTTATCCTTATCTAAAATTCCAATCTTTGCAGCACTTTCACCCGTAAAACTCAAAGACAGTGCCAATAAGGTTGTCAAAATTGGCAATAAGATAAAGGTCACATAGCTTGATTTTTTGCGACAAATCTTCTTAAAAAGAATTTTCATAAAAGAAATCATGCTGTCACCTGCTTTCTCATCCGAACTAGAGCAAAAAGGATAAAGATAGTTCCCAAGCCCAAGTTAACTACTAATGTCGTTGGAATAGGATTCGTTTGTCCTCCAAACATAAGATAAAACAAACTATCATTAACCCACTTAATAGGTGAAATAGTTGATAATTGATTAATAAATGTACTATTAAGAGTAGACAATGGAACGTAACTACCACCCAAAAAAGCAAAGACTGGAATGATTGCATTTGAAGCTACCATTAAGAACGATTCATTCCGGATACCACTAGCTAATCCAATCCCAATCCCAATTGAAAGATATACTAATGATGCTGTTACACCCACAATCTGCCAGTGATGACTTCCCCAATTCACTTGCATAACAAAGCGGGTAAAGAAATATAAGATAGCTAGTTGAACTCCTGTGGCAAACATTCCTCCTATTAACTTTCCTAAAAGAATATGTGTATTTGAAACACCCGTCAAGTGAATGCGGCTTACAGTACCTAATTGATTATCTGAGAGAACCAAATTCATCGCTGACATAATACTGTAAAATGTAATCATCGTAAACATAGAAATGGCATAGTAGTCTGCCGAAGTCATTCCTTTACTTGTTTGAATAGAAGTTGTTTTTATATAATCAACTGTTCGTTTCTTGATATTATTTAGAGCGGTTGGATAAAGGTCGCTAATAGAATCATACGTTTTAGCATTTTCTACATAGGTATCGACCAACATTCTCACTAAATCGGCATTTTGCTGATTGATACGGTTTGTCGTCACCTTAATCGTTTTATCACTTTTTACCTCTAAAGTAGCTGTCAGAGCACCTTCACTGACTTTTTGTTTATCTGCAGAAAGATTCTTACTAACAGTTGCTTCAAGTCCCAATTCTTTATTCAATGTCTTTAGAAATTTTACGAAACTTTTTTGATAATCTGTCTCAGTTCCTTCGAGCTGATAGCTAACCTTTAACTGAGGAACGGTAGTTGTCGTATTAAAACTTGATTTGAATGCAAAACTTAAGATAACAATCATCAAAATCGGAAAAATAATCATCATCAGAATTGCCGTTCGATTTCTAAAGATTTGTAGACTTTCTTTTTTTATTAAATGAAATAGAATCATAGCAACCTCTAATCTCTTAATTTCTTACCTGTTAAGTGTAAAAAGATTTCTTCTAAATTCAAATGTGTATGCCGAATTTCACTAAAATGAATATGTGCGCAATTTAGTTTTTCGATTACCGTTTGGATACTTTCATTTTCAACTGTTATGATTGTTTCATGATCTAGCTCCGTAATTTTCCAATTTGACTCATGTACAAATTCAAAGCCTTCTCCGTCTGTTATAGTTACCATGATTTTTTGAGCAAAGTCTTTTTCATAGCGTTTTTCTAAATCACCCATGCTTCCTTCTTCGATCACTTTTCCATGATCCATGATATAAATATAATCACATAGCGCTTCTACTTCTTCCATATAATGAGTTGTATAAATAACCGTTGTACCTCGATCATTGAGAAGACGAATCGACTCAAGAATATGATTACGTGATTGTGGATCGATTCCCACTGTAGGTTCATCAAATATAATCAACTGCGGAGAATGAACCAGAGCACATGCAATGTTTAAGCGTCGCTTCATTCCACCTGAAAATTGACGTGGAAAATTTTTGGCTTGATCGGTCAAGCCCACAAATTCTAAACTTTCCAGTACCTTTTCTTTTAGTGTTGCTCCCTTTAAACCATAAAGTGAACCGAATAATTCTACATTTTCATAAGTTGTAAGATCTGGATAAATAGCAATATCTTGTGGGACATAACCAATCTTTGAACTTACTTTTTTAATAGCTTTTATTGATTGACCAAACAAACTAATCTTTCCAGATGTCGTTGGAGTTAATCCTAAAATCAAATTGATTAGACTCGATTTTCCAGCACCATTTGGCCCCAATAATCCATAAATTCCTTTTTTTTCAAGTGAAAAAGATACGTGATCAACCGCTGTTTTCCCTCCTGAATACACTTTGGTAACATCTGTTAATTCTACAAGACTCATAACTGATCCCTTTCTTCAATTTATCTATGTTGTTCTTTAAAACTAATCATCATGTAAGTTAAACCGAGAAGTAACGCACCAACTAGCCAACCATATACTATGGTAGCTACCATACACCAAATACCTATATTTAAAAAGAGTAACAATGCTGCCATTCTTTCTAAATTACCTTTAAAAGAGCAAGCTTTTACAACAGAAAAGCTAAGCACAACAATAGGTAAATTTAAGCTCATTTTTCTAAAAAAAAGATTTAGAATTCCAAAATAGAGAATAGCATCTGTCAAAGTGGTCAATAAAATCAAAGCAAAACTAAGCAACGGTTGTTGTTTGGAAAATGCTAGCCATGCCATTTTTTGAAAAATTACTCGACTGTCTACTTTAAAAACAACCTCTAATAACCCAATTAAAACAAACATTGTAACTTCTATTAAGGCTAATAAGTATAATAGTAAAAATAAGAAAAATCGCCAATTCCAATTTAGCTGTCCCAAAAACAGAGTAAAATTGATTTCACTTTTCCCTACGTTTAAAAGCAGGAAACAAGCAAGAATCAGACAGAATTGAACACCTAATAAAATGATTTCAATCATTTGATGATAAGGTAAAGAACTAGCATGGTGCAAGTGCCAACGTCTCAATAGTCTCAAATGATCTCTGTTTAGCCAAAAGGTAACACAAGCAAGAAAAATCAGAGCTACAGTTATCACAATGATTGTCATAAGACTCTCTCCTTTTTCGCTTGATAAATGCTCAGGCAGTCAATCCATAAATTACCACCAACATGCACAAGGAGAACCAACCAAATATTCCCACTCCAATAATAAATCATACCATACAGAAAACCTGTTAGTAATTTTGCATACACAATCTCTTTTCCCATTAGAAGGTGATTGAAGGCATAAAAAACGGTAGTAATGATGAGCACCAAAACAAATGGTAATTTCCAATTTTGCAAGAGAATTTCAAACCATACCAAACGATAGGTTATTTCCTCAAAAAAGGCTAAAAAAAGCGTCAGTGCAACATCAATAGGATGAGAAGCCGCTCCCACAAAAGAAATTTTCAACAATAGCCACTTTTTAGCTTTTAAACAACGAAGACTATATGAGAAACTAACTTCCAAAATAAATATTCCAATCATCAAGCAAATAGCAAGAAATAGATAGGTTAAACTTACTTGCCCACGAAAGTGAATCAGTTGAGGATGCAGCAAGTTGAGGCTCAAAAATATCAATAAATAATAAATATTGACTGCTTTTAAAAATCGAGACAAATCAAATCCATAACCATTTGGATTACTTCCAAAAATCGCCTGCATAGGAATAGATGGATTTAAACTAACTAATAAAAAACATAGACTAAGGCATTGGGTGTACAAATTCATTCGTCACACCTCCAAACTGTCTCATACGCGGATGATTTGCAAATGGAAAAGCTGGAATACACATTTCAAGCAAATCTGGCATTAAGACACGTGTAACATACCATCCTTTTTCAGTCGCTTCTGGTGGAGTCATATCTAAAAAGACTGCATTGGGACTGACTTTCTTCGCATAAGCAAGTAAAATCTTTAAATCTTCTTTTTTATTCTTGCCACTATGATTCTCTAGTTCACTTAGTGTGACGTTCCCAGAAATAAGTGGTTCAAAAGCTTGCCATTTCTCCTCTAGATTCTTGGGATGTGCATAGTAGAAAACATTACTGTCCAAATCTAGAAATTGTGGACTCTCACTTTCAATATTGACCAAAGCTGCTTGATTATAGAGTAAATTATAATAGTAACTATAACTAATAGCAGCAGCTTCCATAATTCCTCTAAGAAGTGTGTGCTTCGGATCAAGACCCGCTTGAACTCCAAACAAAAGATAAGGTGCTTCTTGATATTTATTTTTCAAAATAATACCAAAAGTATAAAGAGGATTGTCCTCACCAATTGTCATATCAATCGGAATAATCTCATAAAGGCTGTCCTTACCTAAATGCGCATCTTCTAAGATAGCTAAAATCTCTGGATCATCAATTTCAATACGGCAACAAGGTTTTTTAGTATGCCAGCTTAGCATCATTGAGTCAATTTGCAAATATTCAATAACACTGTTACACATAGCAGCTTCCAACGTTTTATGAGAAGCTGTTCCTGTTGAAAAACCTGGAATAACATACTGCTCACCTATTTCATGATTGGGTTTATAACCTACACAAAGCATTTGGACAGGAATATACATTTCTTCATCTTCAAAAAGCATGGGACATTTTACCCAGCCCAAAATATCTTTTTCTGTTACTTCCTTTTGACACATTGTCATATTCAAAGCAATATTTTGTTCAATCTGCTCTTTCGTAAAAACACGTAAATACTCTAACGGCATAACACGATTCGTTTTGCTTAATTCCTCATACGAAGCATAAACAATCTTATCTGCTAATAAATCCCCAGCAATAATTGTTGCATAACGCTCAATACTCTCGCCTACGTACTTAATTAATGCTTCTTCGTAGTGGCTCCCATATCCAATAATATGGTAACTAACTTGACTATTTTCACCAATAAATTGTTTATGATACTCTGGCATCTGCCCCGTTACACTTTTTAAATAAACATCATGAGGATGATTACAGATAGGAACTTGAGATTGATTTAAAATCCCTGTTCGATTACCACTTATCGCTTTAAATTCTGAAAAAATATGATTAAATGATGGATAAAAGTTTAACATACATCTATTCCTTGTCTTCTCTCAACAAATTTCTAACTATTTCACGTGTTGAAATTTGCTGATCCTCATATCTAAGTTTTGCTAAGGCACCTTGCGTTTGAGAATTAGCCATTTTCAAAATATCTTGCACTTGAATTTCCAAAGTAGGTAAGTAGATACTTAACAGGCGTCCCTCAAATTTTGAATTTCCCGTACGAGCTACTAAAAAAGCTTCACTAATGACTAAATTCATTAGGATATTCAATAGTGGTAAAAATGCCTGACTGACAGATTGTGTAGGTGGTAATAGTTGATTTGCAAAATGTTGATACAAAGTATGATCTTGTAAACGCGCTAAAACACGTCGTTCCAAACTATCGAAATCTGCTGTGTGTGGTGGATTCAAAGTACAAGCATGGATAAATGGACCATCCACAAACCCAACAATCAACTGCTGTTTCAAAGAAACAATGACTTCGTTTAGATGACGCATCATTGTTATGTTGAGTCGCTCTTGACATACAACAATAGCTTGATAAACTTTTAATTCTTCTATCAATATCTGCATATTTTGTCGATGAACTAAAGCATCCAGACGCGATGACACATCAGTAGTTTGAATTTTCGATTTTAGTTCATCACTTGCAACCTCAATGTTCACTCCCATCACTTTTGCTAATTCACAGGCAGAATCATTTACAAAATCAACATCGCTGATAAATAATATTGAAGCTGTATTCATTTCTTGTCCATCTTCTGCAAGAAAACGAGAGCCTCCCATTAAAATTTGCATCATATTTTCTTGAATGGCATACTTATCTTCTTGCATCAGCAAATCACTATAATACAATGCTTCAATAACCTGAGATAATTTCGCAAAATCATCTGCATCTAAACGTTCTTCAAAAGCAGTAATATCAATTGCTTGTCCTTTAAACAACGCAGAAATCATCTCGCAATAGACTGCTTTTAATACTTGAGATTCTTGACGAATGTCCAAAGTAGCTTCATTAAAGTCCCAAATTCCTTTTCTAAAACAAAATATTTCATTGAATTGAACAATTCGAACATTACTATTTAATTGATATTTCATGAAAACTCCTTATTTCCGACAACAGTCATATGTATCACATGATGATTAATTCCATCTAGACCTAACTTTTCTTCTATGTATTCTTTATTGTATCCACCAATATCCAAACTGCCATATATCAACGCTGTAGAGACCAATTGAATATTTTGAGCTATTTCACCAGCTTCAATAAATGCATAAACCGTTGCTTGATTACCATATTTTCTAGTGTTTTTTAGATAATTATAGGCATACATAAAAATAAGATTGCTATCTTCTGCATTGATTGCTCCAAACTCTGCAAGAGCTCTCATATCTTCTGCTGGAGCAATGAGATGGCATCTCAAAGCATGTTGATAGGGTAAATATTCATAATAACCATCTTCTAATCCTTCAACTTGTCTCGCATAAAAATAGAGAGTAATCGGATATAGTCCTCCCCCAGAGGCACAGTTTCTTAAAGCAACTTTTTTTTGAATCTCTTGCTTAACAGTTGCTTCCCCACTGACACCACAAGCATAGTAAAGTAAATTCGCTAAATCTTGTTTTGGCATTTTCATTGCTTTGAACCGGCGGTGGCTACGTCTATTCACAATACAGGTAGATAAGGAGGGAGCTAACTTTTTGGCTTGAGGCAATGCTATAACATCTTGAAAATCTTCAAAATAAGAACTATTGGTAAAATTTGTGACAGCTGAGTCTGTAAAAAATTCGGAAACACTCATTTTAAAACCCAAGTAATCATTATTAGCCTTATAATTCATTAAAAATTCTTGACTTAAATTATCGCTTTCATAAGGCATTAGATGTTGAGCAACTAATTGCTTTGATGTTTTTAAAACAGTTTGATGATGATAATCCGAGAAAGAGAAGTAATTGGTATTAAATTCAAATAATTGACGAGCTTCTTCTCCTGTAAGATGTCTTGGAACAGTCGAACGGATATTATCCTTTGAAAAAAATGACATACATACCTTTCTACTCTTACAATAATAAAGAGTAGTAATTCATTAACACATATGATACCAATGAATTACTACCAAATAGTTAAACTAGGTTATGTAAATATCTAATTGTACCTAATTTTATCAAAGCAAATATCATCCAGAAAGCTTTTATTAGGTTCTACTAATAGCTAGCAATTAGTGAATGTATCAACTCTCTGGATAATATTTGATAGCATTATTTACCTGGTGATGGTAAAGTTGTTGAACCACCAGTTGAATTTCCACCTACTGATATAGAGAAGCAGCATGTACAACTACAGCAGCAACATCCGCCAGGCGCAACTTGTGTTGTATCTGCCACACTAGTAGCTAAAACATTTGAAGAAAATTTCAACATAGATTTTACCTCCTTATAAAATGATGTGTAATATTACAAATTGTGATAGAAGTTAGGGAATCAAACATTGGCTGAGTCATGATATCAATTCTAATCTAGTAGACTTAAAACGGCCTAACCTCAGATAATAACATCGTACAAAGCAAAAGCTAGCTAATCTTTGTACTTTGTAGTAAGACAATCGTCCAATTTCTATCAAAATATATTATATAAGAAAAGCGTTTTCAAGTAAACTTTTTCAAACTACTTTTTGAGTAATTTTTTTCTTTTTTGCAGTATAAATACTTTATTTTGTATATAATTATGTGTTTTTTATTCACAATAGAAAACACATAATCCGGTGAACTTTGAGTCAGATAAATTTCTATCTTCGAACAACTCTATTTCTACAACCAGCCATTTTCTTAAGCAATCCGAACTGCTTCGACTCGATTTTCTGCTGCCAATTTTGTTAAAATACTTGACATATAATTTCGGACTGTTCCGTGTGACAAGTAAAATTTCTGAGCAATCTCTTTACTTGGAAGTCCTGCTGCTGCCGCTTTTAATACCGAAGTCTCTTGATTAGAAAAGGGATTCTTACTCGTCATCATGACTTCCATCAGCTCAGGCGAATACTCTTTTTCCCCTCTAAGGCGGTGTGAATCGTTTTCATCAGATTTGCAATGCTGCGCTCCTTTAAAACACAAGCATCCACATCGGTTTTCACAGCCCTTTCAAAATATCCTGAACGTTAAAAGTAGTAACGATAATCACTTTTATTTCAGAGTATTACTCTTTTAGCCACTCCAACACTTCCAAGCCTGTTTTTTTCGACATTTCTACATCTAAAATAGCCACATCTACCTTTTGAAATTGTAGTAACTCTATCGCTTCCTGACCATTTGCTACTTGATAGACTTCTTCCACATCTGGCTGCATGTTCAATAATTGATACAAAGCATTTCGTAACATACTTTGATCTTCTGCTACTAAAAGTTTCATCTTTTACTCCTCTATTGCTATCACCACTTGAATTTTAGTTGGCTTGCGGTGATTTAAAATCTCTACATTACCAGACAAAATCGTTAAACGCTCACAAATAGAATGTAACTCCTTTCCTGTTATTTCCTCAAAACCTATTCCGTCATCTTCCACATCAAGAATCAAGTTCCTTGCATCTGAAATGAGATAAATTATACAATGTTTAGCTTGAGCATGCTTGATAATATTTGCTGCTAATTCTAGTAAAATCATAGTAATGCTGGATTGCATGCTAGGTGAAATACTAGCTATATTGAGCTGATTGTCCAAATGAACACGAACATCACTCATTTCCAACATGGTCTGAATCGTTATCAACTCTTCATGCAAAGTTCGACTTTTCAAATTATCAATAATTCGTCTCACATCAGCCATTGATTGCTTGCTAATGTCATGCACTTCTGCCAATTCTTTACCTGCTTGCTCATATTGACTCATCTTGAGAAGTTGTTGGACTAATTCTGTTTTCAAACTCAGCATGGCAAAGGTGTGTCCTAAACTGTCGTGCAAATCACGTCCGATTCGATTGCGCTTATTTTCTGCTAAAAAAAGATTAAGTTGAGCAGGTACTAGCTCCATAAAATGAGACACAAGAAAACCACTTCTGTTGGATATGTCAAGAAAAAGTAGACACAAAGTTAAGTGAAAACGAGGGAAATCATTATATTTGATAAAGCATTTAAACTCTCTGCTGTCAGACTCATTACAGAGGAAGAGCAGTCTGTAAAAAGCGTTAGTTCGACTTTAGGAATTCATCCAAATAGTTTATATCGTTGGGTTCAATAATATGAAAAATATGGAGAAAGTGCATTCCCAGGTCATGGGAGCGCTCTTCATCATGCTCAATTTGAGATTAAAAAACTCGAAAAAGAAAATAAGATATTACAAGAGGAATTAGTTCTTCTAAAAAAGTTCCAGGTCTTCTTGGAGACAAAACGAAAATAAAATTCCAATTTTTAAAGGAAAATAGTTCTAGCTTAAATATTAATCATGATTGTCAAACACTTCAAGTATCTCGTTCAGGTTTCTATACCTATCCAAAACGTAAGCCATCTTCAAGACAGATAGAGAATGAAATATTAAAGGAGATTATTAAGGCTATTTTCTATGACCATAAAGAACGCTATGGTAGTGTCCGAATCACTCAAGAACTCTATCGACAAGGGATAAAGGTCAATCGTAAACGCGTTGGTAGATTACTTCATGAATTTTGTCTCTATGCTAAAGGAAGCCGCTATAAATACAAGTACTATAACCGTCGGCGTTCCTCATTGACACGTCCAAATTTGATTAATCAGTGTTTTCAAACGAAAGGTAAGAATGAAATCTGGCTAGGAAATTTAACTTATATTCCTACAAAAGCAGGAACACTTTATTTATCTGTCTTTATAGATATCTATAGCAGAAAAATTGTAGGTTGGGCGATGGGAAATCGCATGCAAGACCAGTTGGTAACAGATGCTTTTAATCAAGCTTATCATAGAGAAAGACCTAAGGAAGGATTAATAGTCCATACAGATCAAGGTTCACAATATACCGGAGCACGATTCCAAGACTTGCTTAGGAAGAAAAAATGCAAATCTAGCATGAGTCGAAAAGGGAACCCTTACCTTATGGAATCCTTTTATAAAACATTAAAAAGAGAGCTTGTCAACGATGCACATTTTGCATCCATTGAACAAGCTCAACTTGAAATCTTTAAATACATTGAAACCTATTATAATCCAAAACATCTTCATTCTGCATTAGGATATCGGTCACCAATAGAATTTGAGACAAATAGTCTCTAATCCACTTAACTTTGTGTCTACTTTTTCTTGACATATCCACTAATAGTGTTTTTCTACTGTCCCATTTTGGGGGTGCAGTGCCAGCATTTTGCTTCATTTTTTCTTCCTTGATTTGCTCAGAAAGCTGTATTCGATGAAGACCAAAAGTCATTAAGTCTGAAAATAGAAAAGTAACCAATAAAAACGAAAGATAGGAGATATCAACTGGATTTTTCATATAAAGACTAATTAGAAGAAGGGGTTGCAAGGTCAAAAAACTCCCAAAGCGCCAGGATTTAAAAGACATCTCCTCAAAATGATAAACAAAAAGATTGGAAAGATAAAAAATGTACCAGACAAAACCAGAATTCAACTAAATCGAGCTATAGAAAGTATAGACAAGTAAAATCAACCACGAAATCTGTTGAAACATTTTATGATTACTTAGCAAAATCGTATAATACGCACCGATAAAAATAGCTGTCCACAGCAAGGTTAAAAGCGGGTAATCACCACTTATGACACCCGCTATCGGAAAAAAGATAAAAACTACAGCAACATGAAACATATGGTGAATATTTTTAAATTTTTCCCACATCAAATTATTTTACCTCAATCCGTTTTTTATGCACAAAATCAAACCACTCACACACAAGGTAAATACAACTAAGTTAGAGTACAGAACCCCAATCAAGACGATGCTGGTTCAAATAGACAGAAATCAAGTTCATCAATTGATAAGTTGGCAAAGTTTTGCCGATTGCCTGCATCAAACTCGGAAACATCGTCAATGGAAACCAAAGCCCATCGAGAATAGCTAAGGTCATATAAACAATATTGCCAATCACAGAAACAAACTGTGTATTCGGAATCAGCGCTAGCAACAGTCCAAGTACAACAAAGGCTGCACTCCCCATCATCAATATCCCTGCCGATACAAACCAATCCATCATTGGCACATTCACATGACGGACGATATGCCCAACTGAAAATACGACTGTAATCGCAGGCAAGTAATCTATCATCATCGCCAAAAACTTAGATATATAATATTCTACCACAGAAACAGGAAAATGAACGATTGTTTTCTGCCAATTACTAATTTTATCTGTATGCAATGTACTAGGAAAAGAGAAGAAAGCTGTTGACATCATATTAAAGGCTGTCATTGAAAACAAATAATCTCGCAAAAAATTACTTGGTAGAGTATATTCCAGAGAACAATAGATAAAAATCCGTCGGCATCCCAATAGACAATAAATAGTAAGTCACTTGTCGTTTTGCCAATATCAATTCGATTTCCATTAAACTCATCAATTGTTTCATCACAAACTCCTATTCTTATGTTGTCTCAAAAATACTATCCAACAACGTTCGGTTGCGTACTTCAATTTCCTCAATCGTACAGCCATTATGGATCAAGACTTGCCATACTTTACTGGCCTCTTTAGTTGCAAAGGACAGAGCACTTTGCTTGATTTCGATTTCGGTTGCTTCAGGTAAGTTTTCTACAATAGCTTGGTAAGAAAGCGGAATAGTGAAGTGCTTTTCCTGTTCTTCACTACGCATGGCATACGGCGTCGTATCTCGGATTAGTTCTCCCTTATGTAGCACCAAAATACGATCCGCTGTATGCTCCACTTCTTCGATATAGTGAGAAGAATAAACAATAGTCACACCATTTTTCTTTAGTTCATCCACAACTTCCCAAAAATGCTGTCTTGTAGAAGTATCCATAGCAGAAGTTGGTTCATCTAAAAAGAGTATCTTCGGACGCCCGATAAGAGCTAAAACAAAAGAAAGTAACCGTTTTTGTCCACCAGACAATTTACTGGCCAACTGTTCTTTTTGCTTATCCGTAAATTTCAACAGAACATCAATTTCCTGATTGCTCAGACTATTTGGGTAAATACTTTGGAAAAAGTTTAATAGTTCATTTACCTTCAAATCTGCCACGACTGTGTTTTCTTGTGGCAAAATAGCAACTACCTGTTTCAATTGATTATTTGTCGGCTGCAAACTCTGAATCCTGACCTGTCCACCTGTAAGAAACTTATCGCCCAACAAGCAATCCATTAATGTCGTTTTCCCAGCCCCATTTGGACCAATCAACGCCACACATTCTCCATCGTTAATTGTAAAAGAAATATTTTTCAAAATTTCTTTCCCACGAATCTCTTTGGACAAATCCTTTACTTCAATCAAATTCATCTTTTTCCTCCTTGATAAGTACATACATAAAGACTGAGCAACCAAGATTGCAAAGACACTCCAAAAATAGTGTAAAATACCAGTGGTCCTAATCCTACTTCCAAAGAACAAGCTGTACAGAATACTCGTTATCAGTCTTCATCAAGATATTACATTATAATGACCAATTTTCATTGATTGCTGAATCACTAAAATATAGAGAGCTGAACATCTTTTTCATAAACCAGCTGCCTTTCCTTTTGATAATTCTATTATATATTTTGTCAAAAATTCCAACTAGATGATTTTGTCATCGTTTCACATGACAAATGTCACAAAAAAGACGACTCGGTTGAGTCGCCTTTCAATGATTCTTTGATTTTATTCAACACTAAAAAGATATGGATAAACTGGTTGTCCACCTTTATGGATTTCCACTTCTACATCTTCAAATTTTTCAGTAATATCTTGAGCCAATTCATTGGCCAAATCTTCACTTCCATCTTCACCGATGTAAATCGTCACAATTTCGCTGTCTATATCTAACATTTTACTGAATGTTTCATTCAATGTTGTCAACATATCCGGATTAGACACAACAATTTTTCCATCTACCATACCAAGATTATCGTTTTCATGAATTTCCAATCCATCAATCGTTGTATCGCGAACAGCTGTTGTCACACTACCACTTATCACATCCGTAAGAGCAGCCGTCATTCGGTCATGATTTTCCTCAATAGATTTACTTGAATCAAAAGCCAATAGGCTTGTTAAACCTTGCGGAATCGTTCTTGTTTCTATTACTGCAGCAGGTTGTTCAATTACCTCAGCTGCCGATTGTGCCGCCATGAAAATATTCTTATTGTTTGGCAAGATAATGATATGGCGAGCATTGACCTGTTCAACTGCCTTAATAAAATCTTCTGTTGAAGGATTCATCGTTTGACCACCGGAGATGATGTAGTCTACTCCTTGTGCCTTAAAGATTTCTGCCAAACCTTCACCAGCCACAACTGCAATAACAGCATACTCCTTTTCTTCAGCAGTTTGCTTGTTCTCACGCTCTTCCTTTTCAACTTGTGCATCATGTTGATTGCGCATATTATCTACTTTGACTTTGACAAGGCTTCCATATTTTAAGCCTTCCTGCATGACTAAACCTGGATCTTCCGTGTGGACATGAACCTTTACAATTTCGTCATCATTGACGACAAGGAGTGAGTCCCCCAATTCATTCAAATAATTGCGAAATTCATCATAATCAAATTCTTTTACATACGTTGGACCTTTTTTCAAAGCCACCATGATTTCAGTACAATAACCGAATTTGATGTCTTCTGTTGCCACATGACTCGCTACTGACTTATGATGCTCTGCATTAATCATTTCCGTCATTGTTGCAGGCGTTGCCTGAAACTCTTCGGATGCAATGTATTCACCTGTCAACGCTGCCAAAAAGCCTTCATAGATGAACACCAAACCTTGACCACCAGAGTCCACAACTCCCACTTCCTTTAAGACCGGAAGCATATCTGGTGTCTTCGCAAGAGCTATCTTAGCACTCTCAAGAGCAGCCTTCATCACCTCAACAGCATCGTCTGTTTCTTCTGCTTTTTTTCTAGCACCGATTGCAGCCCCGCGAGAAACAGTTAAAATCGTTCCTTCAACAGGCTTCATCACAGCTTTGTAGGCCACTTCAACTCCAGACTGAAAAGCAAGAGCTAAATCTTGTCCTGTTAATTCTTCCTTTTCTTTCACACTCTGAGAGAAGCCACGGAAAAGCTGTGAAGTAATAACACCAGAATTCCCACGCGCCCCCATCAAGAGACCTTTAGCAAAAATTCCAGCCACTTCACCAACAGTAGAAGCAGATTTATCTGCAACTTCCTTTGCCCCATTTTCAATGGTCATTCCCATATTGGTACCTGTGTCACCATCCGGCACAGGAAAAACATTTAAAGAATTGACATATTCAGCCTGTTTATTCAAACGAGTAGATGCAGACTGCACCATTTCTTGAAATAAACTAGTAGTAATATTTGACACGATTATTCTCCTACAACTTTAATATTTTGGATATAGACATTTACTGTTTCAGCAGTAATTCCAAGCTGATTCTCAAGACTGAATTTCACACGCTCTTGAATATTTTTAGACACTTCACTTATCTTAGTACCATAGCTCAAAACTGTATACACATCAACAGCAATGCTTCCTTCTTCCGTTGTTTTTACTACAACACCTTTTGCATAATTTTCTTTGCCCAACAAAGCTTGGAAATTATCCTTAATGGCATTTTTACTGGCCATTCCGACTACACCAAAAATTTCAGTTGCCGCTCCGCCAACGATTGTCGCAATAACATCATCTGTCAGCTCGATTTGACCATCTTTTGTATTGATTTTTACAGTCATAATTTCTACCTCAAAAGTATTTTATAGTTTATTTTACCATATTTTATGCGGACTGTACAAGAGAGAGTACATCATTAAAAAGGATTCAATCAATACGGAATGTTTCTTTTACTTATCTTAAAATAAACATATCCGTAATCCGCTTTCTTATGCAAAAGAAAATGAACCTCTCAAAGGTCCATCCTTTCGTTAATTAAACGCGTTCAACTTTGCCAGATTTAAGGGCGCGTGCTGAAGCCCAAACTTTCTTAGGTTTACCATCAACTAAGATTGTCACCTTTTGAAGATTTGGTTTCACAGTACGTTTTGTTTGGTTCATTGCGTGAGAGCGGTTGTTTCCTGATACAGTTTTACGACCTGTAAAGTAACATACTTTTGCCATTTATACTTGTCCTCCTGATTAGTTTCACGGGCTTTATACCACATACCGTAAAATTTTATCACAATTTTTAAGATTTTGCAAGACTATTTTTCTTATATTTCAAAATTCAAGTAGATCAATGACTTTCTTAAATTTTAAACATAAATAATTCCTAAGCGACCAAAAGATACATCTCCTTTTACATAAAGAGTCTTATCTTTCTCATTGATATTACGGGGATTCGTCACTGTACCAAAAGCATTATCCACATCTAACTCTACACGCCAATTACTTGGTACATATAATGTAGCATTCCCAAAAGATACATCAATATCAAAAGTTGCAGAGTCTCCTTTAATGATAGCATTGTCAAAATAAACCGTAGCATTCCCAAAAGCACAATCTAGTGTTTCATAAGTAAAATCATCCGAATGGATATAGCGTGTACCACTTCCAAAATTGATGTCTCCATTTATGACACGACGAGCATTTTGACCATGATAAATACCCCAAATTCGTTTTGGTTTGAAAATCAACCCAATTCCAATAGAAGCCAGAATACCTGCTAAGAAAATTGTTCCAGATGAGATTGGCAAAAAGTGATAACTACTATTTGCAACGATTAGGGAAATAATGGCTAAAATAACCCCGCCAGATAAATTTCCTCTCCAAAAATTTTCAATTGCAAAGTAAGCAAATCCAAGCACAACAAGCATTGGCCAAAAATTGAAATCAATAAGCGGAATACCAAAATTTCCTTGTAGCAGCACCCAGCCGGCTAATACCAAAAGCCCCACTCCAAACAATGTTTTTCTCATAATATTTACCTCATTTCACTTAATTTTTCCTTTAGGAATTGAAAATAATGCCTAGACACATGCACTTGCTTATGGGTATCATAAAAGCGAATACTGCTCGTTCCTGAAAAAGACTTCTCTAATGAATAAATTGCTTTAATATTCGTAATCGTTGATTTAGAAATACGACAGAAATACCGCGGCAAACATTCTTCTAGCTCATACAATTTCAGTTTGACTTCATAAGCATTATTTCGAGCATGCGCAAAAATTTTATTTCCATCCGTTTCAAAGAAGAGGATATCTGCTAAATCAACATAATATTCACTCGTATCTTTGTAAAAAAGTATAGATGGCTTGGCAACTTCTTCCAGAGAACGTTGAATGCGCTCTATCTGTTCATCAAAGCGAGGTGCCTTAATGACAATTTCTGCTTCTTCCAGATTCGAATCTAACTCTACTCGAATTCTCATAAACGCTCCCCTCGCTTTTCTTTATTTTATTATAACAATTGTCACATGAAATTCAAGCGATTTTCAGTAAGTGGTTCATTCGGATAGGTAAGTGGTCGTGAAATCTGAATAACTTACTTGTTTTTCATGAGCTGACCAGATTATAGCCCCTTTTTACGTACTGTATAAACAACAAAAAAGCCTTCAATTCAATGAAGACCTTCAATGATGCCGATTATAGGGCTTGAACCTACGACCTACGCGTTACGAGTGCGTTGCTCTACCAACTGAGCTAAATCGGCGATTGCTACCTCCTTATTCTACCATGTTGACTTGTTTTGTCAAGCAAAAATTTTACAACTTCTTAATCCAACTCAGACAAGGCCTACTTTTATCCCAAAGATTAGGGAAGATTTTTAAAGTCCTAAGCCTAATAGACGTTAGTCCTGTCGTAAGTAAGATAATGCCCTAATATCGCTATTTTGACTTGTAAATAGGAGATTTTTTGACAAGTAGCATTTTCCAAAGTTCGTAGAAACTGACTGCCAATTCCTGATCTATGATAGAATTTCTTACCCGCCAGATAGTCAATCTCAGCACAATCCTTACCGGAATAGGACAGACTGACAAAACAGCCTTCTTCCCATCATAAACCATCCAAGCCTGCAAATCTCTCATTCTATTAAGCCTGTGTACTCTCAAGAATCCAAAATCATTCTGATAGATCAGCCAAAATATCTGCCACAAGAGCAGATTTTTCGTCTTTACTTGCAACCTCTCTTCCTTGAACCATTACTTTCTTCCAACATCTCAACCCAAGAATCAAAATACTACCCCATTAAATGAATCTGCTCTGTAATCAAAGCTTTATCAGCCTTCTCATTCAAAGGCGTCAAAACCCACTTGGTTTCTATATCATCACAATGGTGAATGATAGGCAACCAACTTTCCTGTAAAGACTTCCAGAGGCTGCTGGTCATAGAAAACAATATATACCCTTTTCTGTAAAAGTGTCAGCTTTTTTAACGCAATTTTATAAGACTTCATTTAGAAAGGTTTTAGGTTAAGTAATTTTAGAATACCTTTTTACAAACACTTAGCGCTCTTCCTCCACTTTATTATATCAAAAAGATTGACTACGCCTAATTGAAAGAGGGAAATTCGATACTTTTTGAATTAATCTAACACTATATTTATTATTTATATTTCCTTTTACTGATTTTCTTTCTATCACTAAGAAAAATTTCCTTGTTTTTTTTCTCATTTAATGGTTTATTCTTGAGTTCCAATATCCATGATAATAGAATAGGTATTAATATCGAACTTGATAAGAATTCTAACACTGCTGTACTTTCTATATTCATTTTAGCAATTGGATAAATTCTGTTGAAAGTAACCAAAAACATTATCGAGGAAACGAAAGACAATCGAAAGAAAAATACAGTAACTTTTCTATCAGACCAGTTAGATATAACCGATATAATTTTTCCACTTAAAATTACAAATTTATACACTATCATTGTAATATAAAAAAGTATACTAATAATAATTCTATAAAAAAAGTAAGCAAGTAATATTATAACATCCAAAGACATTAATAAGGGTACGAAAAAGAATAAACCATATTTACTATTTTTATTTTTTTCTATAAAACTGATTGAAAAAAATGATTTTGCTTTAGAATTATCATATAAATACTTAATCCAATTAAATATAGTTTTAGATTTATCCCCCAAAAAGTATCGCACTACTTTAGTAAAGATTTTTAAAAAGACTCGTCCAAATTCGAAAATTAAAATCCCAGCAAACAATAAGTATATTATTGAAATGAAAAATAGAAAGATTAGTAAAAGAATATTACATATATTACTATTAGGGATAGAGTTAATTTGTTTTATCAAAAATTCTGGAATCCTATACAACTCTGTAATCGAAATAAAGCTAACTACTGATAAAATTGATTGCCATTCTGAAAGAGAAAGCACATTACCACTAGGGCTTTTTAAAATTTCCTTAAGCTTTACAGAGGAATGAATATTATCATATATCCGTTCTAACCAATATAACAAAATTAAACAGGAGACAAAAAAATAATTTTTTATAATTATCTGCCCCAAAATTATTAATACAAAAATTACGATAGCTAGAGACCAAATAATATTCTTTAGCCAAATCTTCCAAGTATTGCTCTTATCCGATACTGAGTTTGCATTATTACCTTCCGGAAAGTACAAAAAAATTTTACTTAAAATAGGTATGACACCCAAAATGATTCCCCAACTTAAGAACTGTTTTATGAACATATAATATTGCATTTGTTATTTATTTAACCCTTTACCTAAATTTCTATAATTATACTGAATTAAATTACAATAAGCAAATCTAGCATTTCTTTCCGTAAACCTATTTTTATTGTAACTAACATTTATTTAATATAGCGTCTAAAAAGACTTGTGAACACTATTTTTATAATAGTATGCTAATATAATACATACATTATTTTTTACTGAGAAAACACAATATAGTATCTCCATTTACTCATTATATTAGGTAATATGCAAAGAAAAAAGATCTATCCAATTGGATAAATCTTTATTTAATATTTACTAACCTAATTAAGCTTTACCTTCTGAACCGAATACGTCGATACGTTCTTCAACAGCTTCTGTAATTGCTTCGAAACCTGGTTTCAAGAATTTACGTGGGTCAAAGAGTTTCTTCTTATCGTATTCTGCTTCGTTTGCTTCGTATTCAGCAACAAATTTACGAGTTGCGTTAGCAAATGCGATTTGGCATTCAGTATTAACGTTAACTTTCGCAACACCAAGTTTGATAGCTGCTTGGATTTGGTCATCAGGAATACCTGAACCACCGTGCAATACGATTGGGAAGCCTGGAAGAGCTTCTGTCAATTTCTTCAAGTGGTCAAGGTCAAGACCTTCCCAGTTTGCTGGGTAAGGACCGTGGATGTTACCGATACCAGCTGCCAAGAAGTCAATACCAGTTGCAACCATTGCTTTAGCATCTTCAATGGGAGCCAATTCGCCATCACCAATGATTCCGTCTTCTTCACCACCGATAGTACCAACTTCAGCTTCTACTGATACGCCGTTTGCATGAGCAAATTCTACAACTTTACGAGCTTTTTCAAGGTTTTCTTCAACTGGAAGATGTGAACCGTCAAACATAACTGAAGTATAACCAACTCGGATACATTCAAGTGCATCTTCATAATGACCATGGTCAAGGTGAATAGCAACTGGTACAGTAATTCCCATTGATTCTACAAGGCTTTCAATGAGGAGTTTACATACTTTATAACCACCCATATATTTAGCAGCACCCATAGAAGTTTGGATAAGAACTGGAGCTTTTTTAGCTTCTGCTGCACGCAAGATAGCTTGAGTCCACTCAAGGTTGTTTGTGTTAAATCCACCAACTGCATAACCGTTGTCACGAGCTGCTTGGACAAATTTTTCTGCTGAAACGATTGCCATTTGTCAGGCCTCCTATATATTTTTTGGGACATCCCATTTACATTGTTCATTTTATCACTTTTTGGCAAAAAAAGCTAGTTTTTCCCATACTTTCGATTGAATTTCTTCCAATCCAATCAATGTAAACCCTTTCTTCTCCTTAGTCTTGAGCGACTTTGGGATAAGACATGAAGAAGGTCAAACGATCATCTTGCATCTCAAAATGATAAGCTAATTTCTCATGTTCTAATAAACTTTTGACCACAAAGAGCCCCATTCCTGAACCCTTGGCCTTACGACTAGCATTTTCAGAAAAAGACTGGGCCAATTTTTCTTGTTCTTCAGGACTACAGTTATTCTCGATAAAGAGTTCTCCTTCTCTATCGCCAATGCGGACTAGGCCACCTGGAGTGGAGTGCTTGATGGCATTACTGATGAGATTCGATAGGATTAGGTTCATGACAGATGGGTTTATGTAAGCCTGCTGATGGGTTAGGTTAATGTCTACATGAAGTTCTCTCTCCTTGGCTAGCAAGGCATAACCCTGAACCAGACTTTGCGTTATCTGAAGGAGGTCAATCTCTTCTTTCTCGTCTCGTAATTCCTGAACGGAAGAAAGAGAAAGTATCTGGAGAACGTGGTGACTGAGGTCGTCCACAATCCCCAAGGCAACTCCAAGATAGTGGTCTCTATCTCTATAGCGACCGATATTTTCTTTCATATTCTCAATCAGGATTTTCAAACTAGCCAGAGGTGTTTTCAGTTCATGAGAAGCCCCTCGAAGAAACTCAACCTTCATCTTCTCCAGCTGGAGAATAGCTTCATTTTTCTCATGCAAGTCCGCAATGACAGTCAAGAGATGCTGGTAAAGGCTATTGATTTGTTCCTTGAGATCACCAATCTCATCCTTAGAATCCACGCGCAAACGTACTTGATCATCCAAATCCATCATCCGACGGGTCACCCGCTTGATTTCCAAAATCGGTGCAACAATAGTCCGAGCATAGATGTAGGCCACCAAGAGGGAAATCAGAAAGGATGCCAGCAAGGTATAGGGAAGAAACTGGAGACTGATCTGCTCTGCTTCTTTTTGCAAATCCATGGAAGCTAGAAACTGAAGAGTCATAGTGCTACCATCTTGCGTTTTTACCTCGCGTTCCTCAATGAAGAGTGAAGTTGTCTGGCGAGCTGTATCTAGTGGAAAATTATCCTTAACCTCTAACTTGTCCTCAGTCATTTCTCCCTTTACAGCTCCTTTGATATCACTGGTCTGGGAATACAAATCTAACACTTGCTCGATACTTTGTCTATCCTTTCCTTCTAGGGACTGGGCAATAGCTGTCGCTTTCTGACCAATGGTTTCCTGACGATGACTCAGGTAAGTTGACGGAAAGAGAAAATAAATGGCTAAATGAAGACAAATAACCAGAACACTAAAAATCGAGAAGGTATAGATAAATATCTTTGTAAATAAACCTGTTCGTTTCATTTTCGCTCCAATTTATAACCAACATTGCGCACAGTGAGGATACAATCCAAGTCTAGCTTTTTCCGCAGTTCCTTGATATAAACATCAATGACACGATCAAAGGGAACCTCATCTGTTGCCTTCCAGACAGCATCGATAATCTGAGAACGAGTCAAGGCCCGTCCCTCATTTTTCACCAGATAGTCCAGAATTTCCAACTCTTTGGCATTAATGGCCACTTCTTGACCTGCGAGGCTTGCACTGTAACTCTCAAAATCCACCTTGGTATCCTTATGGGAGAAGACTCGCCCCGTATCGTAGTATCGCTTGAAAATTGCATCCACCCTCACTTTTAAGAGAGACAGGGAGAAGGGTTTTTCCAGATAGCCGTCTGCCAGAGAAGCAAAAGCACTCATCTTGTATTCCTCATCCTGAAAGGCGGTTAACATCAAGACAGGAACCTGACTGGTCTTACGAATCTCCGCTAGGACTTCTAGACCATTGAGCTTGGGCATCTGGATATCCAGTAAAACCAGGGCCACCTCATAGCTGGAAAATTTTTCTAGAGCTTCCTGACCGTCTGCTGCCTCAATGGTTTCATAACCACAATCGGTCAAATAGTCACTGATCCCCTCACGGATCATCTCTTCATCTTCTACAATTAAAATTTTCATAGAAAAGTGTTTCTCATTCCTTTAAATTTCTTGTAAATTATCTCAGTTTCATCTTGAAAGAAAGAGGTATTATCAAGAGACAATAGATAAAAATGCTACCTATATTATACCCCATTTAGGGGAGAATAGGTAGCAAGTTTTTTATTCGCTATCGAGCAAGAGTTCTTTTGGTTGTTTTCTGAGGAGATTGCTTGAGGCAAGCGCCATAACGAGAACCACTAGAACCAGAGCAAGGACAAAGACGATGATAAAGTCTGATGTCTGAATAGAAATATCTAAGCTCGACAAGGTCTTACTAAAGCCGTCTACTTCTGCACCACCACCAAGATTAGAGGCTTGAGCAGCCTTGCTGGCTTGCTTGGCAACACCTGAAGTGACATTGGCAAGAACAGTATTTCCGATTGCTCGAGCTGTGTAGTTGGCTAGGAAGTAAGCCGAAACAAGAGCAGGAATGGCAATCAAGATCGATTCGGTGATGAATTGCCCCAAGATACTTGCCTGCTTGAGACCGATAGAGAGGAGGATTCCCACTTCCTTGCGACGGGCGTTGATCCAAAGACTAAGCAAGAGTGCAAGGAGAAGGACTGAGAAGCTCAAGCTACCCCAGAAGAGGAGGTTGGCCATCTTGTACATACCAGAGATGGATTGCTCAAGAGCTGGGTAGTTAGAGGAGCTCTTCACAAGTGTGTAGCTCTTCCAGTTGATACCGCTGATACCATTCAACTCTTTCATGACGTCATCCAAGTTCTTGTCTGCTGTTACAAAGAAGGTTGCGTCCCCATAAATAGCTGTGTCTTCTGTGTATCCATAAAGTTTTGCAGCTGTGTGAATGTCTGTGATAGCTGTATTTTCATAGAGTTCTTGTGAATAGGTTACTGCTGACTTATTGTGACCATCAAAGAGCCCCTTGATTGTCACTTCGACTGTTTCCTTGGCACCTTTTTCATTGTCTGCATCATAGACATTAGAGTCCAATTTGACCTTATCTCCGACTTTCCAACCGTGTTTGGCTGCCAAGTCCTTGTGCATGAGAATCTTGTCCTTGTCGTCGTTGGTTAGGTGCTCACCTTCAACCAGCTTATATGAGCCAGAGACAAACTTAT
>ERZ773005.360-NODE-360-length-37381-cov-9.711702_pt1 | contig 37381 bp, 27 predicted proteins | sample MGYA00580666_ERZ773005 | MGnify/ENA primary metagenome ERZ773005 (study PRJEB29015, sample SAMEA2737999) | human oral metagenome | biome: human oral; feature: human-associated habitat; material: dental | place: China | collected 2061 ...
TTGTGGCGCAATTCTACGGAGTGCACCTGGATATTTCGCAGTATCTGCTGATTATCCTGGTGTCGGTGTTGGGTTCTGCCGCTACGGCAGGTACAACGGGCGCTATCGTGATGCTCACTCTGACCCTTTCGACTGTGGGTCTTCCTCTTGATGGAGTGGGTCTTCTATTGGCGATTGACCCGATTATTGATATGGGACGTACCGCTTTGAACGTTGCCGGGCAAGCTTTGGTTCCCACGATTGTCTCTAAGCGCGAGGGTATCCTCAGCGCCGAGATCTACAATGCACCGCGCAGCGCTAACGGGTTTGTGCCGCAGGATCTTGTGGAAGCCGCCCAGTCGAAGCTGATTCGTGGCGAGGATACCTCGCCTAGTTCTGCCAAGGTTACCGCTGCGTCCTAGGCGGTTCTTGGCTACGGCATAGGGTATGCAGCGCATCGGTATGGTACGGAGACTATTCTCTCGCATGAAGACCAATCTTGATACTCGTTCTAAAATAAAGATATGACTTCCCAATCTTCTGTTCCATCCGGTGCGTCGCATTCGGCATCAAAGCCCGCACCGCGCCTGATTCTGGCTTCCGCATCACCCGCGCGTAAAAAGCTCCTTGAAGACTCCGGCATTATGTTTGATATTCACGTCTCCGATGTCGATGAGGATGCGGTGCTCGCCAGTGCTGCCCAGCGCGCCCGTGAAGAGGGACACGCCGACCTAACCCCGGCGGAGGTTTCCGGCATTCTTGCGGAGGCGAAGGCACGCGCGGTTGCTGATTCTCTCGCCGCCCAGGGTGTAGTAAACGCCTTCGTGCTCGGATGCGATTCTGTCTTTGAGTTTGAAGCGGTCGCCTACGGCAAACCGCATACTCCTGAGAAAGCACGCGAGCGCATCGCTGCGATGAGTGGTCGAAGCGGGGTGCTCCACACCGGGCATTGCCTCATAGATTTACGGGATGGGATCGGTGAGACCAAAGATAAACGGCTTCCCACCGTTCAGCAGGTACGCAGCGCTACCGTAAACTTTGCGCCGATGAGCGCCGCAGAGGTTGATGCTTATGTTGCCACGGGTGAGCCACTTCATGTAGCGGGTTCCTTTACCCTCGACGGATATGGTGCTGCCTTTATTCAGGGCATCTGCGGGGAATCACATACGGTGATTGGGCTGTCGGTGAATGCACTCAAGGAAATGCTCTCACAATATGGGATATCGATAAGCTTTTTCTGGAAGTCCTCATCAGACTAACGAGCGCTAAGCCAAACCCGGTATAAGCATCCTCACTTTTCTTATATTTTTCGCGTCATTCGGCGCTATATATTCGCCATTCTCAGCTTTTCTCGCTATGCTTTCGGCAGGATAAAAAGGAGAGCCTCAGTGACTCACAACCCGGCAAAAGCCATCAAAAACTTTACAGCTGTTCCCGGACACCATACCGGTCCGGTCAGTAAAATTCTTATTGCTAACCGCGGCGAGATCGCGGTACGTATTATTCGCGCAGCCCGTGACGAAGGTTTAGAGACCGTAGCCGTTTATGCAGAACCGGATCGCGATGCCCAGCATGTTAAACTCGCAGACGAGGCTTACGCTCTAGGAGGGGCGACCGCGCCCCAGTCATATCTGGTGATGGACAAACTCATTGAGGTAGCTATTCGTTCCGGCGCGGATGCGGTGCATCCCGGCTACGGTTTCCTTTCAGAAAACGCCGAATTCGCCCAAAAAGTCATTGATGCCGGGTTAACCTGGATTGGTCCCTCCCCCGAATCTATTACCCAGTTGGGCGATAAAGTCGCCGCGCGCCATATCGCTCAGAAAGTGGGTGCCCCCTTGGTACCGGGGACCAAGGATCCCGTAGAGTCTGCTGATGAAGTACTCGCCTTTGCCGACGAGCACGGTTTACCCATCGCGATCAAGGCAGCATTTGGTGGCGGCGGTCGCGGCATCAAGGTTGTGCGTAACCGCAGCGATATTATCGAGCTCTACGAATCCGCCGTGCGTGAAGCGGTCGCAGCCTACGGCCGCGGAGAATGTTTTATTGAGCGTTTCCTAGATTCCCCGCGCCATATCGAAACTCAGTGCCTGGCCGATGCTCACGGCAATGTGCAAGTCGTTTCGACCCGTGATTGTTCTCTTCAACGCCGTAACCAAAAGCTCGTAGAGGAAGCCCCCGCCCCATACCTTACGGAAGAACAAAGCGACCGGCTCTATGAAGCATCCCGTAAGATTCTGCAGGAAGCCGGATACCAGGGTGCGGGTACCTGCGAGTTCCTGCTTGCCCCCGACGGAGCGATTTCCTTCCTGGAGGTAAACACCCGCTTGCAGGTTGAGCACCCGGTTTCCGAGGAAGTATCGGGCATTGATCTGGTGCGCGAACAGTTCCGCATCGCCCGCGGCGAGAAAATCGATCCGCAGAGCCCCCAGCTGCGCGGTCATTCCTTTGAGTTCCGCATCAACGGCGAAGATGCAGGGCGTTCCTTCATGCCAGCACCGGGTACCATCGAAAAACTTCGTGTTCCTTCCGGCCCCGGTGTGCGCTGGGATTCCGGCTTCGTAGAAGGCGATGCTATCAGCGGCAACTTCGACTCGATGCTGGCCAAGCTCATCGTGACTGGTGCTACCCGCGAGCAGGCGATCGAACGCGCTCGCCGAGCCCTAGACGAGCTCACACTCGACGGCCTTCCGACGGTGGTTCCTTTCCACCGCGCAGTTCTGGACGAACCCGATTTCGCCCCCGCTGCAGGAGCAGATTTCAAGGTTCACACCCGGTGGATCGAAACCGATTACAAGAACACCATTTCGCCCTACTCCGGCGCTCCCGGCAGTGTGGATGATGACGATACCGAACGTCAAACCGTGGTCGTTGAGGTTAATGGTAAGCGTCTTGAGGTTGTTATGCCCGAGCTGGGCGGTACTCCTGCCAAGAGTAGTTCAAAGCCCGCGTCGAAGACCCGTAAGTCCCGTGCTCGCGGCGGTTCAAATGCGGTCAGCGGCGACGATCTGACAAGCCCCATGCAGGGTACGATCGTGAAGGTCTCCGTTGCTGATGGAGACACGGTCGCTGAAGGCGATCTGATCCTGGTGTTAGAGGCTATGAAGATGGAACAGCCTATCAACGCGCATAAGGCCGGTAAGATTTCCGGGCTGTCCTTGAAGGCGGGCGATACCGTCACCGCAGGTGCCGTTCTAGCCACCATCAAATAGCCTTCTGACGGGACTCTATACCCTATAACCGCCGGATGCGTTCTCTCATACGCATCCGGCGGTTTGTTGTTCGTGTATTCCTGATTTTTCATCCTCGAACACTGAAATACAGCTGAATGGTCCAGATGATGAATACAGGATGTTGGCACCGCATCGCGAGGCGTAGAATATAAAAGTTGAAAATCTACACTCACAGCATCGAGCGTAGTCGCTACTATCCCTTTTCAGGAGCTGTTCACGATGAGCACACACGCGCCCGACGTTTCCGCCGGGCACAGCACGCAGGTTAAGAATACAACCCCCAAGAGCAGAGTTATTATCGCCTCTCTGGTGGGCACCACCATCGAATTCTACGACTTCTATATTTACGCCACCGCAGCTGTGGCGGTTTTCCCGGTTCTGTTCTTCGCGTCCAAAGACCCTACCACTGAGCTGTTAGCTTCCTTCGCATCCTTCGGCGTTGCTTTTATCGCCCGCCCGCTGGGTTCTATCGTTTTCGGTCACTTCGGCGATAAGATCGGCCGTAAAGCAACACTTGTGGGCGCACTCCTCACTATGGGGTTAGCGACCTTCCTCATTGGCTTGTTGCCCACCTACCATCAGATTGGTCTGTGGGCACCGGCAATGCTAACCATTATGCGTTTCTGCCAGGGTCTAGGCCTGGGCGGCGAATGGTCGGGTGCGGCTCTGCTCGCCAGCGAATATGCCGAAGAAGGCAAGCGCGCACGTTCCGCTATGTGGCCCCAGCTGGGCGCGCCCATTGGCTTCGTTTTTGCTAACGGATTCATGCTGCTCCTAACCAGCTGGATTACCTTCAACTCCGCCACAGACGGTAAGAACCTCGATCACCCCTTCCTGATTTGGGGCTGGCGTGTTCCGTTCTTGCTCTCCATCCTCATGGTTGCCGTGGGTCTGTATGTGCGTTTCAAGCTCGAAGAAACCCCTGTCTTTGCCAAAGCTGTCAAAAATGATGAGAAGGTTAAGACCCCACTGGTTGAAGCGTTCAAAGTTGCCTGGTGGCCCATGATTCAGGGTACCTTTATCATGGTGGCATGCTACGTGCTGTTCTACCTGATGACTGCATGGATTCTTTCCTACGGTATTGGAAAGGTTAATGCGGGTGGTTTGGGCATCCCCTACCACAAGTTCTTGGAGATTCAGCTCATCTCTATCATTGGTTTTGCGCTCTTTATTCCCGTCTCGGGATGGTTAGCCGACAAATACGGTCGCCGCAAACAGCAGTTGTGGACTACTATCGCTATGGCTGTCTTCGGCGGTAGTTTCACCCTATTTATTGCACCCTCCGTCGTGGGTACCGGAGCACAGGCCAATACCACCGCAGTTACCATCTTCATGTTCATCGGAATGTGCCTGATGGGGCTTTCTTTCGGGTCCATGAGCGCCTACCTGCCCGAGCTGTACCCCACTAATGTGCGGTACACCGCCAGCGGTATCGCCTACAATATGGCATCTATTCTGGGTGCAGCCTTGACCCCGTTCGTGGCGGTATGGCTGAATACGAAGTTTGGTGTTGGGGCCGTCGGATACTACCTAGCAGGTGCATCCTTGCTGAGTGTTCTCTTCATCTTGCTCACGCATGAAACCCGCGACGTCGATATGAACGCGGTCAGCACTAAATAGCCTGAATACTGTAAGCATTTGAGGGGCGTGACTCTACACGAGTCACGCCCCTCAAACCTATATCAAGAGCTGTGGTGAAAACTAAACACGGGTGTGAAGCTGCCGCGATGCCGTAGAAATCGCCTCGGATAGAGACGGGTATACAGCAAAGGTTGCGGCCAAATCGTCCACCGTCAGCTTCTTCTCGATAGCCAGCGCGATAGGATAGATAAGTTCGGATGCACGCGGACCGACCACGACCCCGCCAATCACAGTACCGGAGTGCTTACGGGCAAAAACCTTCACAAAACCGTCTTGGAACGCCATCATTTTGGCGCGCGGATTCGTAGTCAACGGAAGCATGACAGCCTCGCCTCGGTAAACCCCGGCGGCAAGGTCTTTCTCACTAATACCCACGGTCGCAATCTCCGGGGTGGTGAAAATATTCGCTGCCACTCGATCGGTGCGAAGCGGATGCACCGTATCACCCAAAAGATGCGCCATCGCTATGCGCCCCTGCATAGCGGCTACGGAAGCCAACGGGTACACGCCCGTGCAATCCCCCGCAGCGTAAATATGCGGTACTGACGTGCGTGAAACAGCATCGACAACCACATATCCCGACTCATTGGTCTCTACACCAGCGACCTCAAGACCCAGTCCTTCAGTGTTGGGAATGGAACCAATTGCGACCAAGCAATGCGTGCCGGAAACCTTGCGTCCATCGGAGAGAGTCACCACCACACCGTCGTCGGTGCGTTCCACGGCGCTCGCACGCGACCGCGGCATTACCCGAACACCACGGCGCTCAAAGACGTCTTCCAGCACACGCGCGGCATCTTCGTCTTCTCCCGGAAGCACACGATCTCGCGAGGAAATTAGGGTCACCTGGGAGCCAAGCCCGTTATAGGCAGATGCGAATTCGGCACCGGTAACACCCGAACCGATTACGATGAGTTCGCGAGGTACCTCACGCAGATTATAGAGCTGTGTCCAGGTGAGAATCCGTTCCCCATCAGGCTGCCCGGTCGCCATCTCACGTGGGTGCGTCCCGACCGAAAGCAGAATAAAGTCTGCATGCAGGTCATATTCCAGCCCGGTATTATCGGTAACCGCGACGGTGTGCGGGTTGGTAAGTTTACCGGTGCCGCTGATAATTTTGACCCCGGCGGAGGCAAGAGCCCTTTTGATATCGGCAGATTGTTGATGCGCTAGATCCAAAACACGGCTATTCACCCGGTTCATATCTACTTGCAGCTGCGGCGCTTTGCCCTTTGTATTTTCGATCCCCAATCGCCCAGCATCAGAGAAACGAGTCATCATATCTGCAGTAGCGATAAGCGTTTTCGAAGGTACCACATCGGTTAGGACTGCGGAGCCGCCTAGAGCATTACGTTCGATGATTGTTACATCGGCGTTCGATGATGCTGCCACAAGCGCGGCCTCATAGCCGCCGGGCCCAGCGCCTAGTATCACGATTCGTTGGGATGCATAGTTCACTGTTGAAGTCACACTTTCATTGTGTGCTATCACACTGAAATACTCAACCGAAACCGCCGTCTTCTCTAGGATATTAAATGCCGATTTTTGGTGCCGAGTAGGTACCGTGATGCCTGCAGGAGCGGCAGAGTCGCCGAGAACGCTACGGATACATCTTGCTGCCTACGAGAGTCTTATATTTGCCGGGTAACGTCATGAGCCATATTTTGAAGTTGCGCTGCTTCATAAGTGTGCATTCGTGCGGGTAAAAACACTATACTTGAGAAAGGATTTCTCGGTTTATAAATGTTTATAGGGCACTGAAACCGGGGTGAAGCACACACATCATCGGCCCAATGCAGGTCGCTACAGATGAAGGAAAATTATGGCTAAAACGACGAAACCTCCCGCCTACTCCGGGCAGGGCAGGCATCTTGAGAACGCAGTGTTGTTCATCGGCTGCTTCGTATTTTTGCTTCTATCCCTCTACCTGCTGGGCACCTACCCCGAAGGCGGTCCGGTTCTGTATGCCGGAGCCCTCGTTGCGTTTGGAATTTTCTTTGGTGTTGTGTTCCATCTGCTGCCCTCGAAGACAACCCGTAAGATTACGGATCAGAACAAGGTACAGAAGTAACTGAAGCACCCCATTTTATAGTTTTTCTTATCTGCCGGATGGTGTCACAATCTATAAGAAATGTGGCACCATCCGGCAGTATGTTGCTCCCACGCTATTCCTTGCTGCCAAACCTTACCGGTCCGCTCGTGCCAAATTCTCCGCTGCGAACCTTAGCTCGATGGGCGACATAAAACAGGAGGGCAGGTGCACCGCAAGCAACCGCGATCAGCAGGTACGCCACTACAACGAAGTACACCATTAACCCGTACGAGCTGAAAAATACCCAGACAATCGTTCCCAAGGCGACAAAACCTAGCGCAGCCCATCCCACGATACTCAGCAGAAGTCGCATCCAGCCTTTTGGGGTGCGCGGGGTAGGTGCCGATGACATCATGACTCCTCCAATGCTTTCGGGTCTGCCGAGTAGATAGAGTTAATGAACTTCGAGCACCATTCCAACATAGGACCGTCAATAAGGTCCACGCCACCGACCGGCAGAGTCTTAGGACGCGGAACCAGAGTCAGCCACGTGCTCAGACCCTTCGGTTGGGTGTGAGTTGAGCCAGGATACACACGTTTGAGGCGCATCTGCCGTGATTCCGGCAGCGGTTCACCGCTGACCACGCGCAGTTTCGGTCCCAGCGCAGTAATCTCGTGGATGCCTGCTCCCCGTGCTTCGCGGCGCAGCACCGCCACCTGAAGCAGATTCTCCACGGGCTCGGGTAAGGCACCGTAACGGTCATGAAGCTCTTCGCGTGCCTCCGCGATTTTCTGATCGGTGTCTGCGGAGGCTATCTGGCGGTATGCCTGCAGGCGTAGACGTTCCGCATCAATATAATCATGCGGAATATGGGCGTTGACAGGAAGATCAACCTTAACCTCGACCTCGGTGTTCTCCTGTTCGCCGCGGAAGTTGGCTACAGCTTCTCCCACGAGACGCAGATACAGATCAAAGCCGACACCCGCGATATGCCCGGACTGTTCGCCGCCGAGCAGGTTACCGGCACCGCGAATTTCAAGGTCTTTCATCGCCAGCTGCAGTCCGGCACCCAGTTCGTTATGGGTAGCTACAGCTTTGAGGCGTTCATGCGCGACCTCACCCAGGCTCTTATCCGTCGGGTACAGGAAGTAGGCATAAGCCCGTTCACGCCCGCGGCCCACACGCCCGCGCAGCTGGTGCAGCTGACTCAGACCATAATTCTGGGCGTTATCGACAATCAGGGTATTGGCGTTTGAAATATCCAACCCGGTTTCCACGATGGTTGTACATACCAGAACATCGAAGCGTCGCTCCCAGAAGTCCACGATAATCTGCTCAAGCCGGGATTCGCTCATGCGCCCATGTGCCGTGGCGATGCGCGCCTCCGGCACGAGCTTACCGATTTCGGCGGCAACAGTATCAATATTCGCCACCCTGTTATGGACGAAGAATACCTGCCCTTCCCGCATAAGTTCGCGTCGAATAGCGGCAGTAATCTGGGCATCGGTACGCGGCCCTACAAAGGTCAGCACGGGATGCCTCTCTTCCGGCGCGGTCGCCAACGTTGAGGTCTCCCGAATACCGGTAAGCGACATTTCAAGCGTGCGCGGAATTGGGGTGGCGCTCATGGCAAGCACATCCACATTAGTGCGCATCTGCTTGAGCTTTTCCTTATGCTCCACACCAAAGCGCTGTTCCTCATCAATGACGACGAGTCCAAGATCCTTGAACTTCACGTTTTCCGAGAGGATGCGGTGGGTACCAATCACCACATCTATGCTCCCGGAGGCAATATCCTCCACGATAGCGCGGGTTTCTTTAGCCTTTTGGAAGCGCGATAGCACCTTAATTTTGATGGGGAATCCCGAGAAACGCTCGGTAAAAGTCTCAAAATGCTGCTGCGCCAGCAGGGTTGTGGGTACGAGTACGGCAACCTGTTTACCATCCTGCACGGCTTTGAAGGCCGCCCGAATAGCGACCTCCGTTTTGCCAAAGCCGACGTCCCCGGAGATCAGGCGATCCATGGGGATTTCCTTCTCCATATCCGCCTTAACCTCGTGAATAGCAGTGAGCTGGTCGGGAGTCTCATTATAAGGAAAAGATTCCTCAAGTTCCCGTTGCCAGGGAGTATCTTCTGAGAATGCATGACCGCGCGAAGCTTGCCGTGCCGAATAGAGTTTCACCAGATCAGCGGCGATTTCTTTAACTGCTTTACGTGCGCGGCTCTTTGTCTTAGCCCAGTCGCTCCCGCCCATTTTAGAGAGGCTCGGGGTTTCGCTTCCCACATAGTGCGAAATGAGATCCAGCTGATCGGAGGGTACAAAGAGGCGATCAGGGGCTCCCCCGCGTTTTGAAGGCGCATACTCGATCACCAGGTATTCTTTCAAAGGGGTTTCCCCATGTTTTGAGGACACTCCAGCGACCGGGCGCGAAGCCATTTCAATGAATTTACCGATACCGTGGCGTTCGTGCACCACATAATCGCCAGGGGTTAGCGCCAGAGGATCGACGGCGTTGCGTCGTTTACGGGGTTTGAGTTTTTTGCCGCTCGCGCCACGTGGCGCGTAGGTGCCGCGCCTGCCCAAAATTTCACTTTCAGTCAAAACAGCAAGGCGCGCCTCAGGAATTAAAAATCCGGCAGAGGCTGGGGTCTCACAAACTTCGACGACTCCGGGCTGTAGAGCGCCTTCCGTTCCCCCGTCGAGGGTTTCCCGACGTATGGCTGGAATTGGGTCTTCTCCTGAGATACTCTCGCGGAAAAGCTCGATAAGGCGGTCGGTGGATCCTCGCCCATTGGTAAGCGCCAGTACCGTCCAGCCGTCACGAACCAGCGAACCAACCTCGTGAAGCATTTGTTCTACCGAGCCGGTGAAGGATGCTGGAGCCTGTGCCGCGACCGTCATAGTTGGGATGTCGTCGTCGAGAGCATTGTTGAGAAGATCTACACTATCGACAAGCTCGGTGATTTCCCACCAGGATAGGTTACGGTCCAAAGATTCCTGCTGGGTCGCGGCAATCGTGCGGAACCCGCTGTCGCTGACCCGAAGCTGTCCCAAGTCTATAGGCGCACGCGAGCCCGCATCGGCGGAAGCATCCCAAGCGGCCGCTAAAAACTCCTCATTGGTTGCCACAAGGTCTTCGGCACGGGCACGCACCCGCTCAGGTTCCAGAGAAATAATGAGTGATTCTTCGGGGAGCAGAGACACAAGAGTCTGCATTTTATCGACAAGAAGCGGGGTTAGAGATTCCATGCCTTCGACATAGATACCTCCCGCGATTTTCTCAAGCATGCTTGATGCCGCCGGATAGTCCGTTTTGAGTCGGGCAGCACGTCCCATAACTTCCGGGGTAATGAGAAGCTCACGGCATGGGAGTAAAGTAACGTGCGTTGGGTGGTCTGCTTCCTGCCCTAGAGTGCGCTGGTCTGCCGTTGAGAAGTAACGTATTTCGTCAAGTTCGTCACCGAAGAATTCCAAGCGAACTGGATGTTGTGCGGTAGGTGCAAAGACGTCGATAATACCGCCTCGAACCGCATATTCACCACGCTTTGCTACGAGATCTACACGCGAGTATGCGGCATCTGTTAGACCTTTAATAACGTCTTTGAAAGAGTATTCTTCACCGCGTGCCAGGCTTACCGGTTCCAGGTTCTCAATACCAGCCACGAGGGGCTGAATGACCGCACGCACCGGGGCTATAACAACCTGCGGAGTCGGCGTTTCAAGATGAGTTATAGAGCGCAGAACATTCAAACGTTTTCCCACGGTATCGCTGCGTGGCGAAAGCCGTTCATGCGGCAGAGTTTCCCACGCGGGAAAGCTCTCGATATGGTGATCAGGCAAATATGAGTGCAGGGCATGCGCGGTATCCTCAGCCTGTCGCTCGGTTGGTGTAATAATGAGCGTCAGCGGAGTTTTTCCGGTTCTGGACTGGCGCCGTACTGCAACGGCAAGATCAGCTATAAGGGGTGCCTGTACGCCGGCAACGGCGCCAATCAGGGTTTGGACAGGACGTTCCGCAGCGGGAACATCGCAGGCTTCAAGAATATGACGGTAGGAGGGCTGTTCTGCCAGAAGACGGCTCAGTCCAGTTAGTTTCACGGATACTCCTTCTACCGGATGCGGTGGCTATCAAGGCGGCGCCTCCCAATAACGCGTGCGCTCTATATTGCCACGTTGATGCGTTTGGGTACCCGTCTATCTTATACCGTAGGGGTATCTCGCTCAGGCTTTTTGTCTATCTCCTCGACTACAGCCGGTGGGGCGGGCCTTCACGATAAAATCTATTGTTCGTCGGTTCCTATCTGCTCATATTTTTGAGGATGGCATGCGAAATGCATATTTTTAACTGTTCATGAGAGTGTCCTTAAGGTATATCCCCTTATAAATCCTGACTTTAAGGCTGTGGCTAGAAAATTTATAGTAAGGCTTGCCCGCTTCCCTTCTCCCTTGTTATCACAGGGAACCTGTTTTCTGGGGGTATATACTATTATTTTTTATTTGATAGGTAAAGTATGTGCCAAGTCTCAGAACGTATATTGAGTGCATATTTATAAATTTAAGAGGTTTAAGTATCTTTCAAGTAGACTCAGCTACCAAAACCTACCCCCTCAGAAGTTTTATAGGTATTTTATGAGTAAATTTCTATACACGAGAACAACTATCAACTTTGTATCGATACAATCATTTACACCTTTCTTTTGATAAGGGTTCATAAAATATTTATTAGGTTTTCTTATAATATTTGTCCACCCCTCGGACTATCCGCGAGTATTGTGACCTCACCACGGTCACAACTCTCGTTCGCTGTGCTAGCCTATAGGTATCCACGGAAAGTTCTGTGCCTTCATGGCGCGGTGTAGCCCCATGGAAAATAATAAAAACCAACGGGTACTCCCGTCGGCAATAGCAATTCACTCACTTACAATTACACAAAGGGTGGGTTGTCGTTATTGTTGGCAGAAGTGCCTTCACTTTACCGATAACCAACCACCTTACAACTGAACGAGAAAGATCGTGCTTCGTACGTTTTCTTCACTTCCGAAACAGCGACGGGCAGCAACGGGCTTACTTCTGAGTTTGTCTCTGATAGTCCCCCTTGCGGCATGCTCTCAGCCATCAGATCAACAGACTGCGAGCCCTGGAAGCTCAGCTTCAGCAAGCTCGTCATCTTCTGCTTCCAGCGCATCTAGCGCTTCTTCCGCCCCTTCTTCTGAAACTGCTACTTCCTCTGAATCTGCACAGGCTGAAGTTCCTGCGCAGGACGAAAATTATCCCCAGGCAGAGCAACTCAAAGACGCTAAAACTGTCTCGACTGACGCTGCCGAGGTTAAAGAAGTCAACGGTCTCGTAAACTCCTATGAGCAGACCATGTCTTCTGTTCCAAGCGCGCCTGAAGGTTCAGCAGATACTGCTTCATCAGATTCCGGTCAACCCCGGCAGCTTGTTGATGAGGCAACCATGGACTCCATCAACAAGGTAGCTGTAGACAATGCCGCCGAAGAATACGCGGCATCCGCTGCCGAGTATGCCCAGAACGGTTGGCATTACGAGGGTACCAGCACGGTCGTCGGCAGCCCCAAAGTTGCCGAAGGAACCTACCAGGGCAAGCCTGCACGATTCGTCGAGGTATGCCTGGATTCCTCCCAAGTCAAGACCAAAGACAGCGCGGGTCGGGAACTCCAGAGCGGGGGCAAACGGACTCTCAATATATATACGCTGGTCGAATCTGACGGCACGTGGAAAATAGCCCAACACGACTTCCCTAACAATCCCGATTGCTAAGCACATGGTACGTCGTACCTACAGGCATCGTAAGGCCACTTTATCCTTCGGTGTCTGCCCGTGTTTATTCCACTCCTTCAATACGTATTCAGCATTCAACGGAGGTGCAATAAAACCATGAAATTTGCTAGAAAAGCGACTACGGCGGTAGGGCTTGCCCTGACGCTTGGACTTTCCGGGCTAGCCCCGGTAGGTCCCGTAGCCTACGCTGCTGAGGATGCGGTCGTTCACGACGGCTCCTCCAGCGACAAGGCAGCCGCTTCCTGTTATGAAGCTAAACAAGTCAACAAGGACGCAAAATCCGGTAAGTACTGGCTGTACACCCCTTCGATGTCGGCTCCACAGCAGTTCTACTGCGACCAGGAGACTAACGGCGGTGGTTGGGTTCTGATTGGTCGCGGTCGTGACGGCTGGACCGAGAACTACCACGGTCGAGGTGCTGCGTCTAAGCTGTACACCAGCCCTGAGGGTGACGACGCAATGACTCCGGTACAGCTGCCCTCCACCACTGTTGATGAGCTGCTGAACGGTCAGAAGCCGCAGGATCTTGAAGATGGCGTACGCTTCCGCCGCGCTCTGAATACTGACGGCACGGAATGGCAGAACATCACGGCGCATCGTGATCAGACCGAGCGTTGGACCTGGGCTCTGCGAAGCAACAATATCTGGTCCAATATTGACGTCAGCGCGGATAACCCCCAGTACATGCAGAGGGATCGTACCCACTTCGACAAGACCGAGGGTCATATCCAGCAAAATGGCACCTACTCGGTGCTGAACTTTGATGAGCAGCGTGAGCAGGGATGGAAGCTCGGTTTTAGCTACAGCCGTGATGTCCGTGCTAACGGAAATCGCAATGAGAGCGCAAGCAACTCATATCTGTACCGCCCGAGCGGTTCCAACGCTACTCCCTTCGCTTTCACTCAGGTCTACCTGCGCCCGAAGCTAACCCAGCAGAACATGGGTGCACAGGCTATTGGCGATAACGGTACCGCGGCAAGTAACCGCCGCGCACTGCCCAAGAGCGGTTCTATGCCATGGAAGTGGCGCACAAGCGATAAGTCCGGAACCGGTAACGTCAACGAAATGAACACCTACGTTCAGGCTATTACTCAGGTAGGCGACACTGTCTTCACCGGCGGTGACTTTGCATACCTGGAGTCTGCAGCCGGTGCTCATGTGGATCAGTCTTATCTTGCTGGTTTTAACGTCAATACTGGTGAACTGGTACAGACCTTCAAGCCGAAGTTCAATGGTCAAATTAAGTCTCTTGAGGCTCTGCCGAACAACAAGTTGGCCGTTGGCGGCGAATTCACCGAGGTTAACGGCGAAAAGGTGCCCGGTTTTGCGGTGCTTGACCCCGCAACCGGACAGCTTGACCGCGAACTGAACCTGCAGGTTGAAAACAATGTTTCCGGTTCAGCTCTTGCTGTGAAGACTCTGCAAGCTCAGGGAGATTACCTGTACTTGGGCGGTACGTTTACCCACCTCAAGAGCTCAGGAACCCCCAATAAGGTTTACTCCCGTAACGCTGCTCGCGTGAAGATCTCCACCAACCAGGTTGATCGCACGTGGACCCCGCGTTTCAACGGAACAGTAAATGGTATGAGTGCATCGGCAGATAACTCCGAGGTGTTTGCCGCCGGTTACTTCACCGAGATGAATGACCAACGCGCATTCCGTGTGGCACGTATCCTCGATTCCGCCAAGAAGGTCGGAACATGGGAGGTCACTCCCTCATACCTTCCGGATCCACAAACCCGCGAGAAAAGGGTGTGGGGCTTCCACTTTGACGTTCAGGATGCTGGCAGCTCCGTATGGCTTGGCGGTACTGAGCACATGATTTCTCAGTACACTAAGAACGAACCAATGACCCGTTTGAGCTCTAGTATTACCCGCAACGGCGGTGATTTCCAGGATCTGCATCTCAACGGTAATAACATCTACGGCGCCTGCCACTGTGGTGACTTCCTGTACCAGGGCAGCGGCACCCACGACTACGCATGGCGTGGTTCTACCGTGACCGACAGCATCCGTTTGGTTGCTGCGTTCGATAAGGACAGCGGTAAAACTCTCCCCGAGTTCGCTCCTACCCTTAAGGGTAAGAGTGGTCACGGCATCTGGGAATCCTTCGTGGACTCCAATGGTGTACTGTGGGTTGGCGGCGATTTGAACCGCTCCCTAGGTGAAAATGGTGTGCAGCAGGAATCTGTTGGCTTCGTACGCTACGCACCACGCGATGTTACTCCCCCGCCTGCTCCGAGTAACCTGACCGTTGCTCAATCCGGTGATAACGATCAGCTGAACTGGAGCGCATCTGGCGAGGCGGGTGCACGTTACCATGTGCTCCGTAACGATCGCGTGATTGCTACTGTGAACGGCACCAGCTACAGGGTAAAGCACACCGACAACGCTCGTTACTTCGTGCGTGCGGCTGATGCAAACGGTAACTACTCTGCTTCTACTTCGGTTGCTGTATCTGGCAAGAAGGCCGAGCAGCCTAAGCAGGAGAACCCCAAGCAGGAGAACCCGCAGCCTCAGCCGGAAAACCCTAAGCAGGAAGATCCTAAGCAAGAGGACCCCAAGCAGGAAGATCCTAAGCAAGAGCAGCCCAAGCAGGAGAACCCGAAGCAGGAAGATCCTAAACAGGACAACCCCAAGCAAGAGGCCCCCAAGCAGGAAGATCCTAAGCAAGAGCAGCCTAAACAGGATGATCCCAAGCAGGATGACAATAAGAATATCGTCAAGCCTCAGCCGGAAAACCCCATCCAGGACGATCCTAAGCAAGAGGATCCCAAGCAGGAACAGCCCAAGCAGGACAACCCGAAGCAGGAAGATCCTAAACAGGATGAACAGCCTCAGCCGGAAAACCCTGCGACAGACGACCAGGTTCAGCCCGCTGATCCCAACGATGATCTGAAGCCGAACGAGCCTAAGCAGCAGGAGAACCCGAAGCAGGAGCAGCCCAAGCAGGAAGATCCTAAACAGGACAATCCCAAGCAAGAGCAGCCCAAACAAGAGGATCCGAAGCAGGAGCAGAAGCCCCAGGGCGATCAGGTTCTCGTCGATAGCGGTTCTTCATGGGTCTACCGCGTAGGCAGCGACCGCGCCGAAAGCGAATGGAAAACTCGTTCATGGCTCGGTGGCGCATGGTCTCGCGGCAAGGCTCCCCTGGGTGCTGGCTCGGTGAACGTTGAGACCGAGGTGAACACCTTCTTTGGTACTCCGATGAGCATCTACGCCCGTAAGGACGTTACCCTCACGAAGGAACAGGCTCAGCAGTATCTGAAGCTCACCACCTACGCAGATGACGGTACTGTGGTTTATGTCAACGGCAAGGAAGTTGCTCGTAAGAACATGCCGCAGGGTCGTATCTCGGCTAACACCCCCGCAACCCAGCGTCCGGAAAGCCAGAACGCTCAGCTGTTCTCAGTTGACGTTCCTGCTGAGTACCTGCGCGAAGGTCGCAATGCAATCGCCGTTGAGGTTCACGCTAACTCGCACTGGAGCAATAACATCAGCTTCGATATGCAGGTTATTTCCACCGCGCAGCACCAGAACCCCCTTCCTGAAGCGCAGAATCAGGAGGATAACGGTCAGCAGCACCGCCCTCAGGTCTGGTACTGGTACTACCCGGAGTACTACGGCAACTATGGTAACGGTGACTACTACGGTCGCCGTAACCAACGCGTAGCCTACAACTACGATCACCGTGGTTTTGGTTACATGGGTGGCTTCGGTTATGCCCACGGATTCTTCGGTCGTGCATTCTACGACTACGGATTCGGTTGGTAATCACCTAGCCCCTTTGTAGGGACTGCATAAACGCTCCTGTAGCTGGATTTAGTATTCGGCTACGGGGGCGTTTTTCAGCGCGATACCGTCTTCAATGTTTGACTAAGAGTCAGCAAAATAAGGCGCGCCTGGCAAAGTCCTACTTTTTAGAGCATTTTATTTCTATAATCTTTATGACTTACTTTTTGCTCGGACACTGGGTTTTAGATCGCATGTCTTCCGGCGGGCTTAGGTAACAGCAAACGTCGTCATCACCCGCGGCACCACCTCAAACTTTGATCACCGATTAGGATTCTTCACATGGGTCACATCACTACGCCAAGCACAGCAAAACGCCCCGGCTTTTCGGATACTCTGAGAGCGCTTGAGCAGGCGCAAAAACCAGGTATTGGAGTTCCCGCATACACCCGATGGGTAAACCGCAGGATTGCACGCTATTTCGCTGCTGCCGCTGTCTCTCTTGGTGTTACGCCCAACGGCGTTACGGCGGTCAGCGCAGCTATCTCAGCGGCAGGTGTTATCGTTCTTCTAACCGCTCCCCCAACAATCCTGACAGGCGTTATCGTTGCGCTTCTGTTTGCCCTCGGTTACGGGCTTGATTCGGCGGACGGTCAGGTAGCCCGCGTGACCGGCGCATCCTCACCAGCAGGAGAATGGCTTGACCATGTAGTAGATTCCATGCGAGTACCCACCGTACACCTAGCGACGCTGGTAGGTTTTATCCGTTTTCCCGAGTACTTCTCTGTATCACATACCGCCGATGGTTTTCCCGGTGGCTGGATTCTTTGGGCACTGCCCATGGCGTTCACAGTACTCACCGCCGGACATTTTATGAGTCAGATTCTCGCTGAGCAGCTTCGCAAAAACCGTAAAACTGCGGCGCCTTCGACCGGGGGTAACCTCCGTTCCTTCATCAATCTGCATATGGACGCCGGTACGCTCTGCTGGATCTACATTTTTTGGGGTTTTGGCGTGATCTTCGTCTTCGTCTATGCGCTTCTTTTCTTGGCAAATGCGGCGACCGTTTTGCTGTCTATGCGCCGTAAATACGTCACGCTTGCAACCCCCGCATCGTCCCCCTCGCAGGAGGCATAACCGTGAAGTTTGAATCTTCAGCTCCCGCCGTAAGCGCCGTGATCGCAACTAACGGTAAACGTCCCGAAACTCTGCGCACTGCGGTACGCTCTATTCTCGATCAAGATTATGCGGGGTTTATCGAGGTTGTCGTGGTGTATGACCGGGTAGAGCCCGATCTGCTGGAAGACGTGCAGGTTCCGGAAAATCGGAAGCTCATTACGATAGCAAACACACGCACGGGCGGTCTTGCGGGCGGTCGTAACAGCGGGATTCTTGCTGCCACTGGAGAAATTATTGGCTTCTGCGACGACGACGATTATTGGATGCCCACCAAGCTGACCGAACAACTCGCACTATGGAATGCTCACCCGGAGGCGGTCGCGGTTTCTTCAGGTATCACCGTTCGCTCGGGTGGGCGTGATATTGAGCGGCTGGCGCCTAAGCGTGCATCCTTCGATGACTTTCTGCTCTCACGCATTACGGAAATTCATCCTTCCGCTATGCTCTATGCGAGGCAAGACCTTGTGACCGACCATCTTGGTTTAGTCGATGAGGAGCTGCCAGCTTCCTACGGCGAAGACTACGATTTACTCTTACGAGCAACCCGCTACGGCGACGTTTTTTCAGTGCAGAAACCGCTTATTCTGGTGCTGTGGGATCGTCCCTCATTTTTTGCCGGTAAGTGGCAGGCTATGGCGGACGGGCTTACCTATATATTGCAAAAATTCCCCGAATTTGAGCGTAGTCCGCGTGGACTGGCACGTATTGCCGGGCAGATAGCTTTTGTGCATGCGGCGCTCGGTCACCGTGATCTTGCTCGTTCCTACGCCCGCTCGGCCCTTAAACGCGATAAAAAGCAATTACGTGCCTGGGCGGCATACGTGGTAGCACTGGGGATTGTGAAACCTCAGCTGCTTCTTGATCTCGTTCAGAAGACAGGAAGAGGTCTGTAATGTCTACTGCTCTAGCTCTTCCAACCCTCGGTGCTTCAAGGAAGCTCGCGTCTACGCCCGCGGCGGGCGGTGCATCCGCACAGGCACCCCGTAAACGTCTTCCTGCGTGGCCTCTTCTCACCCTGTTCTATGGGTTCCCGGCATTCTGGGCGTTGGGGCTGCTTCAGATCGTGCCGCTGGTGCTTTCGGTAACGATGGTCATTTACTTGACTATCCGCGGCGGCGTGCGAGTGCCCCGCTCGCTCTGGATATGGGCTGCGTTCATCTTCTGGGTGATTGTCTGTACCGTCTCGTTAGAAGATGTGACAGACTATATCGCCTGGACGCTGCGCTTCGTCAATATTCTCAACGCGGGCGTGTATGCGCTCTACTATTTCAACGCTAAAGAAAGCATCTCGATCAATCAGCTCTTGGGCAGCTTAACTGCCCTGTGGGTTACGGTTGTCGTACTCGGATGGGGCGGCGTGCTCTTCCCGGAAGTGCGCGTTCAAACACCAATGAGCTACGTCGTGCCACAGAGTTTCATGTCGAACTCTTTGGTGAAAGACTATATGCTCCCACCCTTCGCGGAGGTTCAAAACCCCTGGGGAGCGCCCGAACCCTACGTGCGCCCCGCCGCTCCTTTCCCCTACGCCAATAGCTGGGGTCTTGCCTTTACCGTGCTTACGCCCGTAATGTTCGCATTCTTTGCTCGCACACGCTCGTGGCTTCTGCGCATCTTTTTGGCGATCGTCCTCGGAGCATCGGTCGTGCCGCTCGTTGCGACCAGTAACCGCGGTATGTTCATTGGTCTGGGTTTTGCGACTGCATACGTCATTATTCGCCTGATTATTGGTCGCTATTGGGGCTTGGTAACGGCGGCCGGGGTGATGGTTGTCGGGGTGGTGACCGCGTTAATTGCCTCCGGCACGGTGGCGGCTATTTTGGGTCGTCAGCAGTATTCTGACTCGACCGGCGGTCGCGCGGCGCTGTACCGCTCAACCTGGGCAGCGTCCTTAGAGTCTCCCATTGTGGGGTATGGAACTCCCCGTATGGAATTGAGCGTGGGTGTTTCGATGGGTACTCAGGGGTATCTATGGACTCTAATGTTCTGTTTCGGATTTGTGGGTCTTGCTATATATGCCCTATTTATTCTCAGTATTTTGGGGGAAGGGTTGAAGGTGCGCACCCCCGCTGGATTCTGGCTACATTCCATTCCGGTCTGCAGCTGTGTTGTCATTATTTTCTATAGCTTCGATGTGGCACAGCTCAGCGTTCTTTTGCTCAGCGCTATGGCCTGCATTCGTGCGCGATATTACAGAGAGGAGCTTTAATGGCACGTCATGCTTCTTTAGCGCGCAGCGGCTCGCTGGCTTCTCTCTGTGTGATGTACGGTGCCGGTATTGCGTTCTTTACAACCCTCGTGGTCTCAAACGGAATCGGCGCCGCCGGTGCCGGTGAATTCTTCCGTCTAATGGCACTCTTTGCGATCGGAACCTCGCTCTCGGTCTTCGGCGCGGATACCGGGCTTGTACGTACGATGTCCGCCCAGCGTGCCCTGGGACGATACTCTGCGCTCCCCCAGCTTATCCGCTTCGCTCTTTTCCCCTCGGTACTTCTTGCCGTTGTCGTAGCCCTCGCAGCGCTGGTGTACAGCTTGATCATGCCGGGAAGCGACGAATACGCCACCGCTCTACGGGTGAGCGCTCCGTTCCTGATAATTGCCGCCGCCATGACGGTGGGGTTCGGCGCGTTACGCGGTCTAAACCAGGTAGTGACATTCACCCTCCTGCAGAACGTGGTGCTCCCGACTCTTCGCCTAGCTGGCGTAGCTCTTGCGGTGATTCTCGCGGGTTCTCTGATGGGCTTAGTATGGGCATGGACTATTCCGGTGATTATCACCACGGCGGTCACCGCATACCTGCTCAACCGCCCTCTTCCCGAAGAAATGAGCCAGGATGCGCCGCCCACCACGAACGAGCATCAGGACGCCCCAGAAGAAACGCTGCGTTCCTTTTGGATGTTCTCATCTGCCCGCGGTGTTGCCGCCATTGTCGAGACCGCACTCGAATGGATTGATGTGCTGGTTATCGCAGCATTCCTCGGACCGGCCGCGGGCGGTGTCTACGGCGCGGTAAACCGGTGTGTGCGTGTTGGCACTATGGTCGAACACACCGGGCGCATCGTGACTGGACCATCGATCAGCGCGGCTCTGGCAACCCAAAACTTGGTTCGTGCCCGTGAAATCTTCCTTGCGACCACCCGCGTGCTCACCGCCCTAGCCTGGCCTTTCTACCTTTCACTTGCTTTCTTCGGCCCGGTTTTGCTGCGTTTCTTTGGTAAAGGTTTCGAGTCTGGCGCCGGTATTCTCTGGGTTATCTGCCCGGCGGCGATGCTCGCGATGAGTGCGGGCGGCGTGCAATCGGTTCTGCTTATGAGCGGTAAAAGCCGTTGGCAGCTTCTCAATAAGCTCTCCGCTCTGGTTCTGGCGATTATCCTGAACCTTACCTTGGTTCCGTTATGGGGGCTCTATGGTGCCGTCACCGCTTGGGCGGCGGCGCTGCTGATTGATACATTCTTGGCAAGCTACCAGGTCTTCAAGCTGGTGGGTATTCGCGCTACCGTCAAGGAAATGGCTCCGGCGCTCATCCTTGGCGGTGCGGTACCGACCGTATGCGCCCTTATTCCGCTTGCGGTTCTGGGGCAAAGCCTAGTAGCTCTGGTGCTGTACCTGGTTCTTCTGGTTCCAAGCTACGGCTACCTGCTGAAGCGCTTCCGCAAGCCGTTGGGCGTTGAACGTTTCCTCTCGGCACGCAAGAAGCCCGCAACCGCGGAAGAAGTTGTTGCAGCCCAGACCCCGGAAAACGCGCCTACCACGGTGATGGCGATCGTTCGCTCCCCCAGCAAGTTTTCGGCGGTGCGTGCCGCCATTGCTCAGGGGCGGCGTGAGGCGTTCCCGCAGTATACCGATTCCGGTGCCGATGCACAGCGCTTGAATGATGCGCTTGCCCACGGGGCAACGATGGTTCAGCTCGTCGGGGTTTCCCCGCAGCATCCTCAACGCTCCTCCAGCATTGCTTCTGCCGTTACTGCGGCGCTTTCCAAAACACCACCAGCGCAGTCTTCGGATGCGCCCTCTCAGCAACATACCGCAGCTGAGACACATCTGTCAGCTACGCCTCCCGCCGAGGGAACGGCGGTTCACCACAAACAACTTCACGAGAAGGGACAAACTCCGCACATGGGGAGAGAACAAGAGTCTGCGCCGCAGGCTAACGCATCGTCGCAGGATCACAGCAACCCCCAGACGGGGAAAACACCGCATATCGAAAAATCGCCAACCGTGCCAATATTCCTGGGTGCGGCGGCTGGTGATGAGCCGGGTTCACCCGATTCTGCAGTTGGTACCCTCAGAAATGCTCTGCCGCAGGATTCTGCACAGCCTGAAGCCGATAAATCTCCCGAGCCAGCTCAGCCTGCGCAAGCCATGAAGAAGCCAAGGCTTCCTGCGATTGCACAGGCTACCGCGAATGGTGCCCCAGATACACCCACGGGCATGATACCCGCGCAGCCCGCCGCTAAGACTCAGGCGACACCAGCGGAAAGCACAGATGCCGAAGCTTTGGCGAAGTCTTCTGAAGATACGACAGACTCTCACAACACAACACCGATCACGAACCACGAACGACCCAGGATTATCGTTCAGAAAGAGAACACCATGGAAAATTCGAGCACTTCCGAGAAACAGCCTTCGGCATCTTTGCTTGAGCAGGTTCAGCGAGTATGGCGCCATAAGCTCATTATTCTTATTCCGATCGTAGTGATGGCGATTCTTGCGGGAACCTACGGAGTGATTTCGCCTGCATCATACGCCGCGAAATCAACTGTGGTGGTTTATCCGCTCGTGAACGACCTTTCAGGAACGGGCAGCGCGAACTCCTTGAAGGTCGATATTAACACCGAGTCCCGTGCGGCAAGTTCCCGCCAGGTTGCCGTGCGTGCCGTCACCAAGGCTCAGGCTAACCAAGAGGGCCCCAACTACCAGGCGATGGACGTTGATAAGCTCATGGCTGCCACAAAGGTAACGGGTACTTCGCAGTCGGCCGTTTTGGATATTGAGGTGACTCTGCCTAACGCCCAGCAAGCGGCTGACTACGCGAATGCCGTGGCTGAAGCCTATCTGGAGGTGCGCAGTGAAGGCCTCAAGGCTAATGTGGAGGACCGGCGCAAGAAGCTTGAGGAGAAGATTAGCGAGGCACAAAATAGCAATACCATCCCGGCTTCCGAACTTACTCAGCTTCGTGAACGCCGTTCTCAGCTTGAGCTGATTTCTCAGGAGGGCGGTCGTGTTGTATCCTCGGCTCAGGTTCCAAAGAGCCAGAAGGGTCTCTCCCCCATGGTTCTGACGGTCGTTGGCGGTGCCTTCGGTCTGCTGGTGGGTATTGCTGCAGCATACATTTATGACCGTTCGATGCGTACCTTAGGTTACGCTGGTCGTCTCAAGGAAATGGGTATCGATTCGCATGAGCTCAAGCCGAACGACACCGAAGGCGCACTGTTGCTACTGCACCGTGTAGGCGCTACGGATGGTGACCTCAAGAAGGCCGGTTATGCCGGTATTACCCTCAGTTCTGCATCCGGCAAACTCGCTTACCGTATGTACCAGGCTCTCTACACTGCGCTGCCAAGCGATCAGGTGCGTTTTATCGACTACAAGTCACTCAAAGACAGTCACTCGCTGCAGAACCCCGAGAAGTATATTGCGGGTAATTCCATTCCCGTTGTGGTTGATTTGGGGAATTCCGCTACGCTTCCGCAGGTTGTGCGATTCAGCAATGCCACTCGTTTGTGCCTGATTCCGGTGAACAAAGATACTAACCGGGCAAAGCTGCGCGAGCTCTTCTCGTACCTGCAGACTCTTGAAAATACCGTGAGCATCGCAGTATTTATGGAACCGCAGAAGGAGGGGTAAGCGATGACTAATTCGTCGGATAAGTCCGCAAAGTTACTTCTCGTCTCTAGCAGCGGCGGGCATTTGAAGCATCTGACCGAGACCGCTTCTGCATGGGAAAACTACGAACGAGTGTGGGTGAGTTTCAAACAGCCCGATGTTCAGGCGGCGCTTGAGAACGAGCGTGTGCATTGGGCCTACTACCCTACGACCCGCAATATTAAGAACGCTATTCGGAATTTCTTCTTGGCTCTGAAGGTTATTCCTCAGGAGAAACCACAGGCCGTAGTTTCTGCGGGGGCCGGGGTTGCGGTTCCGTTCTTCGTGGCGGCAAAGCTGTTTCGGGTCAAGACCATGTACATTGAGTGTTATGACCGCCCGACACTGCCGACGATGACGGGAAAAATGCTCTATATTCTGGCTGATAGCTTTAACGTTCAGAATGAGGAACAGCAGAAGAATTTTCCGGATTCGACGATTCTGCACCCGATTTTCTAGGGCGCAGCACCGCATTATATGCGCGGGCGTGGGATTAATAATTTTCACCGCTTTCATGACCGTGAAGTTTTACTTTAATCCTGCGTCTGCGCGTATATACTTAATACATAACAAACTGATAACAACATCTGCGGGCGAGCATTACCTTCGACTAACCACCGGAGTCAATCGCAGAAACTCTTCCGATTTACCAACCACTCGGGGTTAGCTGGCCTACTTCCACTCTTTAGGCTGACCGATTCCGCACTCACCGATTAGAGTTAGGATCAGACATATATGTCTATTCAGAACGTGCCCCATACTGCGGGGCATAGCATTATTCTCGATCCGGCGAGCTTCACTCTCGCCCAGGCTCCCTCACGTCTTCCGGCGGATACTTATGATCTTGTGGTTTCTCTCGGAACCGACTATCACACCTTTGATCGGCTGCTACGGTGGGTCAAGGCTTATTTGGCGGAGAACCCTCAGATACGGTGCCTCATTCAGCACGGCCATACCTCCCCCATTGAAGGGGCAGATAACGTTAAACTTCTGCCCGCAGGCACCCTCAAGCGCCTATATGCCAAGGCGCAGGTTGTGCTGGTTCAGGGTGGTCCGGGGTCTATTCAGGATGCGCGTGCTACCGGCGCTATCCCCCTCGTTGTACCGCGCCGCGTTGAGTTTGATGAAGTTGTCGATAACCACCAGGTCCCTTTCGTTACCATGATGGAGAAGCAGGGCGGCGCCGTTATCGTTGAGAGCCGCGCAGACCTGTTCGACAAGCTTACTCTAGCCTTTGAAAATCCCTCACTTTTTCATGCGGCAAAGCCCTATGTGGCGAACCCAAGTATCGCAGCGGAACAGTTGGCGCAGGGGCTCGATAATCTGCTTTCGGGGAGGACTCGCCGTGCTGAGGGATATATAGCCCGTTTCAAGCAGGCAGCACGTGCCCACGCTGCGGGTAAACAAGAAATGGCTCGAATTAACGCTATTACACCCAGCGAGTAGAATCTAAGTAGCTATCGGCGATATAGTGCACATGTATCCGCCGAGTTTTCAGACGTAAGGCTACACCGGAGCATCCGCCGCTATATGAGGCAGAAGACCGCACATATGCGCGGGTGTTCCACTCAAGTTGTGCAGCCACGAAGGCTGTTACCTGTTAGGTACGAAAGCCTCGGAGCGCTTATCTTCCGGATAGGATGCCCGGGGCTTCGCACGCGCCATGGAAGGAAAAGAGAAAATATGGCATTTCAAGAGTCCAACGACGTCAACGTGTCGGTTGAGCAGATCGCTGCAGCATACGCCAGCGAAGATTTCGCACGCTTTGTATGCAACGAGGTTGGTGTTAATTTCGTCAGCTTCAACCTTGACGGTGACCCCGCCGGTGAGTACACCATCACCACAGAGCGCACCATCCCCGCAGACCGCGTGCCGGATATTGCGAAGAAGTTCGTCTCTAACGGTGTGGGTATGACCCAGACCGATAAGGTGAGCGCACCCGCTGCCGACGGCACCCGCACCGTGAACACCGAGGTTAAGGTTAGCGGTATGCCTGTAAGCGCACAGGCTACCCAGACCCTCACTCCTGTGAGCGACAGCCAGGCACGTGTGGACGTCAATGGTGAGGTCTCCTGCTCGATTCCGCTGGTGGGCAAGAAGATTGCTGCCGCTGCCGAACCTCAGGTTGGTCGCGTGCTCAAGGTTCTTGGTACCTCGGCTGAGAAGTGGACCGCTCAGCAGGGTTAATTACTGACCTGCTAGTCTACCTGCTAAAAAGGCTCTTTATGTGAATGAAGCTGCGAAAAACCCGCTTTATTCGAATAAAGAGCCTTTTTCTGTTGAGTGCTGAATGCTAACGACCGATGGGGCTTTAGGATGCTTCGGCTTCTGCCGCTCCCACGGAGGCCTCTGCTTTAGCGGCGACTACCGCCTCATGATAGGCACGGTCACCAAGAAGTTCGGCGAAGCGACGCATCTCAACACGCAGGTCGTGCTCAGCTTCTAGCAGGTCAACAACTTTGCGGAGCTTGGTGCTTGAGGTGTGCTCCGTATAGGGGAAGTAGTGCACGCTCACGCCGACCTCTGCGAAACGTTTTTCGAGGGCGAGGCCCTGCGGGGTTCCCTTCCAGTCGTCGCCTTTGAAGAAGACGTTAAAGGGCTTCTGGTGCCATGTTTCGATCTTATCGGGGGTGGTCTCGATATAGACTTCGTCCACATAGTCGATATGACTGACGATTGCGGCACGCTCATCAATGGGGATAACGGGGCGGCGCCCCTTGGTCTGTTCAAGAACGTCGTCGTGCACGACACCGGCGATAAGGTAGTCGCAGTTTTCCTTCGCCTTACGCAGGATTTCGAGGTGCCCGTAATGGAACAGGTCGTAGGCGCCAGCGGCGTATCCAATAATCATAAGAAACCCTCTCTTAGGGTACGTGCTTACGGCAGACGCCTGGGGCACATTCACACGGTGACTGAGCGGTTTTATACCGCACGTATAGCATCATCAGTTTACCAGCCGGAACGCCGTTCAGCTTCCGTCTGGATAACCGCAGGAACATGATAGGGACGGCAAAAAGGTGACTTCCCGATGGATATGTCGAAAAGTCACCTTCTATATGAGCTACCCTTCGGTGAGATCTCCTGCTTGCCAAGCTTGGTGATCCTGCCACGAAAAGCCAGCAATACGCTCGCCATGAGCAAATAGCTCCCACGGATCGTTCACCGCGCCCGCTTGCAGGGTTAAAGTCCACGGGGAACCATCAGAAGCACGCAGTGTTATCACGGGGTTATACCCGTCTTCTGAACCGGAAACCTCAGTGATTACCGTTCCCTGAACTTGCCTCAGACTATCCGGAAAATGATTATCCTGGGGCTGGGACCCCCTGGAAATAGAGCCCTCTGCCGCAGTAAGAACACCACTACAGTTAACTTGAAGTGCCCAATCCTTCCCAGATAAAACAGCGCAGGCGTCCTCACCCATGACCTCAACTGCATCAACGGTTAGCGGGAGGTGTGAACGCATACGTTCAAGTACTGAACGGGTATCCCACCCGGCAGGTGTCTCATCCGATGGTTCCAACGGGGCTGTGCCATCAGAAGGAACATACCCAAAATAGTGGCGTGCCTCGGCAAAACTATGAGGCACAATAAATTTCTTATTCTCTTCTACCTCAAACTCTGGTTTGTACCGATACACCGCCACGCTACGACCCGTGTAGAAGTTCTCATCATACGGTTCAATTCGCATAGCGTGCGCATAATCAATCAGCATATCCGCACTGAGGCGGTCAGGAATACGCGCAACCTTATATGCTTCTTCCTGCTCAAAGTTAATTGGGAGCCCCTCATGAACAAAACGCCACCGAGAACCCATCTCACGTTTAACCTCAACACATCGTCGAGCCCGTTCCGTGTGAATATCGCCGGGATTATCAGGCTGAAAAAGAACCTCAAACCGGCGACGACCCCGCACATTCACCCGAGAATCAGCATGAGAAGCTATAGGGTACCGATTCGGAACATTTGAGATCAGCACACCGGTAGTATTCAGTAGTCGAGAGGTTGTGTGCACAATAGAATCTACATCGTTACTCGGCACACGATTTGTCAAAACCGAGACCCAATAATTTTCGCACTCAGTAAACACAACAGCATCACTGATACGACGCAGCGGCTCAAGGTACGACATCGCCGCAGCTAACCCGCCTGATTCAACAACCTCATACTGCATGCGGTAGCCCAGCTTTTGCTGCCAGTCGATATATGCCTGGGCGATATCCTGCAGGTCCGCATAAATATAGCCAAGTTCGTAGGTAGTGGGCTCATATGCACCGTTAGCTAACGTGTAGTGGGGATTCATAACACTCTATTCTGTCGGTTATCGCTACGTAAGAATTTAGGATGCGGAACGGGTAAAGGTCTTCGTTGCAGGATCATCGTATTCCCGCACAGTACGTATTTCTATCCCTCCATGTTCTGGGTCATTAGCAGCTATACGCTGTGCCTTATACTGCGCGAGCTTACTCTCTTCAGTCAGCCAGAGAATATAGTACCGTTTACCATCAAGCGTGTACTGCAACTCAGGATGGTTATACCCTACTTGGTAGCCGTAAGCGCTCTGCTGAGGGGCATTAACAAGAATATCCTCAGCGCCCTGATAATGTAATTGCTCGATGGTGCGTTGTAAGTCATCATTCTGGCTGGTAACGGGGCTTATGAGTACCATGTATTTATTCCTTCGTCATGGGGCGGGGGGATCTACATTAGCGATAGTACCGGATAGAGTTTGCAGGTGTACGAGTTTTCGTCACCAATGTGTAGGGCTTTTACCTTTCGGTTTCCTGACAGTGTGCTTCTTTCCATGCTTCGTGAGCCTGCCAACTGGGACCTTCGATAATCTGTTCCCGATTTTGTATGATACCCCACGGAGCATTTTCATCTTCGCTCAGGATGCGAATAACCCAGTCCTCACCATGAATATCGCGAACGGTAATAAGCGGATCATAGGCATCTGGTGTATTGGCCTCAATGGCGATTATCATGCCGCCCTGGAGAGTTTTAATAGGTTCTTGCTGATTCTTCGGAAACTCCTCTAGGCGATTTTTCTCTAATGCTGGAGCGATACGCCAGTCACAATCCACATAGAACTTAAAAGAAGAATTATCTTTATTACCCGTGAAAGAGAAATTCAAATCTCCCACGCTAACCTGTTCAACCGGTAATGGCAACAATGCCTGTAGCTCACTCAGACGTAGAGAATCAGCCTGATATTCATCTAAAGGCTCGAATTCATCAGATTTTTCAGGTTCATTCTTCTGTACACCATCAAGATATGGTTTCGATGAGTCTTCATCATCACCATAGTTATCGTAAAGATGATCAAGTTTATATTCTTTTCGAGCCTGGGCAAAAGTTAAAGGTTTTAAGAATTTTGGATCATCGTGATGCCAAGACGCTTCTACATCACATACAAGTGCAGGACCAGTGTAGAAACTTGGATTATACGGGTCAATCCCTAGATGCTGTACATACTGTAACATTAGCTCTGGAGAAAAACGGTCAGTTACTTTTCGATTTTCATAGACATTCATACCCTCAAAGCTGAAAGGTGGTTGACCTACTGCCTGGAAATACCACTTCCTAGACCCTTGCCGACTTAAATGTATAATACGACGTCCGGTCTTACCACACAGTTTTTCTCCAGACCCATTATAGTAACCAAAAAATATATCTCCATATGATTCCCTATAGTTATCAAGATCTTTATAATTCTTTGGTGGATAAATATTGGGAATATACCTTACTAGAACACCATCAAGAAAATATTTTTTCTCCATGTTGCACATAATGGTTGTATAGTCTTGCATTTTTGGACTATTCCTCAAAATGACAGTCCATCCGTTTTTGCATTGCGCAAAAATAATCTTAGTTTCAGCAAATTGCAAAGGTAGGAGCTGCTTAAATAAATTATCCTTTGAAATATGAACTTCTTTACATTTTATGATCCTAGGACTTTCGATATTTGATACCCACTTTTTGTAGCAATCAGCTACATATTGGTAATTTCCCTTGAAAAAGGCTAAGTCATAAGTCACAGGCTCATATTTTCCACCTGCAAAGCGATAACGATTAACATCCTCAGTCATGATAATTTATCCACTCTCGTGTTGGCCTTCTAACAGAAGATTTATCTTTAGCGTTACCTTCAGTGTATCGATTTAGTTCATAGAAAAACGGCCCTTCGGTCATGGTGACCGGAGAGCCGCTCGATGGGTGAAGCTATGTTTTAGGGTCAGCATAGAATACCCATAGATGTGTTTATTTCGTGCTTGCCTCGCGGGCTGCCTCTTCGACTGCCACCCATGAGAGCATCGCACATTTGACGCGGGCCATAAACTTTGAAACCCCGGAAAATGCCGCCATATCGCCGTACTCTTCCTCATCCAGGGTAATCTGACCGCGCGAGCGCAGCATCTCGCGGAACGCATCCACATGGTTCTGCAGCTCCCCCACGGTCATACCCGGTGCCATCTCGGAGAGCACCGATGCCGCCGCCATCGAAATGGAACAGCCGTCGCCTTCCCACGAGACCGATTCAACGACCTTTTCGCCGTTTTTCTGCTCATCAGAAAGCACGAGGCGCAGGTTGATTTCGTCTCCGCAGGTGGGGTTGTACTGGTGGTTGTCTGCACTGGCATGCCCGGCGGGTACCTCCACCAGGTGTTCGCCGGTGCGCTGCTTTGAGTGTTCCAGAATAATGTCTTGGTAGAGCGATTCTAGGGACATGAATTATCCAATCCTGTGTATATGAGTAAAGGCTTCTCTACAGCCCGAAGTAGGGGCGTACCTCGGCGAGCACGGCAAGGAACGCATCTATGTCTTCGGTGGTGTTGTAGAGGTATGCGGAGGCGCGGGTCGAGGCCGTCAGCCCGGCGCTGCGGTGCAGCGGCTGGGCGCAGTGGTGACCTACGCGCACGGCGATACCTTTCGTATCGAGCAGCTGCCCGGCGTCGTGCGGGTGTACCCCGTCGATGCCGAGGGAGACGAGCCCGGCGCGTTTGTTCGGGTCGGTGGGGCCTAGCAGGCATACCCCCTCAATGTTCTGCACGCCAGCCACGAGCCTCGCTCCGAGTTCTTGTTCCCAGGCGTGTACGTTATCCATGCCGAGGTGCTGCAGGTAGCGTACTGCCTCGGCAAAGGCGACAACTTGGGAGACGCGCTGGGTTCCCGCTTCAAATTTGATGGGGGCGGGCATATAGTCGGCGTCTTGGAGTTCGACGCGGGTGATCATGGAGCCGCCGGTGAGGAATGGGGGCAGGGCGTCCAGAAGCTCGGCGCGACCGTAGAGTGCGCCGATGCCGGTGGGGGCGAGCATTTTGTGCCCCGAGAATGCGGCGAAATCGACACCGAGTGCGGGGAAGTCTACCGGCATGTGGGGTACGGATTGGCAGGCGTCCAGGACGGTGAGGGCACCGACTTTTTGGGCGAGTGCGACGAAGCGCGGCACATCCGCAATGGCGCCGGTGACGTTGGAGACGTGGGTGAAGGCGAGTATGCGGGTTTTCTCGGTAACGAGTTCGGCGGCGGCTTCGTAGTCGATCTGGCCGTCGTCGGTGGCGGGGATGTGCTTGAGGGTTGCGCCGGTGCGTTGGGCGAGGATCTGCCAGGGTATGAGGTTGGCGTGGTGTTCGATTTCGGTGGTGAGAATTTCGTCGCCGGGTTTCAGGGCAAAACGTTGGGCTTTTTCGCCGCCGAGTCCTTGGGAGGCGTTGCCTATTGAGTAGGCGACAAGGTTGAGCGCTTCGGTGGCGTTGGAGGTCCAGACGATGTTTTCGTCGCGGGCTCCTACGAAGGCGGCAACGGTAGTGCGGGCCTGCTCGAAGAGTTCGGTGGCTTCAACGGCAAGAGTGTGCGCGCCGCGGTGTACCGCAGAGTTGGCGTGCAGGTAGAAGTTGCGTTCGGCATCGAGAACTTGGAGTGGTTTTTGGCTGGTGGCGCCGGAATCGAGGTAAACGAGCGGGTTGCCGTTGACGACGGTGTTGAGAATAGGGAAGTCTGCGCGCAACGCTCGCACGGTGTCATCGTTGAGCGGCGTGTTGGCGGGGACTGAGTATTCTGCCACGGTTGTTCCTTTTCTCTTGACCGGTTTCAGGCGCGCCGTATGGCGTTGAGACCCCTGCTGTGTGGCACGTTAGGTCGGGGCCGTACGCCCGGGCTTAGTGTCTGTGGGGCTATAACGTCATGCTTTTCTAGCTTATTCCTTGGCGCGGGCAAAACCTAGTTAGGTGTGTGCAATAGCCTAGGAAATCTGCCTAACCATAGCTACGGGCGTAACGGGGCGTCATGTTTGCTGCTAGGCGCACCCGGCAGATGTAGAGGCGCCAGATTGTGCGGTTTGTCGAGCGTCCGTGCCCTGCGCATATTTAGGATGCGCTGTGAAAGCGCTGCTGCGCCGCCGTCAGCCCGTCGGTGATAAGCATGGCGACCGCATCAACAGAGTTGTCGATCAGGAACGGCAGGTCTTTGGCTTCGGCTGCCGTGAAGGGTTTGAGCACATAGTCGGCGGTGTTCATGCGCCCGGGTGGGCGACCGATACCAGCGCGCACACGGTAATAATCTTTGGTGCCTAGCGCCTTGGTAATATCGCGCAGGCCGTTGTGACCGCCTTCTCCCCCACCGATTTTGAGTTTGATGGTGTCGAAGGGAATATCGAGCTCGTCGTGCACCACGATTATGTGATCGGGGTCGATGCCATAGAATTTTGCGACCGCAGATACGGGCCCGCCTGAGGTATTCATATACCCGAGGGATTTCATGAGTACTACCTTGGGACCGCCTATACCTAGGCGACCTTCGACAACTACGGCGGATGCTTTGGAATGCTTCTTGAAGGTGCTGCCCATTTCGTGGGCGATTTTATCGAGCACCATCTGCCCGATGTTATGGCGGGTTTTCGCGTATTGTGGTCCGGGGTTGCCCAGGCCGACGATGAGCCACGCATCAGACATGTTCTCGTGTACCTTCCTGCGGGTTATAGGGTGAGAAATAAAAAATGCTCGGTAGAGATTACTCGGTAAACCGGGTAAAACTATGGGCGGATTAGACGGTTACTGGTCGGCTATCTCGCACCTGAGTCAAACAGTAAATATGGGGTGTACGCCGTAAGTTGGCGGGGAAATATGGAAGCGGCTCGCACCCGCCAGAAGCAGATACGAGCCGTACCGTTGCCGAAAAACCTCTAAAGCAGGTTCCGGCGTAAACGTTGATGCGCCGCGCGCTCCTTCGTCTACCTAACCTTAGTCGACGAACAGCAGGTCGATGTGCTGCAGTTCGGGGCGGATCGGGTGACGCTGAATATCCTGCACGCGAGTCTTGAACTGCTCACCATCAACCTCGATCACCAGAACGACGTCCTTGTTACGAACAGCCATGGTGGTCGCGTGGCCGGGGAGGATCACGTGCTTAGGCTCTTTGCCATTGCCGTAGATAACGGCGGGGATATCGCCAACAGCGCGGATGCGGCGTGCATAGCCCTTACCGAAATCGGTGCGGGGCTCGGCAGCAATTTTAATTTCAGACATGGTAATCTCCATTCTTTGATGATGGGTGATGCGCCAAGAGAATAATGGCGCAAATCATGGGATTCCATGCGCCACCTCGTCGATAACGGCAGAACCTGCCCTCGCCTTGGCTAACACTATATTCTTACAGATTTTCCAGATACGAGCAAGGATAGTTTTTCCTAGTTCCAGACCCGCGCCCCAGCACCAAGTACTGCTGAGGGTCCCCAGATACTCGGCAAGCGCATCGCGGTTATCGGGGGTGTAGCCTGCCGTTATATTTCATATATAACCATCTAAATACCTCCACTTCCACATTCGCTTTGCTAAAATCCCTGCTTAAAGAAGTACTCAGAACATGAATTTTTTACGGCAGGTATGACGATAGTGATCGATTCAGCTTGGAAAGACTGGTACAGAGCAAAACATAATCAAGAGTGTGATTCTCATGGTGAAGCATTTGAATCTTATGTGACCAAAGTGCTTACGCGTTTCCATGACGATTATATAAATCCAGAGGCTATGGGAAGCCAAGGAGATGGAGGCTGCGACGGGTTGGCTGATAAAGGCGCAGTTCTTTACGCTTGTTACGGTCAACGTGCGACTACTGGAATTGACCAGAAAACTAAGCAGAAATTAGAGTCTGACTTTGCACGAGCTCTCAACAACTGGCCAAAGTTCACAGAGTGGCGGTTTGTAACCAACGCTCCATTTGGCCCAACACCTACAAAATGCTTGGAAACACTACGGAACCAACATGGACCTAACTCTCAACGCCCTCTTACTTTAACCCGATGGACGGCTCCTGAGGATCTTTGGTGGAAGGTAGTAAACAAGTTATCTTTTTCACAATTAGATGAAGTTATGCCAGGTGTACCACATGCACAAAATGTAGAACTTCGCGATCTAGTGGACCTCATTGAAACCCTGGAAGTGAGTGAGGATGAAGAGGCTGATACCCTTCAACAGATCCCCTCCGTACCACCGACAAAAATGGACTACAACCAGCTTCCGATCACAACACGGACAGAGTTCAATGAAGGAAGACTCCTGTCACCTCGCATTGACAAATGGTTTGCAGAGCAAGCCGACCCAACCCTTCGTGATGCAAAGGCTAAACGGTTTCGGAGCATTTATGAAGAGGCAAAGAAAGTAACCAAAGAACCACGCGAGATCGTAAACCGTATCTATATTGCGCTTGGCGGATCCGATTTTATTAAGTATACAAAACGTGCTAACGCCGTGTATGCCATTACGGCCTACTTCTTTGATTCATGCGATATATTTGAAGAGCCACCCAATGAATACCCTGAAGGCGGTCCTGACCATGCTACTTCCGACTAAAGGTATTAACCCCGAACGGGCTCTGTTAGTAGTTGGAGCAGATTTGCTGCACCTTCTGGACTCTCCAGCAACTATTTCAGGTCTCTGGGAAAGGTTTACCCACCACATGGACGTAAATCAGAATCCGAATAATATTACATTCGACTGGTTCTCACTAAGCTTGTCTATGTTATTTACCATCAACGCCATCAAATGGAACGAAAATAATCGATTGGTAAAATGTAATGTTTCTTCATAAACTTGGCTCATCTGATAGAAATTTCAAAGCCCTTACTTTCCATGAAGGTATGAATATTCTATTGGCGGATAAAACAAATAATTCAAGGCTTGGCGATAGCCGCAATGGAGCAGGTAAAACTAGTTTTATACGTATATTACGCTATTTACTTGGAGGAAACCTTCATGGCAGCCTCAAATCAAAGGAATTAGAAAATCATTCTTTCTGGGTTTATCTAGAATTGAATGAAACAAATGCAGACTATCTTGAACGCCCTATAAAACCACAGACAAAAGTGATTTTTAACGGTAAAACTATTACTGTAGAAGATTGGAAAAGCTATATTAGAAAAATTTTTGATATATCTGACAAATTTTCTCGCCCTACAGTAAGTCAACTTGTTAGTCAACTTGTTCGAGATAATTTTGATGATCCTCTTAAGATATTTACCGTAGAACCTTCCTGGGAGTCAGGAGCACGAATTGGTTATCTATTAGGTCTCTCCCCTGAAATTTTAATTAAAGCTGGAAGAATATCAGCTTTAAAGAAGCATCAAAAATCCCTCAAAAAAGCTATCTCTGATGGCACTTTAGGAATGCACCCTATAACGCTAAAAGAGTCAGAGCTACGCTCCCAATTGGCCCAGAAGAAGAGGCAAAGGACTCGTATTAAGGAAGATCTTTCAAAATTCCGAGTCGATGATCAATACGTCGAGCATCAAGCCGAAGCAGACCACATCACGCAAATGATTAAAGATTTAAATGATAGAGCTCTAGTACTAGAGCAACGAAAGAAAAACTTAGAAACAACAATGAGGGAAGAAGTCTCTTCAAACTCAAATAATGATGTTAAAAAACAACTTGAGACAATGTACACCGAAGTTGGCATAGCTCTTCCCGATCTCGTAATACAACGTTTTGATGAAGTTTTAAAATTTCATATGTCTATAATACGTAATCGAAAGATGTTTCTGAATTCTGAACTTATATCTGTTACAGATCAGCTTGAAAGGATACATTCCGAACGTAAAGAGCTAGATCAACGCCGTGCTACTGTAATGAATCTCCTAAATGATTCAATGGCTCTTGAAACATTCAGAAATGCTGAACAGGATCTTACAGCTCTAGATTCCACAATTCTTAGTATAGAAAAGAACCTAGAAACCGTGCAATCACTAAGTGATACAGGATTGCGCCTTCGCTCGATGGAAGCAGAGGCAGAGGCCAGTGTCCGAGCCGAGATGTCAGAGCAGGATTCTATTCTCACAGAAGCAATTACCTTATTTCAACAGCTAGGCGCGGAAATTTATGATGATCGCGATGTATCTTTACTTATTGAAGCCACAAATGATGGCACCTTAAAATTTATTCCAAAAATTGATGGAGATGCTTCAGCAGGGATCCTAGGGGTCAAAATTTTTCTCCTCGATATTGTGTGCTTGATAATGGCTATTAAAGCTAACCGAGCTCCTCGTCTTTTGGTACATGACAGTCAACTCTTTGATTCTATGGATGACAGACAAGTTGCTTCATGTCTCAACATAGGCGCACGCCTTGCTGATGAATATAAGTTTCAGTACGTCGTTACTCTCAACTCTGACCGCCTCATTGCTGCTGAAGAAGAGGGCTTTGAACGCCGCGACTATGTCATAGATCCCGTATTAACAGACGTAGGTGAAGACGGAGGGCTCTTTGGTTTTCGCTTCAAATAACATAAAGAATTTACTATACAACCAGTGGTGTGCATCATAGTCGATGTTTAGAAGTAAAAGTACTATAGACCAATACCTCACCACAGGCGGTTCTGATTCTTGAAGAATCAGAACCGCCTGTGCACATCTGGTTGGAAATAAAAGCACACTACAGCTAAAACTGTAGATTACCTAAATATTCCGCGAGCGCATCGCGGTGATCGCGCGGGGTGAGCCCGGCAGCAATAAGCTTTGAAAGATCCAGGGCAGAGTTAGTGGGACGCGGGGAGAAGACTGGGCGTTAGCGAAATATTCCGCAGTTGTGGTGTCGCTTACTCGGGCGGCATCGTGACCGGTTCCAATGCCCCCCCCCCGACCAGCCAACCGGTGCCATCCTGGTCGGAATATATAGCTGCGGCACCAAAATATAGCTGCGGCACCAAACCAGCGGCAGGATACCCTCGAAGGCGAAGTCGGTTTCATTCTCCAGAAAGTTCAGCCCGCTGTATCGGATTGACCGGACGGTGCGCACGGCGGACAGCTTGCCTATGCGGGCTACCTACTCTCGGTAGCTGACCGTTTTGCCGTATGGGATTTGGGGTGCAAAGCTCTACCACGCTTCATTTTGAAACGGTATTCCGGGTGTGTGCAATGCAATACCGAAAGAGCGGCGCATACCGGAAAATATTCGCGCAGTTATGCTTCGGTTTGCATAGATGTTCATTTGTGCCGATGCACAACGGCAGGTTTAACAACCGCTGCAAGTCCTGCTGTTCGCGCTCGGCGCGTTTTTAGCGCTTGAACTGAAAGAGAAAAAATACTACCCTGTTTTCAAATGACGTTGAATAAACGACTAAAACCCAATAAAAACAACTAAAACCCAATAAAGACAACTTAAGGAGACAGCATCATGGCAAAAGATTTGAATGTTTTCGATAAAGAGTACGGTCTTTTGATTAACGGCGCGTGGACGAGCCCCGGCACGCTTTTGGATTCCTACAATCCCGCCAACGGCGAAACACTGGCAAAATTTACCGACGCGTCCGACGCCGATGTCGATGCCGCCGTCGCCGCCGCACAGGAAGCGTTCAAAACATGGCGCAAGACCACCACAACCGAACGCGCCGCCATACTCAACAAAATCGCCGATGTGATTGACGAAAACTT
>ERZ773005.362-NODE-362-length-37170-cov-20.354762_pt1 | contig 37170 bp, 28 predicted proteins | sample MGYA00580666_ERZ773005 | MGnify/ENA primary metagenome ERZ773005 (study PRJEB29015, sample SAMEA2737999) | human oral metagenome | biome: human oral; feature: human-associated habitat; material: dental | place: China | collected 2061 ...
AAAATTAGCTTCTTTCAGGGGGTCTCTTTGACTTAGAAGGTCTGGAAGAAGAAATCGCCATCTTAGAAAATAAGATGACAGAACCTGACTTTTGGGATGATAATATTGCCGCTCAAAAGACATCTCAGGAATTAAATGAACTCAAACAAACCTATGAAAATTTCCATCAGATGACGGATCTTTTTGATGAATCGGAGATTTTGCTTGATTTTCTAGCTGAGGACGATTCGGTTCAAGAGGAGTTAGAGGAAAAGTTGGCAGAACTCGAGAAAATGATGACCAGCTATGAAATGACTTTGCTTTTGTCTGAACCATATGATAATAATAATGCGATCCTCGAGATTCATCCAGGCTCTGGAGGTACAGAGGCTCAGGATTGGGGAGACATGCTACTCCGTATGTATACACGTTTTGGCAATGCCAAGGGCTTCAAGGTAGAGGTTCTAGACTACCAGGCAGGTGATGAAGCTGGTATTAAATCAGTCACTCTTTCTTTTGAGGGGCCGCATGCCTATGGTCTGCTTAAGTCGGAAATGGGAGTTCACCGTTTGGTTCGAATTTCTCCATTTGACTCAGCTAAACGTCGCCATACGTCCTTTACTTCCGTAGAGGTTATGCCTGAATTGGATGATACCATTGAGGTAGAAATTCGAGAAGACGATATTAAGATGGACACCTTCCGTTCGGGCGGAGCTGGTGGTCAGAACGTCAATAAGGTTTCTACTGGTGTGCGACTGACGCATATTCCTACTGGAATTGTGGTGCAGTCTACCGTTGATCGGACTCAGTATGGAAACCGTGATCGTGCAATGAAGATGCTTCAGGCTAAGCTGTATCAACTTGAACAAGAGAAAAAGGCAGCTGAAGTTGACTCATTAAAGGGCGATAAAAAAGAAATTTCGTGGGGAAGCCAAATTCGCTCTTACGTCTTTACACCTTATACTATGGTTAAAGACCATCGGACCAGTTATGAAGTGGCCCAGGTCGATAAGGTGATGGACGGCGATTTAGATGGCTTTATCGATGCTTATTTAAAATGGCGTCTCAACTAACAGAAGGGAATTTTAGTAATAAATGTCTATTATTGAAATGAGAGATGTTGTCAAAAAATACGACAACGGAACAACAGCCTTACGAGGTGTAACGGTGAAAGTAGAACCAGGGGAGTTTGCCTATATTGTAGGACCCTCAGGTGCAGGGAAATCAACTTTTATTCGCTTGCTCTACCGTGAAGTTGCACTTGATAAGGGTGCGTTGACAGTAGCAGGCTTCAATTTGGCTAAGATAAAAAAACGTGACGTACCAATGCTTCGCCGTAAAGTAGGAGTAGTCTTCCAAGACTATAAACTGCTTCCAAAGAAGACAGTATATGAAAATATTGCCTATGCCATGGAAGTAATTGGTGAACGCAGAGGTCACATTAAGAAACGGGTTATGGAAGTTTTAGACCTAGTGGGACTTAAGCACAAGGTGCGTTCTTTCCCTAATGAGCTTTCAGGGGGAGAGCAACAGCGGATTGCTATCGCTCGTGCAATTGTCAATAACCCTAAAGTTTTGATTGCTGACGAGCCAACTGGGAACTTGGACCCAGATAACTCTTGGGAAATTATGAACTTATTAGAGCGGATTAACCTGCAAGGTACAACTGTTCTAATGGCGACCCACAATAGCCAAATTGTAAATACTTTACGCCATCGCGTCATTGCGATTGAAAATGGCCGTGTGGTACGTGATGAAGCGGAAGGAGAATACGGATACGATGATTAGTAGATTTTTCCGTCATTTGATAGAGTCGTTAAAAAGTTTGAAGCGAAATGGTTGGATGACGGTAGCCGCAATCAGTACGGTAATGATTACTCTTAGTTTGGTTGCTATTTTTGTTTCGGTTATTTTGAATACGACAAAATTAGCCAATGACTTGAAAAACAATGTTCGAGTGATGGTTTATGTTCGCAAGGATATTGAAGACAATAGTATGACGGTTGTTAAAGAAGGTCAGACTGTTGATAATGAAAATTACCATAAAGTCTATGATGCTTTGAAAAAAATTGACCATATTGAAAAAATCACTTTTTCAAGTAAGCAAGAGCAATACGAAAAATTGACAGAGACTATGGGAAGCGATTGGAAAATCTTTGATGGTGACGCCAATCCCCTATATGATGCCTATATCGTTGAGACAACCGATCCAAAATATGTTTCTTCAGTGAAAGAAGAAGCCCAGAAAATCGACGGGGTCTCAGATGTACAAGATGGTGGAGCAAACACCAAGCGGATTTTCTCTTTGGCTGACTTTATTCAGACTTGGGGCTTAATCTTGGCTGGTATGTTGATATTCATTGCTATCTTCTTGATTTCCAATACTATTCGGATTACCATTATTTCTCGGAGTCGGGAGATTCAAATTATGCGATTGGTAGGAGCAAAAAATAGTTATATCCGCGGACCTTTCTTGTTAGAAGGTGCTTGGATTGGTCTACTTGGAGCTGTTATGCCGGCAGCCCTAGTTTATTTTGCATATAATATTGCCTATCGATCAGTCAATAAAGGTTTAGTGGCGCAAAATCTCTCAATGATTGCACCTAAACTCTTTATTCCGATCATGATTGCCTCTCTCTTTGTTTTGGGAATCATTATTGGCTCAATTGGATCTGTCTTCTCAATGAGACGTTTCTTGAAGATATAAACAAAAGGATTAGCTTAGCTAATCCTTTTCATTCTGTCCTTTTATTTTAAAAATGGATTGAACATTTTTTCATGGGCAATTGTTGTAGCAGGTCCGTGGCCTGGATAGACATCATATTCTTTCGGCAAATGAAGCAATTCTTGTTTGATACCAGCAATCAGCTGGTCAAAATTTCCAGTTGGAAGGTCTGTGCGTCCAATAGATTCTCTAAAGAGAGCATCTCCGGACAGAACAAAATGACCTTCAGGAAAGACAAGGGAGACTCCTCCAATTGAGTGGCCTGGTGTAGGTAGAACATAAAATGTGAAACCATCCAAGTCATATTTTTCATGATAAATAAAGAAATGCTCAGCCGGTTTTAAAACAAGTGTTTCGATATCATTATGTCGATCGAGTCCAGAAAGATTCAACTCAGGTGTATAGAGCCAGCTGGCTTCGCTTTCAGCTACATAGACTGGAGGATATCCAAATGATTCTCGAACCAAATCTAGGCTCATGATATGGTCATAATGGGTATGGGTTAGTAAAATTGCTGAAATAGGCTTTCCGATTTCAGTGATTTTCTTTTGGATGGCTTGAAAATTACTACCGGGATCAACTAGGATCAGATGACTATCATTTTCTATATAATAGGTATTTTCGTAAGCTAAAGGATTTAATGTTTTATGTACTTTCATGATTTTTCCTCTCTATCTATGATGAGTGTATCAAAAAAATTAAGTTTTAGCAGAAATGAAGCTCAATAATGGAATATCTATCTCTTGTTAAAGCTAGATTATCTAATCTAGAAATCATCTAAGTACTCTCTGGCTTTCATTATTCTAGCCTCGCATCTTGACTGCAAACATGGTATAATTTTGATAAGATGAAACGAAAAAATATGAAGTATGCTATTGTCGATTTGGAAGCGACAGGAACAGGTAGCACCGCAAAAATTATTCAAGTAGGAATTGTCATTCTAGAAAATGGAGAGATTAAGCAGACCTATCAAACAGATATTAATCCTCATGAGGCTTTAGAAGAACATATCAAACAGCTGACAGGTTTGTCTGATCAACGCTTGAGCCAGGCACCTGATTTTTCTCAGGTGGCGCGTGAGATCTATGAACTGATTGAAGATGCTGTCTTTGTAGCCCATAATGTTAAATTCGATGCAAATTTATTAGCAGAATCCCTTTTTTGGGAAGGTTTTGACTTATTGTCTCCTCGTGTCGATACTGTAGAGTTGGCTCAAGTCGTGTTTCCAACTTATGAAAAATATGGACTCTCCAGTCTCTGTGAACTGCTGGAAATTCCTTTGGAACAAGCCCATACGGCTATTTCAGATGCTATGGCGACGGCCCTGCTATTTTTAAAAATCCAAGAAAAAATTCAAAGTCTACCCAAGCCCTTACTAGAACCCCTTCTTGTCTTGTCTGACAGCTTGATTTATGAGTCCCGCTTGGTGCTGGAAGACTGTTTTGAGAAGATGCCAGATGGAAGAGCTTGTGACTGGCTTGATTGTCACGGTATTTATCTAAAAAAGCAGGCTAAGGTTGGCAAAGAAAGGTATTTATCCACTGATTTTGCTAAGAATATTTCTTTGCTTGGACTAGAAGAAAGACCGGAGCAGCAAAAGTTTGCTTCTCTCATAGAAGAGGCCATAAAAAATCCTTTACCTAATTTCTTGCAAGCTCAGGCTGGCTTAGGAAAGACCTATGGTTATCTGCTACCACTTTTAGCACATTGTCAGGAAAAGATCGTAGTCAGTGTACCGACTAAGCTTTTGCAGGATCAAATTGCAACAGGAGAAGGAAGAGCGATTGAAGAAGTTTTTCAAGTGGCCTTTCATAGTTTGAAAAGTCCAAAATCCTATATCAAGTTGGATACTTTTTACCAGAGTTTAGAGCGTTTGGATGATAATCGCTTGCTTAACCGTTGCAAGATGCAGCTTTTAGTTTGGCTTACTGAAACTAAAACAGGAGACTTAGAAGAAATTGGTCAAGCTCATCGTTATCAAGCTTTTTTTGAGGAGATAGGACATGACGGCCAATTGAGCAAAAAATCTTTGTTTTACGGTGTGGATTTTTGGCAAATTGGTCAGGAAAAAGCGCGGGAGAGCAGAGTATTATTGACTAATCATGCCTACCTGCTCACTCGATTAGAAGATGATAAAAGTTTGATTGAGGGACGTATTTTAGTAGTAGATGAAGCTCAGAAGCTCTTTTTGGCTTTAGAAAGCTTTTCTCAGAAAGCTCTCAAGATGAATCAGCTACTGCAGACAATTCAGCAAGAAATTCCTCATGCCGATTCCCTGCTGGAACAACGTCTACTTGAAAGTCTGCAGTTTGAGTTAGCACAGTTAGTGGAAGTTTTTCATAACGAAAGAGTGAGTGAAGTAAGGGAGAAAACCTTGCTTAAGCTGAGACAGGATCTGTCTGAGCTTCCAGCTCACTATCTTCCAGAATTGCGCGAGATTTTGGATCAAAGGTATGAACAATTTTGGTTGGAAGATGAATATTTCGAACAACATCGAGTAACTAGTCTTCATGCAGCTAGATTATCTTTAATGAATTTTCAGGATTTTCTGCCTGAAAGGGTCCAGCTCTTTTTCATATCTGCAACCTTGGAAATCAGCCGAAAGGTGAATCTAGCTCAGCTACTTGGCTTCCAAGCCTATCAGTTTTATCATTTGCCAGCTAAGAATTATCACCAACAGAGAATTTGGGTGGATAAAGACTTTCCGGACTTGGTTGATTTGCCACTTTCTCAGCATGCCCGATTGATTGCTGAGAGGATTGAAAGTTTATCCAGCTTAAACCTTCCGATTTTGGTTCTGTTTACTTCTAAGGAGCTCTTGTTAGAAGTATCAGAAAACTTGTCTTTGCAGCATTTAGCTCAGTATAAGAATGGTGATGCTAGTAACATTAAACGCCGCTTTGATCGAGGAGAAGCTCCAATATTACTGGGGACAGGTAGTTTCTGGGAAGGAACGGATTTTTCTAGTCAGGATAAAATGATTCAAATCATTACACGTCTACCTTTTGACAATCCGCAAAATGTTTTCACGCAAAAGATGAATCGTCGGCTTCGTCTTGAAGGGAAAAACCCCTTTTATGATTATGGCTTGCCAGTTGCGATTTTACGCTTGAAACAAGCTTTGGGGCGAACAGTACGACATCGCAAACAGCAGTCTGCTGTTCTTATCTTGGATAATCGTGTCTATAGCAAGCGATATAGTCGCCAGATTAGAGGAGTCTTGACGAAGACAGCACCAATTGAGCAGTCTTCTTTTTATCAAATTCGACAAGATATAGGACTTTATTTTAAGAAAAAGATTGTAAAAAAGAAAAACGAGTAACTTGTATTTGGAGATCAAAGAATATTTAAAAACTTTTAACACTCACTTAACTCAAGTTTCTAAATTTTGCTATAATAGAAACATTGAAAAAAGAAGAAGGTTCTGATTAATCATGTTTAAAAAATACATTCCAGGTTTGGGTTTATCATTAGCCATAGCTGCGATTGCTACCTGTTTGGGCAAAGCTTTTCCTTTGTTTGGCTCTAGTGTATTTGCAATTTTACTTGGTATTCTGTTGAATCATTTTTGGAAAATTCCTCAGAAATTTCATCCTGGTTTGGCTTTTTCGGGTAAGAAACTCTTGCAGTATTCCATTATCTTACTGGGGTTTAGTCTCTCTATTTCAAAAGTTTCTGCAACAGGCTTATCATCTTTAAAAATCAGTATTCTTACGATTTTACTAGCCTTTTTATCCGCTTATCTTATTGGGCGTTTTTTGGGAATGGGACGAGTCTTGACCTTGTTGATTGGTTTTGGAACAGCTATTTGTGGTGGTTCTGCTATTGCGGCGGCTTCACCGATTTTGGAGGCTAAAGAAGAAGAGATTGCTCTTTCGATTTCAACTATTTTCTTCTTCAATATTTTGGCAGTTTTCATTTTCCCTTTTCTTGGACATGTCATGCAGATGTCGGCCGAAACCTTTGGAATCTGGGCAGGAACAGCTATCAATGATACTTCGTCTGTAGTAGCTGCTGGCTATACCTATGGTCAGACCTCTGGTGATTTGGCAACCATTGTTAAATTAAGTCGAGCACTAATGATTGTGCCAGCTTGCCTCATTTTTGCAGGTGTTCGCTATCTTAAGTCCCAGTCATCTAAGCAAAAAGTAGATCTAAAGAAAATTTTCCCTTGGTTTATTTTATGGTTTGTCTGTGCATCTCTGATTAGTAGTACGGGTGTTTTACCTGCTTCCTTTATTTCCTTTACAAAAATTCTATCTCAATGGCTGATGGCAATGGCCTTGGCAGGAATAGGCTCTCGGGTCTCTTTTGCCCAGTTTAAACAAGCGGGAGCAGCTCCACTTTTAACTGGTGCCTTTGCTTGGTTTGTTGTTGCAGTATCTAGCTTGATTATTCAGTATTTTTTCTAGATAGGAGTGAGTATGTCTTATTTTAAACCCTCGATTGATTCTCGAGTGGATTATAGTTTAATTTTACCAGTTATTTGTTTATTGATTTTTGGGATCATGGCCATTTATATAGCAGTGAGTCATGACTACCCTGCTAGTGCCTGGGCAATAGTTGGACAGCAAATTGCTTGGATAGCTTTAGGGATTGTGATTAGTTTTGTCGTCATGTTTTTTAACACCAAATTTCTTTGGAAGATAACTCCCCTTCTCTACGTTTTTGGTTTAGGTCTCATGGTTCTACCCTTGGTCTTTTATAGCCCGTCTCTTGTTGCTTCGACAGGAGCTAAAAACTGGGTAACTATTGGTGGTACGACCCTCTTCCAGCCGTCGGAGTTTATGAAAATCTCTTATATTCTGATCTTATCGCGTTCAGTTGTTCAATTCAGCCAACGAAATAAAGACAAGATTAGGACGATTAAAATGGATTGGCTATTGATTTTAGAGCTCTTTCTCTATACAGTGCCAGTCTTGATTTTGCTGACCTTACAGAGTGACTTGGGGACGGCTCTTGTTTTTATGGCTATTTTTTCAGGAATTGTACTCTTATCTGGAGTCTCTTGGAAAATTATTCTTCCTATCTTTCTAACGGGCGTTTCACTTTTTCTAGCTTTTATGCTAATTTTTACCTGGGAAGGTGGTAGGGCATTTCTTCACAATCTAGGCATGCCGACTTACCAAATTAATCGGATTTTAGCATGGCTTCATCCTTTTGAATATGCCCAAACAACTACTTATCAACAAGCTCAGGGCCAAATTGCTATCGGTAGCGGTGGAATCTGGGGGCAAGGTTTTAATGTATCCAATTTATTAGTGCCGGTGCGAGAAAGTGATATGATCTTTACGGTAATTGCGGAAGACTTTGGCTTTATGGGCTCTATCTTCCTGATTGCCCTCTACCTCTTGCTTATTTATCGCATGTTAAGGATTACTCTAAAATCAAACAATCAATTTTATACCTACATTTCTACTGGTCTCACTATGATGCTGATTTTTCATATTTTTGAAAATATTGGAGCTGTGACAGGCTTACTTCCTTTAACAGGAATTCCCCTGCCCTTTATTTCCCAAGGAGGCTCCTCCATTATCAGTAATCTAATCGGAGTAGGTCTCTTGCTTTCTGTTAGTTATCAAAATAATCTTTTAGAAGAGCAACAGACAGGATATTCTAGAAGACGAAAGAAAATTATTTTGAAAAAATTAAAATAGGAGGATAGAATACATGACGAAAGTTGCTGTTATGCTAGCTAATGGTTTTGAAGAAATAGAAGCTCTCACGGTTGTGGATGTTTTGCGTCGGGCCAATATTACCTGTCATATGCTTGGATTTGAGCAAGCAGTGACAGGTTCTCATGGAATCAGTGTTCAAGCTGACCGATTGTGGCAAGGAGATTTAGATGATTATGACATGGTTGTTTTGCCGGGTGGAATGCCTGGATCTGCTAATCTTAGAGATGATCAGGACCTAATGAAAGCTCTAGCTAAGATGCAGGTAGAAGATAAGTGGATTGCTGCAATCTGTGCCGCTCCCATAGCACTTGAAAAAGCAGGAGTACTGGAGAATAAAAAATTCACTTGTTATGATGGCGTTGAGGAGAGCATTAAGAGCGGGAATTACCTGAAAGAAACGGTGGTCACTGATGGTAAACTTATTACAAGTCGAGGTCCCTCAACTGCGCTTGCTTTTGCTTATACTATAGTGGAGAAGCTAGGTGGTGATGCGGATTCCTTACGCCAGGGTATGTTATATACAGATGTTTTTGGATAATAAACAAGAAAGCCCATTTATCAATAAGTGGGTTTTTGTGTTTAAAAAATAAATGCGAAATTGATTCTTTATTTTTATTTGGATTAAAAGGATTCTTATCAGTATATTTGACCAATATTAGCGCTTTTTCAGGAAAAATATGGTATAATAAAAGCTATGGATTATCAAGATTATATCTGGGATTTAGGCGGTACGCTTCTCGATAATTATGAAACTTCCACAGCTGCTTTTGTACGAACCCTAGCGTCAATAGGCATAGAAGCCAGCCATGATGAAGTATATCAAGCTTTAAAAGTGTCAACGGATTATGCAGTACAACAGTTTGCTCCGGGAGTGAACGATTTTTTGAGGTCTTACAAGGCCAATGAAGCTAAGGAACTTCAGCATCCTGTTTTATTTGACGGAGCAAAAGAGCTACTAGAGACCATAATTGAGCAAGGTGGCAGAAACTTTTTAGTCTCCCACCGGGACAATCAGGTTTTAGAAATTATCTCTAAAACAGGAATTGAATCCCTCTTTACAGAAATTGTCACAGCTGATAATGGTTTTAAGAGAAAACCAGACCCAGAATCCATGAATTATCTTAAGGAAAAGTACCAGATTCGCTCCTGCTTAGTTATTGGTGATCGCCCATTAGATATAGAGGCTGGTCAAGCTGCAGGTTTTGCTACTTATCTTTTTGATAGCATGGAAAATCTAAAGAATTATTTACATTTAAATACAGAAAAGGAATAAAATGACTGAAGAAAAGCAACAAGACATCCAATCTCAAGAATATGATGCCAGCCAGATTCAGGTCCTTGAAGGACTTGAAGCAGTTCGTATGCGTCCGGGTATGTATATTGGATCAACTTCTAAAGAAGGTCTGCACCATTTGGTATGGGAAATCGTTGATAACTCTATCGACGAAGCCTTGGCTGGTTTTGCTAGTCATATTCAAGTCTTTATCGAAAAAGACAATTCTATTACAGTTGTCGATGATGGACGTGGTATTCCAGTGGATATCCAAGAAAAAACTGGCCGTCCTGCTGTTGAAACTGTCTTTACTGTCCTTCACGCTGGAGGGAAATTCGGCGGTGGTGGCTACAAGGTTTCAGGAGGTCTTCACGGTGTAGGTTCTTCTGTTGTAAATGCTTTGTCCACCCAACTAGATGTTAAAGTATATAAAAATGGTCAAATTCACTTCCAAGAATACACTCGTGGCCAGGTCGTGGCTGATTTGAAAGTGATCGGTGATACAGATCGTACAGGTACAACGGTTCATTTTACGCCAGACCCAGAAATCTTCACCGAGACTGTTGAATTTGATTTTGAAAAACTCAATAAACGGATCCAAGAACTTGCCTTTCTCAACCGAGGCTTGTCTATCTCGATTACTGATAAACGAGATGGTATGGAACAAAGTAAAGACTACCATTACGAAGGTGGGATTGCTAGTTATGTCCAGTACATCAATGAAAATAAGGAAGTAATCTTCGACAATCCTATTTATACAGATGGAGAAATGGAAGATATAACCGTGGAAGTAGCTATGCAGTATACGACAGGCTACCATGAAACAGTGATGAGTTTTGCTAATAATATCCACACACATGAAGGTGGGACACATGAGCAAGGTTTCCGTACAGCCCTAACTCGTGTCATCAATGATTACGTTAAGAAGAATAAACTTCTCAAAGAAAACGAAGATAATCTCACAGGTGAAGACGTTCGAGAAGGCTTGACAGCAGTTATCTCTGTTAAACACCCAAATCCTCAGTTTGAAGGACAAACCAAGACCAAACTGGGAAATAGCGAAGTTGTTAAAATTACCAACCGTCTATTTAGCGAAGCGTTCTCAGATTTTCTTTTAGAGAATCCTGCAGTTGCTAAGAAGATTGTTGAAAAAGGAATTTTAGCTTCAAAAGCTAGAATAGCTGCAAAAAGAGCGAGAGAAGTCACCCGTAAAAAATCTGGTCTGGAAATTTCGAATTTGCCAGGTAAACTGGCGGATTGTTCTTCAAATAATCCTGCTGAAACAGAACTCTTTATCGTAGAGGGAGACTCAGCTGGAGGTTCAGCTAAGTCAGGACGGAACCGTGAATTTCAGGCAATCTTGCCAATTCGAGGTAAGATTCTCAATGTTGAGAAGGCCAGCATGGATAAAATTTTGGCCAACGAAGAAATCCGTAGCCTTTTCACGGCTATGGGAACTGGTTTTGGTGCTGATTTTGATATTAGCAAGTGTCGTTACCAAAAATTGGTTATCATGACCGATGCCGATGTCGATGGAGCTCATATTCGTACCTTGCTTTTGACTTTGATTTATCGCTATATGAAGCCAGTCTTGGAAGCAGGCTATGTTTACATCGCTCAGCCACCTATCTATGGTGTTAAGGTCGGAAGCGAAGTAAAAGAATATATTCAGCCAGGAGCTGATCAAGAAATAAAACTTCAAGAAGCCTTGGCTAGGTATAGTGAAGGTCGCTCTAAGCCTACAATTCAGCGTTATAAAGGTTTGGGAGAAATGGATGATCACCAACTGTGGGAAACAACCATGGATCCAGAACACCGCTTGATGGCACGTGTTTCAGTTGACGATGCAGCAGAAGCAGACAAGATCTTTGATATGCTGATGGGAGATCGGGTAGAACCACGTCGTGAATTTATCGAAGAAAATGCTGTTTACAGTACATTAGATGTATAGAAATGAAGAAATTATATACAAGACTAATGAAATTATGATATAATCATTATGTTTATTCTCAAGTAATAATACGAAGGAGTTTTATATGTCTAACGGACTAATTATTCTAATCATAGTGATTGCAGTAGCTTTAATTCTTGCTTATGTAGCTGCTGTTGTCCTAAGAAAGAGAAATGAGACTCTACTTGATAGTTTGGAAGAACGCAAAGAGAAACTATATAATCTTCCTGTGAATGATGAAGTAGAGGCGATTAAGAATATGCATCTCATCGGTCAAAGTCAGGTAACTTTCCGTGAGTGGAATCAAAAATGGGTTGATCTTTCCCTTAATTCTTTTGCAGATATTGAAAATAATATCTTTGAAGCAGAAGGTTATAACAATTCCTTTCGCTTTCTAAAGGCAAAGCATGCGATTGATAACATTGAAAGTCAGATTAATCTGGTTGAAGAAGATATTGAGTTAATCCGTGAGGCCTTAGCAGACTTAGAAAAGCAAGAAGCAAAAAATAGTGGACGTGTTCTCCATGCTTTGGAATTGTTTGAAAATCTACAAGTTAAAGTAGCTGAAGATACTGAAAAGTATGGACCAGCAGTTCAAGAGATTCAAAAGCAGTTGCAAAATATTGAATCAGAGTTCTCCCAATTTGTTACCCTTAATTCTTCTGGGGACCCAGTAGAAGCTGCGGATATTTTGGATAAAACAGAGAACCATATCCTTGCTTTAACTCATATTGTTGATAAGGTGCCAAGTATTGTCACTGAACTAAGAGAAGTTTTACCAGACCAGCTGGAAGATCTTGAATCTGGTTATCGGAAATTGGTGGAAGCTGGATATCATTTTGTTGAAACGGATATCGAGTCTCGCTTCTCACAACTCCATTCTAATATCACTCAAAACTATGAGAATATTGCTGCTTTGGAGTTGGATAATGCCCAATATGAAAATACTCAAATTCAAGAAGAAATCAATGCTTTGTATGACATCTTTACGCGAGAAATTGCTGCTCAGAAAGTTGTCGAAAAATTACAAGAAAACTTACCAGCTTATTTGAAACATACAAAAGAAAACAACCAACACCTTCAAAGTGAGTTGGATCGTTTGTCTAAGATGTATCTTCTATCTGATGAAGAAGATGAGAAAGTTCGTGATTTACAAAGTGAATTGTCTGCATTAGAGGCGGTTGTTTTAGCTACTGTAGAAGACTCAGCTGAAAATAAACAAGCTTATTCGTTAACTCAGGAAGCACTTGAAGCAACTCAAGAGCGCTTGAAAGAAATTGAAGACGAACAAATCACTCTTGGTGAGCGTTTAGAGAGAATTGAAAAAGATGATGACAATGCTCGTCAAAAAGTCAACATCTACATCAACAAGCTTCACACAATTAAGCGCTATATGGAAAAACGCAATTTACCAGGAATTCCAAAGAGTTTCTTAAGTCTCTTCTTTACAGCCAGTGATCATACAGAGGCCTTGCTTACAGAGTTGGAGCAGTTGCGCGTAAATATTGACAATGTTAATTTGTTACTTGAAAATGTTACAAATGACATTCATGATTTGGAAACTGAAACCTATCAGATTGTTCAGTACGCAACTTTGACAGAACAGCTTCTTCAGTATTCTAATCGTTATCGTTCCTTTGATCAAAGTATTCAGGAAGCTTTTAATAAAGCTTTGAATATCTTTGAAAATCAATTCGATTACGAAAGTTCATTCGAAGTGATTTCTCAAGCTCTCGAGGTTGTTGAGCCTGGCGTAACAAGTCGTTTTGTTACATCTTATGAGAAAACTCGTGAAAATATTCGATTTTAAAAGAGTTCCTAAGGGAACTTTTTTATTTTTATTCTCTCCATTTTCTTATGTTATAATGGGGGTAAGGATGGTCTTTGCTGAAGATTTTCCCCATTAGTTGACTCTTTAACAAAAAGCTTTTGCTCTTGAATATCTTACATTTTAAGCAATAGACTTCAAGATTGAGAAAAGAATGTCCTGAAAGGCAGAAAGTTTTTCTGTAGGAAAAATCTTATGTGAACAAAATGAGAAGAAACTTCCTGATTAATGGAGTAAATTATAAAAGGAAGTAAGCATATAATGAGGTGAAAGAATGGAGCAAATAAAAGGTCTCTTAGTCATGGATGTAGATAGCACCTTAATCATGGAAGAAGGTATTGACCTGCTAGGAGAAGAAGCGGGTGTGGGATCTCAGGTTGCAGCTATTACCGAACGTGCCATGCGAGGAGAGTTGGACTTTGAAGCTGCTTTACGTGAGCGGGTTGCCCTTTTAAAAGGCCTGCCGGAGGATATTTTTGCTCGAATTGCAGAAAAGATCCACTTCACGCCAGGAGCCGAGGACTTGGTCAAGGAGCTGCATAAGCGTGGCTATAAAGTAGGCTTGGTGTCAGGTGGTTTTCATGAGACGGTGGACAGACTGGCTGAGCAACTTGGAATTGACTACGTCAAGGCAAATCGTTTGGAAATTGAGCAGGGCTTTTTGACAGGCCAAGTTTTAGGAGAGATTGTTACTAAGGATACCAAGCTTGCCATGTTAAAATCATGGGCAGCTGAAAATAAGTTGGAATTAAATCAAACGATTGCTATGGGAGATGGCGCCAATGATCTACCTATGATTCAGGTGGCAGGGATGGGAATTGCCTTTATGGCCAAGCCAATCGTGCGCGAGCAGGCTCCTTATCAGATTCAAGAATGCAATCTCTATCGGGTCATTGATCTTTTGGATAATAGAAAAGAATAGGAGAGAAGTATGCATATCCTAATTGCACCAGATTCTTTCAAGGAAAGTTTATCAGCTCCTCAGGTTGCTCAGGCTCTGCAGAACGGATTTTCTCAGGCCTTGCCAGATGCTAGCTTTGACTTGCTGCCGGTCGGTGACGGGGGCGAGGGGACAATGGCTGCGCTGACATCAGCCTTGGGCTGGACTGAATTTTACCACACTGTGACTGGTCCTTTTGGCCAGCCAGTAAATATGCCTTATGCTAGGAACGGTCAGCAAGCACTGTTTGAGATGGCTGACTTGGTCGGACTCGCCTCTATTCCTCATGAAAAACGAAATCCCTTGGCCACAGAGACCAAAGGATTGGGAGAATTGATTTTGTACCTAGCTGAAGACGGCGTCAGAAAAATTTTAGTGGGTGTTGGAGGTTCGGCCAGTAACGACGGTGGAATTGGATTGGCAGCTGGATTGGGCTATAAATTTTTCGATGTGGGCAATCATAGATTGCGCCCCATTGGCTCGTCTTTGGGAAAGGTCGCTCGAATATCAGCTGAGCAGGTTCCTGCTTTCTTGAAAGAAGTTGAGATTGAGATTTTGACGGACGTTGACAATCCTCTTTGCGGTGAGCGTGGTGCGACAATTGTTTTCGGAGGTCAGAAAGGTCTAGCATCCTTATTATTCTCTCAAGTGGATCAAGCTATGGCAGATTTCTATCAGTTGGTTGATCCTCAGGTGATTGATATGTATGGAGCTGGAGCCGGAGGCGGAATGGCAGCAGGACTGGTTGCTTTTGCTGGTGGAAAAATCGTTTCGGGTATTGAAACCTGTCTAGATTTACTGGATTTTGATGAAAGAGTAAAAAAAGCGGACTTGGTCATAGTGGGCGAGGGGCGGATGGACCGTCAGTCTTTGGCGGGTAAGGCACCAGTTGGGATCGCAAGACGAACACCAGAAGGAATACCTGTACTGGCTATTTGTGGTAGTCTGGCTGATGATTTACCAGATTTTCCAGCTGAAAATATCCAAGCAGCATTTCCGATTATTGCGCGAGCAGATAGTTTAGATAAGATACTAGAACAGGCTGAGCAAAATTTGATTCGCACAGCGAGAAATATTGGCAATGTACTAAAAATGAAAAAAAGCGGTTAGTCCGCCTTTTTTAGTAGGTATTCAATTTCTTTAACTATCAAGCCCTTTTCAAAGAAGAAGATATCACAAGATAGGTCCCCAAAGTCATTTTCTAAAAGGGTCACAATCCGATTCTGGTCGGGACTAAGCTGATAATAAGTGCAAGCAAATTGGACGGGGTTGTTTTGGTAGACTTTTTGAATTTTAGTTAGATAGTCCGCCTTGCCTTTGATGATTTCGATTGTATCACCCTGTAATTCCCAGCTTACTTGATCAGAAAGAAAAGTCTGATAGGTTTTCCAATCTCGCTGATTTTCTGCATCAAAAAAAGCAAAAAGTTTCTCTATATTAGTCATCTTATCCAAACCACTTTTTCCAGATAGATTGCTTTTCTTTTGTAGGCTTTTCTGTTGGCTGAAAAAGACTAGCAAACTGTTGGAACATGTCCTTATCATCCACTTGGACTAGATGGTCACTGTGGATAATGAGGCCAAATGGAGAAGTTTGGCAATCACTAGAAACAATTGTTGCCTCACAACTAAGATCTTTAGATATTTTTAAATAAAAGATTTGATTGCTAGACTCCACTTCTGGTGAAATTTTGACTAGGACAGGCTGATATTCTTCTACAATTTTGCTGAGCACTTCTTTGAAGTGACTACGAACGAGAGAGCCATTTGCTTGCTCAACAGAGCAGGAGACCAGTACTCGTTCCTCAAAAGTTCCTAAAAATTTACGTTGCTCATCAGGCTTAAGTTTGGCACCGCCTTGGGCTTTCTCCATGATTACTTTATTAATATCTGTCATAGGTTTAGTATAGCATAAAGTCATAGGGGCTGCAAAAATACTTATTTCATAATATTTCATCAAAATAGAAAAAGTATGCAATGTGTAAGCGGTTGCTTGATAAATCTAGATTTTTTAAGGTTAAGAGACGATTTTTTCTTGAAAAAAACGCTTATTTAGAGTATGATAGAAGAGTAAATAAAAAAACTCAAAGGAGAGTAAGAAATGTCAATTATTACTGATGTTTACGCTCGCGAAGTCCTAGACTCACGCGGTAACCCAACACTTGAAGTAGAAGTTTATACTGAATCAGGTGCTTTCGGACGTGGTATGGTTCCTTCAGGAGCTTCTACAGGTGAACACGAAGCAGTTGAACTTCGTGATGGCGACAAATCTCGTTACGGTGGTCTTGGTACACAAAAAGCAGTTGATAACGTAAACAATGTTATCGCTGAAGCTATCATCGGTTACGATGTTCGTGACCAACAAGCTATTGACCGTGCAATGATCGCTCTTGACGGTACTCCTAACAAAGGTAAATTGGGTGCAAACGCAATCCTTGGTGTGTCTATCGCTGTAGCTCGTGCTGCTGCTGACTACCTTGAAATCCCACTTTACAGCTACCTTGGTGGATTCAACACTAAAGTTCTTCCAACTCCAATGATGAACATCATCAATGGTGGATCTCACTCAGATGCTCCAATCGCATTCCAAGAGTTCATGATCTTGCCAGTTGGTGCTCCAACATTCAAAGAAGCTCTTCGTTACGGTGCTGAAATCTTCCACGCTCTTAAGAAAATCCTTAAATCTCGTGGTTTGGAAACTGCCGTTGGTGACGAAGGTGGATTCGCTCCTCGTTTTGAAGGAACTGAAGATGGTGTAGAAACTATCATCGCTGCTATCGAAGCTGCTGGTTATGTTCCAGGTAAAGATGTATTTATCGGATTTGACTGTGCATCATCAGAATTCTACGATAAAGAACGTAAAGTATACGACTACACTAAATTTGAAGGTGAAGGCGCTGCTGTTCGTACATCTGCAGAACAAATCGACTACCTTGAAGAATTGGTTAACAAATACCCAATCATCACTATCGAAGATGGTATGGATGAAAATGACTGGGATGGTTGGAAAGCTCTTACTGAACGTCTTGGTAAGAAAGTACAACTTGTTGGTGACGACTTCTTCGTAACAAACACTGACTACCTTGCACGTGGTATCAAAGAAGGTGCTGCTAACTCAATCCTTATCAAAGTTAACCAAATCGGTACTCTTACTGAAACATTCGACGCTATTGAAATGGCGAAAGAAGCTGGTTACACTGCAGTTGTATCACACCGTTCAGGTGAAACTGAAGATTCAACAATCGCTGACATCGCAGTTGCAACTAACGCAGGACAAATCAAGACTGGTTCACTTTCACGTACAGACCGTATTGCTAAATACAACCAATTGCTTCGTATCGAAGATCAACTTGGTGAAGTTGCTCAATACAAAGGTCTTCAATCTTTCTACAACTTGAAAAAATAATTCATTCAGATTGAATGAAGTAAGGATCCCTCAAGCTTGACTTGAGGGATTTTTGAATAAAGTAAAGGGAGACTCGGGAGATGATTTATTTTCTTCTATATATTCTAAGTAGAGAGTGGCCAGCTCTTATTCTCTTGATTGTTGGACTTCTTGTAGCTCATCGATGGAAGTCTAGGAATCTGGCACTTTTAGCGGTTCTTTTATTCTTTTTGGTCACCAGTATATTGTGGAAACCTCAGTTGAGTCCGTGGCTTGCTTTTCTCTTTTTATTCCTCGCTTTCTATTTATTGATTGAAAGATATAAATGGGTTCTTTATCCTGCTCTTGCTTTAGGTTTGTTGCTGTTGGCAGTTTCTCCTATAATTGGCTTTCTTTTTACAATTTATGTTCCAGTAAGCCATTATGCCTATCTTGAGGAAAAAGGGCAGACAGTAGTAGTTCGAGAAGACTACTATGGAGCTTTTTTTAGTGATAGTAATATAGAGATTATAACTTATGGCGAAGGGAAGCTTATACCAGTAAATGTAAAGCAGTATGATAATGTTCCTATGCATGAATTTAATGAAGGCAAAGATGTTAACGAAGATGGTTTTCTTGCTCAATCGCTAACAAGAGAACGATTGGAAGAATTAAAAGACTTTATTAATAAAAGAAATCAGCAAAGAAAATAGATTAGCTAGAAGCAGATTTTTTATAGATTTGTTGGGAACTTTCCTTGCTTGAATCGATGAAAAGTAGTATGATAAGACACAGATTGTGAGGAGAAATAAATGAAAGATTTTCACTTTGATGCGATTTCAGCATTTGAGAACTACGAAATTGAAAAAATGGAGGATGGCCAAGTCATTGTTACGACCGAAGTGGTGACGTCTTCTCTAAACTATTATGGTAATGCTCACGGTGGCTACCTTTTTACTCTCTGTGATCAGATTTCTGGTCTAGTCTTGATATCACAAGGTTTAGATGGAGTAACGCTCCAGTCTTCAATTAACTACCTGCGAGCAGGACATGCAGGTGATAAGCTTACTATCTCAGGGAACTGTGTTCATCCAGGACGTAAAACGAGAGTAGTAGATGTGGTTATTAGCAATCAAGAAAAAGAAAATGTCTGCAAGGCAACATTTACCATGTTTGTTACAGGGCAAAGAAAAGAAGAAAGTCAGATTAATATTTAGTACTTAAGTCCCAGTTTTTAACTAGAAACTGGGACCTATTTTTTAAAATGCCTAGCCAGTATCTGAAATTTAGTATATATAAAAAAGCATCTCTCAATGAGGATGCTTTTTTTAGTTTGCTTAAAACAAACCTTTGATTTTATCGATAGCGTCACTGGCCATTTCATTTCCAGCTACTAACTTTTTGGCTTGGTCTAGGTATTCGCCAAGTTTGTCTTTATTATCTTCAACAAACTTTTTAGCTGCATCGAAATCTTTCTTTTCGATCATTTCTTTTACTTGGTTAAATAAATCTAGGGGATTCATAATAGGCTCCTTAGTCATTTTTTCATACGGTAATAATTTAATCAAACTTTTAAATAGAAAGCAAGGAATCTGCTTATTTAAAGGTGACACAGACAGATTCAGGAACATAAAAGTCATGAGAGACTTCTGTTAATTTACCGCTTTCTATATCACGTTTGAAAACTGTCGCATTGTCAGAGTCTTGGTGAACTGCGATAATGTAGTTTTGATCAGGTGTGATATTAAAATCTCGTGGATTCTTTCCATTGGTTGGTGTAATTTCGACCAACTCCAAACTACCATCCTTGAGAATTTTATAGACGGCGATTGAATCATGCCCACGATTGGATCCATAGAGAAATTTGCCATCTGCAGAAAGTCTGATAGCAGCAGTACCATTTGCTCCAGTGAAGTCTTCAGGTAGGGTCGAGATAGTTTGTAGGTGTTCAAATTGGCCAACACCATCATAGATAAGAACTTCAATCGTTGAGTTTAGTTCACAAATGAGATAAGCCATTTTGTAATAATTATGGAAGACTAGATGGCGTGCTCCAGCACCAGGCGAGCAAGTGTATGTATCTAATTTTTTTAGTTTCCCATCTTCTGAAAGGTCATAGGTTACCACTTGGTCAGTTCCTAAATCACATGTAACTAGGTATTGATCAGGTGTTAAGTCAGTGAAGTGAACATGAGCAGAAGCTTGATTCTCATGTGGACCAGATCCTTCATGCGTGTCTGAATCTGCTAGCTCCAGACTGCCATCAGATAAACGTTTGTAGACTAGGACTTGCCCCTTATGATAGTTGGCTCCATATACCAAATCACGCTTTTCATCTACTGCAACATAGCATAGAGGAGCTCCTTCTTCAACGACATGATTTAAAAGTTTGAAATCCTTATCAAATGCAGCGATTCCTCCTTGCCCATTTTCAGCCCCCACAGTATAAAGATGATCAGCAGCGTCAAATGCAAGATAGGTCGGACTGGCTTCTTCGGCCACTAGCGCTAAGTTTGACAAAATTCCATTATTTGAGTCAAAATCTGCCTTGTAAAGACCTTTTGACTCCCGTCGGGTATAGGTACCAAAGTAAACTGTTTGTGTCATAATCTTACCTCGTATTGGTGTTTATTAAAGATATTGTCATTATATCATAAAATAGCTTGGATTGGTTTTCATGATAGGATATGCAAAAAATTCAAAAGAATAGTATCAGTTTAAAAAACACAAAAAAAACAGATGGCAGGTAGGAGGGTCTTAGATAGCTTTGTTAGAATAGATTTGTTCAAACAAAACAAAAAGGTTAAAAAGCTGTTTATGTTTGTTGATAAAAACATTTACAACAGATTTTAACCCAATAACTTACTAAAAAGGAGAACATCATGAACTTTAAAAAATTAGCTACTCTTATCACTGTCTTAGGACTCTCAATTATATTTTTAGCAGCTTGTGGAAATAAGGATAAGCAAAAAACAGAGACCTTAGATGGCAAGCCAATTGATTACAAGAAGGATGCTGTAGATAAGAAAAACAAAGTAGTTGATGGGAAAGAAGTGACAGAATATACTATGCCAGATGGAAATATTGTTCAAATTCCGGTTGATAATGAAGAAGATACAGATACAGCAGATTCAAGCGCAGAATAATAATGAGTGGTCGTGAGACTTGGAGGCAGTATGTTACGAGGAAAAAAGAAAAATTCTAAAATTATTTTAATCAGTAGTGTAGCTTTATTGACTTGTGTAGCTGTGGGAGGGTACTTCCTTTTGCAGCCAGGTCAAAATCAATCTGTTGTTGTCAACAATAAAGTTGACTCTAAAACAGTTCAAGAAGCTGTGGATGAAGCCAAGAAGAAAAGCTTGGTTTTATCTGGTGAAGTTGCACCGAATAATAGCAGTAAGGTTAAGATCGATCCATCAAAAGGTGAGGTCAAGGAAGTATTCGTCAAAAATGGCGACACTGTCACACAGGGACAACCTCTCTTTTCCTATGTAACTTCCCAAGAGCTGACAGCTCAATCAGCTCAATATGATGCTCAGGCTAAGTCTAATAGTATTAGTACGGCGCAAAGTAATGCTTCAATTAAGTGGGAGACTTATAATCGTAAATTAGCAAATTTGAACAGTTTGCGTGAAAAATATAATGCGAATAACGATGAGTCCCTACTAGATCAGATCAAATCTGCGGAAGATGAAGTTGCACAAAGTTTAAGCGATGCGAATTCAGCTGATAATGAAGTAAAAAATGCTCAGATAGAAGCAGAAAAAGCTCAGGCTACTGCTCAAACTGAATCAGACCGAATGAAATATGATACAGTAACAGCAGATACAGCGGGCACTATCACTTCTATGAATGAAGACTTACCGACTCAATCAAAAGCTAAGAAAGAAGAAGAAAACTTTATCGAAATCATGGACAAGTCCAAGACTTTTGTAAAAGGGAACGTTAGTGAATTTGATCGTGAGAAATTACAAGTTGGACAAAAAGTTGAAGTAGTTGATCGTAAAAACCCTAAGAAAAAATGGACAGGCACAGTAACTCAAGTCGGTACTCTTACAGCGGATGCAGCAGCAAATGGTAACAAACAACAACAGGAAAATCCAAATCAAGCTAAATACCCATATAAAGTAGAGTTAGACCAAGCCGAAAATATGCCTTTGATTGGTTCTCATACTTATGTCAATGTTATTGAAAATGCGCCTGAAGCTGGCAAGGTTGTCGTGAATAAATCTTATGTGTTCACAGAAAACGGTAAATCTTATGTTTGGAAAGTAGAAAACAAAAAGATCAAAAAACAAGAAGTCAAGACCAAGGCTCTTAAGGGTTCGCTTGTTGAAATCACAGAAGGTTTGAAGATGGAAGACAGTATCTCTAGTGTTAAGGACGGCATGAAAGAGGGCATGGAGGTAGGAGCAGATGTTAAAGCTTAAAGAAATTCATAAATCTTACCAACAGGGCAGTCAGGAATTTCCTATTCTAAAAGGAATCGATCTTCATGTGAAAGAGGGTGATTTTCTAGCGATTATGGGACCGTCAGGTTCTGGTAAATCAACTCTGATGAATATCATAGGGTGCTTGGACAAGGCTAATGCTGGAAGTTATCATATTGAAGGTACAGATGTATCCAATCTATCAGACAATCAATTGTCAGATTTACGAAATCAAAAAATTGGTTTTGTATTTCAGAACTTCAATCTGATGCCAAAGTTAACAGCTTGTCAAAATGTGGAATTGCCTTTAACCTATATGAAGATTCCCAAAAAGGAAAGACGGGAACGGGCAATGAAAATGTTACGTTTGGTAGGCTTAGAAGAGCGAAGCGAATTTAAGCCAATGGAATTATCAGGGGGACAAAAGCAGCGGGTAGCCATTGCCCGCGCTTTGGTTACTAACCCAAGTTTTATTCTTGGAGATGAACCGACTGGGGCCTTGGATACCAAGACCAGCGTACAAATCATGGAACTTTTTAAGCAGTTTAATGAAGCTGGAAAGACAATCGTGATTATTACCCATGAACCAGAAGTGGCTCAAATGTGCAAGAAAACAGTTGTTTTACGTGATGGAAATATTGAACACAAAGAGGTAGAAAGGAATTAAGACATTTATGGAAGATATTTTTGTAGCTCTAAATTCCATTTTATCGCATAAAATGCGCTCAATGCTGACCATGCTGGGAATTATCATTGGGATCGGTGCCATCATTGCTATCTTTTCAATTATCGAAGGAAATACAGAAAATACCAAGAGACAGTTGATCGGTGGCAGTAATAATACCATCAAAGTGGTCTATGACAAGAAGAATGTGATTGACCCTAGTATACCTGAAAAGGCTCAGGCAAAAAAACCTGGCTACATCCCTTTCATGGGTGAAGATATACTGAATAAGATTCGAGAAATTCCTGGTGTTAAAAATGCTCTTTTAACCTATGGAACGGATGACAAGATTTACCATCTGGAACAAAAAACATCTGGTAAGGTACAGGCTGTTTCTCAAAATATTGCAGAAATCAAGAAAATGCGGACCATAGAGGGTGCAGATTTTTCGGATCCTGCTTTCCAAAACCAAGAGCAGGTTACTTATCTGGAAAAATCTCTCTATGATAGTCTCTTCCCAAATGGAAATGGTATTGGAAAATACATTGAAGTCAAGGGAAGTCCTTTCAAGGTAATTGGTGTTTTTGAGTCTACGGAACAAAGTGGCTTGACAGCGGGAGCTGATCGGGTTGCCTATATTCCACTCCAACAATGGCACAGACTTTTTGAGGAGTTGAATGTTAATCCAGAGGTGACAGTTCAAACCTATAAAGCAGATGACCTGAAGAAGGTGGCAAAAAAAGTTGGAGATTATCTCAATCAACAAGTCCCTAGTTCTGATTATATGTTTGGGGTGCTAAATTTACAGGAATTTGAACGTCAATTGGATAATTTGAACCAATCAAACTTTGTACTTTTGGCAGGGATTGCCAGTATTTCCCTTCTGGTCGGAGGGATTGGTGTTATGAACATCATGCTAGTCTCTGTTACAGAAAGGACTCGTGAAATTGGTATTAAGAAGGCTTTGGGAGCAAGACGAAAAATCATTCTCAAGCAGTTTTTAATTGAAGCAGTTATCTTGACCTTGATGGGTGGATTTATAGGAGTAGTGGCTGGAATCCTATCTGGTTTTGCTATTACTCAGTCACTGGCTTATCCTTACATTCTTTCCCTCTTCTCAGTCTTTGTAAGTTTGCTATTTTGTTGTATAATAGGGGTAGTATTTGGATTGCTACCAGCCGTCAAAGCGTCCAAGCTTGATCCAATCGAAGCTTTGCGCTTTGAATAGAAGTAATAAGGAGTCGTTATGTATAAGATTTTGGTCGTAGAAGATGATACTACTATCAACCAAGTCATATGTGAATTTTTAAAGGAAAGTAACTACAGTGTTACACCGGTTTATGATGGGGCAGAGGCTCTACGTCAGTTTGAAGAAGAGACTTTTGATTTAGTCATTTTAGATATGATGTTGCCATCCGTTAGTGGTTTAGATGTCCTAAAGGAAATCCGTAAGACATCGCAGATCCCAGTCATGATTTTAACTGCTCTAGATGATGAATATACCCAGCTAGTGAGTTTTAATCACTTAATCAGCGATTACGTGACTAAGCCTTTTTCACCCCTCATTTTGGTGAAAAGAATAGAAAATATTTTACGTCGAACTGCCGTTTATTCTGAAATTGTCATCGGTGACTTGCGCGTGGTTTTAGAAGATTGTACGATTTTCTGGCAAGGAGAAAAGCTAGCTCTGACCAAGAAGGAGTATGAAATTCTAGAAGTTCTTGCTAAACGTAAGGGCCATTTAGTGACAAGAGACCAGCTTATGAATACTATTTGGGGCTATAGTGAGCTAGATAGTCGTGTCTTGGACAATCATATTAAGAATATTCGCAAGAAAGTTCCTGGAATTCCTTTGTCAACCATTACTGGTATGGGCTATCAATTGGGTGGAGATCAGGCGTGAAGATTGTAAAAAAGAATTTCCTGCTGACCAGTTCGATTATCTTTGTCGTTGTCACAGTAGTGCTTGCTAGTCTCTATTTTGCTATGCCAATCTATTATGAGCAAGTAAAGAGTAGAGAAGCTAATCATGAATTTGAACAAGTGACTCAGCAAATGAAGGGAAAGTCGATTGACGAAATGAAATCTCTTCTCACTGATTATAGTCATAAAAATAATCGAATCTGGTTTAATTTGACAGACGCCAAAGATCAGGTCATTTACCCGACTGTTGAAGTAAGTGAAACCCAAGATTCCTTACAACTAACAATCCTTCCTACCATGGCTGATGGAACAGCTAAGCATAAAAGTATCAGTAAGAAGCTTAAAACATCAGATGGAAAAATCTTGACCCTGCAGGGAGAATATTCTCTGCAGCCCGTCAGTGATGCCAGTCATATTTTGCTCAATCTCTATCCTTTTGTTTTAGTCGTATCCCTTAGCCTAGGAGGACTTTCTGCCTATCTTTACAGCCGGACCTCTAGTCAGCGGATAAAGGATATATCGGCTGCAACTCGTCAGATGACCAGTTTAGCGCCGGATGTTGTTTGTGTAGCTAAAGGAAAAGATGAAATCGCTGAACTCGCTCAGGATATCAATCACCTTTATGCCAACCTGATGACAAGTATGGAAGCGTTGAGAGTGGAAAATGAAAAGGTTGCAGAGAGTGAAAGAGAGAAGGCTGAGTTCCTTCGTATGACTTCCCATGAGCTGAAGACGCCAATAACCAGTATGATGGGAATGATTGACGGTATGATATACGGCGTAGGGGAATTCAAGGATCGAGATACCTACCTTCATAAATGTCGAGAAATTTTAGAAGAGCAATCCGCTCTGGTTCAGTCCATCTTAGCTATCTCTAAAATGGAGATGGGAACAGAGGTGACTGAGGAAGTCTTTTCGTTGAAGCAGGTTCTAGAAGAAAATCTCGGCGCCTACAAACTGATGGCAGACATGAAGCACTATCAGTTCCAAGTGAGTTTAGAAGAGGCTGAAATGAAGGGCAATAAGATCTACTTGGTCAAGGCGATCAAAAATCTCATTGATAATGCTTTTAACTATACTGTTCAAAATGGGAAAATCTTAATCCGCCTTGAAGAACACCTCTTGGTCATTGAAAACCAGGCTGAGCGTGTTTTAGATGAGACTCAGATCCAGCAGATCTTTCAACCATTTTACAGGCCGGATTATAGCCGAAACCGGAAAGATGGAGGGACTGGCCTGGGACTCTTTATCGTTCAGCAAATTTTAGATAAGCATCAGTTTGCTTATAAGTTTGAAGCTGTTGATGGTAAATGGATGCGATTTAGCATTTCCTTTTAATTGAAAACTCTTAGACAAGCAGGAATAGATTTTACAATCTAATAAGAACACCACAGAACAATGTGGTGTTCTTATTTTTTTTGATTTTGTGTAAAATAGACAAAGATAGATTGACAGCGCTTACATATAGTGCTAGAATGAAGCTGTAGTTTGCTGAAGAATAATAGTAAGAGGCCCTCAGAAAGCCTCTTTGACTGTAGTTAAATTTGCGTCAATAGGATTTATTTGATTAAGAGGTGTTTTCAGTAAAACGTGAGTCTTAGAAAAATATAATGAGTAGTTTGGCTTGATTTATCAGTAATTTGCTAGTTTATGTTTTGCAGTATCTGATACTAATTGGCTTTTAAAATAGTGTATTATAGTTTAATTTCCTAATTGTTTCTCCTCTTTAATGATCTTGCTTTCTATTTAAGTTTAAGAAATAGAGTAGATATTTTCAAAAAAGAGAAGTAGTTAACTTGCCTTTTTAAAAGGAGGCATTGTATAAAGCGAAAGAGGGGTGGAGCGTTTCAAGCTTTTGAAAGTCCTGAATGTATTTAAAAATTTTTTCGTTATTTGTTTATCAAACGGCAGTGAAGGAAATTGTATCTACTAGCCTTGACTGCTGATTTTGAAAACATGGTATAAGGAGTCATTTTATGAAAAAATCAACCATTGTTTCGATTGTAGCTGCAAGTTTATTGATTAGTCCTCTTGTTTTGGCACGTTATGTTCAAGCAGACGAAGTTGGCTCAAATAGTGTTGAGCCAGTGTTAGCGACCAGTACGGATCAAGAGTCTAGTCCTGATAAATCGGTATCTGAGCAAGTAGCGTCAAGTGAGAATGCCGAAGTGTCTAAGGAAAGCTCTACAGAAAATGTAGGGCAAAAAGCGGTCGTTGAGGAAGCAATCGATTCCAATCAATCTATAGGTGAGCAGGAAAGTCATTTAGATAAAGCAGTTCCTGAGTCTTCAAATGTACTGGATAAAGCAGCTTCGGACAAGGGAACTGTTCTTGAAAAGTCTGGTGCAGATACTGGTAGTGATACTGAAAAGAAAGTTGATTCAAGGATAGAGAGCAATGCAACAGCTGTAGATTCGAGTAAAGAGCCAGGAAATGATAGAAGTGCTACTAGAGTGTCTAATCCACCTAAGACGACCTTAGCAGACTTGTCAGAAGTAACTGGTCAAGCAAGGACTGAGGAAGATTCTAAGAAGGAAGCAACAGTTGGCGAAGCTGTTAATCAACTCTTGAAATGGGCATCGACAAAAGAAGGACAAGTCGGTTCAACTGACCAGGATCGGTTAGCCTTTGCTAAGAGTCTAGGAATGATTGACCAAAAGGCGAAAGGATCCGATCCAGTTACAGACCTTGTGACTATGGTTGCTGCAGCGAAAAAACTCCATGCTGCTTATAGAGCAGAGCGCAAGACACCTCTCTTTATGAATGGGAGAGCACAGCCTATTTTCCAATTTACTCGTGGTGATGATCCTGAACATTATTCATATGAGAATAGTGATATTGTTCGTTATGTTGTTTATGTTGAAACGGACTATGATACAGATGGAGATGGGAAACCAGACTTGGTAAAGACTTTCGTCCAAGTTCCGAAAGCTGCTGTAAAAGGGGATTATAAAGCTCCGACAATCTTTGAAGCTAGCCCATACGTTGCAGGTACGACAGAAGAACGTACCCTAGAAGGGCTTGGTCTCAAAGAAGGTGGCAAATTTGACATGGCTAAGCTCTATACCAAGCCAGACAAGAGAAAAGCAGTCAAAGAAATTTCGACAGAAGAGGTTGCAAAAGCGACTAAACCTAAAGATTGGTACTATGTCAATCCACGTGAAAGTTCAGCAGATTACACTCATTATGATTATGAAAACCTGAACTGGTACAATTATTACCTGGTCCGTGGTTATGCGGTTGTAACAAGTAGTGGATTGGGCTCAAAAGGGTCAGATGGAATCAATACAACAGGTTCTGATTTGGAAGTTGCTGCCTACAAGAGTATTATCGAATGGTTGAATGGCAAACGCAAGGCCTATGCAGATAAAACAAGCAATCGGGAGGTCAAGGCGGATTGGTCGAGTGGCAATGTTGCCATGACTGGTTTGTCTTGGGCTGGAACAACTACTTTTGGGGTTGCATCTACTGGTGTAGAAGGTCTTAAAACCATTGTACCGGCAGCGGGAATTGCCAGTTGGTATGATCACTTTAATAGTCAAGGTTCTCCTCTTGATACAGGTGCCTCAAATGATCTATCTTGGTTGTCTGTTTATACCTCTGGTAGGATCTTAGACAAAGATGACTGGGATAAAATTAAAGACTACTATGCTGCTTATATCACAAAACTCAACGAGCTTCAACACAAGGATGGTCATAATTATAATGAAGAATATGCTAAGCGTGACTATACCTTAAATGCAGCCAATCTAAAAGCTGCTCCTTTGCTGATCCAAGGTCTAAATGATGATAATGTTAAACCAAAACATTTTGAATTAATGCTAGAAGCATATAAAAAGGCAGGTATAGATCCAAAAGTATTGCTCCACCAAGGAAATCACGTTTATCCATCCACTCGCTGGGCAGGAACTACAGTGGCTGGTCAAGCATTTAATGATTTAATGAATCAATGGTATAGTCATTATTTATTCGGTCTTCAAAATGGCATTGAACATCTTCCGCAGGTGACTGCTCAGGACAACCTAGATCCAACCAAGTGGCGTCGATTTGATAAATGGGAAACAGACAATAAAATCACTGCTCGTGCCTATTCCAAGAGAGAAGATGTGACTGTATCCAGTGATTTTTATGGTACAGGTGAAAATTGGACTACGAGAAACCAAGACGCAGCCTTTCATTCATCTGCTGTAAGTGCTTCATATGCAGCTCCTGTTGATCGTGATATTACTATTAAAGGCCATATTCCTCTTCATTTTAGTGCAGCCTTCTTGAAAGGTGATAAGAAACATGCTCATGTCAGCGCGACTTTGATGGATGTATCTGATGAGGAATTTGATGTTGTCAAAGAAGAAATCACTTATGATAAGAACGGTTATAGTACTCGTACACTAGAAAAAGAAACGGTTGATGAAAAGGGAGATTGGCATGGTAGCAATCTAGACAGTCTTCCGGTTAAAGAATACAAGACGCATAAAGTGAAAAGCGTGGTTATTTCTAGAGGCTGGATGAACTTGGCTAACCCAGATTCAGGTTTTAATTCTGCAAGTTCTAGTCATTCAATCGATCTAAAAGAAAATGAGTACCACAACTACACTATGTACTTGCAACCAAACTTGTATACTGTTAAAAAGGGTCACCGTCTGGTCCTAACCTTACATGCTTTTGATCCAGACTACATTTATTATGCTGATCCATACGAAGTCAAGTTTAAGACAGATTCCATTTCTGCAACTATACCAATTGTAGAAGAAAGTCAGTCTCTCTTACTTCGTTACCAGCCAAATGAGAAAGATACCGAGTACGCTAAGTTAGCAGATCGTATCCTAGCAATTGCTAAAAAGAACCCTGCAGTAGAAAAGGACAATCAGGAGGACAAGGGAAGTGGCTCTGATCTTAAGCCAGGAGGTCAAATGGATCAACAACCACCAGTAGGACGGGACTCTATGGACTTCCGTAAGGAACAAAAGGTTGAAATCGCTAATCTAGAGCACAAAGAAAATGATGCTTCTTCAAAAGAAGTAGCTCTTTCAAGAGAAACAAGACTTCCTGAAACTGGTCAAAAAGCAAATTCTTGGTCAGTCTATGGTATGCTAAGCTTACTTTTAGCCGGCTTATGGAAGGTGATTAGTGGACGTAAAGAAGAGAAATAATAGGATTGAATCATTTTATTTACACTTGGCTTTTCACTTCTTGCTTACTAGATTAAATTCTAAGCCTAAATAGGAAATACCGAACTATAGAGAATCTTCAGTAGTTTGGAGCAAATCGTTTTTTATAGAAATAGGACTGGTTTTGTAATCTAGCAGATAAATCGCACCCTGAAAGTTAGAAATAATCTAACCTTCGGGGTGTTTTCATTGGAAATATTCTAAGCTGGTTGAAGTTTCCGCTGTTTAAAAAAAGTAGGAAAAATAAGTAGATGCAAGACGTCTCATCTAGTTGTCAGGGGATGAAAAAGGATTAGTTGAATGTGTATAGCTAAGAGTCAAATCCCTTCAAAAATGATATAATAAACCTATATTTTCTAGAGGAAAAGGCAGGCTATGAAATTACTTTATACAGATATTCGCCATTCTTTGACCAAGGTTTTAGTGGCTGAGGCTGAGAGTTTGGTGGCGACTGGTAAGCGAGTCTTTTATATTGCGCCAAATTCGCTTTCTTTTGAGAAGGAGCGGGCGGTTTTGGAGTGCCTGAAGAACAAGGCATCCTTTGCCATTACGGTGACACGCTTTGCCCAGATGGCTCGGTATTTTGTCCTCAATGATGTTCGGCAGGGGCAGAGTTTGGACGATATTGGTCTGGGAATGCTGATTTATCGGACCTTGACAGAGTTAGATGATGGAGAGCTTAAGGTCTATGGACGGATTAAGAAGGATCCCCAGTTTATCCAGCAACTGATGGATCTTTACCATGAATTGCAGACGGCCCAGATGTCCTTTGCGGATTTGGAATTTCTTGAGGAGCCTGAGAAGCGAGAGGATCTGGTCAAGATTTTTACAGCGGTAACTGCTGCTCTGAATGAGGGTGATTTTGATTCGTCTTCTCAGATTGCGGCTTTTGCTCAGCATATTCTAGCTGGCGACACAGATGAGGAGCTGGCAGATTTGGCCCTGGTCATCGATGGCTTTACGCGTTTTTCTGCTGAAGAGGAATACTTGGTCGGTCTCCTGCATCGAAAAGGTGTGGAGATTGTCATCGGGACCTATGCCAGCCAAAAAGCCTATCGAGCAGCCTTTCGTGAGGGCAATCTCTATCAAGCTAGTGTGGACTTCCTGAGAAAGCTGGCCGAGGACTATCAGGTCAAGCCTGACTATATCCCTCATGCGGAAGCAGAAGATGCCTTTGGACAGATTTCCAAGATCTTGGAGAGTCGTTATGACTTTTCAGAATCAACGGTGAGTCTGAGTGAGACAGACCGCTCTCAGCTTCAAATCTGGGCTACTACGAACCAAAAAGAAGAGCTGGAGTATGTGGCTAAGTCCATCCGGCAGCGGGTTCATGATGGTGTGCGTTATAAGGATATTCGTCTGCTTTTGGGAGATGTGGAAGCCTACCAGCTTCAGCTCAAGACCATTTTTGACCAATATCAGATTCCCTACTATCTGGGGCGGAGCGAGTCGATGGCCCAGCATCCGCTGGTTCAGTTTGTCGAGTCCTTGGAGCGACTCAAGCGCTATAACTTCCAACTGGAAGATCTGCTCAATCTCTTAAAGACAGGGCTCTATGGAGATTTGACTCAGGAGGAGCTGGATCATTTTGAGCAATATCTACGCTTTGCGGATATCAAGGGAGCAGCCAAGCTAGCCAAGGATTTCACGGCCAATAGCCAAGGGAAATTTGACCTAGACCGTCTCAATCATATTCGCCGTCGGGTTATGACTCCGCTGCAAGACTTTTTCAAATCCCGCAGTCAGACGGCGTCAGGGCTCTTAGCTAAGTTTACGGAGTTTGTCCAAGCAGCTCGTTTGTCGGATAATTTGACAGCTCTGCTACAGGGAGCAAGTCAGCAGGAGCAGGAGCGTCATGAGGAAGTCTGGAAGGCTTTCAGCCATGTTCTAGAGCAGTTTGCTCAGGTTTTTGCAGATAGTAAGGTCAAACTAGACGACTTTCTGGCCTTGGTCCTCTCAGGCATGCTGTTGTCCAACTATCGGACGGTGCCAGCGACAGTAGATGTGGTCAAGGTCCAGTCTTATGACCTGATAGAACCTTTAGCCGCTCCTTACGTCTATGCAATCGGACTGACTCAAGAGCGTTTTCCGAAAATCGCGCAAAACAAGAGTTTGCTCAGTGATGAGGATCGGGCTCGACTTAATGAAGAGACGGATTCTCAGGCGGAACTGCAGATTGCTAGCTCAGAAAATCTCAAGAAGAATCGCTACACAGCTCTGTCTCTGATGAATTCTGCTACCAAAGAGCTGGTCTTGTCTGCGCCAGCTTTGGTCAATGAAGTAGAGGACAGCATGTCGACCTATCTGCTGGAATTGACTGCAGCTCCGCTTTCCTTGCCCATCATTGTCAAAAAGCCTCAGGCTTCTAGTGACGATATTGGCAGCTACCGAGCTCTACTTTCTCAAATCATTGAGCTCCATCAGGAGGAGATTGACCGAGAGTGGACAGCGGATGAGCAGACTTTTTGGGCGGTGGCTGTGCGGGTTCTCCGCAAGAAGTTAGCAGCAGAAGGCATCAGCATTCCGCAAATCAGCAAGGAACTGAAAACGGAGTCTCTGCAACCGGAAACTCTGCATGCCCTTTATCCAAAAGATCAGCCCCTCCGACTTTCCGCCTCTGCTTTAAACGAATACTTCAAAAATCAATATGGCTATTTCATCAAATATATTCTGGGATTACAGGAAGAATGGACTATTCATCCGGATGCTAGAAGCCACGGGAATTTTCTGCATCGAATTTTTGAAAAAGTACTTCAGGAGGATACTAGTCGAGACTTTGACCAGCGACTAGAAGTGGCAATAGACGAAACCATGCGGGAGACTGAATTTGAAAGTCTCTACAATGAATCTAGCGAGAGTCTCTTTACTCGTCAGTTGCTACTAGATACTGCTAAGTCAACTGGTCAAGTTCTGGCTCAGTCAGCTGGGATTGAAACGATTGGAGAAGAAACAGTCTTTGGGAACAGTAAAGAGCCTTTCCTTATCTTGGAAGATGGTAGAGCTGTTAGTGTTCGAGGCAAGGTGGATAGAATTGACCGTTTGCTAGCTGATGGGAGTCTGGGAGTCGTGGACTATAAGTCCAGTGAGACTAAGTTTAGCTACGAAAAATTTTTTAATGGTCTGAATTCTCAGCTTCCGACTTATCTGGCGGCTATCCAGGAACTCCAAGGTCAGCAGGAAGGTAGAGATTTTTTCGGTGCCATGTACTTGCAAATGACAGAGCCTATTGTTGCCCTTAAAGATACCAAAGAGCTAGGAGATGCGGTCAAGGAAGTTGCGAAAACCATGCAGTACAAGGGACTCTTTTTAGCAGATAAGCTGGCCTCTTTGGGTCCTGTTTATGAAAAGAGCAAGGTTAATAGTCTCAGTCAAGAAGAACTGGCTGTTTTACTTGCTTATAATGAAATTCTCTATAAAAAAGTAGCTGAAGGCATTCTAGCTGGTCACTTTGAGGTTAATCCCTATACAGAAAATGGCCGGAATATAGCACCTTATGTCGATCAGTTTAAGGCTATTACCGGCTTTGAAGCCAATCGCCACCTAGGCCAAGCTAGACAGCTAGATAAATTAGATTTGAGTAAATTTGAAAAACGTCCAGTTGGTGAGAAACTGCGCCAAGCATGGATAGAAAAGATGAGGGAGGAGTTGAAAAAATGAGGAAAAAGTCTTTTTTAAGTCCAGAAGAAATCAGTCAGCTACAGCATTTTGAAGCTACTTCAAGTAAAGAACAGAAACGAACTGCTGAGCAGATTGAGGCTATTTATTCCTCAGGTCAAAACATCCTAGTCTCTGCATCAGCTGGGTCAGGGAAAACTTTTGTCATGGTTCAGAAGATTATTGACCAGATCCTCCGTGGAGTATCCATCCAGGAACTCTTCATCTCAACCTTTACCGTAAAAGCGGCAGGAGAACTCAAGGAACGTCTAGAAAAAGAGTTAAGTAAAGTCCTCAAAGAAAGTCAGGATGAAGAACTTAAAGAGCACCTAGCCCAGCAGTTAGCTGCTATTGCCACGGCTGATATTGGGACCATGGACTCTTTTACACAAAAGCTTCTCAACAAGTATGGCTATCTTCTAGGCTTGGCCCCTAATTTTCGTATTCTCCAGTCAGCTAGTGAGCAGACTATGCTACAAAATGAAGTCTTTCAGCAGCTTTTTGAGCAATATTATACTGGTGAGCAGAAGGATATTTTTGAAAAGTTAGTCAAAAATTTCACAGGCAAGAAAAAAAACATCTCTGGTTTTCGCCAGCAAGTTTACGCTATTTACCAGTTTCTCCAATCAACCAGCAATCCTCAGAGATGGTTGCAGGACTTTTTCCTTAAAGGCTATGAAGAGACAGATTTTTCTCGTGAGAGAGACAAAATTTTACAGCAAGTGAAAGGTGCTCTCTTTGACCTTGAAGATTATTTCCGTTTTCACTTGGATCACGAGGGACGTGAATTTGCGGGAGCTAAATACCAGGAAAATGTGTTGCTTGCGCTAGATAAACTGGGGAGTTTGCAGGAATTGTCCTCTGAGCAGGACTATTTCCGCGTCTTAAAAGATGTGGTTCTTCTATCACGGGCTAGTGGTGGCCGAGCCTTGACCATTACTACTCGCAAGGAAGAATTAAAAGAGCTGGCTGATACCTTTAATCAAGGACGTAAAGAAAGAATCGAGCATTTGCGAGGTCTTGAGTCCAGCATCTATCAATTTGAGTTCCTTGAGAAGTACCAGGATGATAGTCTACCTCTCTTAGATTTACTACGTGATTTCATGAGTGATTTTACTCAGACTTATCTAGAACGTAAAAAAACAGAGAATGCTTTTGAGTTCGGGGATATCAGCCATTTTGCGATACAGATTCTAGAGGACTTCCCACAGGTAAGAAGTTTTTATCAGGAGCGTTACCATGAGGTTATGGTTGATGAGTACCAGGATACTAACCACACCCAGGAGCGAATGTTGGAGCTCTTATCTAACGGCCATAATCGTTTTATGGTGGGGGATATCAAACAATCTATCTATCGTTTTCGTCAAGCAGATCCCCAGATTTTCAATGATAAGTTTCGGCTTTATCAGGCAGATCCGAGCCAAGGGAAATTGATCGTTCTTAAGGAGAATTTCCGCAGTCATGTAGAAGTACTGGAAGCTACCAATGATGTCTTTAAGAGACTGATGGATGAGCAGGTCGGAGAAATCAACTATGATGAGACCCATTATTTGGTGGCGGGAAATCCGACGAAAGCATCACCTAATCCCAAAAATAGGGCTGAATTCCTCCTTTATGATTCGACGGTAGCAAGCGAGGAACTAATCGAGGAAAGTATCTCTGCTGGAGAAGTGTCTCTAGTTATTAAGGAAATCATTCGTCTGCATGAGGAAGAAGCGATTGCCTTTAAGGACATTACTCTTTTAACGCCTTCTCGGACTCGAAATGATATAATCTTGGCTGAGTTTGCCAAGCACAATATCCCTCTTGTACCAGATGGAGGGGAAGACAATTACCTCCAGTCTGTCGAGGTCATGGTCATGCTGGACACTTTGCGAACGATCAATAATCCCTTAAATGACTATGCCTTGACAGCACTACTCAAATCAGCAATGTTTGACTTTGGAGAAGATGAGCTGGCTCGAATAGCGCTACAGAAAAGTCAGGAAAAATCGCAGGAAAATCTCTATGAGAAGTTAGAAAATGCCTTGACGAATCAAGGATTACATCCAGACTTAATCTTGCCAGACCTTAAAAAGAAGCTAGAGCTCTTTCAAAAGACGCTCTTATCATGGCGAACCTTTGCTAAAACTCATTCTCTGTACGATTTGATTTGGAAGATTTATCAAGACCGTTTTTATTATGACTATGTTGGTGCCTTGCCCAATGGAGCCCAGCGTCAAGCCAATCTCTATGCCCTCTCACTCAGAGCTAATGACTACGAGAAATCAAGTTTTAAAGGCCTGTCTCGATTCATTAGTATGATTGATAAGATTTTAGAGAACCAGCACGATTTGGCCAGCGTTCCCTATGCCGCACCACAAGATGCGGTTCATCTGATGACAGTCCACAAGAGTAAGGGACTAGAGTTCAAGTATGTCTTTCTGCTTAATATGGACAAGGCTTTTAACCGCCAAGATACCAGTTCTAGCATTATCTTGAGTCGTAAAAATGGGATTGGGATTAAATATATCGCTGATGTAGAGGTTGAATATCCAGAAGAAGTGAAACCAAGATCAATCCGTTTGTCAATGGATACGCTACCCTACCAGCAAAATTTAGAAGAGATCAAGCTGGCTAGTCTTTCTGAGCAGATGCGCTTGCTTTATGTAGCCATGACGCGGGCTGAAACCAAGCTTTATCTGGTCGGCAAGGGCAGTCAAGAGGTTTTGGATAAGCGTCAGTGGGGCAAGAGCCAACAAGGGCGTTTGTCTGCCAGTCTGCGCAGCCAGCTCAGTAATTTCCAAGACTGGCTCTATGCCATTCAGGCTGTTTTTTCAGAAGATCACCTTGCTTTTGATTTGAGATTTGTCAGAGACGAAGATTTGACTACTGACAAGATTGGCCAGATTCACCATTCAAATCCCTTTGATGCGGATGATTTGACAGACAACCGTCAGTCTGAAGATATCGGCAGGGCTCTGGATATCTTAGAAAGTGTAGATCGATTAAATAGCCAATATCGCTCTGCCATTGAGCTACCTAGTGTGCGAACGCCAAGCCAAATTAAGAAGTTTTATGAGCCGATTATAGATACGGAAGGCATGGATATCATGGATGAGCGAGTAGCATTTCGGCCTCAGCCTAACTTCGACTTACCTGATTTTGGCCGGAAAGCCAAGGTGACCGGGGCTCAAGTCGGTAGTGCTGTTCATGAACTTATGCAAAGGATTCCATTAGATCAGAAGCCGGACATGTCGGTTTTAAAATCAAGTCTAAAACAGGTCCAAGCAGAAGAGTCTGTGAAAAAACAGATTGATCTCAACAAGATTGCAAGTTTCTTTGAGACTCAGCTTGGTGAAATCTTGCTAGCTAACTCAGATAAGTTGCATCGAGAAGCACCGTTTGCCATGCTTAAGAGGGACGAAATCAGCGATCAGGAATTTGTCGTTCGGGGGATTTTGGATGGCTACCTGCTCTTTGATGATCGAATTATCCTTTTTGATTACAAGACGGATAAATACAAGGATTCGTCTGAGTTGATTGCTCGCTACCGTGGCCAGCTAGACTTATATGCTCAAGCTCTCAGCCGTTCTTATGGCATTTCGCAGATTG
>ERZ773005.366-NODE-366-length-36923-cov-3.974775_pt1 | contig 36923 bp, 35 predicted proteins | sample MGYA00580666_ERZ773005 | MGnify/ENA primary metagenome ERZ773005 (study PRJEB29015, sample SAMEA2737999) | human oral metagenome | biome: human oral; feature: human-associated habitat; material: dental | place: China | collected 2061 ...
GTCCTCTCTTTATATCACCTTCAAAAATGTGAATTAAAGACTTCTCAGTAAAGTTCTCTGTGTGTTGGAGTTTAGCTATGTCATCCATATTGTACATTTTGGATTTAGAAGTATTTTGATTCCAACTATCAAGTATAGATTTTTCCTTCTCTACATACCGTTTAAACCCTGAACTTTCCCTTGCCGCCTTATTTACTTTTATATTTTCCAATACTTAATTTTTTATTTCAAGTGCTGAGTCAACTTTTGGCACAGTCTTCCCGTTCAAACTAAACTTCTCAACTGCTTTAGATGCTGAATACCCACCTACAAAGTTTCCTAATAAGTTCATCAACTGTGCGGTGTCTTCATTCTTTTTTTGCCTTGCCAATCTGGATGAATGTTTCGGTGCATGATGGGATAATTGATATTGTGAACATTCTGTTGGATTTGAAGAGAATTCTATTTAAAGCAAGAGTTTACCAATAAAACATTAGTAAACTCTTGCTTCATTTTTTCTATCATAAAAAGGGGGAGTTATTTATTATTCTGTGACATCATCCCAGAGGGGGGATGGATAATACGGAGGGTGTCCAGTTTGAATTTCAAGTCTATTTAACTGGACAAAGGTTTCCATTTTTTTGATAAAAAAATGTTTTGCCTCCTCATAGTTCTCAAATTCCCATGATTTCCCAATAATATAGGGACGATCATCTCGACTATTAACTATAAATTTATTATTTTTAAAATACAGGTGAATAGCCCAAGGCAAATTACTGTCCTCATCAAATAGTACATAATATAGATTCTCGTATCCATGTTCATGTATAGTTTTATCTAAGTCGGCTACTAAATTCAACATGTTAATTTCTGACATAATTACTTAATCTCCTTCACTAAACCTAAATCTTCATACAAACTAAGAGATGAAGCAAATTGAATCTGGGTTCCCCCTCCCTGACCAAATACTTTGGCAATTTTTCCTTTACGAATATTCGCCAAATCCTCTATGTCAAGGCCATAATATTCAAGAGATATCCTGATTTTCTCTTTTACAATGTCTGGGGCTTCTTTAAATGCTTGTAAAATATTCTCCTTAGTTAAATCTCTCGCAATTTCATACTGATGGTAGACTTGATGATCTTCAGGATAAGGCAAACCTCGTGTATTAAACGGTAATTTTTCTCCGTTATCAACTGGACTGGCGAAACGCCCACCATTTGATCCAAAACGGTCAATCACTTGTCCAGCTTTTAAATTAGCCCGCTCTGTAATGGGGTTTCCAACACTATCTACAACAAAGCCATCTGTTCCTTTTGGTGGCCATTTGATTTTACCCTGTGCATCCACAAAAAATCTTGATCGAACCGGAATTTGTTTACCTTCAAAATAATCTGCTGAAAGATAAGCTTTTTTACCATTTGGCATAATTATGCGCTCTGGAAAATATTTTCCTTGTTGAGCATATTCTTGTCGTAAATAATTATCAAACTTCGAACTTTCTCTCGCCGCCTTACTAGCTTCTATATTCTCCAATACTCGATTTTTTTTTCAGGTGCTGATTCAACTTTTGGCACTCGAATCGTATTTAAGCTGAAATTCTCAGCAATTTTAGAAAATTTATATCCACCCACGAAGTTCCCTAATAAGTTCATCAACTGTGCGGTTTCTTCATTTCCACCAAGAAGCTTTGTACCATGGTAGGCTGCTTGACCAGTTGCTAAAGCTCCGACTGTTCCCCAGAAGAACTGCGAGATTCCTTGGGCAATACTTTGCGTCTGGGCAATCGGTATGAACACCCCTGTTGTAAGACTGAAAATTTGCCCCAAACTGTGGTATAACTCGCCGTTTCCTAAGAAAAGTGTATCTCGAATCGGATTTACCGCAAAGGATTTTCCGTCGCCAGACAATCCATAATAAATATTCTGTCCAGCTTCGATAGAATTTGAAGCCCCATACATGGACAAAGCCATTGCTCCAACCTTAAAAGCTGAGGTTACAATCGGTAACATAGTCCCACCCGACATTACTAGAGCACTAGCACCAGCAACAACCGTCAAGACACCAAACACAAGATTCATGAGCCCTTGCTTGGTTCGTTCTTCGGCATGAAGTGCCTCCATGCGCACTTGATCACGTTCAAGAGCTGCTTGAATAATGCCCATACGATCATTTAGTTGGGCAGTCACTTGTTCATAGGCTACCATAAACCGTTGGACAGAGGGTAGTTTCCCAAAGGAACCCGATTGATAACTTCCCATACTGCGGTCTCTACTCGAATGCTCCGCCAATAAACTCTTTGTTGCTGCTAGCAATTCCTTGAACGCCTGCAAATCTTGGCGAGCATGCATCTCTTCATATTGCGAAATGGATTCGTCTAGATGCTTGATATCCTTCATCAGCTTCTCATACGTGAATTTCGTCTTTGTATGACTAGTTCCCTGGTAATTCACTAATCCTGCGACTCTGAGCTTGGCAGTTGTTAACTGTTCCAACTGTTGTTCGAATCGTTGCTTAGACTTTCCTAGGTCTGAATAAAGCCCTTTATAGACATCTTCAGGCAATTCCGCATGGTTATGCGTATCGATTTGATAGTAGCCATCTTTATACAGTAGGAAACTTGCGGTATACTCATTCATTAACCGCATCAGCGTCTGTATGAATGTTCCATGAACTTCTGTCATATAGCTCTTCGCACTCGTCATCGCTTTCCCTTGAAGCTCACTCTGGTTTGCGAGGGAGGCAATGGACTCTTGTAGATTTTTTAATGATTCTCCCCATTGTTGGATGGTTTGATTTGTTTGGCCATGCATGGAGGTAATGTCGTTAAACTTTACTTGATACATCGTTCATCGTCCTCCTAGCCGAGTTAGTCCCGACAAAACATGCCCTAGTCCTTGGTCTGTCTGTTTAAGCTCTTGTCCTGTTTCCGCAAACTGAGCAATATCTTTCTCTAACAGCGCATTATAGTTCACTACTAATTGATATAATTCTTCAAATTGCTCCTGATAAAGATCCAGAACGGCAGATTTGGATGTTTTTTGTAGGTTTGGTTTATTTACACTCACTAAGCTATTTTTTGAATTAGAAAGAGAGTTAATGTGCATTCCAAAAATAACTTCTGATAATTGAATCGTTCCGTACATATTTCTCCTCCCTTAATTTAATAACTTTTCAATGAAATTCCCAAGATTGTTAATTTGCGTTTGGCACCAACCAATGAAGCTCTGTTGGTCTAACTTTTGATTTTCTAGACGTGTAATCTCATCACAAATTGCATCGTGAAACGCATCTAGTTCTCGTTGGCAAGCGTTAAAGTCTTGCCCGAACCCCTCCCATTGATGCCCAAAGTTTTCCTTTTGCTGGCCTTTCCATTCTGGTTGGTCATCTTTACCCATCACAGAAATCTTAATCTCGTGGATTTCGCTTCGGATGTTTCCAACGGATTGTTTTGCTGAACGGAGTTTTGCCAACTTTGCATCAATCGAACTTATCGTTGCTGTAGCTTCGGAAATACTATTATAATGGGAGCTGACTTGGCCTTGAAGGTCCTCAATTGCGCGGTAGTCAATTTTCCCCATAAATTATCCTCCAATACTGTTAGATTCTTTTAATTCTGAAACATTCCCTTTTGGAATATCTGTTTGCTGCAACATCGCTTCGATATTCTCTAACATGATTTCATTGTCATCATCTGTGTATCCTTCTTGAACCACCTTAAAGATATCTTCCTGATTGAAATAGATTAAGCTGTCTCCAACCATTCCTTCCGGATAAAGGCAAGCACCATAATCGAAACGATACACTTGTCCTTTTACAGGCAATGCAATTAACCGAGCAATAATCATCATTTTCTTCGTATTCCCCTTGAGAATCACGATACTTCCTAACGGTAACATTTTAACTTCTGACATTCTTTAACCTCCCTGAATATAACAAACTTTTTTATTATTACTTTGCATAATTTTCTTTATTATAGCATAAGCACATTCACTAATTCATCCGTATTCCCCGCTATAATTCTCAAAATACACAAAAATAATTCATTAACAGAGTCTTATCTCTTAGATTTACAATATACTTAAGTATAACATCATATATTTGTTGTAAATCGTATTAATATAGTTCTTCCTCAATTGCCTGATTTTGTTTAATTATATACTTAATAAGACTACCGCTTTTTGCCCCCTAATAAATCTCTATAAAAAGCACTTTATCTTAAAAAGTTTTTAATTACAATTTTTGTATCAAAAATGATACATTTGCATTTTTTGGTTAATTCTACAACTAAATAAAAGCTATCGTTATGGTTCTAATCAGCTCTTGATAAATAAAAAAAGAAGGAATTAAACAAATCGCTTAATTCCTTCCTTGTTGTCTTGCTAATTTAAAGTAAAAGTAGCTTCGGTATTTGGTCCTGCGCTTGAGGCTACATAGTCACTAAATTCATTATCCCCGAAACAGTCATTTACAAATCGAACGTAGTATCTAATCAGTTGATGTGTTTGGGAAAGTTTCGCTTTTAACGTAGAAATTGCACTAGCCTGCATTCCCTCTGCCTCCATCACTTGAATCACGTGATTTAACTCTTGCACAAGTCGATTCGCGATAGCAGCCACCAGCTTCTGACCTTTCACAATCTCATCCAAATCAAAAGCATGGTACACGCCATCTTCAACAATTGGTTTTAATTTTGTCCCTAGATTTCCTAGCATATGACGTGTATTCTGAGATCTCCAAATTGCTTGTTGAATCTGGATTAACGCAGGGATAATCACATTTCTTATTCGAGCAATGTTCTCTCTAGTACGATATGGATAGAGTTGTTCCAATGTTCCCCAATACGTTTCAGGGTATGTTTTCTTTTCCACACTCTTACCATTTAATAATTCATGTGTTATTTGTTCTTCTTTAACATAAACATTTAATCCATAATTATCTGTTACTTGCAAAAGAGATTGATTCAAATCGTCTTTAAAATATAGGAAGTCTTGTAACCCCTCTTCGAACTCCCCCAGTACATTTTGATAGACCTCTGCAATTTTCTTCGCATATTCGGAACTACGCTTTTCAACTTGTCGATCAAACGCTTGTAGGACATCTTTAACATCGTCAAATATCTCATCTCTTTCTAGATATGCACTATAATTAGTTGGAAAAGCTCCATATCGAAACTCGGGTACAAATTCACCTTTTTCTAATTTTTCTCCAATCCACTTATCAGCATCATCAAAATTTTTGGCGATTCCTTTAACTAATGACACGACATTATTTAGAGATGCTAAGATTTCTTCCGTATTAGCTGCTATTACATTTAAAACAATTGACAAAGATTCACTGATTCCGTCTTTCTTTCCCTCACGAAGGCCTTCACCTTCAAACAACTCATCACTCTTTTTTAACAGATCTTTTGAAGCTTCTTCAATAACTTGCCATGATTTCATGGTCGAAGGCGTTCCTTCGCTAAAAATAGATAGCTCATTCCCTGTTTGTTCTTTATTCAACCGCTCCAGTAAAGATTCGCAAGCATAACTTAATACTGCTAATTGATTGTTATAAATATAATGGTTTAAAATTCCTCCATTAATAATTGGAGTTTGTGACGAATTAAAACGATACATTTGTAATACTGAATGCGATGCCCCTTCTTCTAGGATATCTTTATTCTTCATAATCAATCCTATTGAATCATATAAACTATCTATCAAATATGACATTCCTGAAAGTTTTATTACTTCTCTCACTTGCTCTGTTACTTGAGTCTTTCTTGAATTAAATGAACTATTAATTTTATTATTTTTTTCACTACATAAATTTGTAACCCTCTTAATATTTGCGAGTTCAACACTTGAAGTTTTCTCTAAATTATTCGCTAATTGTTCTAATATACTATTATTAAGTTGAATCTTTTGGGATGAAGTAGCTAGAAACAATCCATTAGTAAAAAGATCACGAACCCTAATATCAATACTATCAATTTTAAAATCAATTTCTCCATCGTTGTTAATATCGATATGTTTTAGGCGAATATCTTCTGTCGCTAAGGTGCCATCTACATTTACTAAATTATCAGCAGCATCAAACTTATATCCACCAAACATATGTTGGTCAATTAGATTAGAACCCTTTGTTTGTATCCGATAAATATTACCAATTACATTTGTTGTATTATATCCAAATCCTACAATGTCGTTTGTATCAATATAAACATTAATTTTATCTGCTAGCCTTCTGAGATTTTCTTTTTGAATACTATCAAATGATTTATATGGATTTGGGCCATTATACAAATAAGCAGCTCTAATTCGATGAGCATCTTCAGCTTTTACATCTGCTAAAGCACCATATCCATCCATTAAGCCTAATGAATGAGCAAAAATGTCAATTTTAGCATTAGGATATGTTTTCAGAGCTCTTTGTAGAGTTTCAGAGGCTTCTTCCATTTGAGGTGCTCGTTGAGGAATTAACGCCTCAGGAGCTAAGATTGTAATCCCCATTAGAAGATTATTTGGTCCCCAGTCTGTCAATGTCTTTATCGGATGACTTATTAATTTTGCTGTAGAGCCTTGGTATAGAATTGTTACATATTTTACTTTGGCATAATCTTCGGCAGTAGGATTTTCGGGAATTTCCTCATCAGTAATAACATAAGAATCTTCTCCCCAAGCCTTGTGATTTACTTCTGAGACATAACCTATGAAAGTATTAGATTTTTTAGTTCTTATTTCTCTACCTACATCCAATTCATCGTATTGTTGTCTTGAAATATCGAGTTTTTCTTGATCTGAAAACATTGGCTAATCCCTTCTTATCAGTTTAGATAAATCTCTTGAAAGAGCAACCGTCGCTAATCTATATTTATCATTAGAGTTCATTAAAGTAGTTTTGATAGACAAATCCTCATCTCCGTTAATAATTATATAAAATCCTATCCCACCCATTGGATTATAGTAAGTTTGATTATAATCAATTTCATAAGATTTGATTTTTCCTATTTCCGTAAATGCGTTATTATCGAGGTTCTTCAGGTTTTCTTCAATAACAGCTATAACTTCTGGTTTCTTTAACTCTTCGTTCATTCGTTCTTTTGATGGTGTATTCATACATCCTCCTAATATTCCTATCCCTAATAATATTGCAACTAACTTTAATACCTTCTTCATCCTTGCGCCTCCTCTATTCTTCTATACTCATTAATTGTACAAATTCATAACCTTCTGCATCAACAATATAACCTTCGTTTGGACGTGGAGATTTTTCGTTTGAGATATACGGGAAGCGAACATATTCTTGATCGCTGATACGCATTCCCATGAACACCTGTGCCGTCAATTGTCTGTGTAAGGTTACAAGCGTAGAGTAATTCGTCATTAAGTCTTTATAGTTCCCTATAAACACTGGCGTAATACCGTATTTAGGCCCTTCTAACAGAAGTTCTTTGAACTGATTTTCTGTAATGTTGAGACTTTGTCCAAGGATTTGGATGTCTGGAATGATAATGAGTGATTGAGTATACTCACCAGGTTGCGTCATCCGTTCCTTCAAGTTGTCTAAGATGATATTCATTCCCTCTTTAGCACTCAGTGTATCGCTGAAACGATGCGCTTCTTTAAATTGATCTAATGGTACTAACCCTAATGGATCCACAATCACCACTTGAACAGGAGTCGTATATTGTTGTAATTGGTAAGCTAATACTTTGTAGAACTGAGTAACACTTCGAACATTATCACTGACTAACGAGATGGCTTTATCTAATGTAAATGCAGCCACTTCGACCATTTCTCTCGTTAACCCGAGTAATACTTGATGGTTTCGTTCTGATCGGTCTACTTGAGCTTCCACCATTTCCGGTGTCACCACTTCTGGCAACATTGGAATTGGTTGTGGTAATGCACCTGTCCAATAATGTGACATTTCTTGTGCTTCTGCTTTCACTTGCTGAATCATGGATGAATTATCTTCCACAGCATACGGCACACACACTTGGAAGGAAACGACTGTATCTTGCTTCATTAATCCGCGTCCACGGATATCCAAAAGCACTTGGTCTGTACGACCAACAATACTTGTAACATCGCTCTGTTCGAATAAGTAGAGCGCAATTTTTGTTTTAAAGTTTGCTTGTAATTGTACACGCATAGCATTGAAACGAGACATCGTTGTGATGAGGTAGATTCCTAGAGAAGCCCCCTCACGCGCTAGAATATTAACGGTTTCGTTAAACGCTTCGTTGAAAGTAGCGTCACTCACACCATCAAAACTATCGATTGCAATAAATAGTGAAGGGAATGGTGTTACGGCATCTCTGTTGTATTGTTGCATATTACTTGAACGCGCCTCACTAAGAGCGGCCTTTCGTACCTTCACTTCTTTTTGAAGGCGTCGTAATGACTTCATCACTTTCTCATTATCATCTGCTGTAAAGTAGTCCGCCACATGTGGAAAATCTACTAAAGAAATTAATCCACTCGTTCCAAAGTCATATAAATAGATATGCGATTGTTCTGGCGTTGTTTTACGCATTACATCAATCAATGCATTTTGGATAAAGGTAGATTTCCCATACCCTGGGCTTCCAACAACTAGAATATGACCACAATCGTTGAAGTCAACTGTCAGTGGTAATTGCGCTTGTTGTTCTGGAATATCTTGATATCCCAATAAAAACTCAGGGTGTTTATCGGCTCCCCAATATTGTTTAAATTGAATTTCTTGGATATCTTCTGCTGCAATTCTCTCTTTTAACGGTGGAAGCCACGGACTGGCGACCTTTGGAAGGTGTAGCGATTCGAATACACGCTTCGCTTCTTGAACGACCGCATCCAATTGCGTTGGTAATCGTTTCTGATTCCCACTTTCATCTAATCCACTTAAGTCCTTATTGATAGCTTCATACTGTCCATTATCTTTAATGGCATACACTGTCGTATCTCGGTGTATAGAACGTACCGCTTCTGGTTCATAATCGGCTCCACTCCATGCACTTTGGAATAATTCATAGATTTCATTATTCCCAACTTGCAAGTATCCTCGACCCGTCTGCGTAATTTCTGCAGCATCTGGCGTTTTAATAATTTCACGCGAATCAGCCACATCTTGTACTTTCAACGCAATCTTAAACTTCGAGTTAGACCAGATTTGGTCATCCACAACTCCGCTTGGTTTTTGAGTCGCTAAGATTAAGTGGATTCCGAGCGAACGTCCAATACGCGCTGCAGATACTAACTCTTTCATGAAGTCCGGTTGGTTCGTTTTCAATTCTGCGAACTCATCCGAAATCAAGAATAAATGAGGCATTGGCTCAGTGGCTACACCTTCTTTAAATAATTTCATGTACTGATGAATATGGTTTACATCATATTCTGCAAATAATCGTTGACGTTTCTTCAATTCTGCTTGAATAGACACTAAAGCACGATTGGCTTGGGCTACATCTAAGTTCGTAATCGCTCCAACTAAGTGCGGTAAGTCCGCAAATAGGTTTGCCATCCCACCACCTTTGTAGTCAATCAAGAGAAATGCGACTTCATATGGATGGAAATTCACCGCTAATGAAGCAATATACGACTGTAAGGTTTCAGATTTCCCAGAACCTGTTGTCCCTGCCATTAGTCCGTGAGGTCCATGCGCTTTTTCATGTAAATTCAACATTAACAATTCATCACGGCCACGTAGCCCTAACGGTACTGCCATTGTTTGGTACGTATCATTTGTTGCCCAACGATGGTTCATATCTAATGCTTCTACAGAATCTACACCATACATCTCTAGGAATGTGACACTATCTGGAATCGCGTTTCGTAATGTTTGAACATGCGTCACTTGAGCCAAGTCTCTTGCAAATTGTTCTTTAGCTTTAGTGGATAACTTCTCAAATGTCACAAATGGTTTATCCATGTATTCGCCATTATGGAGGCGTAATGTTCCTTGACGATTCCCTTTGAAATCCACAACCGTTTTTACATGTTCTGGTAGACTTTCAATTACATCTTCTACAAAAAGATAGCTAATTCCAAGGTGTGATAAATCTTCATTGATAAACTCCATAATATTATGGTCTAGCATTAGAGATAAATCCGTAATCACAAATATATAATGAGGAGTAAAGGTGAGTTGCTTATTAGTTCCTGCTTGTTCAGCCGCTTGTTTGCGTTCTTTGATCATTTGATAAAGAGACGTTAACAATTGATCACGACTACGTTGATGGTATACAAAACTACGACAATTAAACTGTTGGAGTTTCATATGCGGTAACCAACGACTCCATTCCCACAATGGAAGTTCTTCTTCACGAAACACTGGAACGAATTGCACATCATGGTAACTATGGAAAGTAGCCAATTGCATCATCGCTTGTTGAACTTGCTCAATGACTGTTCGACGCGAACCGATATACCCTGTAGGAGCCGATAACAAATCATTGGTAATGGGTAGATTTTCCAAAAATTGATAATGAGCCACTAATTCCGTTACTTGTTCACTGATGGCTTCATTGTATTCTGTTAACTCAGATTTCTTATAATCGATTTTAAAGCTAGGAATGATTCGTCCTGTTCCTAGACGGTACGTTAAAAAATCAAAGTGATGAGGTGTCTTTTCATAGAGACGTCTATCAGTATTTTTGGCCATTTCCATGACCTGCTCCATACTTGGATAATGATAATTCAATGCTTCTGCCTGCTCTTTAGATAAATCATAAAGCTCTTTATATTTCTCATTCAAATACGCTTTATAGTTTTCCATCTTTTTCGCTTTCAGACGTTTATTTTGTTTTTTATCTGAGAAGAAACTATGGACTGAGGTGATTAAAGTAATCACCGACATTCCCATCATCATAATCATCATACCGCCATTTCCTGTAAGAAAATGCGTTGCGACCGTTAGCCCAATCATCGCAAGCGGCATGATAATTAGTTTTAATAGCGATTGCTTCTGCATATTATCCTCAGTTGGAGGCGCTAAGATGCTCACCACATCATCTGGTTCACGTAAAATGAAACGAGGGGAACGGTGGAAATCACTTAATTTATCTTCCCCGTTCTCTTCAAAGTCCAATTGTATTAATTCTGATTCAATAGGATGAATACTAGCTATGAGAACACGTTGTCCATCCATTTTGACAAAATACCCACTTGATGAAAATACACTGTCTCCTGCACTCATTTGAATGGACGCGTTCACTTTTTGTCCATTTAAGAAGATAGGTTTGGAAGATACAACTTCGTATCCAGTAGGGATTTGTCGGATTAATAACCCATCACTTTCCACGATTCGAACTGTATGAATAGCCTCTGGTCCAATCGTAATAGGCACATTCGTCATTAATGTTTGTAACGTGTATTCAAACACAAATAATTCTGCATGTACGTCATCACTCAAAGAAATTGCATGCTTCCCGTAAGAATACGTTTCATGATTATACGACACTAGTCCATTCTTGACGGTTAATTTATCCGCATAAGGATTTTTAATGACAATATCATCATTCATAAATGCACCTACACGGTAGGGTCTTTCCTGTGAAATGTCGTATATCGTATCTTTCAGTTTAATTAAACAAATCATCTTACTCCTCCGTGTTAGTTTTCTTTCGTTTTTTGTTGTGTTGGTAAATATTGTTTCTTGAGTTCTTCTAACTTACCTTTATAACGATTAATTTCTTCCGTTCTTTTTTCAGAAGTTAAACTTGGATCTCGTTGGATATCATCGATTTTCTTCGTCAAGCTGTACATTAATAATTGTGGATCATCTAAATAACTCGCAATATCCATTGCTTCATCAATCTTATTCTGACCGATAAGAACCCAATAACGTAGATAGTCTTCATTCGTTTGAGTCGTAATTTTTCCTAGCGTTGTTTTTTGAGCGTCCGTTAACGGTTCAGTCATTATTACAGAGTACGCAACGATATACTTGTCTTCTGGCGATAAGCTTTTACTATCCATATTTTTAACGGAAGATACTACCTTAGAATAGTCTTTTTGGATGAAGGATAAGCGTACATTCGCAATCGTTTGCTGTTGTGGTTGAGTCACGAACATGTGATATCCTAAAAGACTGGCAAAGATTACCGATAATACTCCAAATAGAATCCCTGTTAATTTCCATGTGAATAATCTCTTACGAGGGACACGCACCATTTCTTTTGCCACGCGTTGCTTTTCATACTCCAAGTGCTCATTTAGTAAACTTACAACCTCCTCTATGGTTTCTGCAGAGAGAATACTCTCAGTAAATTTATGTCCTTTATAAAATTCGAGTTTTCCTTGTGCGAGTTCTTCATACTTTGCTTTTGTATCTAAAACAGAAATAATCATAGATTTATAATGTTTTAAGAAAGTTGCTTCCGTTATTTCTTCATAGGGAGGAACTTGACCTTTGACCCCACGGAAGATGAGCTTCGCAATCCCGTTTTGAGTGAACACAAGATTATCAGGGGTTAACGAATACGTGTAGGCACTTGTTTTTAGTGCTTCATACAAGTGACCAATATTCATTAGATACCGTAGTTGTTCTTCTAAAGGAAGCTGATATACTACACCGTAATCTTGAACGGTCTCTGTTTCAGCATGAAACAGATAGGCGCTTTCTGTTTCTTCAATTTGTAGAGATACTGCTTCTGGAATGCTCACTTCTAATAATGTTAAAGCCAATGCAATATTGCCTTTAAATTCTTCTTTCGTTACTTCAAGAGTTTTCAATTTCGTTCGCTCGCTTTCTATAATGTTTCAACAATCAGTTGGATTCCGTCATGTAAATAGTTCACATCTTCAATTCTTTGTAAAGCTGTTAATACGATTCCTTTTTCATGAATGCGGACACTGGGGGTATTAACCTCAAACGCTAACTGATAGGCATCCTTCACAATATTTAATAATTCCTTCATACTTATTCCTACTGGGATTCGAAGATCATATTTCCCATAGGCAAACTTTTCTAAATTCAATGTGATATTAATATAGGTATTACGCATGATGAGTTTTCCTTTTCTTCAAAAATTGATAAACCGATACACCACTAACCAAAAATCCCAAACCAATGAACGCTATCGTAAACCACGGAGATTCTTTTTGAGGAGGCCGTAATGTCACTCCTTTAGAAGGAGATGCTGTGCTCTGTGTAAGAAAGAATTGAGTAGTATCTATTGGATTTAATTTTTGTGGGTTTGTCGATAAAAAAAGAAGAGCCTTATCTTCTGTTCCAGATAATGACTCTTCTGCCTGTTGTTTTGAAATCATTTGAGACAAAGAGGCATCAAACAGTTGTTTTAACAAAACGTCTTGTTCAAAATATGTCTTCTCTGTTACTTGTGGTGTGACAGGTACATCAACATTAATTTTTAATGACCCTGTTTCTGCCCAAACTTTGCCCGTGAGGACAACTATCATGCCAAGTGTTAACAATAGCACTCGACTGATTACTTTCATTGTCTACTCCTTTATTGTTTGATTATTTTTTCTATAAAATAACATACTACCTACAAATCCTAAAATTCCAACAAGAGAAATAATAAGAACTGAAATCCATGAGGTAGGTTGTTGATTAATAACCGTATGCAGCATTTCTTCTGCAGATATAAATGGTGTGAGATACGTTAAGAGTGGCGAAACACTACCATAGTACGTATCAAACAATTGCCCTAGTGAAATTACATAGATTACAACAAAAGCTAAACTTACTAATAAGCCATAAGCTTTTAACCATGTCATCAGTGCATGATGCATAAATATGATACTTACACCAATAACAAGGGACACACCGCAGAGTACAAATAATTGGTCTGCTGGAAGGTTCAACTTCATCCCTACCACAACACTTACAAATAGTCCGATAAGTGCTCCGATACCCGCTAACAACGCTAACGGTAAGAAGTTAACTGTAGGCTGATTTGATAGGTACTTGTTGGTTTCGAGAATTTGCCAATTACCGTGTTGTAACATATATACAAACGCTAAGGTCATTACAGCAATAATCAGCACCATTAATACGCCTGTTCTGTTATCGGTTTGTTGACGAGAATTGCTAGAAGAACGAACATCCGCAATTGAACCATCTACTGGATGTGACAAATAGTCATATACTACCGTATTAGTCGTATTTCCTGACTGAGTATTTGACATTACTTGAGTAAATTCTTTTAAGAATGAACTGTTTGATTCATACTCTTTTGCCATCACTTCATCCATTGTTGCTACGGATTTTTTATACTCAGTCCCTTTATTTTCTAGCGATTTCACATCTTCATTTAATCGATTATATTCTTGACGAATAGTGGTCGCAATTTGCTGATGATTCTTCGTGTTATCCATTAACGAACGACTAGCCTGCATTAGTGTAGCTAAATCTTTGTTAATCGCTAATCCCACATTCGTTAAATCCGTGTTATCTCGTTTTTCAGAATCTACAAAAATAGGTTTACTTTCAAGAGTTTCTTTAACTTTTTGAGTTTGTGCCACAGCCTTTGTTAATTCTGAGTTGACATCCCTCATTAATTTTTGATAGGCGTCTATATTATTTTTTAAAGCCTGAACATCTGTTGATAAAGCACTTGTTTCCGTTGTAAATTCTGACGGAATTACTAATTTATCTTTTACATCATTCGTAAGAGTATTCGTTACTAAATCAACTAACACTTCATCCAGTCTATCTAACGCTAACTGTGCATATAAAGAATCCGAAGCTGGTTGTTTTGGATCTGCCTGTCTATTGGAATATAAATCAACCCCATAGACCGCCTTCACTTGTCCAGCAAACTCAAGGTATGATTTCACATCATTGAATACAGCTGAAGAAATCTCCCCTAAAAACTGCTTAGAATCCGTAAACACTGTTCTCGTATCACTCTCTGAATAGATTCTTTGAATGGCTTGTTCGCTAGCATTTACAGTTACACTAGTTTCATCTAAAGCATTTAATGAATTGAATTTTTGCGGAGTTGCTGCTCCAGATTCTTGATACGTATTAAAAGCCTGAATAACTTTATTGGATTGTTTAATACTTTCATTGAGTTTAGAAACATTGCTCAACAATGCTTGTTTTTGAGCATCACTCAAGTGAGCGATAGATTCTTCTGTTATCACTTTAACATTCGAAGCAATTGGAGCGAACCATCCACTTTCTGAAATCGACTCATTTTTATGTTTCAACTCATACGCAACTCTTAATTGTTTTGCAGAAGAATTGAATCCTGAAGTTACCTCAACGGATGCCCCATTCTGAGTAAATGAAACATTTTGTCCATCAATTGTTAGGCTTTGTAGGGTATAGTGACTATCCACAGTAAATACTATTTTTTTTACTTTTCCAGCGATGTCACTAATCGTCATTGCTCCAGAGATTGGCTTATTCTTGATTTCATTCTGTTTCGTATTTACAAACTCATCCTTACGACTCGTTTGAACGGTCGCACTAGGATTGACTTTTTGAACAAAATGAACAGTATTTTTCAAAAATTGCTTATCTGCTTCTGGCAAAGCCATCCGGTCAATCGTAGCATCATCATAAAGTGAGATTTGCTTTGCGCTAGAAATGACTTGCTTGTCAATATTGTTACGAAGCTCCGATACCATTAGACCTAATGTCTTTTTCGTTTGATTACTATTATCTGACAACGATTCCGCTACAGCTTGTTTAATCTTTTCTTTATAAGTAGTTGATAAATAAGTGCTAATTTCTTCATTTCTCTTTTTGATATCTGTAAGAAAATCGTTTAAGCGTTGATTTAGCTGATTAGAATTTTCTAGAATCTTGGTTAGATCTTGACTATTATTCAAATTTGGTAAATCTTTGGAATTAATGTCTTGCATAATCTTTAAAGGATCATTCACTGTCAAACTAGAAATTCCTTTATCATATACCGCTAATTCATTTTCACGTTTTAAAACAGACTGTGTCCAAGCGTCTTGAAGTTGCTTAATTCTAGCGATTTCTTCATCGTAAGTCTTATTAACAGAAATAATTTGTGTAAAAGAAGTATTCGTATTTTGGATGACAGTATTAAAGTTCTCCATTACTTCTGTTGCATTTTTCGAAGAATTGGATAATCCTGTGAATTGTTGAGAATACTGTGTCAAAGGATTCAAAAGGGTATCTTCGAACTGGCTTACTGTATCTCCTTGATTTTTAACAACTCCCATCACCTGATTCTGAGCAGTCTTTAAATTAGCAATGACACTACTAAAATAGATTCGAATCATATCCTGATTAAATGCTTGCTTCAAATCAGATACTGCTTGTTCCGCCTGTTTCACTAACACTTGCTTATCCGCATTAACTTTATATTGAAACAATGCGCGTTTTGGTGCGGTCTCTTCTAAAGAAAGTGCGTCTTGAGAAAAATGACTTGGCATAATCACCATCACCTGGTAATTACCGTTTTCTAATCCTTTTTCTGCTGTTGAACGAGAAACAGTTTCCACTTTATAAGGAGTTGTTTTGGCAAACGAGTCAATGAGAACATTGGCCATTGACACTTGATCTCCATTGTATGTCGTTCCACTATCTTCATTAACGATTGCTATCGAAACATCATTTTTTGCAGATGAATGTTCTTGAGTGGATGATGTTCTAGAAGTGTTTTGTGGCTTTACAATCCCAGCCAGAGCTAATAACAATACTAATACTAAAAGAACCCCTGAAAATAGGAACACTTTTTTATGTTTCATAATCTTCTCCCTTATTATTTTTTAAATAGAAAAAGGTGGGATCTTCTCCCACCTTCAAGGATAGATGGTCTATCCATTAATTTAAGCCAAATTTTTGAGATAATGCTTGGTCGTGTTCTTCCATCGCACGAGCAGCACTTACTAATTGTAAATTGATTTGTTCTAATAATTCAGCGAATTCTCTTACTTTTGGTTTTAGTTCATTGAATTGACGATCAAAACCTTGGAAAGCTTGACCTTCCCATTCTGATGCCAATGTTTGTTGTAAACCAGTTAAGTTTGATAAAATGCTATTCACTTCGTTTGAAGCTTTATTATATTCACGTGCACGTGTTTGTAACGTTTCTGGTGATACTCTAATTTGTCCCATAATCTTGAACTCCTTAAAATTAAATTTTTGTTACATTTATACGTCGATAGTAGCATATTCAAAAATATTTAGCAATATATAAATGAATATTTCATGACGTATATCATCGTTATTTTCTAGTAGTATCTTCTCTCTTTATTTTGAAATACTCACTAAAAATTTATATAGGTATTAGATAACTTTCTCCATCTTTCGTTTTCTCGATCAATATTTTTTTGAATTGCTTCTGAAAAATTACCTTTAACATCCTTATCTACAGCATTTTTAATATGTAATATCTCGGTATGTACTTTCTCTGCAGATTGAACATACTCTTTATCTATTTTGTATTTTATTCTATCACGTAACGCCACTTTCGCAGGTACGTAATACAATCTTATCGTCCGTCTTTCAAGTGATTTTTCCACTTCGAGCAATATTTCACTAGTAGATTGTACTGCTCCTCTCAACAAATTCTGATAAGCATTTTCAATTGTATCCCAAACTTGAGTTGCAAGCGACCCTATTTCCATACTATCCCTCATCTTCTAATCTATGAATTTCTATTTGTAAATCTTCCATCTCTTCTGATTTCTTTCGGAGCTTTGTCTTATACTCCAGTTGGATTTTTTCAGATTCTCTGTCTAATGAGTTTAGAGTTCTATAAAATTTCTCATCATTCGCTTCATAATATAATTGGAATAATTGACTCATTTTTTCGTAATCTACTACTTGATCTTCATTATTCTTTAATTCCTGTACTGAAGCCTGATATTTTTGCTCTAACATATTAGCAAGGTCTCTTCTGAAAGAATTAACTCTTCTTGTTTTTTCTTCTATTTTAGATAATTCTTTTTTCTCCTCATTTTTTATCTCATTAATTTCAGCACAAATTTTTCTTAACCTACTCTGTAAGGTCCCCTTTTTATCCATATTTATCTCTATCCTTTAACAAATAAAGCTGATAACTCTTGATCTTTTTCAACTAATTCGGCAATACCATCATTAATTACCTTTCCTAAGGCAGCAAAATTTTCTGCAATTTCAACAGCTGTTTGTAGTTTTTTATTACTGTATTCTTCGACATCACCAACAATGGAGTCGTAATGAACGCCTTCTTCATAATACACAGCCATTATTTCCTCAGCTGACAACTTAGAATTAGCTGGTACTTTCGATAATTCTTTATATAGTTCATTCGCTTCCTGGATTCCTTTTGCTTGAGTTTGTTTGAATGATTCTATAGCTGCGTTATTAGCTTTCACAAGCCCCTCAGATAATACTTGAGCCTGAAGTGCATCCAAATAAATCCATTGACTTTTTGTCACTCCAGATATACCTTCTCGACTAGATCGAATAAATTGCAACTTTTTATCTGTAATGTTACTCATACCAAATTCGATTGCTAAAATTCTTTTCAACTCAGCAGTTTGCTCTTCACTTTCAACGATATCGTCTATAGAGTGCCCGCCTGAATTTGCCAAAGTTATTTCTCTTCCTATATAAATCCCACCAACAACATGAGCTACAGCTTGAAGGGGATCATACTGTGTATTCACACGAAGGACTTTCCCAGAAAATTTTACCTGGTCTATTGTAATACTTGCGATATTAATAAGAGATAAAATCCCCAACATTAAAGGGCTAAGACCAGCTGCATATAAAGGAGCTGGATTATATACTATGGTCATCGGTGCATTAAATCTCAGAGCGACACGCTGTGCTATATTTCCTCCAAGTGAATGCCCTGTCAAAATAAGATTTTCAGGACCGTATTTAGCAGCCATTTTTTCATAAAAAGCATAAGGTGGAGCATAATGAATACCTAAATTCAAGCCAATTCCAAATAAATCAACAAGTGGATCTTTAATACCATCCGCTTCCATGTTTGTTCCAGAATATGCAATTATTACTTTCCCTGTGTCTTTGTCTTTAAAAGCTGTACCACTTGTACCTGTTACTTCATCATAGAAATCGTCAATATATTCCAGATTGTTAGGTATCACCTTTTTCCTTTGAGCATTCTGGATTAGGTCATCTCTTTTTTTTACTTCCGGCATCTGAGTTCTAACTTTTTCAAATTCATAAGCTAGGTTTGCAGCATCCAAAGTACTTACCATACTTCCTGTAGTTTCAACTATCGCCATAATATCTCCTTTCTATTCGTAAACCGTTTCTCTGAAGAAATAGCCATCTTTATCCTCTACCACAACAGAGTAGTAATAATTTCTATTAGAGTTACTGCCTCCGAAAGATAATTCAATGGTTTTTGATGCTGGAAATGATAAATACTCGTTGATTTCTGGTAAATTGACATCATAATTTAACTCAAAAGAACCATTCATCGAACTATAGTATTTGTCTTTCAGTTTCAATGTTGACAAGAAATCTTTATTTAACGTGATTTTCTGGAATAAGAAGGATTGTTGTGGCCAAAGTTCATTAGCCGTTTTTTCATCTGAATAAGTATATTTCCCATTGTAGTATTCAACGGAAATAACCTTAGTATTCTCTCCAGATTCCCTCTCTGTTTCTATCAATTCTCCTTTAATCGGAGCCCCTTTTTCAGTCCCCGTTAATTTAATTTTGACATTATTTTCATTCACCTGGCGTACTTGATAAACGATAAATCCATTCGGAAACTGTTCAAATAGATCTTCCAAATTCTGGGTTGGATAAACACGACTAACTTCCGTTCCAATTCTGTTTTCTAAGTATGCACGATTATTTCTTGGGTTGTATTTCAATAACAAAAACATTAAGAAACCCCCTCCGATTATACAAGCCAATAATATTTTTCTTAACTTCATCCTTAATCCTCACTTTATAACCTCACTATTTATATTAAATATTATCACACTTCAAAAAACACAATATTTTATCGTATTTACTGAAAAGATATTCTATTTTTCACGAGACCGTTGTGTTTACAATAGAATTTCAGTCGTACATCATAAACAATCATTAGCTAATTTATATCATTTGCTGTTGATTCATTCGATAGTTTTCCTAATAAAAACAGCTCAAAAGCGTTCTAACTTTTGAGCTGCCCTGTATTTTTTCTAACTGAAGCTGATTAACCTCTTAATTTGCCGTTTTGGCCAAGGTTTTCGGCTTTAATTTCTTGAATAATGATATGAATATGTTCTGTTGGAGCGCCAGTGTGTTTAGAAACTACTTCTGTCACTTCTTTGACAAGGGCTTCTTTTTGTTCACGGCTTCTTCCTTCGATCATTTCAACATGAATAAATGGCATGGTTGTGCCTCCCTTCGCTTAAACTAGTTTATATAGTTGCTCTTTGGTTCTATTTTACTCCTAAATGGAAGGGAATGCTAGGTGTGGTGCTGAAAAGGACTCACACCCTGTGGAGTCGGGTTCGAATCACACCCTGTGTAGTTGAACTCGCATAGGTCACTTGTGCACGGGTGCATCCCCATATTTATACGCTAGCGCTTCGACGCAGTGGTTTATTGACATTCTTTTCATCACTCATGATTCAAGAATGTCTAATAAACTTTGCGAGAAATCATTCACAGTGTGAATGATTTGGAATTTAATAGAAGCAGAATGACTTCACACTGTGAAATCATTCTTGGCTTTTGTCTTTCTGCCTCACACCCTATATTTCTCTATTAAAGTCTTCATGGTTTGGTTAGAAAACAGCACGGTTAGGATGGCTGTGTTTAATGGGAATGAAATTAGGTTCTTAATGATTCGCAGTGGCATGAAGACGGAGAAAGCTTTGCCTGTCATCATATACACCCATAGTGAATTCAATCCGAGGTTACAGACGATTGTGACGAGTAATACTGCAATCAAGATTTGTTCCCATCTGAGTGGTCTCTTATATAAGAAGTATCCGTAGATGAGTCCTCCGACTAGGGCTGTAAGTGTGTATCCGATGAAGAATTGTCCACTCTCTCCGCGGAAGAAGTTCCCGAGGATATCGACTAGGATTCCAACAAGCGCCGCACGCCACGGTCCAAGCATGATCCCTGCAATGGCAGCTCCGATGAATCCGAAGCCAAGTTGTACGTAAACGCCGAATTTTATTGCTGGCAGCATTTCCATCACAAGACGAATGGCCAAGATTAGCGCCATCACTGTAATATCAAGTATTTGTTTTCTATTATATTTCTTTGTATTTTCCATATTAGCATCTCCTTTAATTGTAAAGAGTTGCTCCATTTAACTTCTTCTATTTCTAGTGTTGTTTAAATGCAGCGAATGCGACTAAATTACCGCAATGTTTCCATTTTCGTCCCAGTGGCAACATTCCATCCTCCGGGCACTTAACGCAATAAAGTCTACTCTGATTTTTAGGTTCTAGAAAATTTAGTTCCTACTTTCCATGAATCTCCTTTCTTACTCTTGGTAAGGATACCTTCTTCGTGTCCCAGCGTCAAGTCCTCTCTATTTTTAGGGCTTGTAAAATCGATGTTCATCGTCTTTTGAACGCTTTTGACTGAAAAAATATTTTCTGGAAAGATAAAATCCGAAAATATTGTTGATACCGTTTTCTACAATCTGTATAATTAGATAGAAAGATTGCCAAAGAAAGGATGTAACATGAGTAACGAACGTTTTTTAATGATAGAGTCTGATATTAAAAATTTATCCTTCCGATTAGAGTCTATTACCAAATCCAAATACGATAGCGACTGGCATAGTACGCTACACACTCATCCCTTTACTGAACTTTTCTATGTTATTGATGGTAAAGGAGAATTTATTATTCAACACCAACGTTTTCCGGTTAAAGCCAATGATTTTGTCATTATTAATCCTCAGGTAGAACACACTGAAGTTTCTTCACCAGATTCTCCTCTAGAATACATTGTGGTGGGAATCCAAGGCCTGTCCTTCTCGAATTTAACACCTGTGGATCAAGGTGGCCATCCTTTTTCGTTCTTTAATTTACGAGATGAACAAAAGGACATTTTACGCTACTTAAACGCGATGGTGCAAGAAGCCACGAATCAAGCGCTCAGTTATGATTTAGTTTGTCATAATCTGTTAGAAATCTTATTGATTAAGATTTTGAGACACCAGCATTTTGATTTGGAAGTCGGTGCTCATAGTAAAACGACAAAAGATATTGCTTTTATCAAACATTATTTAAAAACATACTACCGAGAAAGCATTCAGCTAGAAGCGTTAGCATCAATGACCCACTTAAGCCGCTTCTATATTTCCCACAGTTTTAAAAAAGAAGTCGGCATGTCTCCAATGGAATACTTAATGACCATTCGTATCAAAGAAAGTAAAATTCTACTGCGAACAACGAATTATTCTATTTCTCAAGTGGCTGACATCGTTGGATTTACAACACCAACTTACTTTTCAAAACAATTTAGAAAAATAACTGGAATTTCCCCAACGGATTACCGCGAGAAATATCAAAAGGAGTCCCAATGATACGAAAACCAAAGCGAGATGAACGCCGTCAAATCATCCCGCTCATCGAATTAATTATGCAAGATATGGAATTGCCGATTCTGGAACACACGAGTCCAGAAATGCTCTATGCGATGCTAGAAGAAGCCATGCTCGACGACCAGTTTCGCTATGGACTGAAGAACACGCTCGTCTATATTCATGAAAGAAAAGTCGCTGGGGCCATCTTCGGCTATCATGGACACTTAGAAGACACGATTGATGACCCATTCCACAGCTTATACGAGGCTTACAACATTGAGCATCAAATCCCGCTCTACGAAGATAAGGAGACGATGCCAGGAGAATGGTACATTGATATTTTAGCGGTCTATCCCGAATATCGTCGCCATGGGATTGGTCGTAAATTATTAGTGGAAGTAGAAAACTTAGCGCGCCAGCAAGGGGCCACAAAAATCGCCCTCAACTGCGAAAAGGAGAATACAAAAGCCTACAAATTATATGAAAAACTAGGCTACACCCCAGAAAGTGAACGTGTCTTAAGCGGTCATCCGTATTACCATATGACAAAAGCCTTATAAAAAATCCCTCTTCGGACGAAATCGTTCAAAGAGAGATTTTATAAAATGTAACTTATATGTTACATTTTGCTTTTTCAAAACGAAAAGAGACTCGAAAATTCGAGTCTCTTATTTTTATGATTATTTTACAGAGGCTTGACGGAGGTTGATTGTACGTCCGAATGGAAGTACTTCGAATCCGTCTACGTTTTCAGCAAGTAAGTAGCTTTGGCTTGCTTGGTAGATTGGAGCGATAGCCACATCATCCATCACGATTTTTTCAGCCGCAATCATTTGTTTGTAACGTTCTGCTGGCTTCGTTGCGTATGTTGTTTTCACTTCAGCAACGGCTTTATCGTAGGCTTCGCTTGAGTAGTTCCCGAAGTTGATTCCTCCACCTGTTACGTATTGTTCTAAGAAGTTTACTGGATCTTGATAGTCAGGTGCCCATGTTCCGAAGAAGAAGTCGAAATCATCTGCACGTTGTAATTCAAGACGGTTTTTCAATGGCACTGATTTAATGTTCAATGTCACGCCTGGTAAGTTCTTTTGGATTTGCGCTTGTAAATATTCGCCAACCACTTTCGCACTACCTGCATCTGACGTTAATAAGGTCACTTCGATTGTGTCCATCCCTAATTCTTGTTTAGCAAGTGCTAATTCTTTTTGCGCTTCTTCGACATTGTAGGTGAGTAAGTCGCCACGGTCTTCCACATAATCTTTCCCCGTTTCTGGGTTTTCAGCAAATCCCTTTGGAACAAGACCATTTGAAACGATTGAGCCGTCTTTTAACACGTTGTTTACAAGAGCCGCTTTATCGTAAGCCATCGCAATCGCACGACGGAAGTGTTTGTTTCCTGTGATTTTGCGTTCTACGTTGAAATTCATGTACCCCATTGTTGCTTTTGGAATAGCGTGATACGTTGGTTGCGTTTTATATTGATCGACGAATTGTTCGCTGATTGTTGTGTATTGGACTTGTTTTCCGTCAAATAATTGAACAGAAGTCGCTACTTCTTTCGATACATTCACAGTAACGTTTTGTAATTGAACGTTTGCTGCATCCCAGTAACCGTCGTTCTTCACAAGTTTCCAAGAAAGTTCAGAACCTGTCCATCCTTCTAATTTGAACGGTCCGTTTGTCACGATTGAATCTGCTGAAGAACCGTATCCTTCGCCTTTTTCTTTCGCCACTTTTTCAGATTGTGGTAGGAAACGTGACCCTGTTAATAATTTTGGTAAATATGGAGCAGGATTTTCAAGGGTGATTTCTAGTGTTTTATCATCGATTGCTTTAACACCTAGTTCTTCAACGCCTAATTCTCCCGTACGAATCTTTTTAGCATTTTTGAAAACATCCGCTGATTGAGCCACATGTCCTTCTTTAGGGTCTACTAATTTACGGTAAGTGTACACGAAGTCGCCTGCTGTTACAGGAGTTCCGTCAGACCATTTTGCATCACGTAATTTAAACGTATATACAAGGCCGTCCGCGCTCACAGTTGGTTCTTCTGCAGCCATTCCTAATTCAACTTTATTGTCTTTTGCGACACGATATAACCCTTCAAAAATTTGTCCTAACATATCAGAACTTGGCACATCATCATAGTCCGCGCTATCCAATGTTGCTAATTCTCCAAATGTTGTAATCGTTAAACTTTGTTGATTATTTGCTGTCGTCGAAGTTGAATTGCCACCACATGCAGCCAAACCTAACGAAATTAACAGTGTTGTCATCAATAATTTGGTTGATTTTTTCATAACAATTCTCCTTTATTGGTAAAATACATCGCATTTCACGATAGCTACATGATAGCATGGAAAAGAGAAAGCAAAAAATTTTCTGCTCATATCAAAAAATAACTCTAACTTTCATTCGTAGAACAAAATCCCTCCCTTTATGAACCTATATTCGTTCTTGCATTTCCTAAAAATCTAGTTTATGATAGGTGTATTATAAACATATTATTCAAGAAGGGAACTTTATTTATGAAAGAAAATCGCAATCACGGATTTAAGCTGCGTCTTATTTTCGGAATCATTTTAATCGCCCTAGCTGGTGTTGTCTTATTCAGTTTAAATAAATCTACTCCAGAAGACTTAGAAAAAGCAGGAAAAGTTTTTGATGTCGCTCGAAGGGAAGACGGAGATACACAAGTAGTTAAGGTCACTCAAATTTCTAGTAATCCTGTGGCTACGGTCGATAATGGAAAATCAAAACTGTATATTATTGAATATTTAAAAGAAGATAATACGCATGGAATTATCGGACTTGAAGTTCCTGCTGATTCAAAATTAGCTTCTGATTTAATTTCAAAAAATGATACTTTGCCAAACAATCCAGAATTAGTTAAAGTCACTGTCATCGATTCTTTCCGTAATAAAAATGCCATTGAAGACTACGATTCTAAATTTACAGAAGTTTTGAATGATAATAATTTATTATCTGGTAATTCACAAACGGTTTACTATCTATCTACATCTGAATCATCTTCTTCAGCTCAAGGTGGCATGTATGTAGCAATTGGGCTTTCAGCAGCTGGACTTCTTTTTGTTGGATTAGCTTTCCTAAAACGTAAGAAAGTAAATGCAGCTTACGATGAATTGTATGCAGCTTACCCAGAACTAAATGGTAACTTAGACTTAATGTTACAAAACGCAACTTATGCTGATGACGAAACACGAGTTTATATTTATAAAAATCACTTCTTTACAACGCTTAGCGGGTTAGAAGTTTATGATTTAACTCAAGCAAATCGTATTTATCATTATCAAATCAACCATAAACGTTATGGAATCACAACAAACCGCGATTCATATATCGTATTCTTAACCGATAATACAAGTTATAGAAACAAAAAGACAAAAATTCAAATTGTAAATATCGGTGAAGAAACCGATAACTTCTTACAACCTTTCTTCTTTGCAGCTCACCAAGAGTTCCCTAACTTAGAAGTTGGTTACGAAAAAAATAGACCGTTTTAATTTGGACTAAAAATTCTCGCAAAATTGATATGTCTCTCCTTTACTGGATATCCTAGTAAAGGGGGGATTTTTTATTCAATGCTCTTTCATTCCAGTGAGTGAAACTTTAAACAAACCTTTGCACTTCAAACTATCTTATGATATATTATTTCTGTTATACATACCTATAAAAGGAGAATTATTATGACTGAAAAACGTAATACTCGTGGGATTATTTCACTAATCGTTTTGGGAGTTGTCTCATTTCTTATCGCTATTGGACTTGTGGGCTTCTTCTATTTCTTCCAAACTGCAGATAATTTGTATAAACAAGGAAATATCTTCGGTGTGAGTCCTATGAAAGACAATGCAACGACTTCTGTTAAAGTTACTGGATTTTTATCGAAGCCAATTGGAAATGTAGATGGAGGAACTCAATTATATTTAATCGAGTTTACTCGTAAAGATAGCGAAGATTATGGTTATACAAGCCTTGAAATAAAAGAAGGCGATAAACTGATTGACGAACTCAAAGCTAAACAAGATGACTTAGTCGACAATCCAGTCTATGTTCTCGCAAAAATCCGTAAATCGGATGCAGAAGGTGCCGTTATAAACTACTCGAGAACGTTCAAAGAAACGATTAAAGAAGATAAAGCTATTTCTCAGTTAGCTGAGACTGAATACTATGTTTCAGCTGATGAAGCGAATACCGAACGTCTCTATGCTTCGGCTGGAGCAGGTATTGCTGTGTTATTCGGTCTTGTATTCTTCTACTCAGCTTACGCCACTCGTAGAGGAGAAGATAAAGCCTATGGTGAACTTTATGCAGCTTATCCAGAATTGAATTATTCAATGGATACAGTATTAGAAAATGCCACTTATGTAGATAACCAATTAGGCATCATATTATACAAAAATCACCTTATTTCTACATTCAAAAATTTCCAAGTATATGATTTAACAAAAGCTGAGCGCATTTACCATTATATCTACACACAAAAATCATACGGAATAACGGTAAGTCGTACTTCACAACTAATCATTTTAACCTCAGATAAATCTTATCGCAGAAAGAAAACTACTCTTCTCATTAAGAATGTGGGCGAAGACACCGATGACTTACTACAACCATTCTTCTATGCAGTAAGCCAAGAATTCCCAGAGGTTCTATTAGGATATGAAAATAAAAAGAGACCTTTCTAAATAAAAGGTCTACTGGTTCAAAAAACCCCCTTTTACTGGACTACCCAGTAAAAGGGGGTTTTCTCTTTAGAAAACTCTCCTCAAAGTAACAGAAAAGAACCTCCAATTTGGAGATTCTTTTCCTTTACAATTAATCTACATAAGGTGTTTTTGTGCGGTTTAAGAATGCATAAGCTAAGCCAATTAAGATTCCTCCACCGATCCAGTTTCCAACAAATGATACTGCCCAATGACGGATAATATTGAGCCAATTTAAAGCATCAATTGAGTTTCCAACTGGTGAGAATTTCACGATAGAGAACGATGCAAAATTCGCTACTACGTGTTCATTTACTAAGTAAACAAACATGAAGATGGCTGAGATGACAATCCATAATTTAGCTTCTTCACTCTTGATTAAGATAAATGAAAGAATCGCTACGTTAACGAAGACATTTGCTAAAATACCTTCCAATAAAATCAGTTCGTTTGAACGAGACAATTTCAATTCAGCAACTTTTGCGATGAACTCATTTGCATTGATTCCGTTAAATGCTGAACTATTCGCAAATAACGCTCCTATAAACATGGCTCCAATTAAATTAAATAAAGTACAATAGAATAAAATAGCAATTGCTTTAGACCATTTAATATGTTTTTGGTACGCTCCAGCTGTTAAGAACATCATGTTCGAAGTCGCTAACTCCCCGTTTAAAAATACAACATACACTAATCCCCAAGTGAAGATAAATGCAAAAGTAAATCTACTTAACGCAGGATTTAATCCAGCTATAATTTGTGCCGCATGGGCTCCTGCGGCTGTACTCATTGTTAAAAATGCTCCTGCAAACATTGAACGCAGTGCATAGCGCATTTTACTTTCATCAAAAAGCGCTTCTTTTTTTTGACATGCTTTATGCAGTTTTGTATTGAACTCACTCGTGTGTTCCATAACATTCCTCCTAAAAATTAATTACACTTCAGTATACCATTTTTTTCACAAATGCAAAGCCTTTTCTATTGTTTTTGGCAAAAAATCCTTTACAAGTTTTATGAAGATTGTTAGAATGAGGGCTGATTAAAACAGCATAAAGGAGATTCTTATGAAAAAGATTATTGGAATTTTAACAGCGGCTTTATTATTAACCGCATGTGGACAAGCCCCTGCAAATACGAACTCAACGACGACAAGTGTTGAAACGACTACAGCAGTCCAAACTACCAGTGTGACTCTCAACATTACAAAAGATGGACAAGCGATTGAAGGAAGCCCGTTTACGCTCACTTTTAAAGAGGGAGATAATCTCTTAGATGTCATGAAGGCACAACTAAAAATCGTTGAAAAAGACGGATTCATCTCTTCTATTAACGGAGTTGAACAAGTTCCATCTGAACAAAAATACTGGTTATTTGATGTAAATGGACAAATGAGTCCTGTTGGTGCAAAAGAAGTTCTCCTCAAAGCTGGAGATGTCATCGACTGGAAATTAAACAAACTTCAATAATTTATGAAAATCTCGACTCAAAAAATCGCATTTATCGCAATGATGTCGGCATTTTGCGTGATTGGTAGACTTGGGATGCTTTCCCTCCCGAATGTTCAGCCGATTACTGTCGTCGTCATTTGGATGACCTTAGAATTAGGATGGGGATACGGTGTTTCCATCAGTATCCTTTCCATTTTAATCTCGAATCTGCTCATTTCAATGGGGCCGTGGACTCTTTATCAGATGATCAGTTTTTCAATTGTTTGTCTGTGTGCAACTCTACTCTCCCCTTTGTGGAAGAAAAGGGCTCGCTATCCGAAAGTAAGCTTCTTTATTTTCCCAATTTTTGCAGGATTGATGGGATATTTATACGGGTTTATCATTTCGGGCATTTGGGTGTTGTCAATGCCCGGCCTGAATTTTTGGATTTATTATGTCAACGGAATTCTATTTGATACCTACCATGCTCTTGGAAACATTACCTTTTGGATATTACTGATTCCTATCTTTGAACGATTGAATCCCTTTGAAAAACTAAAAAAATAAAAGGAACAGAGTGCCCTCTGTTCTTTTTTCTATCCTTTAAGTTGATAATTGACAATATCTTTTTTCAATTGACGTATTGGGTACGGAGTATCTTTCATGATTTTCTTTGCCTGACACCCTGCATATCCTTGAAGAATATCTACTTTCGGAAGAACGACCCAATCTGACAATTTTTCTTTGGCTTCTCTCTTAGTAGCCTCCGCTTCCTGGTTATCGAGAATAAATACAAATCGATACTCTCGCTCGTGACTCCATTCCTTGAATTTAGCGAAGGTTGCTTGGATGTAGAAATTCAAGTTTGAAAAAGAAAATCGATTACTGTGACTTCTTGTTTTGGGCCTTTGATCGATATATTCGACTTCCCCATACACACATAATCCATCAAGAGCAACTCCTTGAATTTTATCGAGTAAGCTCGAGTAGGAATATTGTAAAGCATAACCTTCATGACTATTAGCGTAATAGGACCACATTAATATATTATCGTATGCATGCGTGAAACAGAAAACTCTAAAAACATCCATCATCGTAATCCCATCCGCATAATAACAGTTACAATCAAAAGGGTCATTAAACCACTTAGGATGGCTAAAGGACACATTGCCTTCCGTCACCTGATAGGCATTTTTCTCCACAGTTTCTTTCCCGTAGTATTTTACAAAATAGGTTTGCTCTTCTAAAATCTTCTGTTCCGCTTTTTTGAAGTAAAACTCTATGTCTTCTTTAAACTCAACTCCACATTGTTTAATCAATTGCTCTGGAGCTAAAAACCCCAATCGAATATTGTTATTCAATGCGTCATTAAACACTTTATCCGCCTTTTCTACAGTAAATCCTTCCGGAACTTTTGCGTTTGGATTTTGAATAAAGACTCTTTTTTGAGCGTTTAATGGAATATCGGGTGGATTCTTTTTAGAGAACTGTGGCTGTTTCAAAAGAGAGACCAGCTCCTGTTTATTAGTTAAGATATTCAACAACAAAAAACAATTACTATCTGGATAAGACTCTTCTACCTTAAAGTGTGCATGTGTCTGAAGAAAAGTTAATTTAGCAATTAAATAACGATATAATTCAATGTCTTCTTTTAAGATAATTTTCAACCGAATCACCCCCGTATCAAAAGTATATCATTTATTCTCTTTTGTTTAAATATACGTTTGAAGCTTGGTAGGAATTGAGACGTAAGGCTCAATCCGGTGCCCCATTTTCACTATTATGAAGACATCCGAGGAATCTGTAAGATAGACGTAAGTCTATTCCTTTTTGAACACAAAAAAGGAGGGGGTAACCCCTCCTTTTGTATTATTCTTCATCTTCAATGCTGTCATCATTCTGGGCATCTTCCGCAAGAATCTGCTCGAGTTCTTCTTCAGAAAGCTTAGTAACATGGATTTTACGAATACGATCATTCTCGATTTCCGTCGGTTGTAACATGTACCCTTCGAATCTCACCTTCACTACCTCATCATCATCTGGGAAGTAGCCAAGTTTTTCAATAATCGCACCCGCCATTGTGTCCACTTCATCAGACTCTAATGACGTTTGATAAATTTGATTGAATCTATCGAGCGATATTCCGGCATCAATCACCGAATTGTTTTCGTCAATTTCTACGACTTCTTTTTCTTCTTCGTCGTACTCGTCTTCAATATCTCCGACGATTTCTTCAATCAAGTCTTCTAATGTAACAATCCCTTCAACCCCGCCGTATTCATCTTTTAATACCGCTAAGTGTTGACGCGTTTTTCTAAATTCTACTAATAAATCATCTACGAAAATCGTCGATGGTACAAATACTGGTTCATGCGCTAGGGCACGTAAATCAATATTGTCAAATCCTTGCTCTCTTGCAGCACGGAAGACATCTTTCACGTGAACGACCCCGATAACCCTATCTTTATCTTCTTCGTAAAGAGGAAGACGTGAATAGGAGCAATTCAAGATAATCTCTAGGTTCTCCGCTAACTCATCGTCGACATCAAGCATCAATGTATTCGTACGAGGAACCATCACTTCACGTGCAAGTTTTGTATCTAGAGAAAGTACCCCTTGCATCATCGCAAACTCGGAAATATCAATCGCTCCGTCGTTACGGCTATTGGCAAGTAGAGACTTCATCTCGCTTCGTGTTAATTTTTCTTCCACCTTCGTAAATTCAATTGGTGTCATTCGTTTTAATAATCCTGTTGAGAACGTCAAAATCCAAACGAATGGTTTTGAAATCTTTTTGACAAACAAAATAATCCCTGCAGTATGTAACGCAATCGGTTCTGCCACTTGTAATGCCACTTGTTTTGGATATAATTCTCCAAATACTAAAGTGAGATAGGATAGAACAACCGTCACAATCACTAATGCTAATGTTTCGGCTCCAGGAATGTTTCCTAATAATGGTTGAATTCGTGAAGAGAAACTTGTTGCGGCAGACGCACTCGAGAAGAACCCAGCAAATGTAATCGCTACTTGAATCGTTGCGAGAAACTCATCCGAATTCTCTAACAAGCGCATTACCTTGATTGCTTTTTTATCTCCTTCTTGCGCTCTTTGTGCCATTTTTCCTTGATTAATGGACACAAACGCAATCTCCGCTGCAGCAAAAAATGCATTTAATGCAGTTAATAATACAATGATTAAGATCTGGACTCCCAACGAACTCCCATCTGAATCAGCTGTCATAATTTTGTTAACCCCTTTTAACTATAGATTTTACCCATTATTCAAAATGGTATAGAGATATCATATCAGTTTTTGGTGAAAAATCAAGATTTAGTATTATTTTGTAATGGTTCTTTAATGTTAGAATCTTCATTTTATCGTTTTTCTTCTCTATCCATTCTCATTTTCTCATCATTTCTTCACTTTTCTAGTTACATTTCTCTCAAAAAATGGTACTATTATTAAGAAAGACATATATAGGAGGAATGAATATGTTATTAAAATCTCTTGTAGTTCCAAAAAAGAATCTAACGGTTGTGAAGGAATCTTGCACGTTAGAAGAAGCCATTACGATTTTAGAAGAATCAGGATATCGTTGTGTACCTGTATTAGATGAAACAGAAACTTTCTTTAGAGGAAATATTTATAAAATGCACATTTATCGCCATAAAGCAAACGGCGGTAATATGAGCCTTCCTGTTACACATCTCATTAAGAATTCTACGAAATTTATTAGTGTAGATAGTTCTTTCTTCAAAGTATTCTTTACCATCAAAGAATTACCTTATATTGCTGTTTTAGATAAACAACAACGCTTCTATGGAATCTTGACACACAGCAGCTTACTTGGCATGCTTCAAGAATCTTGGAACGTGAAAAATGGTTCTTATGTATTAACGATCATCTCTGGCGGTGAAAAAGGCGCACTTGCGAACATCTCTAAAGTGATTAACAAGTATGCTTCTATCGCAAACGTAATGACTATCGATACTGAAAAAGATAAAAGTTTACGTCGTTTGTTGATTACATTACCAGCAGGTGTTTCAAAAGACACCCTTCAACAAATCGTCGATGGCCTCGAGAAAAAAGACTACTCAGTCGCTGAGGTGGAAGATTTGCAAAACAACTAGGATACGAGACATCGCGCTCAGAAATGGAACGTTGGACCGGAACGCCGGAAGGGACTCGGAACGAGTCGTGCGGACGTTTCGGGAAACGCACGCCATTTCTGCGATGGCAAGTTCAACTTCACAGGATGTGAGGGCGAACGCTCAGGACTGAATCACTGGACCGGAGTAACGCAAGCGACTTGGAACAAGTCGTGCGGCTACTACGGGAAGTGGACGTCAGTCCTGGGAGCCCGAACTCAACTACTAGGATACGAGGCAGAAAGACAGAAGCTAGAAAAAGACTCGCTGTGCGAGTCTTTTTTGCTTCGTCGTCTTTCGCCCGCAAAGTTTATTAGACTTTCTTGAATCACGAGTGATGAAAAGAAAGTCAATAAACCACTGCGAAGAGCGCTCAGAAATGGAACATTGGAAAATCCTTCACAGTGCGAAGGATTTTGATGTGGGCATTGCCATTTGTATTGTAGTATATGTAATATAAGACATTGCAATATCAACTCCAATGTACTCCACTGCACTTTGTACCTATAAAACTCTACACAAAAAACCAGCACACCAGCCCTCACAGCTAGTGTGCTCTTCTTTTTTATTATCGAATTACTGAGCGTGCCATACGAGCTACAGTATGACGAACCCCTCGAATCGCAACCGACATTGCGTAAATATTTTCTACAGTTGCTAAACCACCGTATCCGGCATCGCCAATATGTTGAATATCCACGCCAGCTACCTTATTACGGATAGCGATTTGTTCGATTACTTCCTTACTAGACCCTTCTTGGCTTGTTCCAATCGCAGATAATACAAGTGCATCATTCGCATGAGCCACTTTAACGATAGCCACTAGTTCTTCATCCGTGAATCCGGGTACAGTACCGACCGCTGGCACTAATAGAATATCCGCTCCTGCTTGAATAAATCTCTTCGCAATCTCTTCATTCATAACGGGTTCCTTTGAGCCAGCTCCATGCATCTTTCCAGCAATCACCATTCCTGTAAAATGGGATTTTGCCATCGAAATACATTTTTCGATAGCTTCATTCGTCACCCCTGTACCAGGATTTCCAGTTAAACAAATAAAATCTAAACCGAGTTTTTCAGCTCTAGATATTGTTTCAGCTGTACATTTTCTTCCGGGAGCAATTTCAATTCTGGACTCTAACATTTCTGCATGCTCGTCCACTGGTTCCAAATTAGCTCCAATCGGCAAGCCACTGAGATCTTTAACTCGTTGCACTGGATTTTCACTTTCTTCTGCTCCGAAAATCAGTGGATCGAAACAATCAAATCCATTTAATAAGACCATATCCGCTCCAAATGCTTTTGCAATTTCTGCGTTGGATAATTCATTCAAAAACGTCGGTCTCACACAAACTGTTTCACAGCAGACCGTTCTACCTTCTGCTGCTTCAATCGCTTTTTTCAGTGCGTTTCCTCTCATTTTTTTAAAGTCACTCGCAACACAATTCAGCATTCTTTTACCCATTTTAACTCCTCCTAACGATTAATAAGTGCCATTACTGTTTTTAATAAAAGTTCATTCGTTTGTTCGTAGTCTCCACCTTCGTGATAGGCATAACTCATTCCATGATTTTTTGTCGTTGGATCAATCTTCCACATTTTAAAACTACCGTGTATTTGATGAATTCCTGTTTCTTGGATTAAATATTGAATATTCTCTTTAGTCACACCACCCCCACAAAGGAGCTGTATTTTTTCACCATATTTTTCTTGCAATTTCTTTAGTAAAGGGATGCCTTCTTCAATTTTAGCTTGTTGTCCTCCTGTTAAAATTCGGGTACAGCCTAATTGAATTAATCCCTCAATGGCTTCATATACATCAGAAACAATATCAAAAGCTTTATGAAATACACTTTCTGCATGAAATTGCTGACATAAATCAATCATTTGTTTTGTACGATTCCAGTCAATCGTTTTATCTTCTTTCAAAAATCCAAAAGCTAGTCCTCGTGCTCCTGCTTCTAATAATAACTTTGCATCCAACATCATACTTTCAAATTCTTCCTGAGTGTAACAAAAACCTGCTCCGCGCGAGCGAACCATACAGATGATAGGGAGTGTCACTCCTTTATCAATCACTGTTTTCAATGTTCCTAAACTGGGGGTTAATCCCCCTAGAAACAACGCACTATTTAATTCAATGCGGTGAGCCCCTTCTTTTTGGGCAATGAGGCAATCTTCAATACTTCCCGCACATACTTCTACAATGGTCATTTCATACCTTCTTTCATATTCGATAACACTAAGAGTGCCAGTCCGTAAATAATCGTATCCGTTTCTAAATCTTTGACCCCTATCCATTCATTTGGGAGATGCGCGATATCTCTTTGTCCTGGGAAGCTTGGCCCATACGCAATAATATTTGGAATTATTTTTGCATACGTACCTCCTGTGGTCGTGACAGGAATGCTATCGCTTTTAGTAACATCGGTATATACCTGCTGAAGCGCTTGGACATACTTAGAACTTTTATCATATAGCACTGGAGCCCAATGAGAAATGACCTCTAATGTCGCCTTTTCTGGCAGTTGTGCAGTGATTTGGTTTAATAAATCCGATTTTGTACAACTGGCAGGATAACACATCGTCCATTCAACATAATGCTGATTTTCTTCTATCCCAAAGGTTTCTCCCCTTAGTTGCATCATCCCAAAGTCTTCATCATGATAGGCAATTCCAAGCTCTTCGCCACTGTGATTTGTATGCAATAATTTACGGTTTGCAAAATCATACAAATCTGCCACCATTGATTCTGGCACAGATACTCTTACTTTTAATCTTCCACGTTCCCCGTATACAACGGGCCATTTACAATCTGGCGTCCACCCAAACGTCGGCGGAATTTCTTTGGTGAGATAGTGCTTCACGCATCCAAATCCGGTCTCTTCATTCGTCCCAAACACGATTCGCACGGGACGGTCAAAGGTCACTCCATTTTCCTTTAACACATATAGAGCATATAAATTCGATAAAATGGGCCCTTTGTTATCTAAAGTCCCTCTTCCAAATAATTTCCCCTCTCGAAGAGTTAAACTAAGTGGCGGAGAATTCCATCCTTCCCCAAGAGGCATGACATCCACATGACCAAAAACCCCATAATAAGCACCATCTGCACGATTTTCTCCATATTCAGCATACCCAATTTTATCATCGATATTTTTAGTGTGAAACCCTAATTCTGTTGCAATTTTTAAAACTTCTTCTAGCGCTTGTTTAGGTCCTCTTCCAAATGGGGCATCGGGTTCCTCTTTTCCTCGAATACTAGGAATCGCCACCATTCGTCTTAAGCCATCAAAAAGCATTGGTTGTACTTCTTTTAGTCGATTAATCCACTCTTCTCGATTCATTCTTTAACCTCCAAAGGATTCATTCTTTCTTCTAAATACGATTCCAACCATTCTTTAGACGCTAACTCATGAGACATTGTGCCGTCTGGTTGTGGATGTACTCGAAATACCGTTGGTGCTAGTGATTTGGTGGCTACAACGAATGAAAAGTTATCGATATTCGTCGCTGCACCAAAATCTCCATTTCGATTCATCGCAACCACTGAAATATCCCCTGCTTCTCCTCTCGTTCTCTTTAGCCGAGCATCCAACTCTTTCACCGCTTTTTCACACGCTTTTTGAGGAGAGAGCCCTTCTTTCATTAAGCGGACGATTTCGTAAGAAATAACTCCCTTCATCAAATCCTCTCCTAGTCCAGTCGCCGTTGCACCGCCAATGGTACTATCGACATAAAGTCCTGAGCCAATGAACGGAGAATCGCCCACTCGACCAGGTTTCTTCATAAAAAGTCCGCTAGTGGACGTTCCAGCAACCATATCTCCATGCGTATCTAATGCTACCATTCCTACAGTATCATGGCCTGCATATGGAGAAAGTTGCTCTTGCTCTAGATCCTTTAAGCGATTATGATAATGAATTTTTGCCCGGTCCGTCAACATCTCTTTTTCTTCAAAATGACGGCTTCTTGCAAACTCTTGCGCTCCCTGTCCTACGAGCACATTATTCACTTTATAATGGCTGAGTTCTCTTGCAATCGAAATTGGATTGGCAAAGTTTTTAATCGCACATACTGCTCCAAAATCAAAACGACTTCCATCTAAATAAGCGGCATCCAGTTCCACTTCCATTTTTCCATTTGGCAGTCCACCATATCCTACAGATTTAAAATATGGAAAATCTTCTACTTCTTTAATTGC
>ERZ773005.371-NODE-371-length-36720-cov-6.935933_pt1 | contig 36720 bp, 35 predicted proteins | sample MGYA00580666_ERZ773005 | MGnify/ENA primary metagenome ERZ773005 (study PRJEB29015, sample SAMEA2737999) | human oral metagenome | biome: human oral; feature: human-associated habitat; material: dental | place: China | collected 2061 ...
CACAGGCGCTTCTGCTTGTCCTTTTTATGTGTCCGATTTCATTTTACAATTAACCTCTGAAATCTATTTGCCAACTGTAATAAACGATATGAATAGATCTGATCTGACTGGAACTATAGCGGCTAAAGTCAGAACCTTACGCATCTTATTTTCTTTTATCAACTTAGAGCCTCGGGAAATTCTCGAACTCGGGAAAGATGCTATGGTTGACAGCTATGGAAACCTACTCCCCAACCCAACAGAAGAACAGTTAAAAGACTTTTCAGCAAAGAAAAATGAGCGAACGATTTTATTGGATTCTGCTTCTGCAAAGCTAACTACAGAATTTCGCGACTGGTGGAAACAAGGGACATATGATTTCTCTCTTCGCGCTGATGGGAATTCTTTCAAAATCTGGGTGTCAGATGAGAAACGCCCCGCTAAAGTTGATTTAGAGTCCCGAAGTACAGGATTACAGTGGTTTTTGAGTTTTTACCTGACTTTCTTGGTAGAGACGGAAAAAACTTTTTCAAATGCTATTCTTCTTTTAGATGAAGCAGGCCTCTCCCTGCATCCATTAGCTCAAAAGGATTTAGTTCATTTCTTCCAAAGTTTGGCGGAAAACAATCAAATCATACACACTACTCACTCTCCTTTTCTAGTCGATACAAATAATATCGATAATGTAAAATTAGCCTATGTCGATGATAGTGGGCATACTGTATTATCCGAAGATTTAAGAGCAACACAAGATCCCAAGCACTCGACATCAATTTATGCGGTTCATGCTGCATTAGGACTGAGTGTCTCGGACATATTGCTCCAAGGATGCATGCCTATTATTGTTGAAGGTGTATCTGATCAATATTATCTAAATGCGATAAAACTGTTCCTCATCAGAAACAAAAAACTCGCCTCTCAAAAAGAGATTATCTTTATCCCTGTTGGTGGGGTAAAGTCAATTCGTCCGGTAGCAAGTCTAGTATCTCCGGGAAATGAGGGCCTGCCATACGTTGTTGTCGATTCGGATAAATCAGGACAAGATTACAAAAAAGTACTTCTCAAGGAGCTATATGCAGAATCAAAAGAAAAAGTCATCGAGATAAAAGATGTGCTTGATCTGAATGATTCTGAGATTGAGGATATTATTCCATTCACTTGTTTGGAGCAAGGTATCACTCGGTTACTCAGAGATATTGAAGATGATGAGTTTACCCCCAATCAAGATATGCCGCTTATCCCGCAACTAGAAAGTTTTGCTCAGAAATATAACATTCAATTACCTAAAGGCTATAAGGTTTCTTTAGCCAAAGGTGCTAAGCGGAAGCTCATTGATATAAATAAGAACGATGCAATCGTTTCGGTATGGGAGAAGCTTTTCAAGAAATTCAAATAAAGTTGCCAACAGCTCAAAATAAAAAGAATACAAACGCATAGAAAAATTCTCACGATAAAAAAAGCCGCCCACCGTGCGCCAACACGATGAGCGGCAGAAGCAGATAAACCCTGAGGGTATACCCACCAAACAACAAAAGTATACCACACCTCGGGGCTTGTTTGCCATATGCAAATTACCTGGAGGTGTATTTTTATGTCCACAAAAAAAACGCGCGGCGCTCTATATCCGCGTATCATCGGAGGAACAGGCACGCCATGGCTACAGTCTCGCCGAGCAGGAGTACGACCTGCGCCGCTACGCCGAGCAGCAAGGCTACGTCCTCATCGGCGTTTACGCTGATGAGGGTACATCCGCCCGCAAAGCCCTCAGTCGCCGCAGAAGCCTGCAGCGGCTCCTCGAGGACGTGCAGACGGGATCCATAGATATTATCGTGTTTAAATGCCTCGATAGGTGGTTCCGGAATATCGCCGACTATTATAAATTCCAGGAAATCCTTGATCAGTATAACGTGCTTTGGGAGTGCACGCAGGAGAACTTTAATACAACGACCACAAACGGCCGCCTCCTCCTCAATCTTAAACTCTCGATCGCTCAGCATGAGAGCGACCAGACGGGCGACCGCATCCGTTACATTTTTGATGGGCATCGCCGCGAAGGCAAAATCATCACAGGCCAGATGCCCCTTGGGTATCGCGTCGGCAAAGACAAACGAATCCATATAGACCAACGAAAAGCAGAAATGGCTCGCGAAATGTTTCAATTTTTCCTCATCAATCGCACCGTCCTTGGCACAACCCGCATGCTGCGAGAGAAATACGGTTATAGAAAATCCGATAGCAGCATCGGGCGTACTTTGCAAAACCGCATATATGTCGGGGAGTATTACGGCGTCAAAAACTTTTGTCCGCCGCTTATCGATGAGAACACCTTTATTCAAGTCCAAAAAGTTTTTGCTGGGCGCACCCGTTACCCTCGAAGCGGAAACATCTACTTGTTTACTGGACTGCTGCGCTGCCCAAACTGCGGCAAAGTGCTCACGCCAGCATACAGCCACACCAAAAAGCGGACGTACATATATTACGTCTGCCGCAACTACACACATAGCGATTGCCCCTACAAAACGTATTGGCGCGAAGATCGCGTCGAATCCGATCTGCTGGACAAACTTGACCACACACTAAAACGATATCGGGCAAACGTAAAAAAAATCTCCTACAAGGAGGACACTGAAAAAATACAACTCTCTGCCGAAAGCATCCGCGCTAAACAAGCGCGCCTGCAGGAGCTCTATGTCGAGGGAATGATCCCCCGCGTAGAATTTGATGCCCGATACAGTGACCTCAACACCCAGATAATTGCTCTGCAGCCTTCAAAAGAAATGTTCCTGGATTACGTTAAATCCATTGATAACTTCCGAGAGTACTATGACGCTCTGGACAAGCAAGCTCGTAAAACGTTCTGGTCAACTGTTCTTGACCAGATCCGTATCTCTTCCGGCAAGCTGCTCCCCGTTTTTCGCGCGTTTTGATTCTTGTGCTAATCTGCGTCTCCTGTATGGGGCGCGACATCCCGACGCGCCCGCGCCCCTGCGCCCCCGGACATTTCAATCCACGCGCCCCGTATGGGGCGCGACCCGCCGCCGGGGCAGAAAAACAATCTTCGCTCAATTTCAATCCACTCGCCCGCGTGGGGCGCGACGTTCGACGACGAGACCCGACGTGTCCAACGTCTTATTTCAATCCACGCGCCCGCGTGGGGCGCGACATGCTACGATGCTTTTTACCGCAGGCTGGTATCCCTTTCAATCCACGCGCCCGCGTGGGGCGCGACGCGTTCTGCATTCTTGGGATCGTGTTCCATCACTTATTTCAATCCACGCGCCCGCGTGGGGCGCGACCTTGTCTTTGGCGATGGCGCGGACGTGCAGCGGGATTTCAATCCACGCGCCCGCGTGGGGCGCGACCATTCGGATCGTACGGATCCACGCCCGCCAAAGATTTCAATCCACGCGCCCGCGTGGGGCGCGACGAGGGGCTGTTGCATGGAGATTTCCTTCAAAACATTTCAATCCACGCGCCCGCGTGGGGCGCGACGTGCTGCTCTTCATGTTCATGGCCGACCGCGTATCATTTCAATCCACGCGCCCGCGTGGGGCGCGACGATAGTTACGCCGTCCTTCGTGGCTTTCAGCATATTTCAATCCACGCGCCCGCGTGGGGCGCGACAAACAGGCGCAGCGCCTCTTCTCCGTCGGTGTAGATTTCAATCCACGCGCCCGCGTGGGGCGCGACGCTTTACACACGAGGCGCGGGAGCTGCACGAGGCATTTCAATCCACGCGCCCGCGTGGGGCGCGACAGGGCGGCGGGCGGCAGCCTTGGCGGCGGCAGTGAATTTCAATCCACGCGCCCGCGTGGGGCGCGACACGAGGTCAACGTGGATATGGACGCGCTCTATGAATTTCAATCCACGCGCCCGCGTGGGGCGCGACTGGGGGTCAACGACGACGACAACGCACGATTTCAATCCACGCGCCCGCGTGGGGCGCGACCTTGACACCCGGGTACTTCTCCCGCTCTTGGTCATTTCAATCCACGCGCCCGCGTGGGGCGCGACCGCCGACGTTCGCGGCTATACGTCGGCCTAGGGATTTCAATCCACGCGCCCGCGTGGGGCGCGACCTTGTCTTTGGCGATGGCGCGGACGTGCAGCGGCATTTCAATCCACGCGCCCGCGTGGGGCGCGACCCGCTTCGGCGGGCGTGCACAAACTGCAGCGCCATTTCAATCCACGCGCCCGTGTGGGGCGCGACGCACGACGACTTCCCGATACTTTAGTTAATTAAAATTTCAATCCACGCGCCCGTGTGGGGCGCGACCTTTTCCGATCTTCTTGTTCACGTACCGGACGAATTTCAATCCACGCGCCCGTGTGGGGCGCGACCTAGGGACCTACCTTAGAGGATGAGCCGCAAGCATTTCAATCCACGCGCCCGTGTGGGGCGCGACCTCGATCTGGCGCAGAATTTTTTCCGCATCGGAATTTCAATCCACGCGCCCGTGTGGGGCGCGACCTATGGATGGCGTGCCGACGTGTATCATCTCGGGATTTCAATCCACGCGCCCGTGTGGGGCGCGACAATGCGATTTATAGATATATAAATAAGACTAATGATGATTTCAATCCACGCGCCCGTGTGGGGCGCGACGGTGCCTGTTTACACGGGCTTAATTACAGCGGTCGCGCTATATTTTTCGCGAACCTCATTTTTGTCCGTGCTGTTACAGGCATTTTTCGTCGCAAAGTCCTCTGTGTGATACGGGTTCGCACAGAGATTTTGCGGCCATTTTTGCGAAGGAGATGCCTGCTACAGCATCAGAGTTCCTTCAGCTTCATAACTTGGTTTTGCACCGACGTGCTGCGTTTTTCCTGCGTATTTATTTCCTAAGTTATAAAAACGCAGGCTGTCTTTTTCTTGGTCAATCAAACTTGTCAACTCATGCCGCAGGGCGCAGAACTGTGCTTCATCGAGAACGCATTCAAACACGGAGTTCTGCACGCGCTGTCCGTGGCGCACGCAGCATTTCGCCACTTTTCTCAAGCGTGTGCGGCCGGCAGGTGTTTCCGTATTGACATCGTATGTCACGAGAATCAACATTTCCGCCGCCCCCTCCATCTTTCCTGCTTATTTCCACAAAAACGCCGGATATTCCTCCAAGTCGCCGCGTAAATATCGCGCCAGCAGGAGGGATTGGGCATGGGGAACTAAGCCCCAAGGGAGTTTTTCCTTGAGAAACGGATGCGTAATCTGTTCCCGCTTCTTATCCTGCCATTCCTTGAGGACAACTTTTCGGCCGGTATCATTGAGCCAGACTGCACCGTTCTCTTTTTTCTCAAAATGCTCCGGCTTGATGATGCGATTGTTGATCAGCGTGAGTACGAGGCGATCGACAAAGAGACTTCGCAGTTCCTCCATGAGATCGAGCGCCAAGGATTCCCTGCCCGGGCGATCACGGTGCAGGAAACCAACATACGCATCAAGTCCCACGCCTTCCAACGCGGAGGCACAGTCATGCGCCAGCACGGTATAAAGAAAAGACAGCATGGCATTGACGCGATCGAGAGGCGGACGCTTGAGGCGGCCTTCCAGGGAAAATGCGTCCTTGTTCTGCAAAATGAATTGATTGAACAACGAGAAGTACAGATGTGCGGCATTTCCTTCAATACCGCGCATTTCATCAAGCGACTGCACTCGATGCAAGCTCTGCAGGCTGCTTTTGAGTTCCGCACTCACTTGCGCAAGCGCCGTCAGATCCAAGCTCAGCGGATGGTCGCGCTTCATTCTTTCGACGAGTGTGCGCGTGTTGAAGATTTTTCCGAAAAGGAAATCCGCCGCGAGTTTCGCACTCTCCGCATCATCTTCCGAGCGGCGATACTGCTCCTTGCGCAGGAGCACATTGCCTCGCACTTCCCCACAGGAGCGCGCAAGGAATCGCCCGCGCGGACTGAAAAAGCAAAGCCCGATTTTCGCTTGGGCGCACGCGCCCATCAAGGCAGGGCTCGCGCCCTTATAGGTGAAGCAAAGGATATTTTCCAAAGTGAGCAGCGGAATCCGTCCCAGCACTTTTTCTTCCTGCAGTACGACGACATTCTCATTTTCCAAAGCCACATACGCATCTTCGGTCAAAATGAACAGGGTATTGAGCATGTGACGCATAGCTCACACCCCCTTCAAGGCAGCTGCATAATAGTCGGAAACGTCCACTGTTTTTCTCAGATTCGGCAGACACAGGTCTTTCAGAGAACAGTTGCGGCACTTTTTCGTCACCTTGACCTTGGGCGTCATCCTGCGGGAGTATTCCTTGTGCATTTCAGCGAGCGTATGCAGAACGAACTCTCGCAAATCTTGCGTGATTTCCACCTTCTGCCGCCGATGGGTTTCATCATAAAAAAGATAGCCAACAGGAATCCGGCAGCAAAGCATTTCCTCAAGGCAAAGCGCCTGCAGGACGAGCTGCGAAACATCCTCTTCGCCGTCTTTCGGCTTGCCGCGCTTGTATTCGACTGGAGCAGGACGCCAGAGGCCTTCCTGCCCGTGCAGCCGTGCGCCTGCCTTTTCCCGGTGAAATTCCACGACATCCGAGATGCCGCTCACACCGAGCTTTGCCGAAGAAATGCGCAGAGCTCGCGCTACGAGCAAATCCCCGCGCGATTCGTGCAGGCTGCCGTCATGACATTTCTCGTGGACGATCTGCCCCTCGACTGTGCGCAAGTTTTCCTGCCATTGCTGCTCGATGTGAATGAGCGCCCACTGCCTGCGGCAAAAGAGGAAATGCTGGATGCCGGCGACATCCAGCCACTCCTCTTCGCGATATGCCATCAGCTCATGCGCGTGCAGGTCACGCCTTCCGGCAGATCTGCTTCGTCAACGGTGACTTCATAGTCCTGATAGCTGCGTGCCGGCTCCTCCGCCGCCTTCTTTTTGACATGGATGCGTTCAAAAAGCTTATAGGACGGCGCATTGCCAAGCTCGCTTTCGTGGCGGAAGACGATGAGTTCGCGCGTCGCCATATTGCCGCGCGCCGCCGAGCGGTCGAGCTCAAACATGCGCAGGATCGCCTGCCACAGAAGCGCCAGATCCTCTTCGGAGAAGCCCGTCGTCTTGCGCGCGAGGTTTGCCGAGACATAGCCTTCGACCTTGTAGAGCGCATAGGGTACGATGAATTTGCGGCCGATTTCCGTCTTCTTCGTCTGCGCATCCTTGATCGTCGTGATCGCCGTGCGCGTGATGGTGATCTCCTGCGGCAGAATAGGATCGATGCTGCGCGCAAAACCGAGCTGCACAGGACCGCGCACCTGCCCGCAATTCAACGCTCCCTGCACGAATGTCGTCATAACGGCGCCGAAGGTGCGGATATCGAAGAAATTGCTGCACATGAAGTCGCGAATCTTGCCGTCGATTCCAGGATCCGCCGCCTTGACCTTCTTGATGTCCTTGATGCCGAGGTGGTCACAGGCCTCTTGGTCGCTTTGAGCGAGCGGCACGTTTTCCTTGATGTAAATGCGATAGCCCGGCTTCCCTTCCTGCGCCGTTTCCACGTAGTTGCGAATCTTCCGCTTGAGGCAAACGTCGGTGACCAGTCCGTGTCCGGTCTCTTGATCGACGCGCGGCATGTTGCCCGCATCGGGATCGCCGTTCGGATTGCCGTTTTCGACATCAAAAAGAATGACAAAATCATACCGATTTTTGATTGCTTCCGCCATTTACTTTTCCTCCTTCTTTTCGTACCGCTTCTGCTTCTGATGATAGTAACCAAGGATGAATACGCCCTGCTCCTCAAGCGGCAAATGACGCGGCATATCCTTGGCATCCAGCTTTCCCATGATCTCCGACAGCTTCTTGTCCAAATAGACTCTGGGAACCGTCTCCAACTTTTTCAAGTGATGAAACGCGAGCTTCTGCAGCATCGGGAACACGTGCGCCGGCGTTCCACAGGCAGAATCAAAGAAACGGTCGCGAATCGTCGCCTTGATCTCAGGGTTCGCTTTCTCCTGCACCTCTTCCAAAACGGCGAACCAGCGTCCGAGCAAATAAGCAACATCGGTCGAGTTTTCATCTAATGCCACAGCGGTCTTCCTCCCTCGATTTCGCGTCAAATATGCTTTCAAAAAGCCGGCGCGCCTTGCATTGATTTTCCGCTCCCCCTGCTCTGCATGAATGCGTAGCAAAATATTTTGGAATACGGACACGGGATATTTGCCACCGCTCAAAACGGCCCGCAGCATAGCTCCTGCCATGATGGGAGAAGCCATCTTCACCTTGGCGTTGGGATTCACCGTTTCACGCAGGAGCTCCCACAACGGCACATTGCCGCGCGTCTCCCAGCTCGGGCGGACAATCTTCATCTGCTCCATGTGCAGGGCGAGATTCCTCAAGAAATCCCCGAGAGATCCTTGCAGAAAGAAGCGTACGGAAAGCCGCGCCGCATTGGGTGCCAGACCCAGGATATAGAAAGGGTTGGCATAGGAGATTGCCACGCCCTCGTAGTCGATCGCCGCCCCTGCCTGCACCTTTTTCAGCACGGCGTCCAGCAGATCATCGGTCATCTTATCTTCATCGCCGAAAAGCATGCCGCAAAGCAAGTCTTGTGCCGCCTCGCTCTCCTCCTCGGCCCAATAGACCATCGTCGTGTCGCCTATGATCTTCGTATGCTCGCGATCAGCAAGCAGGGCATTGAGCGCCGTGCCGTAGGCAAACGCCGCCTTCTTCGACACGGGAGCATTGCCGCCCTGCTCGCCGTCGTGACCGTAGGATTCGTAGGCATTGGCATTGAAGGAGACGAGCATGGCTCCCGTTGCTTGGGCGCCGCTGACTCCTTTGAGCGCCGGATGCTTGACGGCAATCGGCGCGAATGCACCCGTCACGAGGCAGCGGCGTTTTTCCTCAGCGCCACTCGCATCGAGATGCGTTTCCCAGGCCTCACGCACAGACGGCTCTTCGTGCACGAAGATGCTCGCCACACGGAATACGAGGTTCGCCCCAGCAAGAATCTCATCGGCATAAGACGCGAGAGCCGGATGCGTGCGTACCATCGATTCACCGCCCTGCCAGTGCCCGAAAAAAGCGATGACAGCGCGAGCAGCGTCCGACCCGGCACCATCCAGAATCTCCTCGTGCAGGGCCTTCGCAGCCGCAAAACATTCTGCCGTACGCTTGGGCTTTCCTTTCAGATCAGCGCCTAAAAAATACGACGAATTATCGCAAAGGAAAAACGGGGCTATGCCAGCCGTCCTCGTTTCTCCTGCCGGAACAATAAGTTCCTGCGGTCGATCCACTTCCTTCTTGCCACGCAAAACCTTCTGGATGAGCGGCAATACTTGAAGCAATTCTCCTTCTTTGGAAAGCAAGAGCGCAAAGGAAACATTACGCTTCTCCCAACCATCTCTGGGCAACCGTCCCTCTTTGCACTCCGTCTCATATCTTTCAACCAGTGCTTGGAGCATTTCAGCGGTACACCTCACAATCCCTAAGGTCGAGCACGCCGTCCACAAGCTGTGCTTGGAAAAACATCGGCTGAAGATTCTTGGGATCCGAGTAGTCGATATCATAGAGCATGAAACCCAGATCTTTCGTTTCCCCATTCGTCGGCGGAAGCTCCGCTTCCTCGTACAACCGGAAGCGCGCGGGAAACTCGCGGCAGCCCAGATACGGTGCATGATAGCACTGTCCCTTGCGTGCGCGTCGGCAGAACATCTCACGGAATTTCCCCTCGTTGTCCGATGCCGATGCCTTCTCCGTCATCTCGAAATGCGCTTCAATGATGTAATGCGGTTCCTTCAAGATGGTGGCAGCACGCTGCTGGATATCCTCCTTCGTGGACTGATAGAGTTCCCCACACTCTTTCTCTGCAAAAGCCTTCACCGTACGCGCAGGAATCTTTGCCTTGAGCTCGTTGCGGCGGACATTGGTAAACTGAATTCCGGATAGGACAAATACCCTATCTATGTGCCACTTTAGGCCAGGATGCCAAAATATGGCTTCCAAGACCCCTCGCGCTGCGCTCGGCGTCATGACGGCGTAGGAAAAGCGCTCCGCCTTCAACTCCGGCCGCGTAAAGCACGCCGCTTCGCCCCAAACCTCAAGGCGAACGCCATAGGCCATAAAATCACCTCCATGTATTTTTCTTTTGTTAGGAAATATTCTATTTATAGAAATCATATCATAAAAAATTAAATCTGTCAATTTGAAATTCTACGATTCACTAAGAAAATCGAAAAAATATATAGAAACAATAATTTCTAAATGCTCCGTAGTCACCACATTATGCGAAATCCATCAATTCTCGCCTTAGGCTTGACTTCTTGCAGATGCATGGTAAACTAACATCGTCGTGGAGATCATGTCTGCACGAGGATTGAAATTTTTGTTAGGACATATGATGCGCGAGTGCGGGGAGATTTTTCAGATCTCCCCGCTTTCGTCTGTGCGGAGAAACACGATTCCATGCAGCGAATCTACAGGAACATTCCTTCGCCCTCTCCAACATTATTCGACAGACCCTTTTCTGAGTCATATACCGCCATATCAACGAGCACGGCGAGGTTTTCATCCAGCATACGGATCTTTCCCTGCGCGGCAAGCTGTTCGAACGGCGCTTCGGCATATCCCGTATAGACAGTCACGATGTAGCGTCCGACCTTTCGCATAAGCGAACGCGATCTCTCTCCTTGTTCCAGCCGCGCCAAGAGCGCCTGTCCCTCCTCGGTTTGCGGAATGAAGATCGGCTTGGTACGATCCTCGATCAGGCGGACATCGTTTGCAATATCGGCAAAGGCAAACTTCCCCGACTGTCCCATAATGTCTTTCTTGTCCAGACGATTCTTGCCGCTCAGATCGTACAGCTCTTCAAAGTAGCGGCGGATCGCTTCGGGACTTGCCAAGTCTTCGGCAAAACTCCGCGCCACATTCTTTGTGATCTCAGCTGCCAACTGTGCATTTTTCGCCAGCTTTTCCAGAGAAAATACATGCACAACGCTTTCCTCTGCCGACCTCCTGCCCTCGCGATTGCAGCGGCCCGCCGCCTGCACGATGCTGTCGAGGCCATTGATCTCGCGGTAGACGCAGGGGAAGTCGAGGTCGACGCCGGCCTCCACGAGGCTCGTCGAAATGACGCGGCACGGCTTGCCGTCCTTAAGCCGTGCGCGAATCTCCTCCAATACCTGCTCGCGATGCACAGGATAGAGATTCGTGGACAAGTGGTACGTTCCTTCGTCTTCCCGCAGCAAATCGAAGACACTCTGCGCCGTCTTTTTCACATTGACGATGCAAAGCACCTGCTCATGAGCCGCCAGCTCTTCGGCAAGCTCCTCTTCCGTCATTGTCTCTTCGCGCAGCTCGATCTTCGTGCGCCGGAAAAACGCTGCATTTTCCATGAGCGCCGGGCAGATTTCCAGCGGCTGCATACCATCGGAGAAAAACTGCCCCAAAGGCGGCTGCGTTGCCGTACAGAGCACCGCCGTACACGCATAGTGCCGCACGAGCGCCTCGATTGCGGCAAGCGAAGGACGCAAGTAATCAATCGGAATCATCTGCGCCTCATCAAAGATCACGATGCTCTCGGCAAGATTGTGCAGTTTGCGGCATTTCGACGGGCGATTGGAAAAAAGCGATTCGAAAAACTGCACGTTCGTCGTCACGATGACGGGCGCATCCCAGTTCTCCGTCGCCAGCCGCTTGCGGTTCATATCCATATCCTGCACATCGTCATAATCCACATTTTGATGATGCTCGACGACACTGTCCGGGCCCAGGAGATCTCGAAACACCGCCGCGTTTTGCTCGATGATCGACGTGTAGGGGATGACGTAGATGATGCGCTTGCGCTTCTTTTTGGCATGACGGGCATAATGCAGGGCGAAAGCCAGAGAAGAAATCGTCTTGCCCCCGCCCGTCGGGATGGTCATGCGGTAGAAATTCCCCGCCGCTTCTTTGCCCGCAGCGATGCTTTCGGCAAGGAGCGCCATGCGCTTCTTGTTGATCGGCTGCTTCAGTCTCTGCCGCTCTTCTTCCGTTTTCGGTCTGAAAAACTTATCCTCGACGCTCGCCTCGAAACGCGCAAACAGAGTTTCCACAGAAGCAAAACCTTCCCGTTCGACATTCCCCGCCGACATGAAGTCTTCCGTGTCGAGAAAGTCCGCATCGACGAGACAGGAGAAAAGCATGCGCGTATAGAGCATCGCAGAGAGCGGCGCACGAACGACTTGCGCCAACAAGAGCGACGGCGGAGGCAAGGTCTGCGGCAGATCCGCCTCGTGATAAGCGCGGTAATCGGGCAGATTCTGTCGCTTGAGCCTGCCCAAAAGCGTGCCGTCTTCCGCAGTATTCGCCGTCGTACCCTGGTTCGGTATGCCGCCATGATGCCCTGCGATACAGAACGCCATCACCTGCGTCATGCCTCTGCCGAGCCGCCTGCTTTGCTCATCGTCCGCGCTCTGCCGCAGCTTCACGACCTCCTGCGTCCCTGCCGTCGAATGATCGATGCGCCCCCTGCGCCGTTTCTTCTCCTCCTCATCCGCACGCAGATACGCTTGAAACTCGTGCGAATACTTGCCGATATCGTGGTACAAGCCCAAGAGCCTCCCCATCGCCTCCTCGCCGAAAGCGGCGGCAAAGCGCCCTGCAAGATCGGCAACGCCCGTCAGATGGTCGCACAAAAGCTGCTCACGCCCCATTTCCTCATCAAGATGCCCAAGATAAGCAGAAGATTTTGTCATTTCAAACACCTCCAAGAAATCACGCCGAAACTCGCTGAAGATAAAAATTTCCGCTCCTCTTCCAAAAGCCGTACATGTTATTTCGACAAACAATTTCCATTTCCTGTATATTCCTAATGATTTTCATAAATTTTAGCGTGAAAGTCTAAGAAGTCAATCTGAAGGCGCAGACTGCTTGGATACCTTTCATGTAAGGGCGGCACACAATGTCCACAAAGTGGATGTTTGTACATGTAGTTTTCTATGGAAATCCAAGACGTCCCCCCCGAAGGGCGCAGACCGATTGCTCTTTAACGTAAGGCGTGAGGACATATGTTCAGCTGGCAGCAAAGCGTCAAAAAAACCGCCTCACCGTACAACGGCGGGCGGTTCTTTCCCATTTTCTTCAATCCCCAAGCGGCGTGTTGATGATCTTCTTGCGCTCGCGCCAGTCGGGGCAGAACTTGTCCATGAGGTTCTTGAAGTGCACATTGTGGTAGCGCTCCCAGAGATGCGTAAGCTCGTGGACGATGATGTATTCGAGGCAGATGGGCGGATATTTGGCGAGCTGCAGATTCAGCCAGATGCGGCGCGCGCGGATGTTGCAGGTGCCCCACTTCGTCTTCATGTTCTTGATGCGCCATTCGGCGGCGCTCTTGCCGACGATCGTCTCAGCTCGCGCCAAGAGCGGCGGCACGGCTCGCGCGAGTTCGCGGCGATACCATTCGTTCAGCAGAGCTTCACGCTCGGCGGGGCTGCTCCCGGCCTCCTGCGCCTTTAGGCTCAGGATGAGTCGGCTGCCGTCTCGCAGGACGATGCTGCAGCTGCGTCCGAACTTCACGGCGAGTCGGAGCGGCTCGCCCCAGACGAAGAAGCGCTCGCCGCTCAGGAAGCGGCGAGCGCTTGGCAGAGGTTTCGCGGCGATCTTCGCCTGCTTTTCCTCGATCCATGCCGTATGCTTGGCGACGAAGCGTGCGAGCTCTTCGAGCGTCGCGCGCTTCGGTGCGCTCAGGCGCACAGTGCCTGCGGGCGGCACGACGCGCAGATAGATGTTCTTGATGGACTTTCGTTCAAGCTCGACAGGAATTCCCGCGAGCGTCAGAGATATGACGGGCTTTCTCATATCAGTTGTTCTTCTGTTCCATCGCGGCGAACGATGCCGCCTTGTCGCCATCGCCGAGGCGCACGACCTTGACGCCTTGCGTGTTGCGGCTGATGACGGAAATCTCGTCGACCTTCGTGCGGATGACGATGCCGTCCGTCGTGATGAGGATCAGTTCCTGTCCCGGACGCACGACCTTGAGGCCGATGACCGCGCCCGTCTTTTCCGTGACCTTCATGTTGATGAGACCCTTGCCGCCGCGCGTCTGCAGACGATATTCGCTCGTCGCCGTGCGCTTGCCGTAACCTTCCGCCGTGATCGTCAGAACCTCGGCATTGCGCGCGAGGTTGTCCATGCCAACGACCACATCGCCCGCCTTCAGGTTGATGCCCTTGACGCCGCGCGCCGTGCGTCCCATCGAGCGGACATCGTCCTCGGCGAAGGCTACCGCCATGCCGCCCGCCGTACCGAGTATCACATGCTTCGTGCCGTCCGTGAACTTGACGCCGATGAGGTCGTCGTCCTCGTCAAGGTTGATCGCATTGAGTCCGCCGCGCCGAATCGACTGGAACTCGGAAAGGCTCGTCTTCTTCACGATGCCCTTCTTCGTTGCCATGAAGAGGTAGCGCTCGGGCAGGAACTCCTTGACCTGGATGACCGCCGTGATCTTCTCTTCGCTCTCAAGCTGCAGCAGGTTGATGATCGCCGTGCCCTTCGCCTGGCGGCTCGCCTCGTTGATCTCGTATGCCTTGAGACAGTGGACGCGCCCGCGGTTCGTAAAGAAGAGGATCGTGTGGTGCGTCGTCGTCACGAGGATATTTTCCACGAAGTCCGCTTCCTTCGTGCCCATGCCCGTCACGCCGACGCCGCCGCGCTTCTGACGGCGGTACGTGTCGAGCGGCATGCGCTTGATGTAGTTGTTGTGCGTGAGCGTGATGACGACGTCTTCCTGCGCGATGAGGTCTTCGACGTTGATCTCGGATGTGTCGATCGTGATCTCCGTGCGGCGCTCGTCGCCGTACTTCTCGCGCACGGCAAGCAGCTCGTCCTTGATGATCTTGTCGATCTTTCCCTCGTCGGCGAGAACGGATTTGAGCCAGTCGATCATCTTCAAGACCTCTTGGTACTCCTCCTCGATCTTCTCGCGTTCCAGACCCGTCAGGCGCTGCAGACGAAGGTCGAGGATCGCCTGCGCCTGCTTCTCGCTGAGCTTGAAGCCTTCCATCAGGCGCTCACGCGCGATGTCCGCCGTGCGGCTCTCGCGGATCGTCGTGATGACGGCGTCGAGGTGATCGAGCGCGATGGTCAAGCCTTCGAGGATGTGGGCGCGCGCCTCGGCTTTCGCCAATTCGTACTTCGTGCGCCGCGTGATGACATCCTGCTGATGCTTGATGTAGTAGTGCAGCACCTCTTTCAGCGTGAGCACGCGCGGACTGCCGTCGACGAGCGCGAGCATGATGACGCCGAAGCTGTCCTGCAGCTGCGTGTGCTTGTAGAGCTGGTTCAAGATGACGTTGGCGTTCGCGTCGCGGCGCACGTCGATGACGATGCGCATGCCGCTGCGGTCGGACTCGTCGTTCAAGGCCGTGATGCCCTCGATCGCCTTGTCGCGCACAAGCTCGGCGATCTTCTCGACGAGACGCGCCTTGTTCACCTGATAGGGCAGTTCCGTCACGATGATGCGCGAGCGGCCGCTCGACGTCGTCTCGATGTGCACGCGCGCGCGCAGCTTGATGACGCCGCGTCCCGTCGTATATGCCTGACGTATGCCCTCCGTGCCGAGGATCAGTCCCGCCGTTGGGAAATCCGGCCCCTTGATGACCGTCATAAGCTCCTCAACAGCAGCATCGGGACGGTCGATGAGCATCAGCGTGCCGTCGATGACTTCGCGCATGTTGTGCGGCGGGATGTTCGTCGCCATGCCGACGGCGATGCCCGCCGTGCCGTTCGTAAGAAGCTGCGGGAACTTCGCGGGCAGCACGGTCGGCTCTTTCAAGGACTCGTCGTAGTTCGGCGCGAAATCCACCGTCTCCTTGTCGATGTCCTGCAGCATCAGCTCCGCGACCTTCGACATGCGCACCTCGGTGTAGCGCATCGCTGCCGCCGGATCGCCGTCGACCGAGCCGAAGTTGCCGTGACCGTCAGCGAGCATGTAACGCATGGAAAAATCCTGCGCCATGCGCACGATCGCGTCATAAACGGAACTGTCGCCATGCGGGTGGTACTTACCGAGGACTTCGCCGACGATGCGCGCCGACTTCTTGTACGGCTTGCCCGAACCCATGCCCGCTTCCTGCATCGCATAGAGGATGCGGCGGTGCACGGGCTTCAGACCGTCGCGCACGTCCGGCAGGGCGCGGGCGACGATGACGCTCATGGCGTAGTCGATATAGGAATTCTTCATCTCACTTGCGAGATTTACAGGAACGATCTTCCCCTCGCCAAAATCCACACTCTCACCCCAAAAATATAGTCGAGATAGTATCTAACCCGAACAGTATATCATTTTTCAGCCAAAAAGTCCATTCATCGTCACTCGTCCCAAGCGTAGAGCACGAGGATGTCGGGCGCATGAACGGCGTCGTAGAAGGCGACGATCTTGCGCCCCGCCGCCTTGCACCACGCATGGCGCAAAGCGCCGTTCTTGTCCGGCGACCTCTTCTCCGAGCTGAAGAAGTCCGCGCGCTCTGCCTCCGTCAGTCCCAAAGACTCCAAGGCGAGCGTCAGCACGCGCCTCAGAGCCAAGGAGCGCGTCACGGACGCCTTCTCGCTCTTCATGACGATGCTCGAAAGCGCCCCCGCCTCGTTGACGTTCAGAAAGAGCCGCGCCTTCTCCTCGATCCCGAGGATGTCCGATTCGTAGACGCGGTAATTCTTGAGCTTTACGTCGTTCGACACGAGCGGCACGGCAAGGCGCACGACGGACTCCTCCTTAAGAGCCGTATTGTTATAACGCACGACGAACGCCGCCGCATCGAGATCCGAGATGCGCACTGCATGGTTCGCCAGACAGACGCCAGTGCCAAACGCAAAGAATACGGCGGCGAGCACGATGCTCCATAAAAATTTAAGCCGATGATGCAAGGTCAAGAATGCCTCCCCCAAAGCTCCCCGAAGCTGCTGTGCAATACGTAAGATTCATTATAGCACAACGGAGCGGGGATTCAAGGGAAATCGCGCCGCCTGTCTGCGCTTGCACGGATTATCTATAAGGAAGGGAATTGACAGTCTCATACCGATGTAGTACATTGTAATTAACGAAAGGAGTGATGGAAGTGAGCTTTTCAATCCGACTGACGGACACGGAGCGGGCGCTCGCCGAAAGCTACGCGAAACTGCACGCGCTCTCGCTCGCCGAAGCGTTCAAGCGGGCGCTCTTCGAAAAGATCGAGGACGAGTACGACATCGCGCTTGCCGACGAGGCGTATGAGGAGTATCTGGCGAACCCTACGACATACTCTCACGAGGAATTTTGGAATGATGTGATGACGCCATGAAATCCTATCGCTTGATTTACTCCGAGCGTGCAAAGAAAGAGGTCAAGAAACTCGATCCATACACCAAGCAGATGATCAAGTCGTGGATTGAGAAGCGACTGCTGCACTCGGAAAATCCTCGTGCACACGGCAAGGCGCTCACGGGAAACCACAAGGGCGAGTGGCGTTACCGCATCGGCGACTACCGTCTGATCTGCACCATTGAGGACGAGCGGCTCGTCATCCTCGCCCTCGCCCTCGGGCACAGGCGCGAGGTGTATTGACGTGCAGACGAGCGCGGAAAGATCTGCCGCACACCCCTTTGCCGCGCATGTCCCAGATGCAAAAGAGTTCGATTCTTCTTGCTTTTTCATCCGTCCCTAAGGTATACTGAAGTCGTGATAATCGGTGTCATATTGGATTGAGGTGAAGAATATGATTTACACCGTGACATTCAACCCGTCGCTCGACTACATCCTGCGGCTCGACTCGCTCGAAAAAGGCGAGATCAACCGCGTGACGTACGAGCATATCCTGCCCGGCGGCAAGGGGCTGAACGTGTCGATGGTCTTGAAGAACCTCGGCCATGCGAGCCGTGCGCTGGGATTCGTAGCGGGATTTACGGGTGAGGCTGTCAAAAAGCAGTTCGAGAGTTTCGGCTGCGAGGCGGACTTCGTGCACCTCGCCGAAGGATTTTCGCGCATCAACGTGAAGATCAAGGCGAAGGAAGAGACGGAAATCAACGGGCAAGGGCCGCAGATTGCAGAGGCGGCGCAGGAGGAGCTTTTCCAAAAGCTTGAAAAGCTCCAGGCGGGCGATACGCTCGTCCTGGCGGGCAGCATACCGAACACTTTGCCCGACGACATCTATGAGCGCATCATGGAGCGACTCTCAGGACGCTCCATCCGCATCATCGTCGACGCGACGAAGGGGCTGCTCCTCAAGGTCTTGAAGTACGGGCCGTGGCTCATCAAGCCGAACAATCACGAACTCGGCGAGATGTTCGATACGGAACTGAAGACGGAGGCGGATCTGATCGCGCACGCGAAGAAACTGCAGGAGATGGGCGCGAAGAACGTGCTGATCTCGATGGCGGGCGAAGGCGCGCTCTTCCTGACGGAAAGCGGAGAATCCTTCAAGAGTCCCGCGCCCAAGGGAACGCTCGTGAACTCTGTAGGCGCAGGCGATTCGATGGTCGCGGGCTTCCTCGCGGGCTACGAGGAGTCGGGCGGCTCATGGCGCGACGCCTTCTTCATGGGCGTAGCGACAGGATCCGCGTCGGCATTTTCCGAAAACCTCGCACGACGCCCCGAAGTCGAGGCGCTTTTAAAGACCATCGGCTGAACGCCGGCTGAAAGAAAGGAACGGTCGATATGCGTATTACGGACTTATTGAAGAGCGAGAGCATCATGCTCGGCGCTCAGCCGAAGGACAAAAATGACGCCATCGCCATCTTGACGGGACTGATGGAGAAAGGCGGCAATCTCTCGGACAAGGCGCAGTACGAAAAGGACGTGCTCGCACGCGAAGCCTCGGGCACGACGGGACTCGGCGACGGCATCGCGACGCCGCACGCCAAGAGCGCGGGCGTCAAAGAGCCGGGACTCGCGGCGATGACGGTGCCCGCGGGCATGGACTTCGAGGCGATGGACCAAAAGCTCTCGCGCCTCTTCTTCGAGATCGCCGCGCCCGCGACAGAAGCCGACGTGCATCTCGAAGTCCTGAGCAAGCTCGCGACGATGATCATGGATCCCGACTTCAAGGAAGCCCTGATCGCGGCGAAGTCGAAAGAAGAATTCCTCTCGCTCATCGACGCGAAGGAGGATGGCAAATTCGAGGCGGCGAAAGATTCTGCGCCCGTTGCGGCGGAAGCGGACGCAAAGGAAGCCGCGCCGGAGACAAGCGCCGCGCCCGCGAAGATTACGAAAAAGATCCTCGCCGTCACGGCGTGCCCGACGGGCATCGCGCACACCTTCATGGCGGCGGAGAGCCTTGAGCAGCACGCGAAGAAGCGCGGCATCCCCTTCAAGGCAGAGACGAACGGCTCGGGCGGCGCGAAGAACATCCTGACGGCAGAGGAGATTCGCGACGCCGCATGCATCATCGTCGCGGCGGACAAGAACGTCGAGATGGCGCGTTTCGACGGCAAGCCCGTCATTCAGACGAAGGTCGCCAACGGCATCAACAAGGCGGACGAGCTTCTTGACGAGGCGCTCGCGGGCACGGCGCCGATCTACCACCATGCGGGCGGCGCGGCAAAGGCCGAAGAGAGCGCGGCGGACGACGAGAGCATCACGCGCCAGATTTACAAGCATCTGATGAACGGCGTCTCGCACATGCTGCCGTTCGTCATCGGCGGCGGCATCCTGATCGCGCTCGCCTTCCTCCTCGACACATTCGACCCCGCCAATCCCGGCAACTTCGGCTCGAATCTCTGGTACGCCAAGACCTTCATGGACATCGGCGGCATCTCCTTCGGCTTCATGCTGCCCGTGCTCGCGGGCTTCATCGCCATGAGCATCGCGGACAGGCCGGGCCTTGCCGTCGGCTTCGTGGGCGGCGCCCTCGCCTCATCGAGCGGCGCGGGCTTCTTGGGCGCCCTCATCGCGGGCTTCGTCGCGGGCTACGTCGTCAACGCGCTCAAGAAGGTCTTCGCCGATCTGCCGCACTCTTTGGAAGGCATCAAGCCCGTGCTTCTCTATCCGCTCCTCGGCGTCTTCCTCGTGGGCGTCATCATGATCTTCGTGATCAACCCGCCCGTCGCCGGCATCAACAACTGGATGATCGAAACCTTGAAGGGCATGGACACGTCGAGCCGCATCCTCATCGGCGCCCTCATGGGCGGCATGATGGCGGTCGACATGGGCGGCCCCGTGAACAAAGCGGCGTACGTCGTCGGCACGGGCATGCTCGTGTCGGGCGAGTACGGCATCATGGCAGCGGTCATGGCGGGCGGCATGGTGCCGCCGATCGCCATCGCTCTTGCGACGACGTTCTTCAAGAGCCGCTTCACGGAGCAGCAGAGGAAATCGGGCGTCGTCAACTACATCATGGGTCTTTCGTTCATCACGGAGGGCGCGATCCCGTTTGCGGCAGCCGACCCCCTGCGCGTGATTCCGTCGTGCGTCATCGGCTCGGCGACGGCGGGCGGCCTGTCGATGTTCTTCGACTGCACGCTGCGCGCCCCGCACGGCGGCATCTTCGTCGTGCCGACGATCGGCAACCCGCTGCTCTACCTCGTCGCGATCTTCGCCGGCGCCGTCCTCAGCGCGCTCTGCCTCGGCGTCGTCAAGAAGAAGGTCGCAGAATGACGGTGCTGATGAAAAAGGCCGGCGCACTCTTGCTGACGCTCGCCCTCATTGGCCTTGCCTCCGTCGCTTCGGCAGCGAGCGAAAAGATCACGAAGGACGGTTACTTCAAGGGCATACGTCTCGCGGGCAAGGTGCGCGTCGTGGAACACTTCCCCGACCTCAAGGTCAAAGTGAACCCATCGTTCCCCGACCTCAAGGTCAAGGCGGTCGAGACATTCCCCAACGATGTGGGCGAGTGGCAGTTCGTCGACTTCGGCGAGGACTTCACAATCCAATTCGTCGATCACTTCCCCGACATCACGATCAGATTCGTCAACGCCTTTCCCGGCGTACCGGATTAAACCATACAGCAACTCATTTTGAAGGGACTGGAAACTATGCAGGAAACTCCCGTACGCCTGCCGCACGATCACGGCCATCAAGGGGCCGCCCTGCCGCACATGCCCGATGCGGATACGCTCGCCACGGTATCGGCGGCCATGAAGCAGCTCGGCGACGCGACGAGGCTGCATATCTTCTGGTTCCTGTGCCACTACGAGGAATGTGTGATCAACATCGCCGCTTACATGCAGATGTCGAGTCCGGCGATCTCGCACCACCTGCGGCTCTTGAAGGCGAGCGGCCTCATCACCTCGCGGCGCGAAGGCAAGGAGATGTACTACCGCGCGGCCGAGACGCCGCTCGTCGAAGAACTGCACCATACAGTTGAACGAGTCGGGCGCATCTCATGCCCGCGATAAGGAAAAACAGGCGCAAGGCAAGCGTGCTTGCCTTGCGCCTGTTTTCGTAAAGCCAAAGGAGGATTTCATGTCATATACGGATTTTCAAATCGGCGAGAAATTTCCCCTGCCCATCCGCCAACAAGGCGAGGGCGGACTTTTTCAAGTTGACGCGAACGGCGCGATGTTCATCCTGCAGCTCGCCAAGAGCGACATCATCGCCATCGAGGCCTTCCGCACGGGAGAGATGGAGCTTGCCCTCTACGAGACGGAAGGCGTCCTCTTCCTTCTCTATCGGATTCCCGGCATCTTCAAGGACGGCTGGGGCGACGCGCCGCTTTCTTTCGGCGGCCTTTCCAACGAGCATCTGCCGTCAGAGGAGTCGCTCGCGAGAGCATCTCTGCACCTCTGCCTCGTCGACGCGCGGCTTTCCCTGCTGCTCGCGCAGCGCGAGGCGCAGATGCCCGCCCCGTTTGCTGATTTTTTGCGCCGCCACACGCTTTCCGCCTTAAAAGCGCCTCTCGCGCCGCAGGACTTCGCCGTGCGCGTACAAAGCCTCTGGCAGCGCATGAGTCCCGCCGAGATGCGCGAGAAGGCCGCCGTCGTTTGGGAGATTCCGCTCGCGCTCAAGGGCGCTCGGCTGCATTGACGCGCACGAGGAAAGGAGCATTCGCATGAAGCCGAAAATCTGCATACTGACGACGGGCGGCACGATCGCGGGCGCGGCGGCGCGTTCCGATGCGCTCACAGGCTACCGCGCGGGCGCACTCGGCGCGGACGAACTCCTCGCCGCCGTCCCCGAACTCTCAGATGTCTGCGCCATCGAGAGCGAGGAGGTCGCCGCCATCGACAGCAAGGACATGACGGAGGCAGTCTGGCTGCATCTTGCCGCCCGCATCGAGGCGGCGCTCGCTGCGGGCGCGGCGGGCGTCGTCGTCACGCACGGCACGGATACGCTCGAAGAGACGGCGTACTTCCTGCATCTTGTCGTAAAGAGCGAAAAGCCCGTCGTCCTGACGGGCGCGATGCGTCCCGCGACGGCGCTATCCGCCGACGGCCCCTTGAACCTCCTCGACGCCGTGCGACTTGCCGCCAGCCCCGAAGCGCACGGACAGGGTGCGCTCGTCGTGCTGAACGGCGAAATCCACAGCGCACGCGATGTTCAGAAGGTGCATACGATAGCCGTGCAGGCCTTCGCTTCGCCCGATGTCGGCGCGCTCGGCCGCATGGAAGAAGGGTCGCCGCATTTTCGCCGCCGCGTGCTCACGCGCCATACGCGCGAGAGCGAATTCGACCTTGCGGGCGTGACGGCTCTTCCCTATGTACCGATCCTCTACGGTCATGCAGGCACGGACGCCCGCCTCGCCCGCGCCGCCATCGAGAGCGGTGCGGCGGGCGTCGTCCACGCGGGCACAGGCAACGGCAGCATACACGAAGCGCTGCTCGCGACGCTCGCCGCTGCCGCAGGAAAAGGCGTTCCCGTCGTACGCGCGAGCCGCACGGGCGCGGGCGCGGTGCTCTTCGCCGAAAGCGCCTACGCGGAAGCCGGCTTCATCGACGCCGACACGTTGCCGCCCGCCAAGGCGCGCATCCTGCTCGCGCTTGCACTCTTGAAGACAAACGATCGCGACGAAATCCGGCGCATGTTCCGCGAATATTGATACAAAAGAGCTTTCATGCACTGTCGTCTGCGCATGAAAGCCCTTTTGCAAAAAGACGCGCGAAGAAGTCTCGTACGTCCCACTGGAATAACTTCCCGCGATGGAGTATAATAGAGGAAATATAATTTGGGGTCGTGTGCCGTCCGAAGGGAGAGTTACATGAAGGCCTATGAGTTGAAAATCGCTTTGCGCGGACAGTCGCCGGAGGTTTGGCGGCGCGTTCTCGTGCCCGAGGAGCTGACGTTTTCGCAGCTCGCGCTCGTCTTCAACTTGGCGATGGGCTGGGAGAAGGAGACGGCGTTCTCCTTCCTGCTGCCGCACAAGAAGATGATCATCACCGAACTGTCGGAAGGGCAGGAGCATGGCGAGCGTCTGAAAGAAGCTGCCGTGGTGCAAATCTGCCGCCAACTGGAGAATGCGGGCGCCTTCCTCTACCTCTACGCGAACCGGCGCGAGATGCGCCACGACGTGCATCTGGAGAAAATCGTCGAGCCGTGGAGCGGCCGAGCGCCGCAGGTGCTCGAATGGAGAGGCGCGCGCACGGCGGCAGCAGTACTCGAAGGCGCGAAGGATGCGGAAGACGGCGTCCGCTACGATATGGACGCCGTGAACGAGAAGCTCGCCCTTTGGTGCCGCCTCGACCGACGGCGCTACGAGGATCGCCCGCTGGCAAAGCTGTACGAGGATATGGAGGCGGGAAGATACGGCTTTTCCGCCTACAAGTACAAGATGCGCTCCATCGAGGGGGCAAACGCCACGCCGGAAGCGCAGAAGGCCTTCTTTTCCACGGTCTTTCACCAGCGCCTGCAGGACGCGAAGGACGAAGAGCGCGTGCCGCCGACGCTCCGTGACATGTTCTCCTGCTTCGCCAAGGAAGAGCTGCTCTCGATTGCCGAGCAAAAAGGCATCGAGGTGCGCCACGGCATGCGCAAGCAGGACATCATCCGTCAGCTGACGAAGAAGATGCTCGATCCTCGCGTCATGGAAGAGTACTTCCTCTGCCTGAGCGACGAGGAGGTCCTTTCCCTGCAGCAGCTGCTCGCCGATCCCGACGACTTCGAGGAGGAGCCGCAGCACAGCTTCGAGACGCTTTCGAACGCAGGCTACATCGCTGAAACGCCCGAATTTGAAATCGTCATCTCGCGCGACGTCGCCGCAGGCTTCATCCCCTTCGCCGTGGATATGGGCGAAGATCTGTACGAAAGGCGCCGGAAGCGCACATGGCTCATCGACACGATGCTCGCGGCGAACATCCTCTACAGCGTGACGCCGCTCGACGTACTGTGCCGCATCTACAACCAGGGCGGCATCGGCGACTTGAAACCCTCGGAGCTGAAGCGGGAGACGGCAAAGATTCCGCCCGACCTCATCATGGGCTATTGGCAGCGCGGTGACGTCTTCATCTCCGAGGATCTCGACGAGGACGAGGTTCAGATGATCTTGGAATCGCAGGGCGACGGCGACTTCTACATCCCCGGCACGGAAGAAATCCCGCTCTTCGCGCAGGGACTTGCGCTCGCCGATCCGAGCGACGAGCAGGCGCTGGCTCGCTTCTTCCACGAGACGCTCTCCTACGACGAAGAGGAAACGGTGGAAATCATGCGGCACATCCATTGGAGCTTCCTCGCGGGCGCTCCCGTTTCCTTCGTGCGCGACATGCTCAAGGACGACGGCTACTTCGACGCCCTGACGAAGGAACAGGACGTCGCCCTGCGCCGCCTGCTGAACCGTCTGCACGACAGCACGCGCTCCGTCGCGAACCGCGGTTTCACGCCCAACGAGATCAAGGAGCAGCAGCGAGAGGCGCGTGCCAAGAAGGAAGCGCGTAAGAAGGCCTCGCGCCAAAAGGTCGTTTTTTTGAAGGACAGGAACAAGGAGAAATCACATTGAGCAATCTGGACGTAGGTATCGTAGGTCTGCCGAACGTCGGCAAGAGCACCCTTTTCAACGCGATCACGAAGGCGGGCGCCGAGGCGGCGAACTATCCCTTCTGCACGATCGAGCCAAACGTCGGCGTCGTCGACGTGCCCGACGCTCGCCTTGCAGTGCTGCACGAGATGTACCAGTCGAAGAAGACGACGCCCGCCTCCGTGCGCTTCGTCGACATCGCCGGACTCGTCGCTGGCGCGTCGAAAGGCGAAGGACTCGGCAACAAGTTCCTCGAGCACATCCGACAGGTCGATGCCATCGCTCACGTCGTGCGCTGCTTTGAGGATACGAACATCACGCACGTCGCGGCGACGATCGACCCCGTGCGCGACATCGAGACGATCCTCACGGAATTGTGCCTCGCCGATCTCGAAGTCCTCGAAAAGCGCATCATGAAGCTCGCCAAGCTCGCCAAGAGCGGCAGCAAGGAAGCGAAGGCGGAGGACGACGTGCTGCGCCGCATCAAGGCCGCCTTGGAGGCGGGCAAGCCGGCCAGAAGCCTCGGCCTCACGGAGGACGAACTATCGCTCATCCGCGAGATGAACTTCCTGACCTTGAAGCCCATGCTCTACGTCGCCAACGTCGCCGAGGACGAGGCGGCAAAGGACGGCGCGGGAAATGCGCACGTCGCCGCCGTGCGCGACTACGCGGCAAAGGAAGGCTCGGAGGTCGTCGTCGTCTCGGCGCGCGTGGAGTCGGAAATCGCCGAACTCGATGCGGAGGATGCGAAGGCCTTCCTCGAAGAGCTAGGGCTTACGGAGAGCGGACTCGACCGTCTAATCAAGGCGGCGTTCGAGCTTCTGGGTCTCTTGACGTTCCTGACGGCAGGGCCGGACGAGTGCCGCGCCTGGACGATCGTGCGCGGCACGACAGCGCCCAAAGCGGCGGGCAAGATTCACTCCGACATCGAGCGCGGCTTCATCCGCGCGGAGATCGTCAACTACGACGACCTCGTCGCTGCGGGCAGCACGGCGGCCGCCCGCGAAAAGGGGCAGGTGCGCCTCGAAGGCAAGGACTATGTGATGCAGGACGGCGACGTGACGTACTTCCGATTTAACGTATAATTTGACGCATCAGGGGACGGGGCATGTGCCGCTCCCCAAACGATTTCTATCGCAGGAGGAGGCGGCGCCCATGACGGCACAGCGGCGGATCTTTTCGGCAGTCCTGCTCACGTCCTTCATGGGGCCGTTTCTCGGCAGCTGCATCAACATCGCCATCCCGACGATCGCCGTGGAGTTCTCGTGCCCCGCGACGGATCTCTCGTGGCTCGCGACCGCCTTCCTCTTGGGCGCCGTCGCCCTGCTCCTGCCTTTTGGCCGCATGGCGGACATCCTCGGCCGATGTCGCATCTACGCGATCGGCACGGCGGCGATGGCCACCGTCTCTTTCATCGCGGCGTTTTCCCCGTCGGCCTCCTTCCTCATCGCCATGCGTGCCCTGCAGGGACTGTCCCTGGGGCTCGTCTTTTCAAGCGGCATGGCGCTCCTCGTGGCGGCACATCCCGCAAAGCAGCGCGGACGCGCCATCGGCTACTCTGCCGCCGCCACCTACGTCGGACTGTCCTTGGGGCCTGTGATCGGCGGTCTCGTCACGCAACACTTGGACTGGCGGCTTCTCTTCCTCCTTACATCCATCGTCATCCTCGCGAGCAGCCTGCTCGTGCGCACCATCAAAGAAGATTGGTACGGTGAGCGAGAAGGCGGCTTTGATCTACCCGGCGCGTTCTTCTATACGGCAGCGAGCACGCTGACGCTCTACGGGCTTTCCTCGCTCGCCGCCTTCTCCTGGATGCGCCTCGTGCTGCTCGCGGGACTCGTCTTTCTCGCGCTCTTTCTTTGGCAAGAGCGGCGGGCGAGCACGCCGCTCCTTCATCTCTCGCTTTTTGCGAACACGGTCTTCGCCATGAGCAACCTCGCCGCGTTTTTGAACTACAGCGCGACCTATGCAATCGGCTTTTTGCTCTCTCTCTATCTGCAGCTCGTGCGCGGCCTCGACGCTTCGACGGCGGGCGTCGTCCTGCTCCTGCAGCCCTTGATGATGGCGATCCTCTCGCCCATCGCTGGAGCGCTCTCCGACAAGCACGAGCCGCGCCTCGTCGCGAGCTTCGGCATGGCCCTGACGACCGCGGGCATCTTCTGCTGCTCGCTCTTCGACGCCATGACGCCGCTTCCCCTCATCGCAGCTGCCTGCGTCATCATCGGCATCGGCTTCGGCTTCTTCTCGCCGGCAAACAACAATGCCATCATGGGCGCCGTCTCCAAGAAACTCTACGGCGTCGCCTCTTCCATGGTCTCGGTCATGCGCCTCTCGGGACAGGCTGTCTCCATGGCGGTCGTGACCCTGCTGCTCGCACAAGCGGCGCTTCCTGCAGCTGCCGATTGGACGGAGGAACTTTCAGCGGTGATCCGCCTCATCTTCTTCTGTCTGACCGTCTCATGCGCCGCCGGTATTGTCGCCTCGCTCATGCGCGGCAAAAGGAAGCATCTCGAAGAAGAATGACATCTCTCCGGCAGGGAAAGGAGTGCAGCCATGCAGCGCTATGAACCGGGCGACATCGTGCGCATGAAGAAGCGCCACCCGTGCGGCAGCGACCTCTGGCGCATCCTGCGCACAGGCACGGACTTCGGCATCAAGTGCGAGGGATGCGGGCGCTTCGTGCAGATCGGCCGCGAGAAGTTCCTGCGCCTCGTGCGCGAAATCAAGGAAAAGGCGGACGCTTGAAACCGCCTCATACACGGCAAATACAGCGATGAAAGGGGAAGAGCGTCATGGAAAACGGCCAGAGCGGGAAGACGAGCCTTTTTTCTGTCTCCATGCCGCCCGTATCGACGAAGGAAAAGCAGCTGATCGCCATCGGCGCCTCGACAGGCGGCACGGAAGCGATCGCGGCCATCCTCAAGAACCTCTCGCCGCCGCTCCCTCCCATCGTCATCGTGCAGCACATCCCTCCCGTCTTCAGCAATCATTTCGCGCACAGGCTCAACGCCATATCGAAGCTCACGGTCAAGGAAGCCGAGGACGGCGAGGTTCTCAGGGACTCGACCGCCTACATCGCGCCCGGCGGCCAACACATGAAGCTCGAAAGGCGCTCGGGCAAGCTCGTCGTCACATGCACGAAGGGCGATCCTGTGAACTGGGTGCGCCCGTCCGCCGACGTCCTCTTCTTCTCCGTTGCCGAACTCGTCGGCGACAGAGCGCTCGGTGTCATCCTCACGGGCATGGGCGCAGACGGCGCGAAGGGACTCTTCGCCATGCGCCGCACGGGCGCCATGACGCTCGGCCAAGACGAAGCCTCATGCATCGTCTACGGCATGCCGCGCGCGGCCTTCGAGCTGGGCGCGGTCGAGCGGCAGCTGCCGCTCGCGATGATGGCCGGCGCGATCACGCAGGCTGTGCGCGGGCGATAGGAAGGAAAAAGGGCTGCTGCACGAATGCTTGTGCAACAGCCCCTTTTTTTCACGCCCGCGCCTCATACGGATAGACCGTGAGTGCGCCCTCCTTGTACTCGCCGATGTAGACATCCTTGAGTTCATATCCCTGCTCTCGAAGCGCCGCGTCGAGCCAGATCCGATCCTTGTCGGCAAGTTCCAAGGCTTCCTCATCTGCCTGTCCGTCGACGACGACGGGATAGCGTGCGTTCTGCTCGCCGTACTGGATGACCGTGAGCTGACCGTTCGGCTCAAGGACGGCTCGCTTGACGTCCTTGACGAAGTAGACGCCCGCCGTGCGCAGCTTCAGATGGATGTCGTGCGCCAAGAGTCCCCGCCTCATGCACTCTTCGACGTCGAGCTTGCCGCGCTCGATGATGCGCACGGGATGTCCGTCGACGAAGGATTTGACGGCGCTGCTGTTCGACTTCATGTATTTCAGGAGCAGGACGAGCATCGTCCAAGGGATGAGCACGAGGATGAAATTCATGACAGAAATATTCTCGTTGTATATGACGCCGCCGATGATGCCGCCGAGGACGTAGTTCTGCACCTGATCCGTCGCGGAACTCGGCGCGAGATTGCCCTTGCCGAGGAGATTGATCTGCAGCACGAGGCACAGAAGTCCGAGCGCGAGTTTTGCCAAGACCAGCGAATATGTGAGCATTGCGCGTCCCTCCTAAGAATCCTTGTCAACGATCTTCACGTCACGCGTCATCAGATGCGTTTCCTCGTACTTGAAGGACGTGTAATCGCCGTTGAACGTGATCTCGTAATACTTGCCCTCCGCTTCGACGAGAAGTCCCTGCTTGAGATGGGTGGAACTCGTGCGAATCTCCTCGGGCGGCACCTCCATCTCCTCGCCGAGATTGTGCAAAAATCCCGCCATGCGCGAAGTCTGCTCGCGATCGCTCTTCGTCTGGCTGAAATTGTTCCACTGTGCGCCGCCCAGGAAGGCGACGGCAAGGAAGAGGATGACAATGAGGTCGCGATAGCGCGTGACGAGACGGTTGCGAAAATACTTGATGATGGCAACGAGCAGCGCGAAAAGCATGAGAAAAGACACGCCGTACCGTACAGCGTCGTTGATCTGACTGTGCTGCACGATGTAAGCATAGGTATAGAACTGCAAGAAAAGCACCTCCCATAGTGCGGCGAGCTGCCAAGAAGAAAGAACGGCCGCGAGAGCGCAGCCTCAGCGCACAAAGTACGGTTTCAACAGCAATGTGAGGAAAAAGATGGCGGCGGCGACGACGACGATGCTCGCCCCCGCCGCCATGTTGCAGTAGTAGGCGAGCAAGAGTCCCGCAACGCCCGAAAGGAGCGCGATGGCAACGGAGAGCAGATGGTAGCTCTTGACGTCCTGCGCGATATTCCTTGCGGCGGCAGCGGGCAGCACGAGCAGCGAGTTGATGATGAGAAGCCCGACCCACTGGATGCTGACGGCGACGACGACGGCGAGCACGGAAGCAAAAAGCCCCTCCGTGAGGAAGGCGGCGACGCCTCGGCTTCTAGCGAACGACGCGTTGATCGAGAGCACGAGAAGCGAGTTGAACACGAGCGCCCAGACGAGGACGACGGCGAGAAAGACGAAGAAGAGCGAGCCGATTTCCTCGGGCGAGATGGAAAGAAGATCGCCGATCAGGTATGAGGAATATTTGTTGAAGCCGCCGCCCCGGCTCATGAGCATGAGGCCGAGCGCGATGCCCGTAGACGAGAAGACGCCGATGATCGTGTCCGTCGACGCGCTGCTGCGGTTCTTGATGTAGGTGATGAGGAGCGCGAAGACAACGGAGAAGGCGACGAGCGAGAGGAGCGGCGAGAGCCAACCCAAGAGCACGCCGACGGCAAGCCCCGTGAAAGCGCCGTGTCCCAGAGAGTCCGAGAAGAACGCCATGCGGTTCGACACGACCATCGTGCTCAGAAGCCCGAAGAGCGGCGTCACGAGCAGCACGGCGAGAAAGGCGTTCTTCATGAAGCCGTGCTGCAGCCAGTCGAAGGGCAAAGCGCCGAGAAGCGCATAGAGGAGTTCCATCAGTGCATCGCCTCGCTTTCCTTCTCCGACTCGACCTGCAGTGACTCATCTATCAGCGTTTCATCCTGCAGCGCATCGGGCGCCGTCTCCATTTTCTGCGGCGCCGCGCCCGCGAGCATGCCGAAGATCTTCTTCGTCCGCGCATCGCCGAAGACCTCGGCAGGCGTGCCGCTCGTGACAACTTTATGGTCGAGCAGCACGACCTGGTCGGCATACTTTGCAACGAGGTTCAGATCGTGCGAAATCAGAATGATCGCCATGTCCTCTTGGGCGCGAAGCTCGGCAACGATATTGTAAAAAAGCTCCAAACCGTTCTGGTCGACGCCCGAGACAGGCTCATCGAGGAGCAGCAGGTCGGGCACGGGATCGAGCGCGAGCGCAAGAAGCACGCGCTGCAGTTCGCCGCCCGACAGTGCGCCGAGCCGCCGGTCGATGAGGTGCTCGGCATGGACGCGCGCGAGGCTCTTCAAGACGCGCGGCCTCAAAGGCTTCGCGGGAAAGAGCCAGACGGGGCGGCGCGAGAGGCACGCCATGAAGATGTCCATGACGCTCGTCGGCGAACTGACGTCGAAGCGCAGGTACTGCGGCACATAGCCGATGACGGGCTGCCCCGCGCGCTTTCCCGCCGCATCCGTGTAAGTGAGCCTACCCTTGTGCGCCACCTCGCCCAGGATGGCGCGAAGGAGCGTCGATTTTCCCGCGCCGTTCGGCCCGATGAGCGCCGTGAGCTGTCCGCAGTGGACGTGGAGGTTCACGCCAGAGAAGATTTCCACGCGCCCGAAGGATACGGCGAAGTCTTCGATCTTCGTGCAGCACAGATGGCCACAGTCGTCCGCGGAACGCGCGCGGTGATGCAAGATATTCTTGAACAAGGAGACGCCCCTTTCTAAAGAAGCATAGATAAAAATGCGGGAACGCGAAAGCGCCTAGCGCGTCAGCCGGGAAAAAGACCGGTTCGCAATCCAGAAGCAAAGGAGCGCGTAGAAGACGAGCGCACCGAAAGAAAGCGCAGACGCCGCCTCGCCGCCCGCGAGTGCACGCAGGAGCACGCTCGTATGCGTGAGCGGCAGAAGCTCGATGAGGACGCGCACGACCTCGGGCAAAGCCTTCGTCGAAAAGAACGTGCCGCAGAGGAACGACATCGGCAGCAGGATGTATGTATTGACCTGCCCCATCTCTTCGTACGTCTCGATCTTCATCGCCGCGATGAAGCCGATCTCCGCAAAGATCACGCAGTTCAGCACGAGCACGAGAAGAAAGAGCGGGGAGAGCGCGAGCTTCGCGCCGAAAAGGCAGGCGAGCGCAACGATGATGGCAGAGGAAATGAGTCCACGCAATACGGCCGCAAGCACCTTGCCGATGACGAAGGCCGCCGGACGGATCGGCGCGACGAGGTACTCTTCAAGGCTCTTGTGGTAAATGCGCTCGGCATGCACGGGAATCACGCTGTTGAAACTGATGTTCATGGAATTGAGCGCGAGGATGCCCGGCACGAGGAAGTCGAGATAGGTGCCGGAAGACACCGATATGCTCCTGCCCAGACCCCAGCCGAAGGCGACGAGGTAGAGGAGCGGTGCGACCATGCGGCTCAGGATGAACTTCGCCAAGCGGCGCTTCAAGACGATCCAATCGCGCCAGAAGACCGTCCATATATCATAGAGCAATCACAGCCCCTCCTTTCGCCCCGTCAGCTCGATGAAGGCGTCCTCCAGATTCGAGCGGCGGATGCTCGCCGCGCCGTCGAGCGCGGCGGCAAACGCGGCGGCGTCTTTGCGCCCTGCGAAGTAGCGGTACTCACGCCCCGCCTCGCCGTCCCACTCGACGACGAAATCGCCGAGCCTTTCGCGCAGGGCGGCGGGCGCATCAAGCGCCGCGAGCTTGCCGCGATTCATGATGGCGACGCGCGCACAGAGGCTCTCCGCCTCCTCGATGTAGTGCGTCGTCAACAGCACCGTCACGCCCTCGTGCGCCATTTGCCGGATCAGCTCCCAAATGCGCCGCCGTACCTGCGGGTCGAGCGCGACTGTCGGCTCGTCGAGGAAGAGGATGCGCGGGCGATGCACAAGGGCGCGCGCGATGAGAAGCCTGCGCTTCATGCCGCCCGACAAACGCCGCACGGGATCGCGCCGCACGCCTTCAAGCTCTACGAAGGCGAGCAGATCTTCTATGCGTGTTCGGCGCTCCGCCGCCCCGATATGATGTAGACGCGCGTGCAGCTCAAGGTTCTCGCCCGCCGTCAAATCCTGGTCGAAGTTCACCTGCTGCGGCACGACGCCGATCAGCTCCTTGACCGCCGCTTCATTTCCAGCAAGCGGCCTGCCCTCGTAGAAAATTGCACCCGAAGTCGGCTGCGTGAGCATCGTCAACATGCGGATCGTCGTCGTCTTGCCCGCGCCGTTCGGCCCTAAAAGCCCGAAGATCTCCCCGCGTGCGACAGCAAAAGAAAGCCCGTCTACCGCACGCTTCACCGCTGCCTTTCCCGCAGCATCGGTATGACGAAACTCCTTGACAAGATTTTCCACGCGAACCAAGACAGCGCCTCCTCAGCCTGCAACTTTTTCTCTTCGTTGGTAGATTACTACAGGAAGCACGCCGCGTCAACCATGCGAGGAGAAAAATCAACGCCTGCCGTACTTCGTACCGCGTCCGCTGCCAAAAATCATATCGCACGGAAAGTTTTTCGTGCCGCACGCAAATGATACGAAAATTTCTATCATTCCATTTACGTGCGAACGATAGCACGAAAAATATTGGCTCCTCGCTATTTAGTATGGGCAGTTACATAAAACAGATGTTCTGTTTTATGTAAGACTTTAAAATCGCCAGATTTTTCAGATTTTATGGAAATGAAATATCAAATTTCAGCTTGCCGCACCCCAAACAGATCATCGTCTTGAAATACTCGTCATTCCTGAAACCTCGCGCACGACGCTTGATGTTCTGAATCAAGCTGTTCAGTCCTTCCGGAATCGCATTGGTGTATGGATGCTCGAAGTAATGCAGGATTTCCTCCCAATGGTTGCGGAGTGTGCCGCAAAACTTTTTCATGGGCTCGAGCCTGGAATGCATCATCCGGCTGCAGAGTTTTTTCAAACGCTTTTCTGCATCGTCGCGATTCAGAGCTTGCATATAAATCTCCTGCATTTCAACACGCATGGCATAGGCGCGTGCTGTTTTCAGATGCTTCTTCTGAAGAGTTTCCTTTTTTGCCCGCCGGCTTTCCGTCAGATTGGCCTCGTTCTTCAACCACAAATATTTCGAGTTCTTCAACATTGCATTCTGTTTGGCTTCCGCCTTGCGCACTTTGTCCACAGCTTCGTTGGCGTGCTTGATTGCATGGAATTTGTCGATGACGGTTTTGCTGTTTTCGAAGGTTTCCCGTATGCCTTTACGAAATCCCAGAGACATATCGCAGGTGACAAGATGAACTTTTTCACATTTTCCGCTATGCGCCTCGAAGTCCGCTGCAAACCGTCGAACCGTAGTTGCATCCTTGCCTTCCGTGACGAAGATGACTTTGCGCTGCGCAAGATCGGCGACAACCGTGATGTACTTGTGCCCCTTCTTGCCGGTTTCATCTATACCGATGTTGGCGACTCCGGCATAATCTTCCGCCTCCCCGGCTTTTTCCACATAATGTCGGATGAACCGCCAGAGTCTTGTGTCATGCTCTTCCACCATACGAGCGATGACGGCTACGGGCAAATGTTTTGAGAGTTCTACGATCCGGCTTTCAAAAAGAAGTGTGAAGCCGGAACCCTCCCTCGCCCAAGGAACCTGTACCGTTTTCACCCCATGCTTTTCGCATTGAATACGAGGAAGGTCAGCATGAATGCAGGTCTTGTATTGAAAGAAATTGAGATGCCGCCATGTTCTCGGTGCGGTGTCGTAAGCGGGAAAACTTTTTCCACAGGGTTCTTGCGGACAAGGAAACCGTCCTCCACGTTGAAAAGCGATGTAAATGTGAAGTTCCAAGGACGATTCTTTCGATGGTTTGAACTCCACTTGAGATATGTGCCAAGGTGATGGAAGATTCAAAGCAACAGCAAACAAATCTACAGCATCCATGATCAGACCGCCTTTCTCGTTCTATCTTCATGGATACAATTTTACCGAAGTGAATTCCGCTTTTCAAGCGTTACCCACAGTAAACAGCGAAAGGCCAAAATATTTTTTCGTACCGCACGAAAAAATATCATGGAACACAAGCCTGCAAAATTCATATAGAAAAAGCCCTCGACGAAAATCATCGAGGGCTTTTCTTCACCTGTGCTTCCAGCACTTTTTCAATCGAAAGCGCCTACATGGATGCTCGTGATCTTTCCTGCCCCGTTGAACAGGAACTTGATGCCAAGATTGCCATTGGATTCGCTCTGATAAAAGAAACTCCCTTTCCCTTGACTGTCCGGCTCGCCATAGAGGCGCAGCACCGTTTCCTTCGTCATGCCGACCGTGATGCCCGCAGGTGTGGCCCAGCCGTTATTTCCCTTGCAGTCCGTGTGCACCATTGCTGCGTTGCAAAAAATGACATCCACGCTCGTTCCATAATGATATGTGTCGACCCAGCCCCGCCAAAGAGGATGCTGACTCGTCGTCGACACCTTCGACGGTGCACCGTATATACCGCGCACATAATCCACCGACGCCCCATAAGGGATGCCGCCGAGCGACACTTCCTCATCGGGCACGGAAGCGGACGCCGCGCTCATCGTCGAAAACAATGCGAGCACAGCGATTGCAGAAAAAAACTTACGCATGAGGTTCACTCTCCCTTTCAAAAATCGATTTCAGCCTGCTGAAACCCTACCTTCTCCACCCCCATCCGACGCGCTCACCTCTGCCGCGTCTCGTCAAACGCATCGAGCACCGCGAGCATCTCCTGCGGCAGACGGCGGCGGCATTCCGCTTTCAGCGCTTCGGGCACGCCGTAGAAGGCTTCGGCAATACTGCCCGCGATGCAGGCGACCGTGTCCGTATCACCGCCGAGGGACACGGCGTTTCGCACGGCATCCTCGAAATCCGTGCTTTTGAGGAACGAAATAATCGCCTCGGGCACGGATCCTTGGCACGTAGCGTCCATCGAGTAAAAGGGGCGAATCTCATCGAGCGTGCGTGACAAATCGTAGCCGAATTCCCGCACGATATAATCCTTGATCTCTTCCTTCGACTTTCCCCCACGCGAGAGGAATATAGCGCTCGCCGTCGCCTCCGCGCCCTTGATTCCCTCCGCATGGTTGTGCGTGACGACCGCCGTCTGCCTTGCGACCTCGCGCGTTCTCGCGAGCGTATCGTAGAGCCAGCCCGCAGCGGCGACGCGCATCGCCGAACCGTTGCCGAAACTGCCGTACGGCTCAGGCTCATCACTTGCCAGCCAGCGGCGAAAGAGTCCTCCGTAGCCGGCGCGAGGATACATCCTGCCCCAGCGCTGCATCGCGCGAACGACCGCCGCACAAACCGCCGCTTCGTCCGCCTCTTCTCCCACTTCCAACAAGGCGTCCGCCACGGCGATCGTCATCACCGTATCATCCGTAAAGCGCGAGCCTTGACTGAACAGAGGAAAATCCTTCGTCTTGCCGCCGCGGTCGAATTCATACGGTGAACCGATCATATCGCCTAAGATTGCACCATACATAAGACTGTCTCCTTTCCGCTTCCCTTGATTTCATCATTGTCTATAAAATATCTAGAAACTCATCAACTTCTGCGTCGACGCCCATTTCATTTTCAACGTCCATTAAAAAATCGAACGACGGGCATTTCGCTTCATCCCTTTAGCAAATCCGGGATTTCCTCCGCATATCTCCCATAGTCAGCAAACAGAGCCTTTGCAAAAGTCTGCAAATATGTCTGGTCGAATTCGTTTTCAAATGTCAGCTCATGCGCATGACCTGTCCCCATCTTGTTGTGAAGGTTGCCTTTCACATAGATATGACCGCCTGCCGCAGCTATGAATTCAAGGAAACAATGCATGCTGTACGGCTCTTCCAATCGCACCGAACCTTTCAGTGTTTCGCACAATTCATTCAGCTGTACGGCAAACGCGGCAAAGTGAAGATCGTCGACATCCATGAAGGAGTCTGCCGAGAAGCCTCGGCTCGATACCTGCACCCGCAGACTGTTTGCCTCAGGATAGGGGAATTTTTCCTGTAAGACTCGCGGCGTCAATTCCAATGAGAAACCTTCTGCATTCAATCTGTACATAGCGCCCTCATAAATACACCCCGTTGATTCTCTCTTACACTTTTTCCACAAGCTGCCGCACAAAATCCGTCGCAGGACTCTCCTCGATCTCCTCGGGCGCGGCGAACTGCTCGATGCGCCCTTCCTTCAATATGAGGACGCGCGTGCCGAGGCGCAGGGCTTCTTCGACGTCGTGCGTGACGAAGACGATCGTGAGACCGCCGCGCGCATGAATGGCGCGGATCT
>ERZ773005.373-NODE-373-length-36696-cov-7.035425_pt1 | contig 36696 bp, 29 predicted proteins | sample MGYA00580666_ERZ773005 | MGnify/ENA primary metagenome ERZ773005 (study PRJEB29015, sample SAMEA2737999) | human oral metagenome | biome: human oral; feature: human-associated habitat; material: dental | place: China | collected 2061 ...
GTTTCAAGCGGTATACGCTGTACCGTGGTTACATATCACGAACAGAAGGAGAAGGGGCATTATGGACGGTTTCAGAAGACGGCATGGTTTGCGTGCGATCGAGGCGGCGGTCGCCTTGCTTTTCGCGATGCTCGCGACGCTGGCGCTTACGACAGGAAGCGCTTGGGCGGCGGGCGCATCGATGTCGAAAACCGCGACCGAGCTTACCGACGACAATCGCACGAAGATCACGCTTTCCATCCCCTCCGAGGAGGAGCAGCTCGACACCATGGTCGTCTTCGTGCTGGATAAGTCCAGTTTCTCGGATACGAAGGACAAAGCGCTCGAGATGCTCGACGCCCTCAAGGCGCGGGCGGACGCCACAGGCGCGAACATCAAGGTCGGCGTGATCGAATTCAACCGGACCGCGCACCCTTCCGAGGTGCTCGACCTCACGACCCAGTACGACCAGGTTAAAGACCTTTTCACCAAGCAGACCTCGGGCGGCACGAACATGCATGCCGGGCTGCTTGCAGCCAAGGAGATGCTCGCCGGCAACGCCGACATCTCCGACAATCGCAAGTACATGGTGCTCGTATCCGATGGGTCGACATATCTGTACTGCCCCGATGGCGATTACACGAAGTGCTCCTCGCGCGCCTATGCACCCACCGAAGTCATGGGAGGCTACGCCATCGGCGGGTACTACGACACCGCATATTATCAACCGAGCCTCGCGGAGCACGGCAACATACCGGTACCGACCACGACCGACGCCGCATCATGGGAAGCCTACCTTAACGACGTCGCAGCCCGCGATGCCGCAAGCAACGGCGCGCAGTACGACTTCGCGTGGAAGTACTATGACGAAGATTGGCCGCACAATCTCGACCTGGCGAAACAGACCTACATCAGCATGGTCGAAAAGATTGCCGAGCAGTACCCCGACCCCGCCGGCGCCGATAAACCCGCATACGAAGCCGCGCTCGCCAAGACCGCGTCCAATACGGACATGTCGCGCCTGTACTGCAACCGGGTCTATCAGGAATTGGCGGCCAGGTACAACACGTTTGCGGTCGGCGCGCCGACCCTCAACCCCGACGGCGCCAACGACGTGAAGTTCGTGCAGTACCTCAACGGCGGCGCCTCGGCTTCCTTCGATCAGATAGAAAACGAGATCCTCTATGCCGTAGGCGCAGGATCGCGCATCGACGACTACATGGGCGTGGACTTCGATTTCGTGAACGACCCTGATTCCATGCAGGTCAAAGTCGGAGACGAAACGCTTGCGGCGGAAAAGACCGCCGAAAACGAATACGGCTTCGGCAAAACCGCCTCGGGATACCGGTATCTGCTCAGTTACGTTCCTGGCGAAAACGAGCACTTCACCTTCACGATGAACGAGCCTGTCACCAACTTCGCACGCGTGCAGCTCGTCTATGAAGAGAAGCTCGTGAACGTGCCGACCGAGCCGGGCGATTATACCTTCGAAACCAATGCGAAAGCCGTGCTGCATCCCATGGATTCTGCTGGAACCATGGGACCCGACCGCGAATTCGAGAAGCCGACCGTCAACCTGACGGTCAAGGCCGTCAAGCCGGGCCCCGACCCGACGCCGACGCCCGATCCGGAACAGAAGCCGACGCCTGCGACGAAGACCCCCGTCGCCTCATCCGTTAAGGGAGGCGCCCTGCCCAAGACCGGAGATACGCTTCCTGTCGGTATCCTCGGACTTATCGCTGTGGGATCAGCGGCTGCCATAGGAACCGCCGTGCGCTATCGGAGAAGTTCCGAACGCTAAGCATCGCGTTCAAAGCCTTGCACTCAGCCCGGCCCCGCGAAGCGTGGGGCCGGGTTTTCATTCGGACGGCTTTACTTCCTCTCGTTCCTCAGCGTCGGATGCAGCAGGCATAAGGCGAGACCCGCCACGAGCAGCACGATGACGAGAACGAAGGACGACAAGGGCGCCCAGCCGTAGAGAGACGTTGAAAGCACCGGGGCGATGATGTAAGTCGCACCGTTGTTCGCACTGATCAGACCGGCAAGGCCGCCTTGCTCCTCGTGAGCCATGTCCATGGTGGGGCCGGCATTGTACCCGGGCATGGCGAAGCCCACGCCCACGCCGATGGTCACGGCGGCTATCAGAAGCAGCGCCAACGTGTTCCCCACCAGGAACAGCACGCCGCTTATCGACAGCAAAACGAAACCGACGCGAAGAAGTCTGCGCGCCGACCACTTGAGCCGAGGCACCACGACCGCCTGGCACACGATCATGGTCACCGACATAACGATCATGATCAGCGAGGTATAGCCTGCGGTCAGCGTCTCATCGAGCGCCAAACGGTCCTGGACCGCGAAACCGATGGTGGTCTGCAAGGACGAGAAGGCCAGAAACATGAAGAAGCCGACGAGCAGGAAAGGAAAGACGCGCGGATCGAAATAGGATACCTTGGCCGGCTCGTCGACCGCCCTCGCATTCGCGGAGGGCTTAAAGGCCGCCGCGAGCACCGCAAGGGCTACAAGCATCATGAACGGCATGATGCTCAGGGGAAGCATCAGCCCTCCGATCATGGACAGAACGCCGCCGAAGACCGATCCGATCACACCGGAAAGCCCGTTCATGGCTCCTATTCCTCCGACGGCCTTCACTCGATCCTCTTCCGATTCGCATTGTGACACCAGGTACGACTGCGCCGCCGGCAGGACGGCGGAGATGGCCGAGCCGTACAGGATCCCGCGCGTGGCCACCGCGCCGAACACCAGCCAGAAGCCGGCAATCAGGCCGCGGCTGCCCGCATAGGCGACGAGGGCGAACGACCCTAGCGCCAGAAAGCCCAGAAGCATGGCGAATATCAGCACGCGCTTCGGCCCCACCTTTTGAGACCGACGGCCCCAGAACTGGCTGAGCAGCGTGAGCACCAGCGCGGCCATGGAGATGATAGCGCCCACGTGCCATTCCTCGAGACCGATCATACGCGCCAAAGGCGCCAGAATCGGATTGAGCATCATCTGGCCCATGAAAGCCAGCATGACCACAGCGAGCAGAATGCCCGTCTGACCTTTGCCCGTCGCAGAGGACGCGGCCTCGTTCGTACGTTCGTTCATTGGCGTCTATCGCCTTCCTTCCATAAGTAGAACAATGTTCTAGTGTAGTGTATCAGAAGCGAGCGAAAGGAACATCGAAACAGGGGGCGCGATGAGCGAGGAAAAGACGACGGGACGGCGGCGGGGTCTCGATGCGAATAAGGTCGCCGAAGCGGCGAAGGGTATGGCCGCCGAGAAGGGCTTCGACGGATGGCGCATGCGCGACCTGGCGAAACGGCTCGATGTAGCCCCATCGGTCATCTACCACTACTTCCCCAACCGGGAAGCCGTCTGCGACGCCGCCATGGAACTCATCGCGCGCGACATCGCGCTTCCGCCAGAAGACCTGGCCTGGAAGGAATGGTTCCTTCAGACGGCACGAAACCTGAGAGCCGTGCTCCTCTCCTACAACGGAGCCGCAGACCGTCTGATGACGAATCGATTCCCCGCCGCCCTCATACCCTTTCTCGACCGATACATGGACAGGCTGCATGAGGCCGGATTCGACACGATGGCGCCTTTCGCCTACGCGATGTCGATCAACGTCGCGCTCGGCGCCATAGCAGGCCGCGACCACCGATCCGAGAACGAGCGCAAATCGGCTGTGGACCTCAAGGAGACGCTCGAGCGCATCGAACGCATGGGAGAGGCGTCCGACGGGATGAAGGAGCTTGTAGAGGGTTTCATAGGCCCGCTCGCCGAGCAGGATGCGCAAGGATCAGGCGGAGGAATCAGCGACCGCTACTTCGAACTGCTCATGCGTTCCGTGCTCGACGGCATCGAGGTGACGCTTCCTCGAGAATGAGGAACGATCTGCCGCATTTCAGAACGTTTGATGCAGCCTTGGGTGGGCGCTGATGCGGTCGAACGACTGTTGCCCTTGATGGGCCCGACGTTTTCCCGATCCGCGAGAAACCGCTTCCAACGGATTGACGTCAGTCGTCCAGATACGCGCCGGTCTGGCGGCTCCACAGATGGGCGTATTCTCCGCCGTTCTCGATAAGCTCCGCGTGCGGGCCGTCTTCGACCACGTGCCCGCCGTCGAGCACCACGATGCGATCGAGGCTCGCGACCGTCGAGAGACGATGCGCGACGACGATGCTCGTCCTGCCCTGCATCAGGCGCTCGAGGGCGTCCTGCACGAGCTTCTCGCTTTCCGAATCGAGCGCGCTCGTCGCCTCGTCGAGCACGAGGACCGGGCAGTCGGCCAGCATGGCGCGCGCGATGGCGATACGCTGGCGCTGCCCGCCCGACAACTTCACGCCACGCTCTCCCGTGACGGTGTCGAAACCCTGCGGCAAGCGTTCGATGAACTCGAGCGCATTCGCCTGGCGCGCTGCCTCGCGGATCTGATCCATCGTGGCATCGGGCCTGCCGTACGCGATGTTTTCGGCGATGCTTCTATGGAAGAGCAGCGACTCCTGCGGTACGTAGGCGATCTGGCGGCGGAGGGATTGCTGCGCGATGTCGGCCACGTTCTGGCCGTCCACGAGAATGCGGCCCTCCTGAATATCGCTCAGGCGCAGAAGGAGCTTCGTGAGCGTGGTCTTCCCCGCTCCGCTCATGCCGACGAGCCCGACACGCTGACCGGCGGGAATATGCAGGTCGAAGCCATCGAAGACCATGGTCTTCACGCCGCCGTCCGTATACCCGAACGAGAGGTCTTCGAAATCGATGGCGCCCTCGGTCACATGCAGGTCGGGAGCCCCGGGCGCATCCGCCACGAGGCGCGGCTCGTCGAGCACGACGGTCATGCCGCTCGCATCGCCGAACGCGCGGTTGAAGCGTTGCAGGCCGTTATTGATGAAGTTGAACTGGTTCGTGATCGTGTAGGTATAGGTGAACATCATCACGAGCGTGCCCGGAGTGATGCCGTACCACGCGTTTCCTCCTGCAATGAACACCGCGACCACGCTCATGATGACGACCGTGATGCATGCCGTGATGATGCCGCGCGCAAGCGACGCGCCCATGCGCTTGGAGTCGCGCTTGACCACTTCGCGATTCGCCTCGTCGAACAGGTTGCGTTCATAGTCTTCTCGCCCATAGGTCTTGACCGCGAGAATGTTCGCCACCGAATCGGAAAGGTCGCCCGACAGGTTGTTCTGAGCGCCTGCCGCCTGTTCGTTGAGCGAAAGGATCCGCTTGTACATGCGATACGACACGAACGCGTAGACGGCGAGCAGCACCATGAGCACCGCTACGTACACGGGCACGCGAGGCGCGAGAATCAGGCAGGTGAAGGTCACGGAGCACAGAACCGGCATGAACGGGAAATTCACCGTTTCGATGAGCTGGTTGTACGCGCTCATGAATTTGGAAGTCTGGCTGACGAGCGTGCCGCCGAAGCGGTTCGAATGAAACGCCATCGACTGGTTGCACAGCGCATCGAACGACATCGTGGCCAAATCGTAGGACGCGGCGATCTCAAGCTTGTAGAGCGTGTAGTCCTGCAGCTTGCTGGCCGCCTGTCCGACCACGTTGATGGCGACAAGCGCGAAGATATACGGTCCGAAGGTTTCGAAAACCCGATCGGGAGCGACCGTTCCCTCGCTCACGCGGTCGACCACGAGACTCATCACGTAGGGATTGCCGTAGGAAAGCAAGGCGACGAATGCGAGCGTCGAGCACATGAGCCCGATGAAATATCCGAGATGGTTGCGCGTGATCTGCCAATAGTAATGAAGCGTGCGGCGTGTGAGCGAGGCCGTCCGCGCGGCGCGTGAATCCTTCGCCATGATGAATCCTTCTTCGTCTGCATAGCGTACGAGGCGAACGTACTCGACAACGTGCCGCGACGCCAGATGCGGGCTTCCAACGAACAGGAAATCCATCGAGAAGCGCGCGTATGGGGCGGCTCAGGCGCGCGGACGGAGCAAGCGCTCGCACAGGCCGTGGATGAAATCGCCGGCACCCATCACGATGGATGCCGGGTGGCAAGAAGGCTCATCATGCAAGCAGGCGCGCAAAGGAAAGAGGGCCCTCCGTTCAAGGAGGGCCCTCTCGAACATCGAAGGAAACGCTGCTTGACAGCTCTTAGGCGTCGTTCCTGTTCTTGCGACGCAGCGCAACGTAGCCGGCGGCTCCCGCAGCGAGGGCGGCGCCCATGGGAAGCGCGATATCGGTCGCGTCGCCTGTCTTGGGCATCGTCGCACGACCGGTCTTCTTCGAATCAGAGGACTTGGACTCCTTGTCCATCGCCTTCTTGGATTCCTTGTCCGTCTTAGCCTTGGAAGGCTTGTTCTGAGGATCCTTCTGGTCTCCCGGCTTTCCCGGCTTGGCGGGCTTCGCCGCCGCCTTGAACGTGGCCTTGTAAGTCACGTCGCCCATGACCGGCGCGACTGCGGTGTCCCAGCCGGCGAAGGCATAGGTGTACGTATCGTCTTCGGCCTTTGTAGGCTCAGGCGAGTCGAACGAGGGCGTCGTGCCGTACGGGACGCCGGCATCGGTCTCGATGACGGTGCCGTCTTCATTCACCCACGTGACCGTGTACGTCCTCAGCGTGCGGTTGAACGTCGCCTTATAGGTCGCATCGCCCGTGACGGGCGCGATCGGAGCATCCCAGCCGGCGAAGGTGTACGTGTACTGCGCGTCCGCAGCCTTCGTAGGCTCGGCTCCGTCATAAGACGGCGTCTCGCCGCGCTTCAGGCCCGCATCCACCTCGAGCTCGGTGCCGTCGTCGTTCAGCCACTTGACCGTGTACTTCGCAAGAGGCGTGCTTGTGATGTTGAACGTGACGGTCTTGGTCGTGGGAGCCACCTTGGAGGACTGCCACGTCGCGAACGGAGTGCCCGACGCGTAGTCGTAGCCTACCGTGCCGCCGCTTCCCAGCTTGATGAAGATGCGGTAGTTCCCGTTGCCCCTGAGCGCACCGTTGACGGTGGCGAACTCGTAGTTGTAGAACTGATTGGCCGGATGCATCGCCGGGCCGTTGTAGTTCATGACGAGGTAGTTGTTCTCGCCGGAAATGGAGAGCGCGACGCTGTCGTACAGCGCGGGTTCGGTATCCCATTTGAACTTGTCGCCCACATTGGTCGGCACGCCGTTTTCGAACGTCGCTTCGCGCGCGATGACGTTGTTGCTGGCGTCGACGCCGAGCATGTAGGTCTTCCCTTCATGCTCGAACATGAGGGCGACGCCCTTCATGCCGGGCTTGAGCGCGTCGGCCTTGGTCCAGACTTCCTGCTCCGCCCCGGTGACGAGCTTCTCGCTCTCCTCAACGGCGTTGTCGAAGTCTGAAAGCGCATCGTTGCCGTCAGCATCGACGAGCGCGAGAACGCGAGCCGTATAGACCTTGGAAGGATCGAGCCCTTCCACGGTGGTGGGGCCACCGTTATAGGCCACCTCGTAGTTTCCGCCGACCTGGTTGCCGCCGTCGTCGAAGAGGCCGACCGTGAGCTTGTAGCCGCTGTAGTCGACCCCGGAGCCGGGAGCGCGCAGGATCATGCGCGCATCCTCGGCCTCCGCGGAAGACGCGTTCGCATCGCCCCAGGCGATGTCGGAAGACGCGACGCCGGTGATGGCTTCGGATTCAAGAGCCTTGCCCGCAGGCTCGTCGGCATAGGCCATGGCGGCGAACGCCATGGAAATCGCCACTGCAAGCACGGCAGCGGCGGCTGCCGTGCTTCTCACGATATTAGATACAGACATCCAATCTCCTTGTCCCTTGGATTGCATGAAGCGCCCTGACGCTTCTCTCGGAAAGTTTCCTTCACCTAACTGTCTAGGTCAGAGGAAGTTACCATAAGCCTCTATTGTTTTGTGAGATGAATCGTCGCATTTCGAGAAATATCATCGGAGAATACATGAGGGCGTATCCCGTACGCATCATATAGGTCGGCGACGTGACGAGAACCCTGCGAAGAAGGCTCTGTCGGATGGCGAAAACGGGTTGGCCGGGCTGAAACGCCCTCTTACCATACCGTGAAGCTCGATTCGTTTTTTCTTCTATTCATCAGCCTCAACCCATATGCTACCAATGGGCTCTTGGCCTTGGTCGCACGAGCATTGCTATGGCATGCCTTTACGCAAGCCATGCAAACGATGCATTCATTGCCGTCGGTTCGAAATTCTTGATCGATGCAGGCTCTAGGGCATTTCTTTATGCATACGCCGCATCGATTGCAGAGCTCTCGCTCGGTTCGAGGGACGGAGAAAAACCTCTTGCCGGTATGCAAGGGCTTCATGTCGGCCACCTGGCCAATGCACGTGCCAAGCAATCGCATATGCTGATCGCATTGCGTCGCATGCGCTCTCTCCAATGCATTCCTAAGATCTTTCCCGAATAAAAAGGCCGTATTGAGGTCGTCCGTATCGGGCCTGCCGATTGCAACGGGAATTTCTCTCGTTGAAAACGAATGCTCCCCAACGAAATTCCCATACCCTATTACTCTGCCGTTCCTCTCTTGTACCAGGGAAACGATCTCGCTCTTCGCACATAAGACGGTTGCATTCCCATACAGGAGACCTATTGCGACGGGTCTGTTATTGAAGTCTATGCACTTGATGTAATTCCTGAAATCCTTGTATAAAAAGCCTCCGTACACAGGAGCCCCTACAAGAACGAGGTCTTCCTTGCCGATGCCGGCATGGCCCTTTCGATCGATTGCATCCCTTTTGGTCAGGTCGATGCAGTCTAGTTCCTCTGGACCGATTCCCTTGACTATGCTTTCGATTATCTTTTCGGTCGTTCCTGTAGGAGAAAAGTAAATCGCCTTCACCCTCATATGCACATCTGCCTTTTTCAGTAATCCGCCTTTTCCATATGGCGTAGATATTCGAATGGATCCCTAGGTTCTGGCCGCTCTCTGCTAACTTAGCATCATCCCTGTCTATTTTTTTCCTTATACAAGCATGTCATGGCAAATCAGCCGTTTTCTCCTTCATCCAAGCGAAGGAGCATGTTATGGTTTGCATATACGTAACACCGAAGCGAATACCCCTGAGGAGAAAGATGAAGACGTTCCGCATATGGCTCATGCTAGCGCTATCCGCAGCGCTCGCAGCCTTCGTCCTTGCGGCCTGCTCGACGACAAGCGCGGAAGATGCGCCCGATGCCGATGCCCCGGCCGAGGCCGCCGCGCAGACGCATGACGTGACCGATGTCTATGGGCGCACCGTCACCCTTCCCGCAGATGTGAAGAGCGCCGCGACGGTCGGCTCGGGCGCGCGCTTCGTCGTGTACGCAGGCGGCCAAGACAAGCTCGTCGCCGTGACCGAGATGGAAACAGAACCCTCCATGAGCCGTCCCTACACGGTCGTCCACGCCGACCTGTTCGCATCGCTTCCCGCGACAAGCAACGGCAACCACCTCATGGAAACCAACGTCAACGCCGAACAGATGCTCGAGCTGAACCCCGACGTCATCATCTCGAGCCGCAGCGCCGAGGAATGCGATGCGTTGCAACAGGCCACCGGCATCCCCGTCGTCGGCATCTCCTATCAGAATCAGCTCTTCTCCGACGACGTGTACGCGTCCATCCGCGTGGTCGGCGAGGCGCTCGGCACCTCCGAGCATGCCGAAGCGACCGTGCGCGCGCTCGAAGGTTGGCAGAAGGACCTGGACGGCCGTACCGCGAAGATCGACGACGCCAACCGCCCGAGCGTGTACGTGGGCGCCGTGAACTACAAGGGCGCGAAAAGCTTCTCCGGCAGCTATTGCAACTACGCCCCGCTCAATGCCGTGCACGGCAAGAACGTCGCCGACGAACTCGGCGAGAAGGGCGCCGTCGACGTCGATCTGGAGCAGCTGGGCGCGTGGGACCCCGACGTCATGTTCCTGAACGCCGGCAACATGGACCTCATGAAGAAGGACTACGTCGACAACCAGGCGTTCTTCGACGGCCTTTCCGCCTTCGAGAACGGCCGCCTCTACACCCAGCCCACGTACAACATGAACGGGACCAACGTCGAGATGGGCGTCTGCGATGCCTATTTCATCGGCGCGACCCTCTACCCCGAGGCATTCGCCGACGTGGACTTGGAGGCAACGTACTCCGAAATATTCACGACGATGCTCGGCGGCGACTTCCGTCCCGCGATGAAAGACGCCGGCATGGATTTCAAGACGCTTTCCTTCTCCTAGCCTTCTGCGAGGACATCGAGGAAGCGAACGGACTTAGGGCCTTCCCGTCGCCAGGCGTGAAGGCCCTCGAACGTGAGGCACGATGGAAGAAATCAGGCTGCAGCGCGCACGGGGGCGCCTGCGTGCGAAATCGGCATCCGCAGCTCCCGCAGGCGCGGGAGCATATCGCGGATACCTGCGAAAGAAGCGGCTCGCGGTCATCAGCATCGCGATCGCGACCATGGCGATCGCCTGCGCCTCGTTGGGCATGGGAACGATCGCGCTTTCTCCTGCAGACATCCTGAGCGTCATCGTCGGCACGGCCGACGCTCAGACGACCGCCGTCATCGTGAACATGCGCCTGCCCCGCGTCCTTACGGCGCTCGTCGCGGGCATCGCGCTTTCGCTTTCGGGCTGCGCATTCCAAAGCGTGCTGCGCAATCCCCTCGCCTCGGCAAGCACGCTCGGCGTCGCCCAGGGCGCGGCGTTCGGAGCATCCGTCGCCATCATCCTGATCGCTGGCAGCGGAGCCTCAGCCTTCGAAGGCGCGACCTCTTCGGTCAATCCCGTCATGACCGCCGCCTGCGCATTCGCGGGCGCCATGCTCTCCACCGCCGTGATCCTCGGGCTCTCGCGCCTGCGCGAGATGACGCCCGAGAGCATCGTGCTCGCCGGCGTGGCGCTATCGGCGCTGTTCACCGCAGGCACCACTCTCATCCAGTACTTCGCCGAGGATTCTCAGGTGGCAGCTGTGGTCTTCTGGACCTTCGGCGACCTTTCCCGTGTGAATTGGAGCCAGCTCGCCGTGATGTCGGCCGTAACCGCCGCAAGCGGGACCTTCTTCCTCGCGCATGCGGGAAGCTTCAACGCCATAGAATCGGGCGAAGGGCTTGCCCACGGGCTCGGCGTGGCCGTGGGACGCACGCGCCTTGCCTGCATGGTCGCGGCTTCGCTTGCCGCAGCATGCGTCATCGCGTTCTGCGGCATCATCAACTTCGTCGGGCTTGTAGCCCCGCATATCACGCGGCGCCTGCTCGGAGCGGACTATCGTTACCTGATGCCCGCCTCGGCGCTCGTCGGCGCGAGCCTGCTGCTTCTGGCCGACATCGCCTGCCATGCCGTAGTCGCGCCGCTCATCCTGCCCATCTCGGCCATCACCGCCTTCATCGGTGCCCCTCTGTTCATCTACCTGCTCTTCAAGGGGGTGAGCCGCTGATGCTGGAAGGTCGCGACCTACGCTTTTCCTACGATGCCGCCCGGCCGCTGCTCCAAGGCGTGAGGATACGCCTTGAACCCGGGGAATTCCTCGCGGTGCTCGGCGTGAACGGATGCGGGAAGTCGAGCCTGATGAACCTACTTGTCGACATCATGCGCCCGCAGGAAGGATCGGTGCTGCTGGACGGCACGCCTCTCCCCCGCGTGCAGAGACGCGAGCGCGCACGCAAGGTGGCCTATGTGGCCCAGCACAGCCATGCGACGCGCCTGAGCGTCTACGACGCAGTGCTGATGGGACGGCATCCCCATATCGACGCTGGACCTTCGAGCGAAGACCACGCCGTCGTGGAAGACGTGCTTGGACGGCTCGGCCTGGCCGACTACGCGCTGCGCTACGTCGACGAGCTGTCGGGCGGCGAATACCAGAAGGTCGTCCTGGCACGCGCGTTCGCGCAGCAAACCGACACGCTGCTTCTGGACGAACCCACGAACAACCTGGATCCCGCGAACCAGCACGAGGTGATGCAGGCGATTCGCACGGAGGTCGATCGGCGCCGCATCGCGGCGGCAGCCGTCATGCACGATGTCAACCTGGCGCTCCGCTATTGCGACGCCTTCCTGTTCATCAAAGACGGGCAGGTGGATGCGCTCGGCGACGCGTCCGTCGTCACGCCTGAACGCATGCTGAGCATCTATGGATTGGAAACGGATATCATCGAACACAGGGGCCGCCGCGTCGTCGTGGCCCTCTGAAAAGAAAGGAATGGTTCTCATGAACAATATCGCTGCATACTTCAATGGACGTGCGGAAGAATGGGCCGGATGCGAGCCCGGTGCAAGCCCCGTCCAAGGAGCCGTGGCCGCCTTGGCCGGCTGCGCGGACGGACGCGTGATCGACGCGGGGTGCGGAACGGGCACCATGGTCGCGCATTACCTGGCGGCTGGTGCACGTGAGGTCGTCGGCGTCGACGTGGCCGAAGAGATGGTGGCCCGAGCACGAAAGCGATTCGCAGATGAAACGCACGTACGTTTCATCGTCGGCGATATCTGCGATGTCGCCGACGAAGAAGACTTCGACGCCCTCGTCATCTACAACGCCTATCCGCACATGCTCGACAAGCACGCCGTCGTCGAAGCGGCAGCGCGCCTGGTGGTTCCAGGCGGACGTTTCGTTATCGCGCATGGGACGGGTCGCGACGAAATCAACCAGCATCATGCGAAGGAGCACGTATCCGATACCGTGAGCTGCGAGCTTCGCTCCATTGAGGAAGAGATCGAACCCTGGAAGACGTATTTCGACATCGACACGATGGTCGATGCGCCCGGTTTCTACGCGTTCGCGGGACGGAGGAAGTAACTCAGGGCGAATCGGGCGTTGCATCGCGAAACCGGCTCAGCTCGCTCAGGCGATGCGCGGAATTCCGCCCTTAGATGCCATGTTCTGAGAGAATCCGTGAGTCTTTCGCCTGCACATTCCAGTATTCGGAAGTTCAGAGAATCGCTTCATAGGCTTCCCTACATCATGCACCAGATCAAAAAACCTGAGCTGGGAGGATGCAAACACCTCATTAACGTGTAGAGCTGAAGATATTCAAACCGAGAAATCGACTTCGAGAAAATTCTCAGAACTTAAGAAATTCGGCATCAGCGACAAGAAGGAGCAACAGAGAGACAGGCGAAGAGCGACAAGGAGACAGAGAGTGCAACTTGGCTGCAACGTTTTCGATGCTGCATCCGTACCATAGGTTCTGCAAGAAGAGGGGGCTCCGGACGAATCGTCCGGAGCCCCCTCTTCACGTACATAAGTATCTCTGCGGCTCTTACTGATAGAGGGTTTCCGTGTTTCCATATTGACGGACTCTCGGTATGTTCAAGATTCTTATCGACCGTGCGCAAGGCGTGCGTAGAGCATTCTAGCTATCACCCGTGACTCAAGAGGTTTGCGATGCGGCATGAGATAATGATTCTTGTTGTCGCTGGTTACGACGGTTTCCCGTTGCGTTACCGTCCTTCTATCCGGAGGCTGAAGTCGCAGCAATCGTCGCCGCGCCCCAGGGTCTTCGTTCTATGCCAGATGAGTTTGGGATGAAGGTCTGCATAGCAGATATCGTCGCTGTCGCAGAAGCAGCCGCATAGCTCGGGGCACCCATATGCCCCGCAGACGTCGTAGTAGGGGCATTTCGTCATATCGATGCGCCAGACCCCATCGCCGATCTGGATCTCGTCCGCCTCGAACCCCGCCGCCTCGTTGAACGATGCACGTGTTCCCTTGGCGAACACCCAAGGCATCAGACGATACATGCCGGGGACGTGCATGAGTCTCTCGAAACCCTTGCGTTTCTTCCACGCATTCGACTCGACACATGCGTGGATGGCGAGGAACGCCTCTTCCTTCGGCATCACGTCCTGCAGCGTCTCGTATGCGGCGATGCTGGGAAGAATCTGCGATTCGAGGTGTCTCATCCTCTCCTTCGACGCGTCGGCATTCTCTCGTCTCAGGACGCTCAAGCGTTCTTGCATCTTTCGAACGAGGGCATCTGCCCGGTCGGCGCTTGCCTCGCGCGCCATCTCATCGAAGCTCTCCTCGATATAGCTTCTTTTCACGGGAACCACGTCCTTCCCATGTGGCTTTTCACGCTATGGGGGATGGTGCATCCTACTTTATTGTACGGCTTGATGACGAAAAGACGCAACGAGTTCGCAATGTTGGGCGGCGCACCGCCCGGTCCTTTCCCCGTCTCGTCGAATGTGCGCGTGCTCGCGATATACCAACAAGTTCAATAGGTATTTGAACTGCGGAAACAATCGAGTCTCGGAAGAAGATTCTTCGCATTCGCCGTACGATTCATGGTACTCTAGAGCATCGGGGACCGCCATACGGCCGGGCGGAGGGATGCCGATGCTCTTCGGCATTCGAATCTCAAGAGGGGCGCCGACAACATTGTCGGTATATGCATTGCAGGGGGGATCGACGTGGGTCTGAGTGCATTCGCGAAGGCGATTGCAGGGGGCATCATCGGCTTTCAGGCCGTCATGTATGCGATGCGCGAGCCGCAAACGTTCATCAGACCTCCGGGGGCGAAGGACGATACCGACTTCCTCGCCCGTTGCGTGCGCTGCGGAAAATGCCTCGAAGCCTGCCCCTATGAATCGATCCGCATGGTCAAGGACCCTCTCGATCCGTCTTCGGGCACCCCATGCATTTCCGTGCGGGAAAAGGCCTGTCGCATGTGCGAGGACCTTCCCTGCGTGAAGGCATGTCCGACCGGCGCCCTGCGCGACTGCGAAGAGCGCGAGGACATCCGCATGGGGATCGCCGTCATCAACGAGAAGACATGCCTTTCCTACAAGGGCATGCGATGCGAGGTCTGCTACCGCGCCTGCCCGCTGCTCGATCGGGCGATCGCGATCGACTACCGCATGCGCGAAGGCGACGACCGTCATTCCGTGTTCGCGCCGGTCATAGACCCGGAGGTCTGCACCGGGTGCGGATGGTGCGTCGAGCGTTGCGTGACGGACGAACCTGCCATCGCGATCGTGCGCGACAAGGCCGATGCCGAGGGCTATTGGGACGCCTACAACATCGAGCACGGCTACGCCTCGGACGAAGATCCTGCCGCATGGTCGGCCGCGTCAGGCACAGCGGCGGCCACCAAGGCGTTTTCCGAATAAGCGCATGGGCTCTTCTCGGCGTCGTGCAGCGCTGACGAAGGCACACGGCGGATGGAAGAGACGGACGAAGAAGGAGGGCAAGAGGACGGAGGGAAGAGGCAAGAGAGCAAGGGAATAAAAGAACGAGGGGAACGGAAGAACGAGGGGACTACCGGAAAGGGAGGAATGAATGGAAGTCTCGAGACGACAATTCGTGAAAGCCACGGCTGTATCGCTCGCGATGGCCGCTGCCGGCATGGGCACGGCGACGCTCGCCGGGTGCGCGCCTTCTGGGGGAGAAGGCGCTTCCGGAGGCGGGAAGTCCACCTTCACCTCGGGCGTCTGCCGCTTCTGCGGTACCGGCTGCGGCGTGATCTGCGAAGCCAAGAACGGCAGGCTCGTGTCGGTCACGGGCGATCCCGACAATGGGAGCTCGCGCGGTCTCAACTGCGTGAAGGGCTACTATCTGAGCAACGTGCTCTACGGCGAGGACCGCCTGACGGTGCCGCTCATCCGCGACGACCCGTATACCAAGGGCACGGACGAAGGCCTGCGCGAAGCCACCTGGGAAGAAGCGCTCGACTTGGTCGCGGACAAGCTGAAGACGGCCTACAAGAACGATGTCGGCCGCATCGCGTTCTGGGGAAGCGGCCAGCAGCCTATCGCCGAAGGCTATCTGACGGCGAAGTTCTGGAAGGCGGGCCTGCTTTCCAACAACATCGATCCGAATGCGCGCCTATGCATGGCGAGCGCCGTCGTCGGCTTCATGAACGTGTTCCAGACCGACGAGCCTGCGGGCAGCTATGACGACCTCGAGAATGCAGACGTATTCGTGACCTGGGGTGCGAACATGGCAGAGGCTCATCCTGTCCTGTATTCGCGCCTGACCGCGCACAAGCTTTCGGGCGAAGGCGTCAAACACTACGATCTGACCTGCTATCGCACCCGTACCTCGGAATCCGCCGACAAGGTGCTCATCTTCAGACCGGGCAGCGACATCGCCGTGGCGAACGCCATCTGCAACTACCTGATCCAGAACGATCTGTACGACCACGCCTTCGTGGAAGACCACCTGCAGTTCAAGCAGGGCACGGAGAATCTGGGCGACGCCTTCGACGACGGCTACGACAAGAGCGAGGTCGGCTCTAAGGTCGATGCGGTTGAAGGCATCAGTTTCGAAGACTTCGCCGCCCGGTTGGAACCCTACACCTTGGAATACGCCTCGGAGCTTTCGGGCGTGCCGGTCGACGACATCCGCGAGCTGGCCGATGTGTTCGCCGACCCTTCCAAGAAGGTCATGAGCCTGTGGACCATGGGCGTGAACCAGCATAACCGCGGCACATGGATGAACCACTGCATCTATAACATCCACCTGCTCGTCGGCAAGATCGCCAAGCCCGGCAACGGCCCCTTCAGCCTGACCGGACAGCCTTCCGCCTGCGGCACCGCGCGCGAGGTGGGCACGTTCTGCCATCGCTTGCCGGCCGACCTCGTCGTCGCCAACCCTCAGCATCGCCGCTTCACCGAGGCGATATGGAACCTTCCGGAAGGGTACCTGGATCCCATTTCCAAGCCCGGATTCCACACCACCAAGATGTTCCGTGAGATGAGCAAGGGCAACATCGACTTCATGTGGACCGCCCACAACAACTGGGCCGTATCTGCGCCCAACCTGACGCGCGTGCTCGGCGTCGACCCTGCGTACCAGGGCATCTATAGCACGTTCATCGTGGTCGACGAGGTGTATCCCACCAATTCGACCCGCTATGCCGACGTCGTGCTTCCTGCGGCTCTCTGGGTCGAGCGTGAAGGTCAGTTCGGCAACGGAGAGCGCCGTACCACGATCTTCGAGAAGGCGGTCGATCCTCCGGGAGAGGCGAAATGGGACCTGTGGATCCTCCTCCAGGTCGCCATGCGCGTGCTCGAGGGAGAGACCATCGACGGCGAAGACGCCTTCAACCGCCTGTTCGGATTCGTGTTCGATAAGGAAAAAGGCGATTTCATCTCGGACGACGAGAAGGAAATCAACGGCCTTATCTGGGAAGAGTATCGCACGTTCAGCAATCCCGAGCTCAACGAGCGCGCCCAGGCCATCAACATGGATGCCGATGGAACGTTCGAAGCCAAGCTCAAGATGGAGGCCAAGCAGCTGGCTCCCTACGAGGAGTACCGCTCCGCGCATGGCCTGACCTGGCCTGTGCGCGAAGTCGATGGGAAGTGGCTGCCGACAAAGTGGCGTTTCGCCAACGGTTCCCAGGAAGAAGGCTTCGATCCCTACGGCGTCGAGAAGCACGGCAAGACCGGCCTGGCCAACGACGTGTGCTTCTACAAGGCCAAAGACCTGAAGCCCTCCGTGGTGTTCCGTCCGTACGAGCCGCCCGCGCAGGAGCCGAGCGAAGACTATCCCTTCTGGTTCAGTACCGGCCGCCTGCTCGAGCACTGGCATACCGGATCCATGACGATGCGCGTGCCCGAGCTCAAGCGCGCGCTGCCCGAGTCGTTGCTCTACATGAACAAGCAGGACTGCGCCGATCTGGGCATCAAGGACGGCGACACGGTGCGCGTCACCTCCACGTACGGCACCTTCGAGATCAACGTTTCCACGAGCGGCCGCGTCGATCCCGATCCCGGCATGACGTTCGCGGCGTTCTTCGACGAGAAGAGGCTCATCAACCTTGCGGTGGAGGATATCTACTGCCCGCTGTCCAAGGAGCCCGACTTCAAGAAGACCTGCGTTCGGATCGAAAAGGCGTAAGGGGGGCGCACATGAAGACGAAGAAAACCGCCGCATTGGCGATGCTGGTCGCGACGGCCCTCTGCTCGGCCGCGCTGAGCGGGTTCATGCTCGTGTCGTGCGGATCGGGAGGATCGGCCGCTCAAGACGATGCCGCCCTCAAGGCTCCGCCTCTGCAGCCGGCTGAAGACCATCAGGGCATCTGGGAGTCGAAAGGTTCCGACGGGTGCTACGGCTGTCACGGCGCCGACGAGAACGGCGCACGGAAGGTCGAGGCTGCTCCGGCTCTGCCCGAGGACCATTACGCTGCGGGCGATATCTCCAGCATGAAGATCGACCCTGAGCGCGATCAATGCATCATCTGCCATCCGGTGGGATAGGCGGCACCGCGCTTTCGCCGCATGGTCACGCGTCCTTTCGCGGGGCGCGCGACCTGCGAAGCGGAAGAGCTGTGGCGCGTGCGTGCGATGCAGGCGCGCACGCCGGTCGAACGCGAGTACGTCATGAGGAAGAGACATGGTTATTTCCAGCTTGGTAGTGAATGCCGTCGCCGATAAGGCTCCTGAGGCTGCCGAGGCCTTGGCGGCCATCCCCGGAGTCGAGGTCCACGGATGCGAGGAAGGCAAGATCGTCGTCACCATCGAGGCCGAGACCTCCGTTGAATCCCATGACATCGCGGCGACCTTCATGGACATCGAAGGAGTGTACGGCGTCGGGCTCGTGTATTTCAATTTCGAGGACGATCCGACGGTGAACCCTTCGCGCGTGTCGGGCGATCGGTCGCCCGCCGAGTAGCCGGCTGGCTTCACCTGCGGAAAAGAGGGGAGAAGGCAGAGGGAATGACTGCACGGCCTGGAAAGAACGTCAAGGGAAGAATCGGCATAGCGCGCCGCATCGTGCAGATCGCGGTGCTGGGGTTCTTCTGCGCGCCCGTGATCGTATCGGGAACGGGCCTGTTCGGGCTCGTCAGCGGCAAGGAAGAGCTTTCGGTCGTTCCTTCGGACCTGCCGTTCTTCGGGTCGCTCGCCTCCTCGTCGGTCGTCGGCGTGAACGTGCTCGATCCGTATGCCCTGCTAGAGGTTCTGGCGGCGAGCGCGAGCATCACGGCCGGGGCGGTGCTTGCCGCCGTGCCGCCTCTGCTTGTGTACGGGCTTGTGCGGGGGCGTGCGTTCTGCGGGTGGGTCTGCCCGGTCAACCTGGTGCTCGAAGGCGTCGATTGGCTACGTCGCAAGCTGGGGCTTACGGTCGCCGTCCATGCGCTTCCCCGGCGCACGAAAATGATCGTCTCCATCGTGGTGCTGGTTATCTGTGCGGCCACCGGCATGCTGGTATTCGAGATGTTCAGCCCGATCGCGTTTCTGAACAGGGGCATGCTCTTCGGATCGTTGGCGGGCGGCTTCACCATGGCCGCCATCGTGGTGGCCGAGCTCTTCTGGGCCGAGCGCGTATGGTGCCGGGCGCTCTGCCCCCTGGGTGGTTTCTACGAAGCGATCGGCACGTTCGGTCTGGTCAGCGTCAAGATGGATGCTGAGCGCTGCGTGCACTGCGACGCGTGCCGCGCCGTGTGCCTCTGCGACCCCGAGATCCTCGACGGCGTTCTGGACGAAGGCGCCGATCATGTAAGCGCGGGGGATTGCATGCTGTGCGGACGGTGCATCGACGTCTGTCCGACGGATGCGCTCAGCATAGGGCCTGCGGTTCCGTTCCCGAAGCCGCAGGCGGCGGAAGGCGCTTCGCTGAGCTGCCCCGGCCGCTCGCGCGAATGATACCGATCGTATGGCATTTCCTGGTATCCTGCGGGGCAGGAGGTGCATGATGAATCAAACGTTGATAATCCTTGCCGTCCTGCTGGTCGCAGGAGCGGCGCTTGTTGGTTGTTCAGGTTTCTTGAGCGGTGGCACCGCAGGAAACGATTCAGGGTTTCGCCAGGTTACAGCTCAAGAAGCAAAAGAGCTGATGGATTCCGAGCAGGATTACGTCATCCTGGACGTGCGCACGGAGGGCGAATACACCGAAGGGCACATACCCGGTGCGACCCTGCTTCCCCTGAACGATGTCGCCAGCAAGGCGGAAAGCGTCCTTACGGACAAGGATCAGCTGATCCTCGTCTATTGCCGCAGCGGCAACCGCAGCAAGCAGGCGGCCAAGACGTTGGCGTCGCTCGGCTACACGAACGTCGTCGACTTCGGTGGAATCTCGAGCTGGCCTTACGATATCGAGAAGTAGCGCGCTTCAGGCATGGACCGACTTGCTCACAGAGCCTTCGCCGCGTGTTTCGGCGAAGGCTCGTTCATAGTGCGGTGTCTCGCTTCGACGCTTTCCATTCGCTCGGGCTCTGCCCTGCGAGGCGCTTGAACATAAGGCTGAAATTGCTCTGATGCTTGAAGCCGACATCCGCAGCCACCTCGGCGATGGTCTTATCCGACTGTATGAGCAGGTCTTGGGCTCGTGTTAATCTCGTGCGGGCGAGATAAGATCCTATGGTCATGCCGTTTGCCCGCATGAATGCCTGGCATAGTTTCGTTTTGCTGACGAGCAACGCTGCTGCGAGGTCGTCGAGCGAAGGCGGTCGTGCGACGTCGTCGGCGATGCATATCTTGACGCGGTTCGATATCTCAAGGTCGGTCAGGGAACCTCCCTGTCTTCTGTCCGATAGATGGAAATCGATGGCATCGGCCATGGCTTGGCGCACCTTTCCTGACAGGTACAACCGAGCGCCCGGCAGTTCCATTCTTCCGATTGAAAAGGATCCGAGCGTCTTACGGAGTTCAAGCGCGCGATCGAGCGAGCGTGTGTGCCGCAGGGCCTTCTCCAGGTCGCTGGGCGATGTTAGAAGATCCCGTCCTATCCTCTCGAGGAATGTCGGGAGCAGGTTGATGCTGCATGACTGATAGGAGTTGCCTTCCTTCAGCTGATACGCATGCATGCCGGGGGCCATCTCGTAGGCCAGCAGGTGTTGCTTCAGCTCGGGAGATAAAGGTTCTTTCAGGTCGTCGACGGGAACTCTCTCGGCGCGTCCCTCAGGCGTCTTGAGGAATGTTTCGGCGCTTATGCTCGTCAGAAGGGATAGGCACCAGTACCGGCTCGACGGCCGTTCGATCAGCTCCATATCGCGCTTCTGGAGAAGCCTCTTCATGGTTACCAGGCATCCTTCTTCGCTGCTTCCCGCCCAGAACCATCCCAGGGAGTCCTCCGTGTCTATTCTTGCCAGCAGGCCGTAGGCTATGGGATATGGTTCGGCCTTCAGTTGGCGCAGCTGCTCGGCAAAGATCGAGCGCTCTTCGTGCGTGAAGCGGTTAAGGGCATTATCGAGTTCCATCCGAAGAGTCCTTTTCTGTAAGAATTTATTTCATATTCCATTATTCATATTTCAAATTACAGATGAAGGCGCATGCGCGTCAATGGATTCATGGCGAAAGTTAGCATCGACTAACACAAGAGGAGGGTTTGCTCATGGCTTCTCTTTGAGGAGGCATGCTCCTCGAAGCTGCAAGGGAGAAAGGATCGTCATGCCAGATAAGGAAACGGAAACGATGCCGGCGGAAACGGCGGAGCCGGTAAGAGACGCCCGCCTTTCGGTGAGGGACTTCGCGACGATAGGTATATTCTGCGCCATTATGTTCGTCGTGTTCATGGCATACTCTATTCTTACGGGCGCTTCGCTGTTCTACTCGATGATCTTCAATGCTGCCGGCGCGGCATTGATTCTATCTCCGTTCTACGTGTATATGTGCATGAAGGTCGGCACGCATGGTCCGGCATTCGTGTATAACCTGATGTGGGCGATTGTCGCTGGCCTCATGATGGGGCCGTTCATGGTGCCGTGGTTTATCGGCGGAGGAATCATCGCCGAGCTGTCCATGATTGGCGTCGGCTCGTACCGGAGTGTCAAGAGGATTGCTATCTCTTGGGTGATATGCGCCCTCGTTCGCGCCATGCATGGCATGTCTGAGATCTGGTCCTTCCACGACGCCTTCCTGGCCACGGGCGTCAGCGATGCCCAGGTTCAGGTTCAGACGCAGTTCTACACCGATCCCTTCTGGGTGTGCGTCAGCCTTGCCGTGACGGTCGTGCTTGCGGTGCTCGGTTGCGTCATCAGCAACAGGATCGTTGTCAAGCATTTCAAGAAGATGGGATCGGTCAGGTAGATGATCCCGAAGGCAGACGTTCACTTCGACTTTCGTGCGAAGCTTGTCGTCGCGGTTCTGGTGATGTCGCTCGTCGCTTTGTTGACGAGCGACATCACCCTCTATGCCCTTATGGTGTTTCTCGTCCTGTACCTGGCGATTCAAGGTCTGAGCCGCCATGCGCTCATCTATGCGCTCATTGCGTTGGCGCTCGGCATGATGAGGGTTGTCTCAAATGGGAACGGTCTTACCTTCCTTCTTCCTGAGATGTTTCTATTCATTCTCGTGAGAACGACGATCATGCTTATGGCCGCCGAGCCCCTCTTGGGCATGCCGCCTGGCGAGGTCGTCGCAGTTTGCAAGAAAATGCGCGTGCCCGATATGGCGGCGCTCCCACTGACGTTTATGCTGCGCTTTCTTCCAGCAGTGGAAGGTGAGTTCAGAGATGTATTCGAGGCTCTTGGAATGAGAAGACTGCTCTCGTTTCGTCATCCTCTCAGAACGTTCGAGCATGTGGTAACGCCTGTAATGCTCAGATCATCCAGGATTGCAGAAGAGCTCGCCGCTTCGGCGGAAAGCAGGGGCATCTCGTCGCCGGGGGAACATACCTGCCGACGTGCCATCAGGTTCGGCTGTCATGACGCGGCGCTTTCGATCATTTCCATGGCGATTGCATTCTCATGCGTCGTTTTCGATAAAGGATTTCTTGCATGAGCGATTCTGCGGCGATACGGCTCGATGGGATATATCTTTCGTATCCCGCTTCGCATACCCCTGTCCTGACGGATGTCTCTTTTTCGATTTCACCTGGCGAAGCGGTGGCTATCGTGGGTCCCTCAGGTTGCGGGAAGACTTCGGTGACGCGTGTCGTAAACGGTCTCGCGGAGGCATACTATGGAGGATCCCTTGCGGGATGCGTCCAGGTAGGGTCCCTTGACGTGCGTACAGCTCGGTTGAGCGAGATCGGTCGTGTGGTCGGATCCGTGTTCCAAGATCCTCGCAGCCAATTCTTCGCGAGTCTGACTGAAGATGAGGTTGCGTTCGGCATGGAAAACTATGGGGTTGCGCACGAGCTCCTTGATGCGCGAGTCGATGCGGCGCTCGCTTTCGTGAAGGCCGAGACTTTGAAGGGGCGTTCGATACACCCGATGTCGAATGGCGAGAAGCAGAAACTCGCCATTGCGTCGGTGAATGCGGTGAAGCCTTCCGTCTACGTGTTCGACGAGCCGTCATCGAATCTTGACATGGCATCTGTCGAAGCATTGTCATGCCTGATGGCAAGGCTCAAAAATCAGGGTTGCACCATTGTAGTGGCCGAACATCGGATCCATTACCTCATAGGCGTCGTCGACCGGTTCGTCTACATGGACGGTGGATCTATAGTCGCGACTTATACCTCTTCCGAGTTGATGGCACTTGCTGAGAATCGTCGCGCTGAGCTCGGCATCAGATCGCCTCGCTTGGATAGGCTTCGCGCCGGCGCTCGTTTCTTTACGACGACGGGATCAGGTCTCGCGATACGAGGTCTTCGTTATTCGGCGGCATCCCGCGTCATATTCGAGGGTCTTGATTTTGAAGCGAGATCCGGCTGCATTACGGCAATCGTCGGACGAAACGGCATCGGAAAGACGACGCTTGCGAAGCTTGTCTGCGGCCTTCTGAAAGAGAAGGGAGGAAGCATCTTCATTCGCGACGTCCCTATGTCCCGGAAATCGCGGCGGCGGGCGGCATACTTCGTCATGCAGAACACCGATTGCCAGCTATTCGGTGACAGCGTTTGGGATGAGCTGCGGATGAACGCACCCCGCTTGCCGGAAGATGACCTGCGTGCGATTCTAGATGATTACGGGCTCTTGAGCTTCAAAGACGTTCATCCAATGGCGCTTTCGGGAGGCCAGAAGCAGCGGTTGACCATCGCTGTCGCCGAACTTATCGATGCTCCCGTCATAATATTGGATGAGCCGACTAGCGGATTGGATTATCGAAGCATGCGTAAGGTCGCCGCTCGCCTTAGGGCGCTTGCATCGAAGGGAAAGGCTGTTCTGGTCATCACGCATGACTTCGAATTCATCATGGAGTCATGCGACAAGGCGATTCACATCAAGGGGTCGGGACAGGCTATCTGTTTTGATGTGAAAAGCTGCCAAGAACGCATCTTGGCAGCTTTGGCATCTTAAAACGGCTTTTGTGCCAAGCCTTGCTTTTCAGGACAGAAAACGTGACGATGTGCCGAAAATCGTTATCGGCAAGACGACGAGCGATGCGGCGCTCGTCGATTCGACCCTATGCGACGTATCGAGCGCGATCGCCATCCTTCGATTTTTTCTCAGATGTTGTTGCGACAACATAAAATTTCTTCGTGCCGTGATAGAAGTTAGCTCAAGCTAATACCATTGCGGAAAGGATACGCGGCATGGAAGATATGAAGAAGCATCTCGGCCAGGTGGACGTGGTGAAGGTCAAGCTGATGGTTCGCGTCGAAGAGGATTACGAGAACGGCAAGCTCTCGTTCGACGAGGCACGCGCCCTGCTTAAAGAACGCGTTGGATCCTGCACGCCGGCAGAGATCGCCCTCGCCGAGCAGATGTTCACCGAGGAGGATCCCGACCAGTGTCGCAAGGAAGACATCCAGGGCAAGCTCGCACTGTTCGAGGGAATCCTCCAGACCGGCATGGAGGGGCTGCCCGCCGACCATCCGCTTTCGCGGTATATGCAGGAAAACGAGGCATGCAAGAAGATTCTGCTCGAGATCGAGGATCTGGTTCAATACCCGCTCATCAAGAACCAGTGGATAGAGCTGTACGACCGACTCATGCAGGTCAAACGCCACCTTTCCCGTAAACAGATGCAGTTGTATCCCGTGCTCGAGCAGAAAGGGTTCACGCGCCCCACGACGACGATGTGGACGCTCGACGATTACGTGCGCGACGAGATCCGCGACGCGCGCACCCTGCTGGACGCTGACGACGATGACGCCTTCATCGCACGGCAGCAGACCATCGTCGCCGATCTGCGCGACCTTATGGCCAAGGAGGAATCCATCCTCTTCCCGACATCCCTCAAGATGATCACGCCCGAGGAATTCGAAGCGATGAAGTCGGGAGATGCGGAGATCGGGTACGCATGGCTCGACCTCGATGTGGACCATCGCGCTCTGGAACGCGAGCAGAAGGCCGCCTCTTCGCCGGACGCGACGTTCGTCGACGAGCTCGCGGCGTTGCTCGGCAAGCACGGCATCGCCGCCGGTCCCGACGCCGAGCTTGACATGAAGACGGGCAAGCTCACGCTTTCCCAGGTGAATCTTATGCTTCAGAACCTTCCGCTGGATATCTCGTTCGTCGACGAGCATGAGATCGTGAAGTTCTACTCCGATACCGACCATCGCATCTTTCCTCGTAGCAAGAACGTCATCGGGCGCGATGTGAAGAACTGCCACCCGCGTGCGAGCGTGCATATCGTGCAGGAGATCGTCGAGAAGTTCCGCTCTGGAGAAGAGGATGAGGTCGATTTCTGGATCAACAAGCCCGGCGCCTTCATCTATATCTATTACAAGGCCGTGCGCGACGAGGACGGCACCTTCCGCGGCGTTCTCGAAATGATGCAGGACTGCACGCGCATTCGTTCGCTTGAAGATTCACGTACGCTTTTGACCTGGGGAAGCGAAAAGTAACGCAATCCTTTGCCCTGGCGAGCGGTCGCAGCGGAACGGAGTATACTGTGCCTTTCGGTTCGATGCGGGCATGGGCGCTCGGGGAAAGGGGCATGTCGATGAGAACGGGCAGGCGCATTCGCTGCCGCCTTCAGCAGACGGTCTTTCGCGCGGCCATGCCGCTTCTTCCGTATCGTGAGCCGGAAATCATGCAGACGATGGAAGGCGTCGCCGCCGCATGCGTGAGCGAGCACGTCGCGCGCGTGCTTATCGTGACCGGGCCCCGCATCGCGGCATCGGGCATGCTCGACGATCTGACGCATGCCCTTGAAAAGGCGCACGTTTCGTATCGCGTGTTCGATCGAGTGGTTCCCAACCCGACCGTGGCGAACGTCGAAGACGCGCGCGAGGAATACCTCCATCACGACGCGCATGGCATCATCGCCGTCGGGGGAGGTTCGCCCATGGATTGCGCGAAGGCGACCGCCCGTTTGATCGCCGACCCGGATTCAACCCTTTCGGATGCGCGCGGAATCTCGTTTTCCCGCCGTCCCGTCCCGCTGCTCGTCTGCGTTCCGACCACGGCCGGGTCGGGCAGCGAAACGACCGTCGCCGCCGTCGTGACCGACGAGGCGAAGCGCCTCAAATACGCCATCAACGACTTCAGGCTCATACCGAAGTATGCGGTGCTCGATGCGAGGCTGACGGTTTCCTTGCCGCCGTCCGTCACCGCTCAGACGGGCATGGACGCCCTGACGCATGCGGTCGAGGCGTATATAGGCCGCAGCACCACGCGCCGCACGCGTGCGATGTCCAAGAAGGCCGTCTCCCTTATCCACGGCAACCTCCTGCGTGCATACCGCCACGGCGACGACCTTGAGGCACGCGATGCCATGCTGAAGGCATCCTACTGCGCCGGCGTCGCGTTCACGCGTTCGTACGTGGGGTACGTGCACGCCATGGCCCATGCGCTCGGCGGGCGCTACGGTATCGCGCATGGGCTTGCGAACGCGATCATCCTTCCGCACATGCTGCGCGCGTACGGCCATGCGATCGATCCCAAGCTCGCTCGTCTCGCCAGGGTTGCGGGAATCGCCTCTCGCGACATGCCGGCCGCCGACGCCGCCGCGGCGTTCATCGCCTGGATCGACGAGGCCAACGCTTCTATGGGGATGCCCCGGTACGTCGAAGGCGTGCAGGAGATCGACATCCCTCAGATGGCGCTTGATGCCGATGCGGAGGCCAACCCCTTGTACCCGGTGCCTGTGCTCATGGACGAGAAGGAGCTTCGTCGGATGTTCTACGTCATCGCCGGATCGCGGGTCGAGTAGGGCGTATTCCGTATCGAGCAGGGCGCACCCGCTCGATACGCAGATGCTCTATGCGAGAACCCCTAAGCCGGAGGGGTGGCATGGGGGTTCTCGTCTGCAGGCGGCCATCACGTGGGCCCCCGTGCGGGAAGGGCTCCATGCGGCGGACCGTCTCGCCGCGTCCCTCGTCGCGTTAGCTTCGGGCGGCGAACTTGCCGGCGACACGTCCGCTCGTCATTGCGTTGCCCATGTTGTTTCCGGCGGAGGGGCAGTTGTACGCGTTGCCGTACCGCTCGCCCATGCAATTCCCGACAGCGAACAATCCGGGGATGACGGCGTTCTTCGACGCGGTGAGCACCTGGTAGTTGCCGTTGACGCACAGCCCGGCAAGGGTGTTGAGGCCCGGGCCGTACAGGTTCTGGGTGCCCTGCGTGGCAATGTAGAAGGGCGCTTCGTCGATGGGGATGAGCAGATCGGCCTTCTTGCCGAAATCGGCATCCACGCCGTCGGCGCACATCTGGTTGTAGCGTTCGACGCTGGCCTTGGCCGCTTCGAGGGCATCGCCCGTGAGGCCGGCGTTGGCCAGAACCTCTTCGACCGTCGAGCCGACGAAGATGTCGTTCATGAAAGGCATCGATCGGTTCGCGATCTCAAGGCCGCGGACCTTGACGGTGCCGGCTGCGGGATCGGCGGATTCCATCTCCTGTTGGAATTCTTCGATGCCTTCGGGGAAGCCCCAGTTCGGAGCTCCATGGTCGAGACCTGCCTTCTGGATGTACTGCATGTACTTCTTATCCATGATGGCGAAGTTGCCGACCATGCCTGCATCCTTGTTGATAGGCTGGCGAAGCGACTGCGCGAGCACGAGGCCTGCGTAGGATTCGTTCATGAATCGCGCGCCGTTGCAATTGAGGAACAGGCAGGGGGTGGAGCCCCAGGGGCCGAAGGAGATCGAAGGGGCGTCGCCTGCGACGGGGCGCGGATGGCTTTCGATCGCGCCGCCGGCCCAGCAGCCGAGCTTGTGGCCCGAACCGTCGCAATCCGTCATGCCCTTGAGGGCTTCCCGCGCGATGCCGTGGCGTTCGGCGTTCTCGGCGCACTCGGAGCAGAGCTCCCAGACCATATCGGTGTTGGCTCCGAAGTCGCCGGTCGCGAGGATGACGCCCTTCGCCGCTTCGAACAGGACCTGGTCGCCGTCTGCGTTCTTAGCGATCACGCCGGTCACGGCGCCGGCGTCGTTTTGGGCAAGGACGACGGATTCGTGTCCGCAGAACCAGGTCGCGCCCAGATCCTCGGCGGCGTCTCGGCAGTATGTCTCTATCTCGGTGAGGCGGGAGACGCCCGTCAGCCCCGCCTTGCCCACGGGCTGCTCGTTCATGGTGCCGATGGTCTGCACGGTGGAGGCCCACATCTTGTATCCCTCGACCTCGAGGGGATAGCTCGAACCGTTCGGGGTGTCGTAGGCGATCTGAACGATGCACTGGCCTCCGTCGCGGTCGAATACGGTGGAGGTATCGGGCACGATGGATGCGAGGTTGTCCATCATCTCGCCCGAATTGCAGACGAAGGAGCGGATGACCTCGGTGTTGCATCTGCCGTTCGCGTGGCGGACGTACTCGTTGACGATCTCCTCGAGGTCATAGGGGCCGAATCCCCAGCTTGCGAGCAAGTCTGAATTATACGAGCAGATATCGTCGCCGCGATAGACGATCTCGCCGTCGTTATGGCGTTCGATGACGGCTACGCTCGCGCCTTCTTGGGCGGCTGCAAGCGCGGCCTGGGTTCCCGCGTGTCCGCCTCCTACGACCACGACGTCGAACGATTTGGTGTCGGCGACGTCGCCGTCGGAGACCGTCGGGGCGGCGCCGAGCCAGTCCTCGTCGCACATGTATCCGGTCGGGCGCGTCGCAGAAGATGCGGCGCTGCCGGCGCCAGCCGCGGCGGAGGTGCTTTCTCCACCCGTCGACGCGCAGCCGACGAGCCCGGCGAACGCGCCGGCGGCTCCTGCGACGGTTGCGCCTTTGAGGAAGTTCCTGCGTGAAAGATCCATGATGCTCCTCCTTGCCGATTGTGAATCGGCTCCGTGCGATGCGATACCGCACCCCTGCATGACTTCGCATGACACCCCCTCCGCCCATGATGGGTCTTGCAGAGCGGGATGTACTGACGAGCATAGGGCGAAATGCGGCGCGCGGATAGCATGGCAGGCGTTGATTTATCGTTCATTTCTTCTCAACGTTTTTACGTAGACATAATGAAATACCAGTTCAAAGAATCGTTTCGACGTTTGAGGCGAACCATGCCGCCTTCGTGGGATACAATAGCCCCCGATCGAGCGGAAGGGCGAGGATGGAAAACGCTATGGAAGGATCACGGCGCGATTCCGCGCTGCGGAGGCTGGTGCTCGTCATCGGGCTCGGCTGCTTCTTTTCCTCGGTGCTCATCTATTCCGCGACCGTAACGCCGTTTCAGTCGTTTCCCGGCGTTTCCTATGTCGTGGGGTATTTTGCGAACGCATCGTTGACCGCATCGTTCTTTCTTGCGCTTGCGTGGTGCGCGGCAAGCGCATTCGGCGTGAACATTCCAGGCACGGCGGCGATCGCGGTGGCAGGTCCCTGCAGCATCCTGTCCGGCATGGCGTTCGCATTCGGCTCCCTTGCGGGCGTGCCGGAAGCGTTCGCGGTTCCCTTCGGGGTGGGAACGGGGCTGGCATGCGCCTGCGGCTCCATCGGCCTGGGAGTTCTCTGGGGACGCGAATTGTCTGCGTTCGGACTTCGGCCTGCCATGGCCGATGTCGCGTTTGCAGCGCTCATATCGCTCGTGATCAGGTTTTCCGTGCATACAGCGCCGCCTGCGCTCGCAGCGGTCATTTTCTGCGCCGTGTCCGCCGCCTCGACGGCGCTGCTTCTCGTCGCGCGGCGATGGGAAGGGCGGCCCGCACAGTTCGCCCTATATGATTCGAAGCCCGATCTTGCGTCATTCGCATCGGTCGCGTTCGTGCCGGCGGTCGGGCTTACGCTCTTCGCATTCATGATGGGGGTCATGCGAAACGTGTTCGTCGAGCTGTTCGCGCCCTATCTCGCAGCCGCTTTCGTCGCATGCATCGTGGCCCTCTTGTGCACGGCCGTTCGATGGAAAGCGTCCCTTGCGCGCGCGGCGTATGGGCGCGCGCTGCTTCTGATATCGGTCATCTCACTCGCATGCACCAACGTTCTTTCGGCAGCGTTCGGGATCGACGGCTTCAACGGCTATTTGACCCTCGTCGTGTTCGCCTTCGCCGCGGTGCTTGCCATCGCGACCATCGCCGCCGTCGCGCATGCGGGGGAATTCCCGTGCGACTTCGTCTTCTCGTTCGTTCTCGCGATGTTTTCCGGAGCCTCCATCGCCGGGCTCATCACGGCGGAGTTCATTCCGAACGAGTATGTGTACGCGGTGTCGGTCGCGATCACCGCCGTGTATGCGATAGCGATCGCGCTCGGCCAATACGGAGGAGGATACGAGGCGCACGAGCCTGCGGGAGCGGACGCGATGGTCGCGCAAGCGCGTGCGGGTTCGGAAGTTTATGCGTCCTGCGGGCGTTTGCCGCGTGCTGTTGCGCCCGTTTCAGGAGAAGAGCCGTGCGAAGCGGAAGGGAAGAGGAGAGGCCCGGTTCGCGCGAGCGACGCCAGCCAGGAAGGGCTGGCGCGGACGTCGCGCGCATCCGCATGCGCTCTTCTTGTCGAACGGTACGGCCTTACGAAGAGGGAGAGCGAGATACTCGCGCTGCTCGCCGACGGGCACGGCGGCGCCTATATATCCGAGGCGCTGTTCATTTCGCCCAATACCGCACGGACCCATATCCATAACATCTATCGCAAGCTCGGCGTAGCGTCGCGCGAAGACGTGCTGCTCGCCGTCAAGCGCGCGATGGGGTGACGGGTCCGGCATCCGTTCCTTCCGCCCGCCCATCTCCTGCATATGGAGCCGACCAACCGCGGCGGTCGCATCCCGGCGCCGGTGCAACCGCGTCGGCCGCATGCGGAACCGACGCTTCCGAAGCCTCTCGCGCGATCGAGCGCTCCCGCATGCATTCACCGATTGTCTCGGCGCGTTCAAATGTGCCGAGCATATGCATGTAAGCCTTCGGAAACTTCTCAGGAAACGGATAAAACAGTCGCGTTATGCACGTTTTTGGAAGATGCTGTACGGATCTCTCTTTGTATGAATTAATCAGCGGATTGAATCAACCCATGTCATTCAATCGAAGGTTCGGATGCTGCCTATGCAGCGGAAGACGAGAGCGTAATAAAAAATGCATATTTCATCCGAAATATGCATAAATGATACATTCTTAAGTGTATATGTACTGCTATTTTGACACGTAATCCAATATTTACAATACCTATCAGATGTATTTTTTTCATGATAATATCTTCGCGGCTGCAATGAAAAACGCGGAGCCTCACCGGGTTTTTCTCATGCACGCTACGTATCGGAATGTGCCGCGCAGCGGCACGGAAAGAGTAGGAGGAACCCATGGCTAACGGGCTTTACGTCCATAGCGAAATAGGTCGCCTGAAGAAGGTCTTGCTCCATCGTCCGGGAGAGGAACTGCTGAACCTCACTCCCGACGATCTCGAGCGCCTGCTTTTCGACGATGTACCCTTCCTCGAAGTAGCACAAGCTGAGCATGACCGTTTCGCCGAAATCCTGCGCGAGCAGGGTACCGAGGTTCTCTACCTCGAGAAGCTGACCGCCGAGGCGCTTGATGCCGCGGGGTCGCGTGAGGAATTCACCAACCAATGGCTCGACGAGTCCGGCCTCCATGGCAAGAAGGCTCGCGCCGCCGTCAAGGAGTTCATGGACTCCATCGAAGGCACCCAGGCCTTCGTCGAGAAGTGCATCGCGGGTATCCGCAAGAACGAGCTCGAGCTCCCCGCCGCGACTTCCTCGAACCTTCTTGCCGACCTTGTCGGCTTCGGTCAGGATTCTGCAACCGATCTCCTGATCAACCCCATGCCCAACACCTATTTCACGCGCGATCCCTTCGCGATCGTGGGCAAGGGCGTCACCCTGAACCGCATGTTCTCGGTCACGCGCAATCGCGAGACGATCTTCGGCAAGTACATCTTCCGCGATCATCCCGATTACAACGAAGCCCCTCTGTGGTATCGCCGCAACGCCACGTACCACATCGAGGGCGGCGACGTCCTGAACATCAATGCGCATACGCTTGCCATCGGCATTTCGCAGCGCACGCAGGCAGCCGCCATCGATACCCTTGCTCAGACCCTGTTCTGGGATAAGGAGCTTGAATCTGAAATCGACACGATTTACGCGTTCAACATCCCGGTCTCCCGTGCCTTCATGCATCTGGACACCGTCTTCACGCAGATCGACATTGATAAGTTCACCATCCACCCGGGCATCATGGGCACCCTCCAGGTCTTCAAGATGACCAAGGGCGTCTCCGAGGGCGATGTCAAGATCGAAGAGATGAACGACACCCTCGAGCATGTCCTGGCGAAGGCCATGGGGCTCGACGCCGTCAAGCTCATCCAGTGCGGCGGCGGCGATCCCGTCGCAGCTGCGCGCGAGCAGTGGAACGACGGTTCCAACACCCTGTGCGTCGCGCCTGGCACGATTTGCGTCTATCAGCGCAACTCCGTTACCAACGAGGTCCTCGACAAAGAAGGCCTCAACCTTCTGGTCGTTCCTTCGGCGGAGCTTTCCCGCGGCCGTGGCGGCCCGCGCTGCATGAGCATGCCTTTCGCTCGCGAAGATCTCTAGTCGAACGTCGGCATCGTTTCGGGCTCGCGAGCGCGCATGCGCTCCGGGCCCGGGTTCTCGCGTTCCCCGCGTCCGACTTCCGGGTCGGACGCGGTCCTCGCCGTTCTTCGCGGCTTCAACGTTCATTGTCCGGATGTACCGGACACGATCATCAGAAAGGATTATGCGATGGCTTCTCTTGAAAAGCAGGTCGATAATCCCAAGGGCATCGGCTTCATCGGCCTCGTGGGCTTCGTCGTCTCCTCCTGCATCGGTTCGGGCGTCTTCGCCCTCACCGGGCAGCTCGCAAACGTCGCATCCCCGGGCGCTGCGCTCATTGCATGGGTCGTCTGCGGGCTCGGCTTCTTGTTCCTCGCCCTTTCCCTTGCGAATCTCGGCACGAAGCGCCCTGAGCTCGACGGCGCCGTCGCCTACGCCGAGGCCGGCTTCGGCCCCGTGCACGGCTTCATCTCCGGCTGGGGCTATTGGCTGTCCGCCTGGCTCGGCAACGTCGGCTTCGGCACGATGCTCGCCCAGGTTCTCGGTTCCGACTACTGCCTCGGCGGGTTCATGCCGGGCGTCTTCTCGAGCGTCGAGACCGGCAACCCCACGCTTATCGGCGTGCTCGTCGTCTCCTTCTTCCTGTGGGGCCTGACCTACCTGGTCATCCGCGGCGTCGAAAGCGCTTCGGGCCTCAACGCGTTCGTCATGTTCGTGAAGATCGCTTCCATCCTGATCTTCATCGCGTTCGCCGCGTTCAGCTTCCAGGCCGGCGTCTTCACCGAAGACTTCTGGGGTACCCTGAGCCGTAACGCCACCGTCATGGCGACCACCGGCGTCGATCTCGGCGACGTTCCCACCCAGGTCACGAGCTGCATCCTGATCATGATGTGGGTCTTCATCGGCATCGAGGGCGCGTCGGTCATGTCGCGTCGCGCGAAGGTCAAGTCTGAAATCGGCTCTGCCACCATCGTCGGTCTGCTCGTCCTGCTCGTTCTCTACATCGGCGCTTCCGTGCTTCCCTACGGCGTTCTTCCGTACGAAGAGCTCGTCGCGGCTCCCAAGCCTGCCACGATTTCCGTCTTCGAAGCCATGGCTCCCGGCTGGGGCGGCACGTTCATCTCCGTCGCCATCATGATCTCGGTTCTCGGTTCTTGGCTGTCCTTCACGATGCTTCCTGCCGAGACCTCTTCGATGCTCGCCGGCCACGGCCTGCTCCCGAAGGCGTGGGATAAGCGCAACGCCAACAACTCCCCGCAGATGTCCCTGATCATCGTCGGCGCCTGCACGCAGATCTTCATCGTCATCGCGACGTTCGCGGCGGATGCGTACACGTTCGCCATCTCCATGTGCACCGTGACCATCGTCATCACGTGGGCTTACGCCGCTGCGTACCAGGTCAAGCATTCGATCGAGAATCATGACATCGGCCAGTGCATCATCGGCGTGCTCGCGCTCGCCTTCCAGGTGTTCGGCGTCATCTTCACCGGTCTGCCGTTCCTGATGCTCGCCTGCCTTGGGTATGTTCCCGGCTGGTTCTTCTATAAGAAGGCCCGCGGCGAGAATGATGCGACCATGGGCAAGGGTGAAATCACCATTGCCGTGATCCTGTCCGTCATCGGCATCATTTCCATCCCGCTGACCTTCACCGGCTTCATCCCGGTTTTCTAGGACGAAGCGAGCACAGCGGTTCTAAGGGCGGGGGAGCGGAGTGCTTCCCCGCCTTTTCCATATCTATCGGCGTGTCGCCGGTCGATAGGACATCCTGTCCCGGCGCCGCGCCCCGTTTGCGAATCGGAGGTTGAAGCATGGAATTCAAGACCATCGGCTGCGAGGACTGGCTTAACGTCAACGAGCATGATGCGGTGTGGGACATCGCGCAGTCCACGATCTCGTCCCTTACGATGGGAGAGCTCCTTGCCCTGGACGGCAAGGACGGGGCGACGTTCTACGAGCGTTTGAACGACGAAAAGATGAACTACGGTTGGATCGAGGGTTCGGCGGAGTTCAAGGAAGAGGTCGCGAAGCTCTATAAGAAGGATCTGGACCCACGCAACATCCTGCAGACGAACGGATGCACGGGCGCGAACATGAACGCGCTGCTCGTGCTCGTGAAGCCGGGCGACCACGTCATTGCCGAGTGGCCGACCTATTCGCCTCTCTACGAGATTCCGCGCTCCCTCGGCGCCGAAGTCGAATACTGGGAACTCAAGGAAGAGCTCGACTGGGCGCCCGATATCGAGGACCTCAAGCGTCTTGTGCGTCCTGACACGAAGCTGATCTGCATCAACAACGCGTCGAATCCCATCGGCACGGTTCTTTCGTCCGACATGCTCCGTCAGATCGCCGACGTGGCGGCGTCCGTCGGCGCCTACGTTCTGTGCGACGAGGTCTATCTTCCGATGGAGGATACCGACGCCTATGAATCGATGATCGATATCTACGACAAGGCCGTCGTCACCAATTCCGTTTCGAAGACCTATTCGGTTCCTGCGGCGCGCATCGGTTGGGTCATCGGTCCCGACGAAGTGTCCGATGCCATCCGCGTCCTGCGTGATTACTCGATGATTTGCGGCGGCGTGTTCAACGATGCGCTTGCGACCTATGTCCTGCGCAATCGCGAGGCGATCCTCGAGCGCAACAGGAAGATCATCTTCGAGAACCGCGCCATCGCGCAGGCATGGGTCGATTCCCAGCCGCGCGTCTCCTGGGTGGCGCCCAAGGGCGTGTCAACGTCGTTCATCCGCCTCGACATTCCGATATCCGACGAAGAGTTCTGCTTGAAGCTTTTGCATGAGCGCGGCGTGCTGCTGATTCCCGGCAACCGCTTCGAGCTTCCCTGCGGCGCGCGTCTCGGCTATTGCGCCGATACAGAGGTTCTGAAGAAGGGCTTGGAGCTTCTTGGAGAGGCGCTTGCGGAATTCGACGCCTGATCGCTAGTGCGCGGCGCGACGCGCATCGACGATGTTCACGAGCTCCTGCTTCGAATGGATGTGCAGCTTGTGATAGATGCTCTTGACGTGAGCGCGCACCGTGTTATCCGAAACGACGAGCTTGCGGGCGATGCCGTTGCGCGTATGTCCCTGCGCAAGCAGCACGAGCACCTCTTCCTCACGGGAGGTCAAATCGTGCGTACGGGCGATATCCGCACAGATGCCGAGCAGCGGATCTGCGACCGTGCCAGGCATGGCCGCATGCGGCGCATCGCCCTCGGCGCACCCGAGCTCGTCGGGCGTCTTGCTGAACGGAGTGGGCGCACCGACGAGCATCGCCGTCGCGATGACGACGAGCACGAGCGAGCATGCCGTGATGGCGTTCGCGGTCAGCGCGGCGGTTCCGAAGACGAACGACGTGACTTGGGCGGTTACCGCGCCTGCAGCGAGAGCGGTCTGCACAAGCGCCCAGCAGACCGCAAAGCCGAGCGTGCGTTTATCGGACGGCGTGCGCCATACCAGATCGACCATCGTGAGGAACAGGAAGGTCAGGACGATCCACCAGAGCGAGAAGGTGATGCTCGGAAGCCACGTCGAGAACAGCGTGTCGAAGAGCATATGCAGCAGGAAGAGCGCGGCAAGCAGCGGGCTTATGATCTGGCTCAGCGTGCCGAGCCCGAATTTCTCTTGCCGAACGGCGAAGGCGACGAGCAGCAGGCACCCGCCTATGACGCATGCCGGCCCGAATCCGGCGATGCAGGTCTGCTCCCCGAACCCGCCGGAGGCGTGATAAAACCCCGATACGCCGAAGGTGATGCCGAACACGAAGGCATAGACGAGGTAGGCTCCGACGAAGCGACGGAAGGGACGGACGGTGCTCCATGCGAGCCGTTCGGCCTTGACGGTCGGCGGTTCCTGGTCGGCGATCGTTTCCGTCTCGGCGCCGGACGCATGCAGCAGGACGATGCCTATCGCCGCGCACGCCAGGGCCATGACGCCCAGGCCGGCTTCGGGAACGAATTCCGCGGCCCAGTCGAGGCATCCGAACATCGGCAACGCGGCGAGGGCCGTGCCGAAGCGACGGCGAGCATCCAGCCGGGAAAGCGCATGCGCCCATGCCAGAGCGGCCCATGCCAGGCCGCCGCCTGTCGCGCAGGCAAGCGCGGCGGAGATCGGGAGAGGAGCGGCCGCCTGCACGAGCGA
>ERZ773005.376-NODE-376-length-36478-cov-5.933174_pt1 | contig 36478 bp, 31 predicted proteins | sample MGYA00580666_ERZ773005 | MGnify/ENA primary metagenome ERZ773005 (study PRJEB29015, sample SAMEA2737999) | human oral metagenome | biome: human oral; feature: human-associated habitat; material: dental | place: China | collected 2061 ...
ACGCCGGCTGGCGGATCGAGCCGCCCGTATCGGATCCGAGCGCCCAGACCGCCGTACCTGCAGCGACCGCAGCCGCGCTGCCGCCCGAACTGCCGCCGGGCACGCAGTCGAGATTCCACGGATTATGCGTCTTCTGATAGGCGGAATTCTCTGTCGAACCGCCCATCGCGAACTCATCCATGTTGAGTTTTCCTAAGATGACAGGATGCTCTGAGGCAATCTTTTCCATGACCGTAGCATCGTAGGGAGGTACGAAATTCTCCAAAATCTTAGAAGCGCACGTCGTCTTGACGCCCTTCGTGCAGATGTTGTCCTTGATCGCGCCGGGGATGCCCTCCAAAAAGGCGATCTGCTCGCCGCGCGCGATTTTCTCATCGGCGCTTGCTGCCTCTCGTAGCGCCGTCTCGCGTGTCTGCGTCAAGTATGCCCCGACTTCTCCCTCGACCTCGTCCATGCGTGCGAGCACGTCCTTCGTCAGTTCGGTCGAGGAGATTTCTTTCCTTTGCAGCAGATCATGAAGCTCATGCGCCGCCTTGTCGTAAAGTTTCACCTAGGTTCCTCCTCAGCCTTCTAGGATCTTCGGCACTTTGAAATACCCGTCGTCCGCCAAAGGCGCATTGGAAAGCGCCGCCTCTCGTGCGAGCGAAGGCTTCACCTCGTCGGCACGAAAGACATTCTGCATCGGCAAGGCATACGTCGTCGGCTGAACCTCTGCCGTATCGACGCCGTCAAGGTTCTCGACATACTGCAAAAAGGCGTCGAGCTGGCCAAGATACTTGTCCCTCTCCCCCTCAGCAATCGAGAGGCGCGACAAAATGGCGACATCCGCCAAATCCTTCTCCGTAACTTTCATCTTCTCACCATCCATATAATTGTCGTCACACGCTTTTCATTATAGCACATCTTCTTTGCTCAAGCCATGCAGACCATACGGTTGTTTGCGGACAAATTGCAGACAATTTCACGAAAGACCGAAATTCTTTTTGATGTAATCCTTTAGCAATACGATTCTGTCTTCAGTATCAAAACCATCGTTATTTTGCTTGATACAAATCGTATCAATGACTGCATCATCAGCATTTTTCCTCCTTAAATATGAATTATTCGTACAGATAATGTGCTCATCACCAAAGATCAATCTTTGCCCCATATGATCTCTTGAGAGATGTGCGTCGGAAGCAATCTTCAGAAACGGAACATACGTGTTTTGTGACAAATACGTTTTTGTCTGCATAACTGAGAACATATACTGATTTTTTTCAGCTGCGCTATTGTGCATCTTCCCATATGAGCGAGGGCGATATTCAGCGTATTTAATATAATAGTATCTTAGCGGATATATGCTCTTGGTCTCGCATTCCTGCAAATAATCATCCGCAATCTTTTTCAGTATTTCATTTGAGAACTCCTGATTCTTAGCCAGCAACCGAATCAGGATATCCCTCGTACGCTCAAATCCAACATTCGAGCTCTTGTGGAACAATGCAGTCCATGCAGATTCTTTAGCTGATCCATACTGATAGCGCCAATTATTTCGCTCTTTCTGACCATAATCTCCAATTGCCATCATCGCACAGTCGACCTTATCCCAGTCGCACTGAAACAGTGATTCAAATCTCTTCGCATAGCAAAGGTGCTTCAATCCAATGATACTGATCTGTCCGTTGAGCAAGGGATGATCTTCCAGCTCAAATATAGTGTTTGCCCACTGAGGATTATCATTTAGGAATCTTATCTTCTCCTTTTCTTCCAATAATTGGTTTACATTAAAATTGTTCTCTATCGAATCGATGACGCCCGTAAGTATGATTGTCCTTGCTTGTGCTAAAATAGCGGGCATTCGATTGCGATCCGTTCTGTCGCTGATCTCATCTTCAGAATTTTGAATCAGGTTATTGACGATACGGATTCTTCTTCTGAAGTCCTCTTCCGTCACCGTATCCATATTCTGCAAATATGTAGTAATCGCGTATAAAAGCACGGTTCTGTTTAAGGGGAACTGTCGGATACGACCGGTCTTATCGGAATATGTGTGCAGACAATCTTCAAATATATTCAGATTGAATCTTGAATCAACCAGAATTTTTCCGCATTCATGCTCAGTTGCCATGAAAGACTTCAAGAAGACGGTTGGTGACACATAACCTTGAATACTGCACCAACAGTCAAAGAAAGTCTCCATGGTTTTTATATTCTTAATCGCCTCTGGACACTTTGATGAAAAATACTGTTGCAAGAGGTCAAATTCATCATTGCTCCTTCCAATCAGAGATTTGCCATTGCAGTAGCAAATTATGTCACAGATGAATTTGAAGTAACGCAGGAATGCGTCATCCATAACGGTATCGTCAGAAGATCCGCTGCCGCCACCACGGTAGGCCCACAAAAGATCTGTCCATGCGCCGTCTATCTTTCCTATGATACACTTGGCCAAGCTTTCGTCCATATTACGGATTTCCCGTTCAAGCTCAGCTTTAAAATGTTCAAACATCGTCAACGGTTTGCCGCGAGAGTTCATCTTGATATAAAGATCATCTGTCAATCCCATATCCTTGATCGGAAGGAAATAGAACGTGATGCTTTTTGCTTTAAGCTTACCCCAGAGGTCTGGTATCGCCTTGAATTTACTGTCGATTGCATCCAACATCACAAGCATGGAACTGATTGTTGGATCATTTTCCCAATCAAGCGGAAACCATGCCTGATTCACAATTTCTTCTGAGATCCTCCCATCAAACCCCGGTCTATAGTCAACAAGCTCAATACAGAAGCGACGTGCACTATATCTGGTATCATAACTGAATTTTTTCAGAAACTCATAATCCGTTTCCGAAACACCGGCTTTCTTAGCTGCATACCAATGAAGCAGAAACAATGTTGTAAGTCGCTGCTGGCCGTCCAGAGGTATCATGTTTCCTTCATCATCAATATCACCGTAAACAAAATCAAGCGTAACAGGTTTCTCGGTCACAGCCTTAAATAAAGATTCAAGGAATCGCTCTCTTATACGGGTTATCTCCGTCCCGCTTCTGCCCTGAGCATAATCTCTCTGAATGATTGGAATAACGATCTTGTTCAACTGCACCATCTTTTGGTCTTCCTCAAATGGATCAAAAATCTCCATAAAGGAATGAAGTGTCGCAGACATATTAATTTTCCTCCTTTTCCGGAACAATTTTCTCTTCGAGATAATCTTCCAATACTGTATTCATTCCGTTTACATACGCTGCTCTATCCTCATGCCCCCAGAAGTGAAGCTGATTGTCAGTGGATGGCGTATAATACTTCAAAAATACCATCCTTGTACAGAAGGGAATATATTGACCGGCCTTATCCATTTTGATGATTTCATTTCGCTTAACATCAAAGGTTGAATTGCTTAACGCCGCATTGTCTGACGAACTCAGCAAAGCCAAGTTCGCTATCGAATGCAAGTATTCTGTATTTCCTTTTACAGACAATAAGCGGATTGCCTTTTGCTGGATGGTATCGAACTTCTGACGATCAAGTTTTTCCTTTTCATCAATAGCGCGGTTCATTTGATTGATCAGTTCGTCAGAATCATCACTTACCGATTTTACAGACTCAATATGAAGCCTGATCCACTCTTTCCACATTTCCTGTGTCCGCAAACTTTCCGACTGCTGCGCGTGTATGTGCTCAAGACTCCAAGATACTTTTCCATCTTTACCAAACTTATGCTTGTCAAACGGAAACCACTGTGAATGCGCACCATGCCTACGCACAGACTCAACATTGAATAACAGAAGCAATCTTGCAATCCTCTCTCGGTCTGATTGGTTTTCATAACTCAGATCCGAATAATTCCCCTCAATTTTAATGCTGTCTTTGATAAAGCCATCAAGTGAATGCCTGAATGCCTCTTTGGTTTTATCCTTTGAACAATCGGAAAGTTCCTGCAGGGAATGCGTACCTGAAGCAATGAGATAGCCGATCTTGTGGTAAAATTCATGGTTTCCATGCCAATCCTTTAACATTAAAAATTTCTTATGAATCTCAGACCAGATGTCATCAAGCTTTTTTTCTTGACGCATCTCATCAAACTTAAAGAAAGTATAGTATCGCTCTCTGCTGTCAGCAGACTTTCCAGAAATAAGATCCAAGACAAGATCAATTCGCGTCTGATAGTCTGCATTCGTTTTATTTGTCAGAAAGTACCATAGCGATTGGTTATGCAATTCCTTCTCCATATTATCCCACTGAAGAGATATTTCTTCCTGCTTTTTCTTATCAATATTTTCATCGATATCTCTGTTTAGGAACATAGCCTTTACTAACTCTGCATTCGTAAGCGGTATTTTACCGATGTTCAGCCGGGTAAATAAGCTGATGGCGTCTTCAGACGCACCGACTTCATACCAGATGATTTTTACGATTTCATCAAAATATTTGTTTACATTTGTGAGTGTCGATTTTTTATCTCTTTTGGATTCAGAGAACCATTTCTTAATGCTTTCATAGGCAGCGCAAAGAAACCAAAAATCAATATTTTCTTCTTTGCGCGATTCATCAATGGATTCTAAAAAATTCTCCGATTTCTTCCGTGTCGCATAGGAAAGCGTAAATTTTGGCTCGTCAATGAAGCCACCACTCTCTTTATGCATAAAACGGTAGATCAAATAGATGGTTGTCAACCGCTGTTGTCCATCAATCAACTCATATCTGTCACCATTTTCTCTTACGACAACTGGCTGAATACAATAATTTCTTTTGCCGCCAGTAGAATAAATATCGTCGAGCAGACGAACGATCTCCGTCTCCCCCCAACGATAGCCACGCTGATATGACGGGACGTAAAAGTTTCCCTCTATGTCCCCGACCAGCTTTGTGTCAAGTTTTATTTCACCATTCATGCGCTCATACCTTCCTTGTTTGTATATTTCTCGTATAGTGATAGTACACTGTTGAGAAAATGGACACAAAAATCTAAAAATCAGTCATGAGGTAATACAAAGAAATCGGCATAAAGCAACTCCATTCCTTGAAACATAGAGAATTGACCTTCTTCTATTTGATCTCCACTACTTAAATTCGACAAATTCATTGAGTCTAGCGCCGCCCTTGATCATCGGCTCGACGAAGCTCTTCGCAAGTTTCAGCACGATGACGCGCGGCTCGTCGGCTTGCATGGCGCGGCTGAGAGCACGGATGAACTCCTCCTGCGTCTGCACGGCTTCGGCTTCTATGCCGAAGCTTTTGGCGTAGGCGACGAAGTCCATCGAATGTGCGAGTTCGCAGGCAATGTAGCGCTCCTTGTACATGACCTTCTGCAGCTGACGGATCATGCCGAGAGCGCAATTGTCCATGACGAGCGAGATCACAGGAAGCTTGAGCCTCGCGATCGTATACAGCTCGTTTCCCGTCATGCGCATGCCGCCGTCGCCTGCGATATGAATGACGCGGCGGCTCTTGCCATAGGCGACCTGCGCCCCCATGGCGGCGGGCAGGCCGAATCCCATAGTGCCGAGGCCGCCCGAGGTCAGCCACGATCTCGGCTCTTCGATACGCAGGTGAAGCGCCGCCCACATCTGATGCTGTCCGACATCGGTCGCAAACGAGTACGGCTTGCCTGCCGTAGCGAGCGCTGCATGATGCATTGCCCACGGCACGCTCAAATCTCCTGCGTCGTAGTCGTAGGCGTATTTCGTGCGCCATTGGCGGATGCTCTTGAGCCATTCCTCAGTATGGTGCAAAGATTCCGGCTTCATCAAGAGATGCAAAATCGTCTTCATGTCGCCCGCAAGACCGATGGAGCTTGGGATGTTCTTGTCGATCTCCGCCGGGTCGATGTCAACGTGGATGAACGTCGTGCCCTTCATGTACTTGACAACATTGCCCGTCTGGCGGTCTCCAAAGCGACTGCCGAGCGCAATGACGACATCGGACTCGGCAATCGCATGATTTGCCGCCTTATGTCCGTGCATACCGGCAAAGCCGACGCACAGGGGATGCGACTGCGGCAGAGAACCAAGCCCCATCAAGGTCTGCACGACAGGGATGCCGTAGTGCTCAGCAAGAGCGGCCAGCTCTTTCGAGGCTCCTGCATAGATGACGCCGCCGCCCGCGATGATGACAGGCTTTCGCGCCTGACGAATCGCTTCCGCCGCCTCCGCCGCACAGATGAGGAAGTCCGCGTCGGGTTTTCCAGGTATCTTCTCCTCATAGATGCAACTTTCGTACTTCACGTCGGCAAAAAAGAGGTCTCGCGGAATGTCGACGAGCACAGGCCCGGGCCTGCCGCTGCGCGCGATGTCAAACGCCTCGCGCAGGGTCGGTATGAGTTTCGCCGCGTCCTTGACCTTGAAATTGTGCTTCGTCACGGGCATCGTGATGCCGAGGATGTCCGTTTCCTGAAAGGCGTCGCGCCCCAGAAGCCCCGTATCGACCTGGCCCGTGATCGCTACCATGGGGATGGAATCCATGAACGCCGTGGCGATGCCCGTCACGAGATTCGTCGCGCCAGGCCCCGATGTCGCAAGACAGACGCCGACCTTGCCCGTCGCACGCGCATAGCCGTCGGCGGCGTGCGCTGCGCACTGCTCGTGCGAAGTGACGATCTGACGAATATTTCTTTCATCGTAAAGCGCATCGTAGAGCGGCAAGTTCATGCCGCCCGGATAGCCGAAGATCGTGTCGACGCCCTGCTCCTTCAGACATTCGACAACTGCTTTCGCACCTCTCATGCAAAGCCTCTCCTTTCCTGCCCGCGCTTATATATTCGCGAGCACCGCTTCTGCCATCTGATCGGTGTTCGCCTTCTTGAAACCGTCCTTCCAGAGGTCTGCCGTGCGCCAACCGTCAGCAAGCGCCGCATCGACGGCCGTTTCGATCGCCTGCGCCGCTTCTTCTTCGGCGAGCGCATAGCGCAGCAGCATCGCCGCCGAGAGAATCGTGCCGACGGGATTGGCAATGCCCTTGCCCGCAATATCGGGCGCAGAGCCGTGAATCGGCTCGAAGAGGCTCGTCTTTTCGCCGATGCTCGCCGACGGCATCATGCCGATGGAGCCGCCGACGACCGCCGCCTCGTCCGACAGGATGTCGCCGAAAAGATTGCCCGTGACGATGACGTCGAACTGCGTCGGACGCACGGCAAGCTGCATGGCGCAGTTGTCGACATAAAGATTCGTAAGCTCGACATCCGCGAAGTCCTTCGCGACCTCAGCCACCGTGCGCCGCCAGAGGCGCGAGGTCGCGAGCACGTTCGCCTTGTCAACGCTCGTGACATGGCTGCGGCGCAGCTTCGCCGTCTCGAACGCGAGCTTTGCGATGCGTTCGACTTCAGGTACGGAATAGTTTTCGAGATCCCATGCCCTCTCGTGACCGTCCTTGATCTCCGACTCGCACTTCTCGCCGAAGTAGATGCCGCCGATCAGCTCGCGCACGATGACAAGGTCAGCGCCCTTGACAAGCTCGGGCTTCAGCGGCGAATACTCGACGAGCGCGTCAGCGACCTTCACGGGACGCAGATTCGCGTAAAGGCCGAGACCTTTCCGAAGACCCAAAATCGCCTTTTCAGGGCGCAGAGCAGGCTCTACCGCATCCCACTTGTCGCCGCCGACAGCGCCGAAGAGCACGCCGTCCGCCGCCTGCGCGGCGGCGAGCGTCGCCTCCGGCAGCGGCGTGCCACACTTGTCGTAAGCCGTGCCGCCCGCATCATGCTCCTCATAGGAGAGCGCCAGATGGAACTTTTCCGCCGTCTTCTTGAGCACGGCGACGGCTGCATCCGTGATTTCTCTGCCGATGCCGTCGCCCGGTATCACCACGATCTTCTTTGCCATCAGAGCGCCCCCTTTTCCTTGATGTAATTGATCAGGCCGCCTGCTTCGGCAATCTCCTGCACGAATCCCGGCAGAGGATGCGCCTGAAAGACGTCGCCCGTCGTGAGATTCTCGATCTTTCCTGTTTCCGTATCGACGCGCAGCTCATCGCCCGCGCTGATCTTCTCCACATCATCGCCGATTTCCAGGAGCGGCAAGCCGATGTTGATGCCGTTGCGATAGAAGATGCGCGCGAAATCTGCCGCGATGATCACGGGGATGCCTGAAGCCTTGATGGCGACGGGCGCGTGTTCGCGCGACGAGCCGCAGCCGAAGTTCTTGCCGCCGACCATGATGTCGCCTTCCTGCACGTTTTTCGCGAAACTCTCATCAATGTCAACCATGCAGTGCTCCGCCAGCTCCTTCGGATCGAAGCTGTTCAGATAGCGCGCGGGAATGATGACGTCCGTATCGATATTGTCGCCGTAGCGCCAGACTTTTCCTTGCAAACTCATCTCACTTTACCTCCTCCGGCGCGGCGATCCTGCCCAAGATGGCGCTCGCAGCCGCCACATGCGGGCCTGCCAGATAGACCTCGCTGTCGACATGCCCCATGCGCCCGCGAAAATTACGGTTCGTCGTAGAAACACAGCGCTCGCCCGCCGTCAAGATACCCATGTAGCCGCCGAGGCAAGGGCCGCATGTCGGCGCAGCGACGGCGCAGCCCGCATCAATGAAGACGTCGATGTAGCCGAGGTGCATCGCCTCCTGATAAACCGCCTGACTGCCAGGAATCACGATGCAGCGCACATCGGGATGCACCTCGTGCCCCTTCAATAACCCTGCGGAAATTTCAAGATCCTCCAAGCGTCCGTTCGTACAGGAGCCGATGACCACCTGATCGATCTTGATCGGCTCGGCGATGTCCATGACGCGCTTCGTGTTGCCCGGCAGATGCGGGAAAGCGACGACGGGACGCAGAGACGAGAGGTCAATTTCGACGGTGCGGCAATACTTCGCATCAGCATCCGAGGCCACAGGCTCATACGCGCCTTTGACGCGGCCTTCAACGTACTCCTTCGTCTTTTCATCGAACGGGAAGATGCCGTTTTTCGCACCCGCTTCAATCGCCATGTTGGCAATCGTCAAACGATCCGTCATCGTCAGCGCGGCGACTCCTTCGCCCGTGAATTCCAGTGACTTGTAGAGTGCGCCGTCGACGCCGATCATGCCGATGAGTGTCAGGATCACGTCCTTGCCATTGACATCGGCAGGCTTCTCTCCCGTCAGATGCACCTCGATCGTCTCGGGCACTTTGAACCAAGCCCGCCCCGTCGCCATGCCGACGGCGAGATCGGTCGTGCCGACGCCCGTCGAAAAGCCGTTCAAGGCGCCATACGTACAGGTATGCGAGTCCGCGCCGATCGTCAGCATGCCCGGTCCCACAAGACCGAACTCAGGCAGGATGACATGCTCAATGCCCACGCGGCCGATCTCAAAGTAATTCTTGATCTTATGCTTTCTCGCAAAGTCGCGCACGATCTTGCCGAGTCCCGCCGCCTTGATGTCCTTCGCCGGCTGGAAGTGATCGGGCACGAGCGCAATCTTCTCGTTGTCGAACACAGGGCGGCCGATGCGTTCGAACTCCTTAATCGACGGCGGCGCCGTGATGTCATTCGCGAGCACCATGTCAAGCTGACAGGTAATCAGCTGTCCTGGCTCGACATGCGAAAGTCCTGCATGACGCGCGAGAATCTTCTCCGTCATATTCATTCCCATGAAATTTCCTCCTGGATAAGTCTATTCATTGCCTGGAAACTCGTTCGTGTTCCAGATGCTCATGCCGCAGAAAGTCACGCAATCGACGAAACAGGAAGCGAATCGTCATATAACTCATGCGGAGCGATATCTCTGCCGTTTTGCCATTCGACGGTGATGCCGTTGACCGAGACTTGACGAAATGCCTCTTCATCCTTCAGCGGCGCAAAAAAAGGCATCTCCAAATATGGCTTCACATCGAAACAGCGCACCTCGCCATTGGAAAATTCCAGCTGCAGCATATAGTTTGCCAAAGGCTTTACCGATATCGGATATATTCTCATGACCGGCCTCCTATCAACGCAAAGGTTCAATGCGAAACGGCAGTTTCCCTTCGAGCATCAATGCATAATTCTCCCGCAGTTCGTCTTCATGCATCATCGTCCACGCCACGAGCATTGCCTGCTTCTTGCGCGGCAAACTGCCTTCCAGCACATTCCCTTCAAAGTCAACAACAACGCTGTCCTCATTGTGATATGCGTGAAGATGCGGTATTTTATGCCTCTCATTGCGCTCCACATAGATATAAATTTTAATGCCGCTGAACGTGCAGATGACGGGCACAAGAAGCGCCTCCTTACAAGTCGAAAGAAAACGGCTTACACCTCATTATACCATAAAGGAGTGTAAGCCGTTCCAAGATTCAAAAGTTATGGTCGTTCAAAATCAGAACTGAAGCTCTTTCTGATCCTTGAGCCAACTCATCATGCCGCGCAGTTCGGCGCCGACTTTCTCAATCTGGTGCTCGGCATGAATGCGGCGCTCGGCGAGGAAGTTCGCACGGCCAGCGGCACGGTTTTCGAGAAGCCAGTTGCGCGCGAACGTGCCGTCCTGAATCTCCTTCAGGAGCTTCTTCATCTCCGCCTTGACTGCAGGCGTCACGATGCGCGGGCCAGCCATGTAGTCGCCGTACTCCGCCGTGTCGGAAATCGACTTACGCATCTTCGCCATACCGCCCTCGTAGAGCAGGTCGACGATGAGCTTCATCTCGTGGAAGCACTCGAAGTATGCCATCTCTGGCTTGTAGCCCGCCTCGACGAGCGTCTCGAAGCCCGCCTGCATCAGAGCGCAGACACCGCCGCAGAGAACAGCCTGCTCGCCAAAGAGATCCGTCTCCGTCTCATCCTTGAACGTCGTCTCAATCGCACCGGCGCGCGTGCCGCCGATGCCGCGCGCATAGGCGAGCGCAACATCGAAGCCATTGCCCGTCGGATTCTGATAGACAGCAAAGACGACAGGGACACCGCCGCCTTCCGTGAACGTGCGACGCACGAGATGGCCTGGTCCCTTCGGCGCGACCATGAAGACATCGATATCCGCCGGCGCAACGATCTGCTGGAAGTGGATGTTGAAGCCATGTGCGAAGGCGAGAGCACTTCCGGCCTTGAGATTCGGGGCGATCTCGTTCTTGTAAACGTCCGCCTGCTTCTCGTCCGGAATCAGGATCATCGTGACGTCCGCCTGCTTGACCGCCTCGGCGACCGTCAGAACCTTGAGACCATGGGACTCGGCGGCGGCCTTGGACTTCGAGCCCTCGTAAAGGCCGACGACGACATTGACGCCGCTCTCCTTGAGATTCAGCGCATGTGCATGTCCCTGGCTGCCGTAGCCGATAATGGCAACAGTCTTGCCCTTCATGACCTCCCAGTTCGCGTCCTGATCATAATAAGTTTTTGCCATAATACTCTCTCTCCTCGCAATTCTCATAAATGGTATGCTCGCCGCGTTCAAGCGCGATGAGACCCGTGCGGATCGTTTCCAAGATGCCGTAGGGTGAAAGAAGCTGCAGGAATGCCGTGACCTTCGCATCGTCCCCCGTGATTTCAAAAATCAGGGTTGTCGGCTGCACATCGACGACACGTGCTCGGAAGATTTCCGCCATCTTGAGCACGTCGAGACGATTCGCATCGTCCGACTTGACCTTGATGAGCGTCATGCCGCGGAAAACCGAGGCGGCGGAAAGGAGCGCCTGCACCTCGACGACATCAGGCAACTTTTCGAGCTGCTTCATCATCTGGTCGATCAGCTCCTCATCGCCATGCACGACGACGGTAATCCTGGAAAACTCCGCGGTCTCCGTCACACCGACAGACAGACTGTCGATATTAAACTCCCGCCGCGAAAACATGCTTGCAACACGGACAAGTACGCCGGACTGATTCCTCACGAGTATGGAAAGCACATGCCGCATCTGAAATCCTCCCACCGCTTTTTCCCAGTGTGTAAACATGTATACATTATGGCAACATCGCCTCGGTTTGTCAACAAGATTTTTTCCTTACTTTTCCTTGCGCTCCTTCGACGCTTCGATGAGCTGACGCGCCGTCTTCTCCGGCACTTCCTCATAGTGGCAGAAGCGCATCGTATAGGTGCCGCGTCCCTGCGTCAAAGAGCGCAGCTCCGTCGCGTACTTGTGCAACGCGGCGAGCGGCACCTGCGCGCGCACCTCGCTCGTATCCTTGCTGATCATATCCATGCCGAGGATACGCGCACGCTTCGCATTGAGCTGCCCCATGACGTCGCCCATATAGTATTCGGGCGCTTGGACGCACATCTCGTAAATCGGCTCAAGAAGCACGGGCGCAGCTTCCATAATGCCCTTTCTGAGGGCGATCGCCGTCGCCGTCTTGAAGGCGACTTCCGACGAATCGACCGTATGGTACGAGCCGTCGTAGAGATTGACTCGCACGTCGACGACGGGATAGCCTGCGAGAATGCCGGCGGCGAGCGTCTCCGCCGTCCCCTTTTCCACGGCGGGCACATATTGGCGCGGCACGCTGCCGCCGAAGATGTTCTCCGTGAACTCGTTGCCCGTGCCCGCATCGCGCGGCGAGATTTCCAGCATAACGTGACCGTACTGGCCATGACCGCCGCTCTGCTTCTTGTGCTTGCCCTCCGCCTTGACGCTCTTCCGTATCGTCTCGCGGTAGGCGATGCGCGGTTCGGCGAAGATTGCCTCGATGCCGAACTTGCGCTTCATCCTCTCCTGCAGAACCTCAAGATGAACCTCGCCGATGCCACGAATCAATGTCTCCTTCGTCTCCGCATCCTTTTCGAGCTTGAGGCTCGGGTCTTCCTCACATTCCTTGGCGAGCGCCGCAAAGACCTTGTCCTCCTCTCCTTTCTTCTTTACATAAACGGCCTGCGCGAGCATCGGCACGGGGAATTCGATGGCATCGTAGGAGAGCGGCGCTTCCTTCGATGCGAAAGTGTCCGACGTGCTCGTATTCTGCAGCTTCGCCGCGACGACGATGTCGCCGCCGTGCGCCTTGGCAACGGCGATCTGCTTCTTGCCCTGCATCGTGTAGAGCGTGCTCACGCGTTCCATCTGATCGCGCGTGATGTTCCAATAAGAAGCGTCTCCCTTCATCTTGCCCGAGAAGATGCGGATGAAGCTCAAACGCCCGACGAACGGATCGACGATCGTCTTGAACACCTGCGCGGAAAAGGGATCGCTCGGCGTGCGCTCCGCCAGCTCCTCGCCTCCCGGAAGCGTTCCCACGACCGTTCGATCCGTCGGCGCCGGCAAGTACTCGACCATATCGTTGAGGAGCGCGTGCATGCCGACGTTCAAGGAGGCCGAGCCGCAGAGCACGGGGAAGATCTTGCCCGTCTCGATGCCTTCGATCAGAGCCTCCGCCACCTCGCGCTCATCGAGCGTCTCGCCCTCGATGTACTTTTCGAGAAGATCATTATTTATTTCAGCAACACCCTCGATGAGCGTCTGCCGCGCCTCTTCCACTTCGTCCTTCATATATTCGGGAATCTCATCGAGCGCCACGCAGTTGTTCTTGTCGCGCTCCTTGATGCGAACCGTCATGGCGAGGAGATCGACGACGCCCTGAAAAGCCGCTTCCTTGCCGACAGGCAGCTGGATCGGCACGACGCCCGTGCCGAAGCGCAGGCGCAGCTCATTGACGACGCTTTGGAAGTCGGCATGCTCGCGGTCGATTTTATTGACGAAGAAAGCGCGCGGCAGATCCAGCGCTTCCGCATAGCGCCAGACCTTCTCCGTCTCCACCTCGATGCCCGAGACGGCCGAGATGACGACGAGAGCGCTGTCCGCCGCCTGCAGGGCGCTCTTCACCTCGCCGACGAAATCGGGATATCCCGGCGTATCAAGGATGTTGAGCTTATGATCGAGCCATTCGCAGGCGAGCAGCGAGGTCTGTATGCTAAGCTCGCGCCGCGTCTCTTCCGGCTCATAGTCCGAAGCCATCGTCCCGTCGCCGATGCTGCCGCGCCGCTTGATCGCCCCCGTATTGAAAAGACAATCCTCCGCGATGCTCGTCTTGCCCGACTTGCCGTGCCCGACAAGGGCAATATTGCGAATATTCGTGCTTGCGTACTCTTTCATTTGATCAACTCCTCGTTATTTTATGTTTTCTTTATTCTCTGAAAACGAGATATATCCTGCTTTTTACAGCGAGATAATTTTCCAAAAAAAATGCCGCCATCAAGCGGCTCTTGCCTGATGGCGGCATCTCTTCTTCCTTCACGTTCCTCTGCTCAATCTTCCGCTTCTTCCAAGCGCATCAGCATGAAGCAGTAGTCGGAGAGACGGTTGAGGAAGACTCTGTCTTCTTCATGGAGGTCTTCTTCTTTCGCCAAGGCGCAGAAGCGTCGCTCGGCGCGGCGCACGGTCGTGCGCGCGAGGTCGAGCATCGCGCCCGCCTGCGTATCGCCCGGGATGAGGAAATGATTGAGCTTCGGCAGTTTCGCGTCGATGGCGTCGATGTCTTTTTCGAGCATCTCCGAATCCTCGCGCGTGATCGTCGGCTGTTCGCCGATGCTCGCGATATCGGCCATGAGGAGCGGCAGCTTCTTGAGCAGCGCGAGAACCTTCTCGCGCACCGCTTCCTTCGTGGCAAAAGCGCGAACCATGGCGAGCGCCGATCCCACCTCATCAATCGAGCCGTACGTCTCGACGCGCAGCGAGTTCTTGTCGACGCGCTCGCCCGTATAGAGGCTCGTCTGCCCCTTGTCACCTGTCTTCGTATAAACGCCCATTTCTTTCACCTCAATGCTCAGAAATCATGCGGCAGGAAAAACATCAGTCGAGGACTTCGATCGCACTGAAGAAAATGGCGATCTCACGCGCCGCGCTCTCGGGGCTGTCGGAAGCGTGGACGGCATTCTTGCCGACGCTCTCGGCGTAGAGCCTGCGAACCGTCCCTTCGGCGGCCTCCGCCGGATTCGTCTTGCCGTTGATCTCGCGCACGCGTGCAATGGCGTCGTCGCCCGCGAGCACCATGGCGACGAGCGGCGCAGACGTCATGAATTCTTCAAGCTCCGCATAGTAGGGACGCCCGATATGCTCGGCGTAGTGCTTCTGCGCCACGCGCGGCGTCATTTGCATGAGCTTCATCGCGAGGATCTTGAGTCCCGCCTTCTCATAGATGGCGATGATGTCGCCCGTGTGCCGCTTCTCGAAAGCGTCCGGCTTGATGAGTACCAAAGTCTTTTCCTGCATCTTCATGTCTCCTTTTACTTCCCTTGATGTTCCCGCGCTTCGCGCTCCTCCCGATAGACTCGGGCCAGCTTGCAATAGTTCATCGCCGAGGCGCGAACCGCCTCGACCTCGTCATCGCGCAGCGCACGGATGATGCGCGAAGGATTGCCGTAGACCAGGGAATCATGCGGAATCTTCTTGTGCTGGGTCAGAAGCGTCGCTGCCCCGATGATCGTGTTTTCGCCGATCTCCGTGTAGCCGAGCAAGGTGGATCCCATGCCGATCAGACAGTTGTTGCCGATCTTGCTGCAGTGAATCAGCGTGTTATGCCCGATCGTCACATAGTCGCCGACGATCGTCGGCGCATCGCCCATGACATGAACCGTCGCATTGTCTTGGACGTTCGTGTACCTGCCGATGACGACGGGCTGCAAATCGCCGCGGATGACCGCATTGAACCAGATGTTCGCTCCCTCCATGATCGTCACATCGCCGATGATCGCAGCGTTCGGCGCGATGAGCGCCGTCGGGTCGATCTTCGGCACTTTTCCTTTGTAGGGCAGGATGACTGCCATGCGAATCCCTCCCTTTCCCTTCTTCCCTTATCTGACAGAACTATTATAAGGAATTTCTTCGCGCTTGTAAAGGAGACTCGCGCCCGTGCCGTTTCCGACAAATCCAGTTCAAAAGTGCGTTCCACAGCAGATCTCATGTTGAAAGAAGCTGCGCCAAGAGACGCACCCTCGCTTCATGCAGCCATTTTCCCACGTCCGCCCCGCGAAGTCCTGACGGCGCCTTCGTGCCGCGCACTTCCATCATCTTTCGCGACAGCTCTTCTCCACGCACCAGATATTGCGGCAAAATGCCGTGGTCGGCTCGGATGATGCAGCAAAAATCGGCGAATGAAAGCCCCGCTGTTTTGACCGCAAGCAAAAGGTCGGCGATCTTTCCCGTCTTCTTCAAAAGCGGCGCCCGCATGTGCTCCCTGATGACGAAGTGCGCCGCCATAAGCCACGATTTCGGCAGGGTCATGCGTACGTTCCACGCATCGAGTACGAGGAGTCCGCGCTGCTCGTGCCCGTAATGATGCGGCAGCATCTCCTCGGGCGTCTTTCCCTTGCCGATATCGTGCACGAGTGCAGCAAAACGCGCTTCAAGCGTCTGCGTCTCTCGTGCCACGACATCGACGATCTGCATCGTATGGCAGTAGGCGTCGCCCTCGGGATGATACTGGGGCGGCTGCGTCTTCCCCTTCAATGCGAAGATTTCCGGGAACACCGATTCCAAGAGGTTCGCGTGCGCGAGCGCTTCAAAAAAGAACGAGGGCTGCGGCGCGGCAAGCGCACGCGAAAGCTCGTGCATGACGCGCTCTTTCGGCTCTTCTGCAAGCTCTGCCGCACAATCCGCCATCATCACCTGCGTGCCCTCGTCGATGGCAAATCCCAGTTCCGCCGCCTGACGCGCTGCGCGAAGCGCCCGCACGGGATCTTCGGAGAAATGATGCGACGTCGCGCGAATCACGCGATGCGCAAGGTCGTCCTGTCCGCCATAGGGATCGATGAGTTCCATCGCGGGCAAACGGTAAGCCATGCTGTTGATGCGCGTATCGCGGCGGAAGAGATCGTCTTCGATCGTGACCTCCGCCCCAAAATCGACGGCAAAGCCGCGATAGCCATGCCCCGCTTTCCTCTCGCGACGCGCGAAGGAAACTTCCGAGCGTACGCCGTCGATTTCCACGAGATAGACAGGAAAGGCGTGACCGATGAGGGAAGCGGCAGGGAAAAGTTCTGCGAAAGCTTCCCTTTCCAGGCCCGTGATGACGAAGTCCTTGTCCTGCGGCTCCGCGCCTCTTAAATGATCGCGCACCCAGCCGCCGACGAGGTAGGCCGTGCCGCCCGCCCCCTCCACCGCCTTGACGAAATCCTCCTGACGCATATACGACTCCTTCACCTGCGACGTCTTTCCCGTGTCAGCGATGTTTCAAAATTCTCGCACCATGCGCGTCAATGGAGAGCTGCAGCGCGTGCGCCTCAATCTCATGCTCTTTGAAGGCTTCAACCATCGCCTGTCCCACCGCCTCTTCATTCTCCAACGTATAGGCGATGAGACACGGGCCTGCGCCGCTGAGGCTTGCGCCGAGCGCTCCTGCCCTGCGTGCGGCGCGAAAGACATCCCTCATGCCGGGGATGAGCTTTTCCCTGTACGGCTGGTGCAGGGCGTCGGCGAAAGCGCTGCACAGAAAACGCGGCTGTCCCTTCGTCAACGCAGCGACGAGAAGCGCGGCACGGCTCACATTGAAAACGGCGTCCCTCATCCTCACCTGCTCGGGCAGGACGCTTCTGGCAAGCCGCGTCGAAAGCGGAAACTGCGGCACAGCGACGACAAGCTTCAGCGGCATGCGCGGCATCAAAGAGAAGCACTCGACCCTGCCGCGCGTGACGACGCTGATCGTGAAGCCGCCGAAAATGGCGGGGGCCACATTGTCGGGATGGCCTTCGATGTTCGTCGCCAGCTGCAGAAGCTCGCGTCTGGAAAAGCGGTTGCCCAAGAGGGCGTTCGCCGCCTTGAGTCCCGCAACGATCGCCGCTGCACTGCTGCCAAGGCCGCGCGACAAGGGGATGTGATTCGTCATGCGGATGTGGAAGCCCTTGACCTCGTCGTCTCGATGCGCACGCTTCAAGAGCGTGCGGATGGCGCGAAGGACGATGTTGCGCTCATCTGCAGGAATGTTTGCCGCGCCCTCTCCTTCGACCTCGATGACGAGTCCCTCTTCCTCTTTCAGCGTAAGTTCTAGATCGTTGTAGATCGTGCAGGCGACGCCTATGGCGTCGAAACCCGGCCCGCAGTTCGCGCTCGTGCCCGGCACGCGAACGCGGATCGTTCGATTCAGCATGCGCCGTCCTCCTGCGGATTCTCCACGCGGATGATGCTGCGAATCTCGCTGACGACAGAAAGCTTCTCGAGGTCTTTCGCCGCCTCCTGCAGCTCCCTGTGCTTGACGACATGCGTGACCGCGACGATTTCCGCACGCTCCTTGTATCTTCTCGTCTGAATGACGGATTTCAAGCTGACCATGTGGTTGCCGAACGCCGTCGCAATGGCGGCGAGAACGCCCGGCTCATCGTCGACGAGCAGACGCACATAGTAGGAAGCCTCCGTTTCCTCCACGGGGCAAAGCGATTTGTGCGCATAGCATGTGCAGTGCAGACGTCCGAACGTGTCGAGCTGCATGTCACGCGCGATGTCGATGACATCGGCGACAACGGCGGAAGCCGTCGGCAAAGAGCCTGCACCGCGCCCGTAGAACATCGCCTCGCCGATGGCGTTGCCGCGCACGAAGATGGCGTTGTAGACGTCGTTGACGGAAGCGAGCGGATGCGCCTTCGGCAAAAATACGGGATGCACGCGCACATCGACGCCCGCCTCGCCGCAGTCGCGCCCGATGGCCAGAAGTTTCACGACGTAGCCGAGCGCCTTCGCATACTCGATGTCCTCGGGCGTGATCCTCGTGATGCCTTCGACCGCGACGTCTTCGAAGCGGATGCGCGTATTGAAGGCGATGGAAGCGAGGATCGCGATCTTGCGCGCCGCATCGAGACCCTCGACGTCAGCCGCAGGATTCGCCTCGGCATAGCCCTTCGCCTGGGCTTCCTTGAGCACGCTGTCGTAGTCGGAGCCTTTTTCCGCCATCTGCGAGAGCATGTAGTTCGTCGTGCCGTTGATGATGCCCATGATCTCCGTGACGCGGTTCGCCGTCAGGCACTGTTTCAGCGGCATGACGATGGGGATGCCGCCGCCGACGCTCGCCTCGAAGTGGAAATCCACGCCGTGTTTTTCCATCGCCTCGAACATGTCCTTGCCGAACTGCGCCACGACGTCCTTGTTCGCCGTCACGACGTTCTTGCCCTTCTCCATCGCGAGCAGCATGTACTCGCGCGCCGGATGGATGCCGCCCAAAAGCTCGATGACGATGTCGATTTCCTCATCGTCCAGTATTTCATAGACATTCTCGGTCAGGTGCAGTCCCTCCATATAGGGACGCTCTTTCTTCGCGTCGCGCACGAGCACGGACTTCAGCGTGAGCTTCACGCCCGCCTTCGCCGTGATCTCGCGCTCGTTCTCGCGAAGCACGCGCACGACGCCCGTGCCGACCGTGCCGAAGCCCAGCATGCCGATCTTGATCTCTTTCATCTCTTCACCTTTCCTCATGCTTGGCCGAGGACTTCGAGACGCTTGACGCCGTCCACCATGCGCAGCTTGTCGAGAAGCGCTTCAAGATCGACCGAGAGGTTCGCCGTCTCGATGGAAACCGTCGCATTCGCCACGCCCTGCAGGGGGATGCCCTGATTGATCGTCAGGACGCTGCCCGAGTCCGCTGAGATCGTATTGAGCACGCTCGAAAGCACGCCCTTCTTATGCTCCAAGAGGAGCGTCAGCGAGATGATCTTGTTGCGGCTCGCTTCGTAGAAGGGAAAGACGTAATCCTTGTACTTGTAATAAGCGCTGCGGCTCAATCCCATGCTGTCGACCGCCTCGTTGATCGTGCGTGCGTCGCCGCGTTTAAGCATCTCCTTCACGCGGATTGTCTTCTTGATCGCCTCGGGCAAGATCTGCTCCTGCACGAGGAAGAATCCGCTCTGCGTCTTCTGTTCCGTGTTTTTTTTGCGTTCTCTTGGCATAAAAATTCCTCCTGCCGCATAAATTCCACGCTTGGAATTATACCATTGTCCAACACGATTGTACAGTCCCTATAGACATTTTGCAAGAAAAGAATTCTCAAATACCCCCTCTCAACGATGCCCCGCCTTGATCTTGCTCTCCGTGCCATTCAAGAGGCGCGTGATGTTCGTATGGTGACGCACGATGACGAGAACGGCGGCGAGGACGCCGAAGACCGTGTATTCCGTCGGGCAGTCGAAGAAGAAGGCGAGCACGGGCACGAGCGCCGCGCCGACGATGGAGCCGAGCGAGACGTAGCGCGTGACGAGCACGAGAACGAGCCACGCGAGAAAGACGACGGCCGTCACCGTCGGCATGAGCATCGCTATGACGCCCAGACCCGTGGCGACGCCCTTGCCGCCCTTGAAGCGCAGAAAGACGGACGCCGAGTGACCGAGGATGGCGGCGATGCCGCCCAAGACCATGGAGATAGGCGTGCCAACGAGACGCATGGCGATATAGACGGCGAGGAAACCCTTGAGGAAGTCGAGCAGGAATACGAGCGCCCCCGGCCCCTTGCCCAGCGTGCGGTAGACATTCGTCGCGCCGATGTTGCGGCTGCCGTGCTCGCGGATGTCGATGTGCCAGATGGCGCGGCAAAGAAGCAGACCGTTCGGCACGGACCCCAAAAGGTAGGCGATGATGCAAGCGAAAAGGGTCATATCTCTTCCTCCTCCCTGCCGCGCACGATGAGCCGCAGCGGCGTACCCTCGAAGCCGAAGCTCTCGCGCAGCTTGTTCTCAATGTAGCGCAGGTACGAGAAGTGCATGAGTTCCGGCTCGTTGACAAAGATGATGAACTTCGGCGGGCGGATGTCCGCCTGCGTCATGTAGCGAATCTTGAGCTGCTTGCCCTTGTGCGCGGGCGGCGGATTCACGGCGATCATGTCACGCACGAGGTCGTTCAAAATGCTCGTCTTGACGCGCATCGACGCCTGATCCGCCACATACTTGACGAGGTCGGTGACGCGCGCGACGCGCTGGTGCGTGAGCGCCGAAGTGTAGAGGACGGGCGCGTACTGCAGGAAGCCGATTTCGCGGCGCAGTTCGTCCGTGAAGCGCAGCGTCGACTTCTCGTCCTTGTTTTCATAGATGTCCCACTTGTTCACGACGAGCACGACCGCCTTGCCCGATTCATGGGCGTAGCCCGCGATTTTCTTGTCCTGCTCGGTGACGCCCGCCGTGGCATCGAGCACGACGAGCACGACATCGGCGCGGTCGACGGCGCGAAGCGCACGCATGACGCTGTAGCGCTCGATCGGCGCGTCGATCTTCCCCTTGCGGCGCATGCCCGCCGTGTCGATGAGGATGAACTTCGTGTCCTCCGCCATAAAGTGCGTGTCGATGGCGTCGCGCGTCGTGCCCGCGACATCGCTGACGATGACGCGCTCCTCGCCGAGGAGCGCGTTGACGAGCGAGGACTTTCCCACGTTCGGACGGCCGATGACGGCGATGCTGATCTCATCCGACTCCTTTTCCTCTTCTGCTCCTTCAGGAAAGAGCTCCACGAGAGCATCGAGCAGATCGCCGAGGTTCATCGCGTTCGTCGCGGAAATCGGCACGGGATCGCCAAGGCCGAGGTTGTAGAACTCGTAGACGTCCGTCTCCTGCTTGGGCGAATCAATCTTGTTCACGGCCAAGAGCACGGGCTTCTTCGTCGTGCGCAGCATCTTGCCGACTTCCTCATCGGCAAGCGTCAGACCCGCGCGGCCGTCGACGAGAAAGAGGATAACGTCCGCCTCCTCCATGGCGATCTGCGCCTGCTGGCGCATCGAGCGCAGAATGACGTCGCTAGCAGCAAGCTCGATGCCGCCCGTATCGATCATCGTGAATTCCTTGCCGAGCCATTCGGCGTCAAGGTAGATGCGGTCGCGCGTGACGCCCGGCAGGTCGTCGACGATGGACACGCGCTTTTTGCCCAGTTTGTTGAAGAGCGTGGACTTTCCCACGTTCGGCCGTCCTACGATCGCTACGATCGGCTTGCTCATTCCATCCTCTCCTTTTCCTCTTTCCTCGGTTTCGTATACGCTGCGTTGCTCTGCCACATATAGGTCGTCTCATCGTCCGCCACGCCGCGATAATGCTCCCAATCGAGAAGGGCGCGTGCGAGATCCCTGCCGCCCTGCGCCGTCTCAACGCGAAGGTGCGGCACGGCACGCCGGAACGCTTCGAACGTCATATCGTCGAGCAGGAGGTTTTCGCCCGTGCGCAGGGCACATTCCGGCACGATGACGCCATGCGGCGCAACGGGCAGAGCGGCAAGAGCGTGGAGCATGTCCTCACCCGTCAGAAGCCCTGAGACGTTGACCGACCTGCCGAAGTAATCGTTTTCCACGCCGAGGCAGTCGACGTGAAGTCCGGGCACGGAAAGCTCCGCCATGAGCTTTTCAAAAAGCGGTACGACCGATGTGCCCGAAAGGATCACGAGACGCAGCGGCCTTTCATATCCCTTGGAGGCAGGCAGTTGCCGCAAAGCGTTCTGCCATTCCTCGATGAAGCTTCGCGCCAACCCGATGCCGTTGTCGAGCTGCGGAAAACCGTCGTATTCCTCCACGGGCGGCACGGGAAGACCCGCGAGAAAGTAGAATTCATCGCCGAGGTAGACGAAGCTCCTGCCCGTCTCCTCGCGCGCACGTCTCTGCCAAACCTCAATCTGGCGGATGACGGCGGCCGCGCCCTCGCGGTCGAACATCTGCAGCGGATAGCAGCCCTCGCGAAAGCGCGTGAGGCCGACGGGCACGATGGCGAGCGAAAGAGCATGCGGCCGCCTGGCCATCAATTCCTCCACCGTGCGATCCAGCTCCTTGCCGTCGTTGAGTCCCGGGCAGAGCACGACCTGCGCGTGATACTCGATGTCCGCCGCCTCCAAGCGATCGAGATGGTTCGCGATCTCAGCCGCCCGCCTCGTGTTGAGCATGGCGGCGCGCAAAGCGGGATTCATCGTATGAACGGAAACGAAGAGCGGCGACAGATGGTAGCGCTCGATGCGCTGAAAATCCTTTTCGCGCATGTTCGTCAACGTGACGAAGTTGCCATAGAGGAAAGACATGCGGTAATCGTCATCCTTGACCGACAGGCTCTGCCTCATGCCAGGCGGCACCTGATCGACGAAGCAGAAGTAGCAGCGGTTGCCGCACGAACGTATGCCGTCAAAAACGGCAGAGGCGAACTCTGCGCCGAGTTCCTCGTCATAGTCCTTGTCGAAGGCGAGCACTTCCCGCTCGCCGTCTTCATGTTCGACAAGAAGCTCGATCTCCTCTTCGGCGAAAGCAAAGCTCAGATCGATGATGTCGCGCAGCTCCTGTCCGTTGACGGCGAGGATCTTGTCTCCTGCCGCAAGCTCCAATTCTTCCGCCAGACTCCCCGGCGCCACGCGTATGATTTCCCCTGACAACATGCTCTTCCTCTGACTTTCCTAGGGCAGCGCCCCGCTGTGACGAACAAGGGAGTGATGAATATTCATCACTCCCCGACTTCTTACTTATTCAGCTATGAGGCCTGACCCTTCAGTCTTCGCCGGCCTCTTCGTTGGTAAGAGGCTCATCCTTGTAATAGGAAGCGTCCGAAATCTCGGCATCGCGCTGCGCCCTCGTGATGGAGAGCGAAATGCGCTTGCGCTTCATGTCGATGTGCAGGATCTTGACCTTCACGATGTCGCCGAGCTGCACGGCCTCATCGGCACGCGCAATGCGGCGGTCAGCAAGCTCGCCCATCGGAATCAGGCCGTCAAAGCCCGGCTCGATTTCCATGAAAGCGCCAAAATCCGTGAGCTTGATGATCTTGCCCTTGATGTGCGTGCCCTCCGTATAGCGCTCCGCCTTGTCGAGCCACGGGTCGCGCATCGTGTCCTTGACGGACAGCGAGATGCGCTTCGTCTCGGGATCGAAGTTCTTCACATAGACGTCGACCTCATCGCCGACGGAAAGAACGTCGGACGGCTGCTTCACGCGATGCCATGCGAGATCCGAGATATGTGCGAGACCGTCGACGCCACCGATGTCGATGAAAGCGCCGTACTCGACGAGCCGCTTGACCGTACCGCGGATGATCTGCCCGACTTCAAGCTTCGAGAAGACCTCTTCCTGCTTCTTCTCGCGCTCCTTCTCCAAGAGGCTGCGGCGTGAAAGAACGAGACGCTGCTTGCGGATGTCGATCTCGATCGGCAGGGCTTCCACCGTCTGACCGACGTAGATGGAAAGATCCTTGACGAAGTGAAGCTCCATCTGCGATGCGGGAATGAAGCCGCGCAGACCGCTGACGGATGCGACGAGACCGCCCTTGACGACCTGCGTGACCTGCGCCTGCACGGTCTTTCCTTCCTCCTTCAGCGCCTCGATCTCCTTCCATGCGACCATGCGGTCGGCACGAACCTTGGAAACCGTAGCGCCGTTCTCGCCGCCGAGGCTCACGACGAAGACCTCGATCACGTCGTCGACCTGCACGACATCCTTGGCGGAATCCGGCTCGGGCGAGGCAAGCTCCCTCTTCGAGATGGGGATGTCCGCCTTGAGTCCGGCGATGTTGACATAGGCCTGACCGTCATCGACAGCGACGACCGTAGCCTTGACGACATCGTGCTCCCTTACCTCCTGCATGGACTCCTCTTCGGCCTCAAGCAAACTCTTCATGTCTTGTTCTTGCACTTTTGATATACCTCCTTGATAATCCAGTCCGGAGTTGAAGCCCCGGCTGTAATACCAATTTTTTTGATTTTATCAAACCATTCGTCCCGCAGCTCCGCCGCAGTCTCGATATGATAGGTTTGGCATTCCTTGGCGCACAACTGCGCGAGGCGCGTCGTGTTCGCGCTGTTCTTGCCGCCGATGACGAGCATCAGATCCACTTGCCGTGCAAGCTTGATCGCCGCCTCCTGACGCTGATCGGTAGCCGTGCAGATCGTGCGGACGATGCGAACGTCGTTCGACTTGTCCAGCAGATGCAGTACAATCTCCTTGAATTTCGCACCGGAAAACGTCGTCTGCGCGACGATGCCCAAGCGCGCGCACGGCGCAACGGCTTCGGCTTCCTCGATGGAATCCACGACGACGGCATCGCCGCCCGCCCATTCGAAGATGCTCTTGACCTCCGGATGAAGCTTCTCTCCCACGATGACGACAGAATAGCCCTCTCGGAAAAGCTCATGCGCTGTAGACTGTGCTTTCTTCACATGCGGACACGTCGCATCGACGAGGGAAATCCCGCGCTCCTTCGCTTCATCATAGACGAGGGGGCCGACCCCGTGCGAACGTATGATGACCGTTCCCTTCTCCAAATCGGGCAAGGCGTTGACCATGCCGACGCCCTCCTCCGCCAGACGCGAAACCATCTGCGGGTTATGGATGATGGGACCGAGCGTGCAGGATGTTCCGTCTGGTGCGGCCTGCTCGCGCGCAAGCTTGATCGCACGCTTCACGCCATAGCAGAAGCCGAGGGACTCTGCCAGAAATACTTCCATATATCTACCACCAAATGTCCAATGTATCGCAGAAGAGCAATTTTTCCCTACTTCTGCAATCTACGCTATATTATAGCATAAAATCAATCACTTATGCTATCATTTTTTATCATTGCGTAAATTTCATCCATTATTTTTTGTGAAAAATCCTGCAGAGCCTGCTTGTCCTGCTTTTTTCCCTGAAAAATCAAGGGTTTGCCATAGATGACGCGAAACTTCGGCAAAAAGCCGCCATTGGCAAAAACGTGATCGGTGCCAATGATGGCGGCCGGCACGACGGGAGCTTTTGCCATGGCCGCGAGCAGCGCGACGCCCGGCTCCGCCTTCTTTCTCTCTCCGTGGCGGCTGCGCGTTCCCTGCGGGAAAACACCGAGGCAGCGTCCTTTCTTGAGTTCGGCAAGAGCCGCCTTGATCGCGCCCCTATCCGCTGCACCGCGCTTGACGGGAAACGAGTGACAACTCCTCAAGATGTAGTCCGCGATAAAATTGAAGAAAAGTTCCTGTTTCGCCATGTAGCTGACGGGACGCGCGAGAAACGTCGCCAAGAGCGGCGGATCCCAGTTGCTCATGTGATTCGCCGCCAAGATCACAGGCCCTTCGTTCGGCATATTTTCCCTGCCCTCGATCTTGGCGCGAAAAACAATGGAAAAGAACATGGCAAAAGTGATTTTCAACAGAGCGTAAATCATTTGCCGCACCTTTCTACGATAGCACGCACGACGGCGGCGATATCCATGCCTGTCGTATCGAGCAGGTCTGCATCCGGCGCCTGCACGAGCGGCGAGATCTCGCGCTCGCTGTCCGCCTTGTCGCGCCGCGCGATGTCCGCCTCAAGCTCCGCGAGCGTCATGTCGTAGCCCTTTTCCTTCATTTCCTTCCAGCGGCGCTTCGCACGCTCTGCCAAGGAGGCCGTGAGAAAGATCTTCACGTCGGCGTTCGGCAGGACGTGCGTGGCGATGTCCCTGCCATCCATGAGCACGCCGCCCGCGTCCGCCATGCGCCTTTGCTGCTCGACCATCTTCTCGCGCACGGAACCCAAGCGCGCCGCCTGCGATACGACGGCGCTGACCGCAGGCGTGCGGATCTCGTCCGTAACCTCCTCGCCGTCGACGAAGACCTGCGTCCGCTTCCCATCATAGCGCAGACTGACCTCGATGCCGGCGACGGCGGCGAGAATCTTCTCATCCGTCAGAGGCTCACCCGCCTTGAGCGCCTTCCACGCGACAGCGCGGTACATCGCGCCCGTGTCGATGTAAGTGTAGCCAAGCTCCTTTGCCGCAAGCTGGGCGACCGTGCTCTTGCCCGCGCCCGCAGGCCCGTCGATCGCCACCACGAGTTTCTTTGCCATCATCTTTCCCCCTGTTGCACAAGTCCATCCAACGTCTGATAAAAAGACGGATATGAGATATTGACGCAGGATGGCGCATCGAGCGTCACGCCCTCTCCTGCGGCGCCTGCCGCGGCGAGAGACATCGCCATGCGATGATCGTCGTAGGTGCGGCAGGAAGCGGGCGAAAGCATGCGCCCGCCATGGATGACCATGCCGTCCTCCTTCGCCTCGACAGCGCCCGGGGCGAGACGATTGAGTTCTGCCGTCACCGCTGCAAGGCGGTCGGTCTCCTTGACGCGCAGTTCCGCCGCGCCTGAAATCACGGTGTCGCCGTCTGCAAAGAGAGCCGCGACAGCGAGGATCGGGATCTCGTCGATGAGGCGCGGAATGATCTCGCCGCCAAACGATGCGCCGCGAAGAGAAGCCGTCCGCACGCGGATGTCAGCGAGCGTCTCGCCGCCGCTCTCACGCTCGCTGCAGACGGTGATGTTCGCACCCATGTCGGACAATACATCGAGAATGCCCGTGCGCGTCGGATTGACGCCTACATCCTGCAGGATGATGTCGCTGCCCTCAATCAGAGACGCTGCGACGAGCCAGTACGCGGCAGAACTGATGTCGCCGGGCACACGGATTTCCTCGGGCGCAAACAGTTCGTCGACCGGCTCGATCGTCACCTTCGTCCCCTCGCGCTCAATCCTTGCACCGAAGGCGCTGAGCATGCGTTCCGTATGGTCGCGGGAAAGGGCAGGCTCCGTCACGCAAGTCTCGCCGTCCGCATAAAGACCCGCAAGAAGCGCCGCCGACTTCACTTGTGCGCTCGCGACGGGACTTTCATAGTCCATCGCACGAAGCCTTCCCTCGTGCGGCAGTACGGCGAGCGGCAGGAAACGATCCGCGCCGCGCCCTCGAATCGCAGCCCCCATGCGTGCGAGCGGCTCGACGACGCGCCCCATGGGGCGACGCGAGAGCGATGCATCGCCCGTAAGCGTCGAGAAGAACGGCTGCGCCGCAAGAATCCCCAGCAGAAGGCGCAGCGTCGTGCCGGAATTTCCCGCATCGAGGACGCCCTGCGGCTCTTTCAAGCCATGCAGGCCGACGCCCGTGACGAGGAGGGCGCCGTCCGCCTGCCGCTCGACGCCTGCGCCGAGCGCCCTCATGCACGCCGCTGTCGAAAGGCAGTCCGCCGCTTCGAGGAAGTTTCGGACGCGCACCTGCCCCTTCGCTATGGCAGAAAACATCACGCTGCGATGTGAAACGGACTTGTCCCCGGGCACGCGGATCTTCCCCGTCAGCCCCCTCTTTGCCGGACGGATTTCTTTTCCTTCAGCCATATACATCTTCCCCTCAAAATCATGCTTTCAAATTTCTGCCTCTCCCGCACGAGCGGCGCTCCAGCGTCCCGCTGCCGCCCCCATGGAAAACGCTGCCTGCAAGTTGTAGCCGCCCGTGAAGCCGTCGACGTCGACGAGCTCGCCGGCAAGGTAAAGCCCCGGCACAAGCTTTGATTCCATCGTCTTGGGATCGATCTCCTTCGTCGAAACGCCGCCCGCCGTCACGATGGCCTCGGCGAGAGGCCGCGTCTTCTCGACCGTGAGCACAAGATGCTTGATCGTCTTGACGATTCGCGTGCGCTCCTCGCGCCGCAGGTCGTACACGCGCTTTTCGCACGGCAGGTACGCCGCATCGAGCACGGGCGCGATGAGCTTTCCGGGCAGAAGATCGCGCATGGCGTTCTTCAGCGCCTTGCTCTTGTACTTCTCGAAGTCGCGCTGCACGCGCGCCGCAAATACTTCGGGACTCAAGGCGGGCTTCAGGTCGAGCACGAGTTCCACGAACCTTCCCTCGGCAAGCGCCCTTGCTGCCGCACGGCTCAGCGAAAGCACGATGGGCCCCGTCACGCCGAAGTGCGTGAACATCATCTCGCCGAATTCCTCGCCGATTCTCCTGCCGTCGGCGAGAAGCGTCACGCGCACGTTGCGCAGGGACAGCCCTTGCGCCTCCTTGACCCAGTCCTCCTCCGTGACGAGCGGCACGAGAGACGGCAAGACATCCGTGACCGTATGCCCCAACGCGCGCACCATCGCGTAACCGTCACCCGACGATCCCGTGCCCGGATACGAAGCGCCGCCCACCGCCAGAACGACGGCGTCGGCACATATCTTCGCGCCGCTCGCGAGTGTGATGCCCGCCGCATGTCCCTCTTCCACGAGGATCTCAGCGACGCGCGCCTCCGTCTCGATCTTCACGCCAAGCCCATGAAGGTGCTGGACGAGCGCCGCGACCGCATCGGCGGCGCGGTCGCTGACGGGAAAGACGCGCCCGCCGCGCTCTGCCTTCGTCTCCACGCCAAGTTCTCGGAAAAAGTCCCGCACATCCTCATTGTCAAAGGCGTGCAGGGCGCTGTAGAGAAAAGAACCGTTGCCCGGAATGTTCTTGACGATCTCGGCGACGGGCGCGACATTCGTGATATTGCAGCGCCCCTTGCCCGTGATCATCATCTTGCGGCCAGGCTGCTTCATTTTCTCCAAAAGAAGCACGGAAGCGCCCGCTTCCGCCGCCTTGGCCGCCGCCATGAGGCCTGCCGGTCCCGCGCCGACAACGAGAACGCGCCGCGCACTCATCGCTCTTCTGTGAGGCGATAGAGCGCCTCGACCTCCGCCTTCGTCAGAGGGCGCGAAGCGCCGCGCTTGACGCCGTCCAGCGTGAGCTGCGCAAAGCGCGTGCGCTTCAGGGCGCGCACATCGCATCCCACGGCTTCGAACATGCGACGCACCTGACGGTTTCTGCCTTCGTGCAGCGTGACCTCGACGTCGCTGAGCCCCTTTTCCGTCACGCCGCAGACGCGCACCTCCGCCGGTGCCGTCATGCCGTCCGCAAGCTCGATGCCGCTTCGGAGCTTCTTCAGAGCCTCGGGCGTAAGCTCGCCCGCCACCTTCGCACGGTACGTCTTGTGCACGAGAAAGCGCGGATGAAGAAGAGCCTGCGTCAGCGTGCCGTCATTCGTCAGGAGGATCAGCCCTTCCGTATTCCGGTCGAGCCTTCCCACCGGATAGACGCGCACGTTCTTCGCGGGCAGGAGGTCGAGCACCGTGCGCCTGCCGCGCTCGTCGGAAACGGTCGAGACATAGCCCTTGGGCTTGTTCAGCAAGAAGTAGACGAGACGCTCCTCTGCGGGAAGTGGCTTGCCGTCCACCGCGATGCGTGCGGTCGCCGCGTCCGCCTTCGTTCCCGGCTCACGCACCACCGCGCCGTCTACCGTCACGCGCCCCGCCGCAATGAGTTCCTCCGCCTTGCGGCGTGACGCCACGCCCGCGCGGCTGATGATTTTTTGCAATCGTTCTTCCATACTTCACCCTTACCCGTAAACTCTTATTGGACGCATCCGACGCGCACCGCGTTCAGAGATTCGCCATATTGCAGACGATGTCACGCGCCTCTTCCACTTCCGAGGCGAGGACGCGTATCTCGAAGTTCGCCTTGCGCTGGCTGCCGACGGATTTCCGATCCGTCAATATGCCTTCCGCCTCCAGCCTTTCGCAGATCTTCTCCGCCTGCCCCTTCGTCGCAGCCACAAAGATCGATGTCCACATGAAAATTTCCTCCTTCGGCGCTATCTCTGCAGCACCGAGTTTTTGCCGAGCAAGGCCTCGATTTCCTGCACGACGGCGGGAGATGCGTCGAGCCAATACTGCGGCTCCAACTTCTGCCAACGTCCCTTCCGATTCAAAAAGACGACATGATCGCCCCTGTGCGCCGCAAAAATGCCGTAGAGCGCATCGAGCGCAGCCGCTTCCTCGTACTCTGCGTCAAGCGTAATGTAATAATCCTGCCGATAATCGTCGAGCGCAGTAATCGTGTCGGCAAGCACCTTGACGCCGTCGTCCGTGAAATTCACGCGCCCCTGCACGACGATGGCCGCATCGGGAACAAGGAGGTTCACATGCGGGTAGAAGACCGCCGGGAAGACGACGACTTCGACGGAATGCGTGTAGTCCTCCAATTCCAAGAAGCACATCGTGTCGCCCTTCTTCGTCGCGATCCGCTTCGCCGAGGAGACGAGGCCGCCGATGCGCACGAGCTGGCGCTCCTTCTTCTTGCCGTCCAGAATATCCCTGATGAGCACGAGATTTTTGATCTTCTTCGCGTGGCGATCGAGCGGATGTCCCGTGATGAAAAAGCCTGTGTTCTCCTTCTCCCATGCGAGCCGCTGCACGGCGTCTGCCTCAGCGATGTCGGGAAGCGCGACATCCTCGGCCTCCTGCATCGCTGCCTCGCCGAAGAGGCCGATCTGTCCGCTCGCCGCATCCGCGTGCTTTCTTGCCGCGACATCGATGACGCGCTCCAAGACGGCAAGAAGCTGCGAACGGTGTGCGCCGAGCGAGTCGAAAGCGCCGCATTTGATGAGACTTTCGAGCACGCGCTTGTTCGCCGTGCGCATGTCGACGCGCGTGCAGAAGTCGAGAAGCGACGTGAAAGCGCCGCCTTCCTCGCGCACGGCCGCGAGGCTCTTGATCGCCGCCTCGCCGACATTTCGCACGGCGGCGAGGCCGAAGCGGATGGCCGCGCCGTCGACGCTGAAATTCGCCTCGCTCGCGTTGACGTCGGGCGGCAGGATCTCGATGCCCATGCGGCGGCAAAGCTCGATGTAGACGCCGACCTTGTCGTTCGTGTCCATGATGCTCGTGAGCATCGCCGCCATGAACTCCTGCGGATAATGCGCCTTCAAGTACGCCGTCTGCCACGCCACGAGCGCGTACGCCGCGCTGTGCGACTTATTGAATCCGTAGTCGGCAAAATGCGTCAGAAGATCGAAGATCTTTTCCGCCAAAGCGTCATCAATGCCGTTCTCCCGCGTTCCCTTCATGTACGTCTCGCGCTGCGACATCAGGACTTCATGCTTCTTCTTGCCCATGGCGCGGCGCAGGATGTCCGCCTGCCCGAGCGTGAAGTTCGCGAGCACCTGCACGACCTGCATGACCTGCTCCTGATAGAGCACGACGCCGAACGTCTCCTTCAAGATCGGCTCCAAGAGAGGATGCAGGTAGGTCACCTTCTTCTTGCCGTGCCTGCCCGCGATGAAATCCGTCACCATGCCGCTGCCCAAGGGACCCGGCCGGTAGAGCGCGACCGTCGGGATGAGGTCTTGGAAGTTTTTCGGCTGCAGATCCTTGACGAGATTCGTCATGCCCGCCGATTCCATCTGGAAGACCGCGCCCGTATCGCCGCGGCAGAGCATCTCTGCCGTCTTCTCATCTTCGAGCGGTATCTTGTCGATGTCGATCGTGACGCCGCGGCTCTTCTTGATGTTCTTCAAGGCGTCGGCGATGACCGTGAGCGTGCGCAGGCCGAGGAAGTCCATTTTCAAAAGCCCCAGTTCTTCCACGTGATCCTTGTCGTACTCCGTCACGAGCGTGCCGTCGGAGACCTGCACAGGCACATAGTCGGTCAAGGGATTTCGCGCGATCACGACGCCCGCCGCATGGGTCGACGAATGGCGCGGCAGTCCCTCCAAGTCGCGCGCGAAGTCGATGAGACGCTTCGTCTCGTCACTCTCCTCGTAGATGCTGCGAAAATCCTGCGAATCGGCGAGCGCACGGTCGAGCGTGATGCCGAGTTCCGACGGCACGGCCTTCGCCACGCGGTCAACGCTCGCATACGTCATTTCGAGCGCACGCCCGACGTCGCGAATCGCGCCCTTCGCCGCCATCGTGCCGAAGGTGATGATCTGCGCGACATGATCAGCGCCGTAGCGGCGCTTCACATAGTCGATGACCTCCTCGCGGCGGATGTAGCAGAAGTCGATGTCGATATCGGGCATCGTCACGCGCTCCGGATTCAAAAAACGCTCGAAGAGCAATTCGTACTTCAAGGGATCGAGATTCGTGATGCCCAGGAGATAGGCGACGATGCTGCCCGCCGCCGAGCCGCGCCCGGGGCCGACGGCGATGCCCTCGCCTCGCGCATACTTGATGAAGTCCCAAACGATGAGGAAGTAGCTGTCATAGCCCATGCGGTGGATGATGGAAAGCTCGTAGTCGAGCCTTTCGCGCACGGCGGGCGTGATCTTTTCGTAGCGAAGGGGCAGATTCTCCTCGCAGAGCTGCTTTAAGTAGGCATCGTCCGTCATCCCCTCCGGCAGCGGAAAATTCGGCAGATGGAGATGCCCGAACTCGAAGTCGACCTTGCAGCGCTCGGCGATCTTCTGCGTATTGGCGAGCGCTTCCGGGTGATCGCGGAAAAGCTCCTGCATCTCCTCGGGCGAGCGCATGTAGAACTCCCCTTCGGCATAGCGCATGCGCGTCGGATCATGGACGCCCTTGCCCGTCTGAATCGCGAGCAGGACATCGTGCGCCTCCGTGTCCTCCTTATGCACATAATGGATGTCGTTCGTCGCCACGAGTCCGACGCCGAACTTCTCCGCCAGCTCTATGACGCCCGCGAACGCTGTCTTTTCATCGGGGATTCCATGGTCTTGAATCTCAAGAAAGAAGTTCTCTCGTCCAAAGATGCCGATATACTCCTCGACGAGCTTTTCCGCGCGCTCTCGCTCGCCGCGCAGGATCGCCTGCGGAATCTCGCCCGCCACGCAGGCGCTGAGGCATATAAGTCCCTTATGATACTTGCGCAGGATGTCCTTGTCGACGCGCGGCTTGTAGTACATGCCCTCCGTATTGGCGAGCGAGACGAGTTTCACGAGGCTTCGATAGCCTTCATCATTCTCCGCAAGAAGAATCAGATGATAGTAGCGCGTGCCGCGCACCTCGGTGCGGTCAAAGCGCGACTCAGGCGCAAGATACGCCTCACAGCCGATGATCGGACGAATTCCCTGCTTCTTTGCTTCCTTATAAAAATCAATGACGCCGTACATCGCCCCGTGATCGGTGATCGCGACGGAATCCATGCCAAGCTCCTTCGTGCGTGCGATAAGCTCGGGAATGCGGCTCGCCCCGTCGAGAAGGCTGTAGCATGTATGAACGTGCAAATGCGCAAAGGGAATCTTCGTCATGGCAACTCCTCTCCGTCACTCTTTCCTATTCCGTTCAACATTTCGGTTCTTTTCATTATAGAGGAAAGCACAAGGCATGTCTATAGGATACTGCAGACGCTTCATGGCAGATGCACACTAAGGACGACAGGATGAGATGAAAGTTTTCCGACAAATAAAAACTTTTCTCCTATAAGCAATGGACGAATGGGGAAAATTCATGTATAATGACATAATAGACAGATGCTACAAAGGGGTTGGGAAGAATCATGGACGCCGTTTCGGAATGGCTTGATGAATTCTGTGAGAAAAATACACTCTCTGCGGCTTTTTTGAAGAAAATCGCAGACACAGAAGAATCCGACGAGGGGCTTCTCTCGCTCTTTCGCTACATGGGCGATGTCTTTTCTTTGCATCGCATCATGGTTTTTGAGTGCAAGAGAAAGCATTATACGCCTACCTACACTTGGAGCGCCAAGGACACGAAGCCATACCGTCAGCCTGAGGAAGAGACCGTGCGCGCTGCCGTCGCCTTGACAAGCGGCAGACTGCTGAACGGCCTGCATGTCCTCTTCGAGGATACGCAGGCCTTTGCCGTCAAGCATCCCCTTGCCAGTCAATGCTTCGCCTCACTCGATCTTTACTCCTTGTCTGCCGTCCCGCTCTTCAAGGACGGCGATCCGGCAGGCTTCATCGCCTGCGACGTGCCCGACTGGAAAAACGCGCACGACATCACGGCAGCCCTGTACCTCGCCGGTCGCTTCGTCATGCGCATCATCCGCATGAGGAACATCCTGCGCAGCAAGGGCGGCGTTGCTGCAGAAATTGACGCCGACGCTGACAAGGGCGTTCTTTCTGCCTTCCTCAGGGAGAATTTCTTCGACTTTCCGAACTTTCTCGATTCCATCGAACTTGCTGACCAATATATCTACTTCGGCGACATGCAGTCGAACCTCTTCTACATCAACGACCAGATGCGTGACACCTTCGCCTTCAAGAGCAACATCGTCAAGAATTTTCTCGACGAATGGGAGAAATGCATCCGCCGTCCCGACGATCTCGCCACCTATCGGGCGGACATCGCGGACATCATCGAGAGCAAGCGGGACATCCACGATCTTCGCTATCGAGTGACGGATCGTACGGGAACCGAATTCTGGATTCGCTGCTGCGGCATCCTGAAGTGGGACGCGGCGCGCGAGAAGCCGCTGTTCTTTTCCGGCAGCATCTCACGCCTCGCGCTCGATTTCGTCGTCGATCCCATCACGGGATTCGCGCGCGAGAAAGGCGCGGAAATCAAATTGCAGGAACTGCAGAAGGAGTATTCTTCCCTCTCTTTCATTGGCTTCCGCTTGAACAACTTCCGCGAAATCAACGAGATGCACGGCCGAAACCATTCGGATGCACTTCTCAAGGACATCGCGGCAGGACTCACGAACCGCTTCCGCGACGGTCTTCTGATCTACCGCCTCGACGGTCTGCGCTTCCTCGCCATCCTTTCGCCCGAAATCACAGAAGATCCGAAGATGATCCTCGACTTCATCAGCCTGACCGTGCGCAATCTCTATGCCATCTACGGACTCGCCGTACAGACGCCTTCCTCCCTCGCTCTCATGGAAGACATCCCGAGCGACACGGCATGCGGCGAGATCATCGCCAATATGCTGAGCCTGCTCGATCTGGCGAAAGAATCGCCGGATGAGCCGTACGCTCTCTTCTCCCCGCAGAATCTCGAAACGCGCAAGAACCTCAGCCGCTTCCTGCTCGCCATCAACGAGGATGTCGAACGCGGCTGCACCAACTTCCGCACGGTCATCCAGCCGACAGTCACCACCGACGGCTTCGGCATCGTCAGCGGCGAACTTCTGTGCCGCTGGTCGCACGAGGGCACAAACATCTCGCCCGCCGTATTCATCCCCATCTTGGAGCGCACCCAGCAGATCCGCGCTGTCGGGCGCTGGATCTTCGAGCAGGCGGTCATCCATGCCAAGCGCATACGCCGCACGAATCCGAACTTCTCCCTGAACTTCAACGTCAGTTATCATCAAGTGCTCGACCCCGACTTCCTGCCCTTCATGCGTCAGACCCTTGACCGCTACGAAATGGACGGCAAGAATCTCGTCGCGGAACTCACGGAAACGAACTACAACGAAAGTCCCGCCACTCTGCAAACCTTCATCGAAGCATGCCGCGACCTCGGCATCCGCCTTGCGCTCGACGACTTCGGCACAGGATATTCCTCCTTGGAGCTTCTCTTGAAGCACCCGTCCGACATCGTAAAGCTCGACCGCAGCTTGATGAAGGAAATGGCGTATTCCAAGAACAGCAGCGACTTCATATCGAGCATCGTCTACTCCTGCCATAAGTTCGGCAAGAAAGTCTGCGTCGAAGGCGTGGAGACGGAGCAGGAGCTTCAGACTGTCCTCGAAGCAGGCTGCGACTACATCCAAGGCTTCTACTTCCATCGGCCGATGGAGATTTCGGATTTCTTTGCTCTGCTGGAAAAGAAGACGAAGTAGAATGCCCATGGACGAACAGAATGGCACGCCCCTGCACATAGATCATCAAGCCGATGTACAAGCATGAAAAGAGGACGCCTGCGGTACGAATTCCGCAGGCGTCCTCTTTTCTATTCCAGCGGCCTTGCCGCTTCCCTTCTGGTGGAGACGAGGAGAATCGAACTCCTGTCCGAAAGCATTGTTTCATCGGCTTCTCCGAGCGCAGTCTGTGCTTTGCTTTAAGAATCCGAACGCCCGCAGACAGGCTTCCGTCATCCGATTCCGCAAGAGTTTCCCCTTCGAGCCTGCGAAAATCAGCTCTCGGGTATCCCGCAGTTGTCCTCTTATCCGCTCAGGCGGGAGCTAAGCGGACAGAGGCTGGCGTCAAGCCGCCAGAGCGTAGTCTTCGTTTGCTTTTATGTTTAAATAAAAGTTTCACCT
>ERZ773005.380-NODE-380-length-36277-cov-20.088896_pt1 | contig 36277 bp, 41 predicted proteins | sample MGYA00580666_ERZ773005 | MGnify/ENA primary metagenome ERZ773005 (study PRJEB29015, sample SAMEA2737999) | human oral metagenome | biome: human oral; feature: human-associated habitat; material: dental | place: China | collected 2061 ...
CTGCACTTCGCCCATGCGCTGCAAAGGTGCGGCGATCTCCTGTCCGAGGCTCAAGTTTTTTATATTGTTCCATCTTTTATAATTAGACGTTTTCCTGGTAAGTTCTCTTCATGTGTTAATACTATCGTCCATCTTAATGTTTTATTTGTGATATAAATATCTTCTGGGAAGAGTTTTAGGTGATTCAATAATAAATTGAAGTCAAGTTCTATCATATCTTTTTTGCCAAATTTCCAGTAATCTTTTATGAAGATTCTATCTTTGGAATTATTATCCCAAAAAACAAGTACTTGTTTCAAAAATTTGCGGTACTTTTCGAGTTGTGTTTCTTCAATATAAGTTTCTGATTTTAAAAAATCCCATAAATATCCTTCATAACACAATCCGTCGGAAAATGTATGGAGTTGCTCGATTCGTTCTTGATAGTATTTTGCATGAGTATACGGATCTACATATTTTTTTATATATAAACTTCGATACCTTGTTGCCTCTTCTTTATCTAATATACGGATATGTTTTTTAAAATTTTCCAGATTCATTTGCTCGGATAACCTCCAGTATTCTTATCGTTCCCTTTTTCCCATCTTGCGTAATATAATTGATATGTGGAAATTTATGTGGATTAGTTCCTTTCATATGACCGCCTTCTACTCTTAAAATAGTACCTTTGATTTCTTTGATTAAGCTTTCAGCCTCACTTTGGGAAATAATCTCTCCATTAATCCTTTCTATTGTTCCACCGCGCTTGACTAATTCAATATTTTCTTTCCAAATCTTGTCGCCACGCCAACCTTTCCCACCAATTCCTCGCTCTATTGGCACTTTGTTTGTCCCACGCGCTTCCGCTTTGTTAAACAGCTTCAGCAATCTGGGATACTTGCCGAGGTTTATGCCTTTGGCTGCCGCGCCGCCTGGAGCCAAGAAGATGAGGAGCTTTCCTGTTGTCTTTCCCAACTTTGCGGCTTGTTCTTTGGAATCCACATTATTGAAGTCATCCAGATCGGAAAAGAGTTCACTTAGGAGTGCCGGAGGAATTTGTGCCGCTAATGCCGGCTTTTTTGCTATTTCATCTGCAAGACCTCGAATTTCCATGAAGAATTTCCATGGATGCATTCCAGCATCGAGGAGTTCTTCACCTGCATCTATGCCACTTTGCATGAGACCTTCTGCGAAGTAATCCATATGCCCGCGCCGTCTGCCACGGAAGGGAATGGAGGGTTCCTGCGTTGGTTTTAGGTGCAGTTCTTCGCTTAGGGTCTCGTTCGACTCGAAAAAGATCGGCTTCCCGTCCTTTCCGATGCCCAGATATGCATAGTTGCCTTGTAGTCTCCTGAAGTCGTCTGGATCTTGACCCTCCTCGGTGATTTCGCAGTCCCATCCCATGCTAGAGCCGTCCCCGTCATCGACCCAGACAATCATGCCTTTTTGTGGTTGATGGATTTCTACATCAAGGTCTTTTTTTGCATCGTATTGATAGTATCTCCCATTGTGGTAGGTCACTTCCCCGTCATAGTATCTTCTATGTCCGTGACGATTGTATTTGATGGCATGGAAAGCAGCTTCAGTTCCGGCATGCATATCGCCTCCTAGGAGTTTTGCAGTTGCGCCGCCGACCAACATGCCTGCCAACAGTTGGAGATTGTCATCATGGATTTTAGAGATTTCTTTTGCGAAAATATCCTGTGCTGCACTCCCGACTGCACCGGATAGGAATCCTTTTCCGCCCAGAGCGGATGCAAGACCGCTTCCCAGAGCGCGGAGCAGAAGAATGTTTTCGTCGCCTTCGGCCCATTTTGCTCGCTCTTCCGGGGTTCGAGCATTCCGGCGCATGTGCTCGGCAAGGTCGCCTATGCTTTGGTTCATAGTTTGCGCGAATACTTCGGCGAGTTCTTTCTTTTCTTTGACGGTCTCTTTGTCAAAGATTTTATCCAAAGCGTTTAAGGAGTTCTCTGCCGAACGAAGAATCTGCCCGAGGGCATCTTTTTCGTTGGAACGTATGGTGACTACGCCTGGAGCGACGGCACTTTTCGTGCTGCTGGTAGCATCGTCATTGATTGTTATGCCGATGTCCGGCGATAGAGCCGTTCCATAATGCCTGCGGATAAAGCCGTTATCGTCTCGCTTGAGTTGGCTTGTTGTATGTAGTGTAGCACCGATACTGTCCACACTGTAGTCCGCACCGTTCTCCAAATCGCTGAAAGAGAACGTCCCTGTCGAGAGGCGGTTCTTTCCCGCATCCGCTTCGCTTGCAATGACCGCGCCCTTGAGGTCGGTGTTCTTTTCGACGTAGATGTCGAAGCCGCCTTTTCCAGCGAAGATGCCGGACTGGCCTCTGGCGCTTCTATAGTGGGAGTCGATCGTTCCTCTGCCCGCGGAAAGGCCGAACGTGGGCTTGGAGAATTTTCCCGCGCGAATATCCCACGAGAGATCGAAGCCTGCCGATGTGTTCTTCTCCTCGTAGGTTTCTTTTTCCTGCAAGGTCTCGATGTTGAGATTGCCGCCGATTTTTGCTGTGACCTTGTCGCCCTGCACCGTGCTGCCGAGGATGTTCGTATCCTTGCCGCTTTCGATGTGCAGGGCGTCTTTGGCGGCGATCTCCGTCGGAGCGTAGGTCAAGGCATTTTCCTTGCTGTTTCCCTGCGCCTGGCTCGCGTGCAGGCTGAGGCCCGAGAGGCCTTGCGGGTTGAAGGAGACGCCGATACCGGCGGCGCTGGCTTCGTTCTGCGCCGTCGTGCGGTTGCTGTTTTCTCCGGCGAGCAGCTCTATGTTCTGTTTCGCGGCGAGGGCGACGTCTTTTCCTTCGACCGTAGAGCCTTGGATGGTGAGGTCGCGCTCTGTGGCGGTGATGCTTGCCTTTTCTCCGGCAGAGATTGTGCTGCCTGCATATTCTTTGGTGACGCTCTCGGTGCGGCTGTAAGATTTGTTTGTGCCGAGGCTGAGGTTCAAAGAAAAGTCCGAGTTGTGCTCCAGGGGATTGTCTTTGCTGAAGTTTTCATGGATGAGGCGGCCGGCTTTCCATGCGTAGACGGCTTTCAGGCGGTCGTCCTGCACTTTCCCCATGCGCATGAGCGGCGCAGCAATCTCTTGCCCGAGGCTCAAGAGTCCATGACCGAGGCTGACAGTGAGTCCCGTCGTCTTGCAGTGCTGGCTGTTTCTAAGCATCTAAGAATACTACTGAGCGATTAAATTGTATCAATCGTCCACAAATCATTGAATAGACATTTAAATATAGTTGTACTCCCCATCGGAGATAACTCTGTTTCAATATTTTCAATTATATAATTCGCAGTGGTCTTATCAATGGAGGTATATCCCTCACTTGAAAAAAATTTTTCTAATGCTTCTATTTGAGTTCGTTCTTCCAAATTATGCGATTGATCAAAAGAAAAAAGATATTCTCCCTGCTCTATTTTCGTTTTTTTTATGAAAGTGAAGTAATATTTTCCAATAATACTGATATAGAGAAAAAAGTCTCGTCTTTCCCAATGTAATGTTTCTAATAGACATATATCATCGTCCATTATGTCTTGATTCTTATGCAATAAAATATGATATTCAATATCTGGGTATTCTTCCAGATATGTCCAGTTGATAACAGCATATTGCGAAAAGATTTTCTTTAGATTTTCGTCAATGAATCTTAAATATGCTACGTTCCCAATCATAGCCTGTTGCTTTTCTTTTAACCGCTTATATTCAATAGAGGATTGATATAGCGGATCGTCAAATGAAATTCCTGTCGGATAATATTGCTTGATTAAATCTACCAATTCATCTATGAGGTTATTGTTATTTTCTGTTGTCATCTTTATCAAACCTCTTGTCTTTCAATAGTTTTTTTGCTTTTTTTGCGGAAGAATCTCCCTTTCGTGCAGCTTCTTCTATTTCGCGCAATGGTTTCCCAAGCCATTGGCCAGGAAATTCATTATAAACAGAACCTTTTTTATTTTTTTCGATTATTTCTTCTGGTGTCAAATCCCAATAATTCGTATACAAGATGACAATATCTGTTACTTTTTCAATCAAATCCGATAGAAGTAATTGCCCATCCTCATATGCAACAAAAACCGTCCGAATCAGTGCATCAACTATTAAAGGAATTTCCTCCACAATATCTGTAGTCGCATTTTGTATAGCTAGGCGGCCATTTTCTTGTAAAACAAGGTAGAGACCGCCTATTAGGATGGCACCTTCTATCGTACCTATTCCCACGACAGCCGCATTATTGTTCTTCGTCCCACTCGCCGCTGAAGTCGCACCAGCACCTGCATTACTGCCAATTGCTTTAGCCGCAGCCGCACCTACAATCGCACTGACGAGCTGTGCGGTGCCGGGATCCTTGATCTTCTTGATTTCGCCGATGATTGCCTCGTTGACTCCTGCACCAGTAGCACCCGTGGCAAATCCAGCGCCTGTGATATGGCTCATGATGCCGCCGATGATCGCATGTACGGCAATCTTTCGCCCGCTTCCGTCGTCGTTTGTGCTGCTTGTATCGCCCTTGACGGGGTATGGTAGGGAATCCTTTTACGCTGCTAGGTCATGTCTAAGCAAAATAATATAACAACAGTTTTCGATAATCAATCGTGCCATCTCTTTTCAGCGGCATAGTATAAAAAAATTCGGGCTGTATTATGGGAGGTGTTGACAGTTGTTCATAAAAGAGGTGATCTCTTTCCTCCAACTCTGTTTCACTGTGAAGAATAGTTAATTCATCATCACTATATTTTGCCAGTGCTTTTGATAAATATTTGTATTCTGGAGAAGATAAATCAACCTCCGGATTGATCAGGAGCGTAACATGAAACGGCTCAGATTGGATGATATAGAACCCTACGCTTCCATACACATAAAACTTATTCTCCTGATAGAACAATCCCATATCCTTTTCACATGTGTATACTTCTTTGTCAAGGACTTCATAGTGTCCGCCATGCCTTGTCCATTCCTCCAAGTGCATATCCCACAGAGCCATGTCGTTATGCTCGTTGCGATAAACGAGTATTTGCCCTCTATGAAAAACCTCCACACAATATTTTCTGGCACTAAATGGTTCATATGGCGGATCGAACCATGTATCCAGCCAATATTTAAATCCGAACAAAACCTGATAAAGGATCCATACACTTAATAAAGCACCGCACAGTATGCCTCCGCGGAGAGCTATCTTTTTGATACGATCTATCACCATAGGTCAATCCTCCGACAAGGAAACAGTTCCCTGAAATTCTGCTGTCCATGGGAAGGGCTGTAGATAGCCAAGGCTTTGATTGACCCATGCCGCATTATAATCGTATCAATGAAAGCCTCTTTCCAACTATATTCTGGATCTCGCAATTTCCATTGATTAGGGTCAAAATTGTAAGCATCTCCGGCAAGACCATTGAATGAAATCGTGCCGTCCATGTCACGATGTACCCGCATAGCCAACTTTGTCCAACCAGCAAAATAATGTTCATCTAGGCTTGCTGGTGCTTTACTCAGATTAATGAACATATAAATGTCCCTTGTTTCCCCGGGAGAGAAGTGTGCGCCAAGTTCCCTGATCTTTTGGGTTATTGCATCGGAACGGCTCATATTAGAGGATGTAAGTCCCTAAGGGGTAATGACGCGGCCATCCATTTGCGATATGTGCATATATCAGCGCGTCCGACGCCATGGGGGTATTTTTGACGACCCCAAAACCAAAAGCCGCTAGTATTGCTGAGCCTTTAGCTAGCATTGTCCCCGGCTCAAGAAATGAAAACGGATATATTTTTTCATTATATCTGTCAGGACGGTTCTTCCCTCCACCCATTCTTGATGGACTCTCTGCCGCAGGATATCCTTGGCTTCCTCAAGGGATTTAGTCTCTCTGTATTCTACTCCGTTTCGGAGGTAAAGGGGGAGAGGCTGCCGTCTCTGGCAACGACATTTCTTCCGGCGACGATTTTCGCGTGATTCGCCCAGAGGCCTGCGTTCACCGCGACGGCGCGGGCGTAGACCTCGACACTGTCCGCACCGCGGGCGTCAAGCCCCTTGCCCGAGATATCGATTCTGCTGTCATCGATGCGAATTCCCGCATAACTGCCTGCCGCATCCTGCTCCGTGCGGCCTGCCGCGAGGATGGCCCGGGATGCATTCAAAAAGCCGGCGCCATCGACATAAATCCCGTTCGGATTTGCGATGATGACGTCGGCTTTCGTGCCCGCCACTTCAAGGAATCCGCGCAACTTTGAGGGACGGTCGCTCATCACCTCGTTCACGATGATGCGTGCGGGCCCCCCGCTAAGGTTCGGATTGCCTTCGATATATCCGGCGAGCTGTGTATTCGAGAAGAGGAAGGCGTTGTTGAGGATGGCACCGCTTTCTGGGACACTGAACGCCTCGTAGCGGTTCACGGAGACGTCGCTCCCGTCGGGGCGGGCGATCTGCACGAGAGGAATACCAGTTGCCGTCTCCGTCACATAGGGACACTGCGCTTCAGGTGCGGAGGCGTCGGCAACGATGTCTGCGGCAAAAGAAAGAGACGGCTGCAGCGAAAAGGCGCCCAAGGTGAGCCAGCTCGTAATCTTTCTTGCCAGATCCTTCTTTTTCACGCGATAAAGGCCTCCTTGCATGATGTAAAATACGAAATGAATGAAATTATAATAGCATATTTTAATGATATTTTCAAACGAGAAACGGGGAAGGAACAGGATAAAGATACGGGAACCGGCAAAATGGGGCAGATCAAAAATATCTCCGCCCCTTCAGCCGTGGCAAAAGCGCGGCGGCAAGGAGGCCGACAGCGACGCCGGCGGCGAGACCGGCGGCGGCCAATATGGGGGCGTAGGCGGCGAGGGCAAAGGTGCGGAGAACCAGCATGGCGGCGGCGAGCTGCCCCATATTGTGAGCGATGCCCCCCGCCGCACTTACCCCCACCACACCTATCCCGAAGCGGCGCAAAACGCACATGAGGGGGAAACTGACGGCGGCGCCAACGGCGCTGTACCAAAAGGCACCGCCTCCAGCGACGAGACTGCCCAGCACCACCCGCAAAAAAAGTACGAGAGCGGCATCGTGCCACGAAGGCAACAGATAGAGCGCCAATAGAGTGACGAGATTGGCAAGGCCTAACTTCGCGCCGGGCAAAAAGCCGGGAAGGGGCAGAAAATTTTCCGCCCAGGAAAGCACCAGTGCCAACGACACGAACAGCCCCAAGAGGACGATCCGGCGAGCGACGGACATCCTCTCCCCGCTGTTCCCCCTATCTTCCGTCTTCTTTCCCCTGTTCATGGCGCTTCCCGCACTTCAATGAGGAGTTTATGGGGCAGACAGGCGATGATTTCTCCGGGGTGAGAAATCGGCCCTTGCTTTTGACAGATATGGGTGGGACAGTTCGCATCCTCTACCGCCACAGTGCCCCCTTGAAGGACGAGGCGGTTCCAGCCCCGAGGCGTCTCCACAGTAAAAACCTCCCGTCCACCTTCCCGCGACAAGGGCAGGGTCCCCCACACGACACCGTCCACCGTGACGACCGCCACCCGGGAAGCCGCTTCCCCGCCGGCATCTCGTTCCCCCACCGGCAAAGAGGCGTCCCCCCGCCACGGCAAAAAGCCGCGCGGCGCAAAGAGCGCCAGCGCGGCCAAGCCTAATGTCAGAACCGCTATCGCGGCCCCCTTACTTTTGCGCCTGTTCAAGAACATTTTGCGCCGTTTCCATAAATTGATCATAAGAAACCGTCGCCCCGGCGATGGCGTCCACCTCGCCCGGCTTTTGCGTCTCTATGAGCTGCGCTCCGTAGGAATTGTTCGCCTTGAGGGCGCTCTGGGCGATCTTATACTTGCGTTCGTCCTTAATCTGCCCCTCGGTCATGCCGTAGGTATCGTCCTTTACCTTCCCGTCAGGGGAAAGACCCACAAAATCCGCCGCCACGATCTTGTGATCCTTGATGACGACCGTGAGCCGGCCTCGGCCCATGTAGCTGTCAGAGGAGCTTTCCGCAGTGTACGTGCCGTCTTTCGCTTTATTCAGATCAAAGGCGGCCGCCGGTTTCGCCGGTTCGGGCTTTTTCTCCTGCCCGCAGCCCGCCAAGGCCATCATGACTGCTAAAAGCAGTCCACTGGTGACAATTTTCTTCATCGTAATTCCCTTCCTCATGATTTAATGCGCCCATGTTCTAAGATAATGGAGTGCTCCGCTTCGGCCCCCACTTCCGACGAATGGGTGACGGTCAGGATGGTATGGCCTTCATCGTGGAGTTCATGAAAGATCTTCATGACCAGCTGTTGATTGGCCTCGTCCAAATTGCCTGTAGGCTCGTCAGCCAAGATCAGCACTGGGTAATTGATGAGGGCGCGGGCAATGCAGACGCGCTGCTGCTCGCCCCCTGAAAGCTGGCTGGGGAGATGGTCGGCACGATCCCGAAGCCCCACCCGCTCCAAAGCCGCCAGCGCTTCCTCCCGATCCGGCATACTGTGATAATACTGGGCCACCATGACGTTTTCCACGGCGGTCAGATAGGGAACCATGTGGAACTGCTGAAACACGATGCCGATTTTATCCCGGCGCACCCGGGTAAGTTCCGGGCGCGTGGCCTGGGTCAGATCAATGCCGTCTAAAACCACCGTCCCCGAAGTCGGCGTATCCATGCAGCCGATGATGTTCATCAGTGTCGTCTTGCCCGACCCAGAGGGCCCCATAATGGCCAGCCAGTCTCCGGATTCCACGGTGAGGTTGACGTTGTCCAACGCCTTAACCTTGCCGTTATAGTCCATTGTCACGTTTTCCAATTTTAACAGGCTCATAAGCTCCTCCTCACTCGCCCCGCAGCACGATGGCCGGGTCTACCTGAGTAGCGATACGCACCGGCACCAGGCTGGCCAGCCCGGTGACCACCACAGACAAAATCAGGGAAAAGATGGCGATCGGGGGCGAAAATTCGATCCCTCGCCCAAAGACGTGAAGGCTGACGCTCTGAGCGAACAAAAAGCCCAGTCCCGCGCCGATCACGCCGCCAAACGCCCCTAAAAGGCAGCCGTTCCCTAAAAATTCCAGCACAATGTCCCGATTGTCCGCCCCCAAGGCTTTTTTCAGGCCGATTTCCTTGCGGCGCTCCGTCACCACAGCCATCATAGTAGTGCTGACGCAGATGAGGGTCAGAACCAGCACCACGATGGTCACTAAAAAGACCAGCGCCTGGAGTTTACCCAGCACCGTTCCCTCGGCATGAGCGATCTGCTTCACCGGCTGCGGAACAACTTCCGGAGCATCCTTGGCAATGAGACCGGTCACGGCGTCCAACTTCTCACCGTCCGCCACGATACTAAGCTGAGCGAGGCTGATGACCCCAGGATGCTCGGTGATCTGCTGAAGGCGGGCGAGGTCCACGTAGGCTAACTGCTCTTCCTTCCCGCCGGTGCGGACGATGCCGGAAATGGTGAAGTTCGATACCCGCTTTCCTTCTCCGGCACTCAGGGTCACGGTCTGTCCTACCTTTACCCCTAACTGTTGGGCAAATTCCGCTCCCAAGAGAATCTCTCTCTGCCCCTCGGCGGGATACGCGCCTTCAATTTGCCAGTAAGGGCTGACTTTTTGCAGCTCCCCGAAATCCGTCCCCCCCACGATGACCGACTGTTTATTGACGGCCAAAGTGTCGTAGAGGAAGGGGGTCGCGCCGACGATCTCGTAGCCGGCCAGCGCCTTTCGCACCTTGCTCATTTCCTCCTGGGGCAGGCTGTCCCTTTCCCCCGCCGGCAGAATCAGGAGATTCGCCCCGTAAGCGCGAAATGCCCGTCCCATCTGAGCCGGCACTTCCCGATAGACGGTGATCATCCCGGAAATAATGGTAGCGCCGATGGCCACCGCCAACAGGGTGATAAAGAGGCGGGCCTTGCGCCGCGTCATGGAGGAGAGGACCATCACCAAAAACATTTTAAATTTCGCCATTACGTATCACCTGCCATGAAGAACTTCCGCCGGTTGCAGCGACAAGAGGAGCCGGATGGCGGGGATGCTGCCGCCCAAAAGCACCAGAGTCAAGAGCACAGCCACCACGGGGATGACCAGAAGATTGACCGCAATCCCCGAACCGAACACCGTCTCGCCGATGAGCTGGGCGAATCCCAACCCGGCAAAGTAACCCGCGACACCGCCCACAAGACCCGCCGCGAAAAGCTCCGCCAGGACTAAAAGGGATACGGCTAAATTCGAAGCCCCCAATGCCTTGAGCAGCCCTAATTCCCGGCTGCGCTCCATGACGTTGGCGCTGATGAGGTTCGATACCCCAAGGGCTGAAGAGAGGAGACTCAAGACCGTGATGAGGAGCATCAGCAGCTGCGTCTTATCCAAGATCTTGCCTTCCGATTCCGCGATCTGCCGCACCGGCCGGGCCACCGAGCCGGGAATCACTTCCTCGATCTGAAAGGCGATGGAACCGACGTACGCGGTGCAGTACCAGATATCGTATTCCCGCTGGGAGAGGGCCTTGGGATTGGCCGCCGCCTTGCGGGCCAGATCGTTCTCCGGCGTGGTGATGGCACTGACCTCCACGGAAGACACCCGGCCGGCACGGTCGGTGAGTGCCTGGGCCAGCGCCAGCGGCGCGACGATTTGATCTTCCTCTGCCCCGCCGCCGCTGACGATGCCGCAGATCGGCAGGGTCTTATCGCGCCCCGCCGCGTCCTTTCCGGTGATGGTATCGCCGGGCTTTACGCCTAACTTCGCGGCCAACTTTTTGCCTACCATAACGGCGTCGCCGCCGTCCTGGGGCCAGCTTCCTTCCACCTGCCACCAGGATTTCATTTCCTTTACGCCGGTGGTGGTCGTCTCTCCCGTGGGAAGCGTCAGAGTATTTTCAAACCAGGTCCCTACGAGAGGGGCCTCCGTACCGTCGGCGAGGGTGAGGGTCTCTTCCAGCGACGGCGCAAAGGCCACAATATTGTTCGTCCAGAAGATGGTCTTGATGTTGCCCAAATCCTGCTCCCGGAGATAATCACGATGACCGGCCCGATCGGAAAGACCGTAGACGTCCTTTAATATCCGCTGGGTGCGCGGCGTCACGGTAATATTCGCCCCGTAGGCTTTCAGCTCCTGATTGACCTTGTCCCCCACGTCAAAGGCCACGTCGAGCATGGCCGTCGCCAGAGAGACTCCCAGCGCCACCGTGAGGGCGATGAGCAGGAAGCGGCCCTTCTGCCGGAGCAGCGCCCCTTTTACCATTTGCCAGAACAAAATGCTGCCCCCTTTCTCACCGGAACCGTTTCGCTTCTTTTTCTAAGATCGACTGCTCGATGCGGATGGTCCCGCTGTCCACATCGTACTTCACCGGCACCGGATTGCAGCCCCCCGGCATACCGATGGTTGCCTTGTTCATGATCACGTCGCACAGCTTGCAGATGACCTGATCGTCCCGCTCATAGTAGCCCGTAGGCCCGCAGACCTCACAGGCATCAAGGCCTACGCCGTAAGCGGAGCCGCCCTTTTTGATGATGATGAAGCGCACCATCGTGGAATTTTCCGTACGATAAACGTAGCGATGAAGATGCCCGTCGTTGACGTCTTCGAGGGGCACCCGAACGTATCCTGCTTCGGCCTGAATGGGCACGGCGGGAACCAGCTCTTCCTTTTTGTTCGCGAAGGTGTAGCCAAAGCTCGATAAGAGCACCATCACCACCAGGGAGACGACTACGCCGCTCCCCCAGCGCAGCTTATGCTTCGCCGCCGCTAAGAGCTTACGGTACTGCGCGGGATTGGCCTCCGCCGGGCGCACCGGCTTCGGCTGAAGGAACTGGGTCACCGGCACCACCAAGGTGACGAAGAAGATCAGGAAGATGACGAGGCGCTGATTGTCGATGAGGGGCGCCATGACCCCCATCAATGCCGCTCCACTCACGATGTGGCGAATCATCATGATCTGAATGAGATAGATGCCCTGCTGCACGATGCAGCCAGTGATCTGCACCGCGTAAACGAAGAGGAGCCGTCCGTAGAAAAGTGCCGCGGACGCTTTGTAGACGAGATAGCCGCTCAAAAAGCCCAAGAGCAGTCCGCTGCCGTAACCCAAGGATTTCACCAGCACATCCAGCGTGAAAAATTCTCCCGTGGCGGCGATGGCGATGCTCACCGGCATGAGCCACAGCTCCAGCCCGTGATACGCCCAAAGGGAAATCACCAATACCACAGACGCGATGCCGATGAGCCGCGCCCGGGCCACCGCTGCCGCCGGGCGAGAGAGAAGCGCCAGGAGCGATATCTCGCTCAAAAGGGACGCAAAGATGGCCACACCTTCAAAGCCCTCCCGGCTCACGGCCTGCCGCGTCCCGGTCTTGACCGCCGCAAAGAAGAGCGATACGAATATCCCCCACTTCATGGCCCGCCAGAACTTACGCCGAAACTCGGGGTAGGACAAGCTAGAGAGGAGCGCCAGCAAAATAGCCAGCGGCACGGTCAGCATGACCCCCTGCTCCATGGCCGGGATCATTTGCCGCAAAAATAACTGTATCATAAGCCTCCGTCCTTAATGTATGGAAAAATGGAGGGCGACGAATAAAGCCCAAGGCTTTCCCCCGTCACTCTCCACTTCCCATTCATCCGCGGGCACGGACTAGGGCGGCACCGCCGCCCGTCCGGCCTCGTTCAGTTACCGTATTACCAGTGCCGGGGAACGTACTCAAAGACCCAGTGCATGTGAACCGGCTCTTCCCAGAGGCGGCCTTTGACCCCCGTTTCCTTATCGACGTGCAGACCGTAGTTCATACGAAGCGGGCTGTCAATGTAGAAATCGCAGTCATAGGTGCCGGCGCCCAGCATCTTGACGTTCGCGCCGTAGTGAGGGCCGTCGTCGGCGTTCATCGGCATGAAGACGCCCTCAAGGCTTTCGCCCGTCTCCCGCTTCGTGAATTTGTAGTGAACCGTCAGATAGGGAATCCACTCGCCCACGCCGAAGCCCGTGTCGTTGCCTTCCGTCGCGTGGATGTCCGTCTCAATGTGGATATCGGACTGATCCGGGCTGAGCATCATGCCCGCGGGCAGCATCTCGATCGGCTGGAAGTAAACCAGCGCCACATTGAAATGGTTCGTCGTATCCTCCTGGGTATCCCCAATAGGATATTCCTGGAAGCCCGCCGCCTGCGCCGGAGCAGAAAATCCCGTCAGCGCCGCCGCGCACGCTCCGATGGCCAGAGCCATCTTGAGTTTCTTGAGACCAAAAATCTTCATAAATAGAACCCTCCCTAATAAAATTATTGATATCAGGCTGCCGAGGCTTTGCCCGACTGCCTCTTATAGAAAACCGCGATCACCGCCGCCAGCACTAAAACGAGCTGCGGAATCAGCGTTTCATAAGTGGGGTAAATGCCCAGGAGATCGATGGTGGGCACGGGAATCCCCCGCACGAGGGTCATGCTGACCATCTCTGCCTCCTGGAGTGCTTCGATGCCGCCGCCGGTAAAGCTAACGGCAAGGAGGAACATGAGAAAGCTGGTGCCTAAGAAGAACGGACGCAGCGGGATGCGGAGCGCCCCCGTCTGCATGAGGAAGAAGAGAATTGCCAGCACCGCGCACCCGGCGGCGAAGCCCAACCAAATCATCTCAATATCTCCAGACGCGTTATTGAAGAGCGCCTGATAGAAGAGAACGACCTCCGCTCCCTCGCGATAAACCGCCAGGAAAGCGGCAAAGCCCAAGGCCCGAAGTTTCCCGGTGGAAATGGTGCTCCCCACCATGCCCTCAATGTACTTCTTCCAGGCGTCCCCCTGGGCCTTGCTGCCCATCCATGCGCTGGTGGAAAGGAGCACCACCACCGCCGTCAGCGCCGTGAAGCCCTCGATCGTCTCGCGGCTGGCGCCGGTCTCCGCCGACTCTAAGAGTACCGAGCAGATGTAAGCCGTGATAAAGCTGGCCACAATCCCGGCGATGGCCCAGTTATAGACGGTGCTGAGATACTTCTCATGTCCCGCCCGGCCGAGGTAAGCGATGATGGCCACCAAAACCAGAATAGCCTCCACGCCTTCGCGAAGCAAAATGATGAAAGCCGGCCAGAAGGAGGCCCAGCCGCCGGAAGGACCGCCGTTCCGGGAGAGAATCCCGATATCAAAATCAATCATCTCCAGGACCTTGTCCGCCTCGGCCTGCACTTCCTGTACCGACTTGCCGTCGGTCATAGCCTTTTTCAGCTTATTGAACTGATACTCGGTCATATTGGCGTTTTTCGCCGCCACCGTATTGCGGACGGCCATTTCCAATCCGTCTTTTTCGTAAATGGCGTAGTATACGTCATTGATTCCCTTCTTGGCTCCGGCCACGTCTCCCGCTGCGTAGAGCTCCATCGCCGCCGCCGTAGCTTGATGGATATGCTCCCCCACCTGCTGCCACGTCTGCGCGGCCAGAGCCGGAGAAACAGGTAAAAAGCAGAAGACGGCCAGCAGGAAGCTAAATAAAAAGCGCATCTATCCGTTCGCTCCTTTCCCTATCATGAGCTGTTTTCATTCTCAATCGTTGCGTCCAAACCGCCCCGTCCCCAAAGCCTCTTCCCAGCAATCTCCTGCCGGAGCAAAACATCTTGCCCATCAGTGGCGGGAAAAGGGGATACTGATGATGGCGTTGCACTCCATAGGCTGGCCGTGATGATCGGTAGCAGGTTTATATACCCATTTACGGGCGCAGGACATGGCCACCGCGTCCACTAAGGGACGTCCCGATGTAACCATGATCTTCGTCTCCTTGATCCGGCCGTCCTTCCCGATGCGCGCCGAAACGCTCACTCGCCCGCCGAAGGACACCACGCCGGGAGCAGGGTAAAAGGGTTTGATCAGCTTGGCGTTCTCACCCATCTGCTGTCCACCGCCTCCGCTGCTGCGGATGATGATGGTATGCCCTTTGCCATCGTCCTTCCCTTCTTCTTCCGTTTTCTTGAGCTGGGCGATGGCCGACGCAGCGTCTTCCGCTACGATGGGGGTCTCTTCCTCGAGGGGCGGCGCATCATCTTCGGGGAATGACGCGGTGTCATCCGCTTCCTTCACCGCCTCTGTCGGTGAAGGAAGTCCGGCGGCATCTTCGCTGGGCGGCAAATCGGGATCTCCCGCGCCGGGGGGAAGATCCGCCGTCCACTCGATTTCCTGCACCGGTTCCGGTTGGGGCAGCGACAGAGTCAAATGCGGCAAGGCCAGACTGACAAAGAGCCACGCCCCTAAGTGAAAGAAGAATGCCAGGAAGTACGCCAAGCGCCAGTGGCTGGGGTAATTCATATTACTGCCCCCCCTTGCGCTCCGTCGCGATGGAAACATGACGAGCCCCGCACTGTTTCAGCACATCCAGCACCGCCACAATATTTTCGTAAGTTGCCTGCTTATCGCCCCGGAGGACGAAGATCGTTTCCGTGTCATTGGCTAAGGCCTGACGGACATGGGGAGAGAGCTCCGGCGGCCGCACCGCATCCCGCTCGTACTGAATCGTTCCGTCCGCCTGCACCGTGATGGCCACGATGTGCGGGCGTGTCTCGCGGCGCGCCGCGGCCGCCGCCGGAAGATTCACCGGCAGCGTATTGGCCTGCACCATATAAATGGTGCTGATCATAAAGAACACCAATAAAAAGAGCATGATGTCGATCATGGGGATGATCACGACCGTCGGTTCTTTCTCGATGCGATAGTCACGCCGCATGGCCATCATCTCCGCTCGATCCCCGAAGTCCCGACATGGTAACCGCTGAGACCCGGTCCATCAGCGCCAGGATCTGATCAAGGCGCTGGGCGAAAACGGTGTGAACAACGAGAGCGAAGATGGCAACGCACAGGCCGAAAGCCGTGGCCGTCAAAGCTTCGCCGATACCGCCGGTAATGGCCAGCGGTTCCTCCGCCGAGAGATTAAACACGTTAAAGGACTCAATCATGCCGAAGATCGTCCCCAAGAGGCCCAAGAGGGGCGCCAGCGTCACGATCATGGAAAGATAATTGAGTCGGGCGCGAAGCTGCATAGCCGCTTCGCTGTAGGCCGATTCCACCGCCAGCGTCACGTCTCCGGCAGCGGCCGCCGCCCCTTGTCCGGCCTTTAGGAGAAACGCTGCCACGCCGTCCGCGTTCCCTTCGAGGGAAAGATCCCGCAGCCCCGCGCCGCGCTGACTCGTCATACGGGCCAGAAGCTCTTTCCCGCCCGCCGCCGCCCGCCGGTAAAACAGAAAGCGATCGATGGCGATGGCCGCCACGCTGAGGGAGCAGAGCAAAAGCAAATACATCACCGGTCCGCCCCGGTGAAAAGCTTCGATGACGTTCAAAAACAAACCCCCCTAAATCCCGGCCGGTTGCGTTCCCGTCCTTCGGCCACTATAATGATAATATAGGAAAGAAATTGAGAACTATCCTCAAGAACAAACTCATTATAGTACAAGGGAAAATCCCTGTCAATATATTTTCCCGGTATTTTCCCCCGGCACATAAGGAGTTGGAGACATTGTTTTCTTTCTTCACACATTTTTTTACCGCCACGATTTTTTCAGTCGCTAAGCCGCGGTCGTTATTCTTCCCCCTCATCGCCCTCTTCCTGTGTACTGGCGGCTGCGCACCGCTTTCCGCCGCCTTGGAGGAGCAAAAAAGTGTCGCCCCTGCGCCTCCCAGGCCGAAAGCTGCCGAAACAGCGGAGTCCGGCGCCACTTCCTCCCGCGCGGTACGGCGCGCCATCGCCTGCGGCACCGTCATCACCTTAGAAGCGGCGGGGCCGGAGGCCGAAGACGCTCTCGACGAAACCCTTGCCCGGCTGCACGCCTTGGACGCACTTCTGGCCGCGGAAAACCCCGCCAGCGATATCGCCCGGCTCAACGCGGCGGCAGGTCGGGAATCCGTCCCCATCGCGCCAGAAACCCAACGGCTCCTGTCCCGGTCTAAAAAATATGCCGCGCAGACAAAGGGGGCGTGGGACATCACCGTCGGCCCTCTCACCCAGCTCTGGCGAGACGCCCTCGCCCGCCGGGTCGTTCCCCAGGAAGCCGACGTCGAGGCGGCCCGCCTCCATGTGGATTGGCAGCAATTAGACCTTACCGACGGCCATGCCTATCTGCCGGCAGGCATGGCTGTCGATCCCGGCGGCGCGCTGAAGGGTCTGGCCATCGATGAGGCGCGCCGCATTTTCACCGCCCATCACATTGAGAGCGGCCTCATCAGCTTAGGGACCAGCTCTCTTTGCGCCGTGGGGGAAAAAACGCCGGGCCGGCCGTGGCAGATCGCCCTGCACCACCCCCGCCGAGAGCCGTCGGAACCCTTAGGCGTCCTGTCCCTCGCCAATGCCCTCCTCGCTGTCTCCGGCGACTACGAGCATTTCTTTGCTGCGGACGGGCGGCGCTATCATCACATCATCGACCCGCGCACCGGGTGGCCGGTAGAAAACGGCGTCGCCGAGGTCGTCCTCTGCCTGACGCCGGAGGATCCGGAAGCCGGTCTCAACGCTGACATCCTTTCCACGGCGCTCTTCGTGTTGGGAGAGGACGGTGTGTCCCTTCTTCCCGACGGCGCTTCTGCCCTCTTCGTTAATGCCGACGGTACGCTCACGGCCTATGGCGTACCACTGTCCGTCACCCCATAGCGCCTTCCCCCATCCCCTGCGAATAAGGAAAGGCCCTTCCGCATCCCACCGCGGAGGGGCCTTTCTTTATTCGCTATACTGTGCCATCGGCTGTCTCCTGCGCCGGCCGTACTTTTTCCCAGAGTGCCAGTCTCTCACGATGCCAGCCGCCCCCGCCTCAGGCCTCCTGCGCCTTCACAGCCAGGCGGCGTAAAAACTGGCGGCAAATACGGTGATAATACCGGCGGCGATGAGGGCCAGCGAACTCATCGCCCCCTCTACCGCTCCCATTTCCATCGCCTTCACCGTGCCGATGGCGTGGGAGGCCGAGCCAATGGCAATCCCCCGGGCGATGGGATTCTCGATCTTCGCCCAGCGGCAGAGCGGCTCCGCGATCATATTGCCCAAGATCCCGGTCATAATGATGACGGTGGCCGTGATCGCCACATAACCGCCCAATTCTTCCGTCACCCCCATGCCGATGGCCGTGGTGATGGACTTAGGGAGCAGCGTTACATAAGAAATATGGCTCAGGTGGAAGAGAGCCGACAACGCCAGCACCGTCGTCAGGCTGGTGACTACGCTGGCCGTGACGCCCGCCAAAACGGCGGCAAAATTGCGCCGCATCATGCCCAGCTGCTCATAGAGCGGCAGCGCCAGGGCGATGGTCGCCGGGGTCAGGAGCCAGCCGATATACTTTGCACTGGCGTAATACGTCCCATAATCGATGCCGAAGATCGCCAAAAAACCGATGGTCAGCACAATGCCCACCAGCAGCGGATTAAAAATCATCCATTTCAGCTTGCTTTTAACGACGATGCCCGCGCTATAAAACGCGATGGTAATGAACACGCCGAAAAAGATGGAAGTCTGCCAAAATTCGCTCATACAAATGCCTCTTTTTCTACATCTAATATATCTCTATATGTTTAGTTTTTCCCAAACTTAATGAACTTAGCCGGCGTTCTTTTCGTGAAGCGCTTTAGCCCGCAGGCGGTGCATCTGAGCGCGGAGGATGAACTGAGTGAACCGGCCGGTGACGAGGATGACCAGCACCGTAGAAGCGATGACGATCAGGAGGTACGGCCCCAGATCCGGCTTCAAAACGCCCCAGGCCTGCATGATCCCTACTGCGGGAGGCACAAAGAGGATCGGCATGATCTGGATCAGAAAGCCCACTGCCTCTCGAATATCCCCCGCCGCCAGCCATCTGCGCTCCAATGCCAAAAAGAGCAGTAAGATACCGTAAATGCTTGCCGGTACCGGCAAGGGAATGACGGCGCGCAAAAACTCTCCCAGAAAAGCAAACAAGAGGATAATGGAAAACTGCTTGATATAGTTCACGATAAACCCTTCTCCTTCAAAAATATCAGCGATCCGAGCGGCTTTCTGCCAGCTCGCGTAAAGCCTGCCAAGGCCATCGGTACGCCGCGCCGTGTCAAAATCATCCGGCACGGCGTACATCGGTCAGCGGCCCAGCACCTGATCCACGTAATGCTCAATCAGCTCTTCCGTCCGGATGAACCCCAAACGGCAGCTATTGATCGTCAGATCATACTGATCGGCCTTGCCCCAGACTTCGCCCGTATAATACTTATGATAGGCCAGCCGGTTTTCGTCATTTTCCCTCACCCGCTCTTCGGCCGTCGATTGGGAGAGGCTGTAGCGCTCCCTCAGCACTTTCACCCGCGCTGCGAACTCGCCGCAGAGGAATACGCGCACGCAGTTCGGCCGGTCGCCGTACACCACGTTGCCGCAGCGGCCGATGAGGATGAAATCGTCCGGCGGCAAAAGCTCCGCTAATATCTTCTCCGCCCCGCGGCGCACCCCGCTCTTATCCGCTGCCAGGGAAATCGCCGACAAAAGACTGTTCATGGGCCGCTCAGCAAAAAATTCCGGCGTCCGCTCGAAAAGCCCCGTCGCCTTCCCCGCCTCGCTCAGCGCCCGCATGTCGAAAAGGGGCAGCCGATACTTCTCCGAAAGCGCCCGCCCCACCTGCGTTCCGCCGCTGCCACACTGTCTCGCCAACGTAATGATCATACCCGTTCCTTCTTCCTTCCAAATAAAGAAATACGACGTTGTATTTTAGCACGAAATCTCCGCCGCGGCAAATTCCTAGCCTCCAGACTCACAGGACTTTCCTCCGGTTTTTTACGCAGCGCCATCAAATCAAGGCTTTCTCCCGTGGTGTAGATTGACAAATGTACATCCCCATCATACAATGATAATAAGGGTTTTTCACATCCGTGAAGAGCCAATAAGGACATCGACGAGGAGGAAAAGTCATGAACTGTATCATCCGTAAGCGCTTGGTCGGCCTCTTTACGGCCTTGGGCCTCTTTTTCCTGCCCCTCACCGCCTGGGCTGAAGTCGTGGTTCTCCACACCAACGACATTCACTGCGGCGTGGCCCAGAACCTCCACATCGCTCAACTCGCCCAGTACAAACATGACCTCATGAAGAAAAATCCCAATGTTCTCTTAGTGGACGCGGGAGACGCCATTCAAGGAGAGCCTTTGGGAAGCCTCACGGAAGGCGCGGCTATCATCCGCATCATGAACAGCGTCGGCTATGATTTTGCAATTCCCGGCAACCACGAGTATGATTTTGGCATGACCCGCTTCTTGGAACTCGCCCCCCAGCAGAAATGCGGTTATTATAGCTGCAACTTTTTAGACAAAAGAACGGGCAACCCCCTGCTGCCCAGCTATAAGATCTTTACGCTGGACGGGAAAAAGATCGCTTTCGTCGGCGTGACGACTCCAGAGACGTTGATTTCCTCCACGCCGGTATTTTTCCAAAACGACGAAGGAAAATTCATTTACACCTTCTGCGAGGATAAAGACGGCACGAATCTCTATGCCCACATACAAGCGGCGGTAGATGAAGCGCGGGCCGAAGGGGCGCAGTTCGTCATCTTAGTGGGGCATTTAGGAACCAACGGGGCCATCTCCGCCTGGTCCAGCGGCGCTGTCGCATCCCATACCACTGGCATCAACGCCATCATCGACGGCCATTCCCACGAACAGTATTCCCGCGTAGACAAGAATAAAAATGGCGAAGACGTGATCGTCGCCCAGACGGGCACGAAGCTCGCCACCGTGGGAAAAATCGTCATCCACGACGACGGGACCCTAACCTCAGAGCTCGTCCGGGAACTGCCGCCTCCCGATCCCGCCGTCAAGGCCATCGTGGATGAAGAACTGCAAAAAGTAGACGAAACCCTCGGCCAGCCTGTCGGTCGTATGGAAGTGACGTTAGAGACGGACATTGACGGCGTGCGCCGCGTCCGCTGCGGCGAGACAAACTTGGGTGACTTCGTGGCCGACGCCGTACGAGCCACACTGCACACGGACGTTGCCCTCGTCAACGGCGGCTCTTTTCGAGCACCTATTCCCGAAGGCACGGTAACGTACAAATCCCTGGCCACGACCTTCCCCTTCAGCAATACCCTCGTGGTGCGGAGCATCTCCGGCGCCCAGCTCTTAGATGCGCTGGAACTCGGCGCCATGAACTACCCGGAAGAAAACGGCGGCTTCATGCAGGTCTCCGGGCTCACCTACACCATCGATTCCCGTATCCCTTCCTCGGTTAAACTTAACGAGCAGGGCGGCTTTGTTGAGGTCGCGGGAGAGCGGCGCGTAAAAGACGTCATGGTGGACGGTGAACCCCTCGACCTCACAGAAGATTACACCGTCAGCGGCACTGCCTACATCATGCGCAACGGCGGCAACGGCATCACCATGTTCGACGGGACACCCATCCTCCGAGATACAAACATCTCCGACCTTGACGCCATCGCTGAATTCATCAAAGAAAACGGCGGCGTCATAGGCGAGGGATACGAAAACCCCACCGGCGAAGGCCGCATCACGATCCTCACGGAATAAAGTTTCATCAGCGTGAGTGGGGTTAGGGGAAATGATTAGGTAAAACATCAACGAAAAACGGCCGCGGCCTTTACCCTGCCGTAAAAAGCAGAGCAAAGGACACAGCCGTTTTCTTTTGTCGCAGCAATATAAAAAATATAGGAGGAGCCACGCTTATGACCGACGTAGAAAAACTTGCCTCCATACTCAAAAGCAGCCATGGGGCGGTCTTTTTTGGCGGCGCCGGCATGTCCACGGAGTCCGGCGTGCCGGATTTTCGCAGCGCAAACGGTATATACAACCGAAAGCTCCATCAGGAATTTCGCCCAGAAGAAATGGCGTCCCACAGCTTTTTGGTACATCATCCCGAAGCCTTTTTTGAATTTTACCGCGAACATCGCATCTTTCATAACATCAGGCCCAACGCCGGACACGAGGCACTGGCCGAGTTGGAACGGCGCGGCATCGTGCGCTTGGTCGTCACGCAAAACATCGACGGGCTTCATCAGGCGGCAGGCTCCCAAAACGTCTGTGAGCTGCACGGTTCGATTGCCCGCTGGCCATGCACCGTCTGCGGCACAATCTACCCGACGGCGTACGTCCTGCAGGAAGAACACAAACCCATTCCATACTGCAAAGCCTGCGGCGGCCTGGTACGCCCCGGCGTCGTCCTCTACGGAGAAGGGCTGGATCCTGATGTCTTGGAAAAATCTATCCGTGCCATTCGCGACGCCGATACCCTCATCGTAGGCGGCACCTCCCTCGTCGTCTACCCGGCGGCAGGGCTCATCGATTATTTTCAAGGCCGCCATCTGGTTCTCATCAACCAGACCGAAACGCACGCTGACGCCAGCGCCGATTTAGTGATCCGAAGCCCCATCGGCCAAGTGCTGAAAGAAGCCGTAGCCACCCTCCCCCAAAGATGACCGCTCATGAAAAGAACCTCGCCACAGAGTACGTCTCTCGTAAACAAGTTCCCCGTCCTCGGGGCGCAGTGTAGTTGATATGGTGGCTGCAAAACATCCGCACGTTTCCGTCAAACATTCGGCAGAAAGCCATCCTTTGGTACCGTTTCCCCCGGCGAAAGGATCAAAAAATCCTCGTCGATGCGCCCCGCTGCCATCTTATGCAAAATGCCGCAGGGCCCGGGGACGACCGTGACGGACGCCTCCACCAGCTCCGCCAGCGGCGCGACATAGGCCTCTACCGGGCGCAAATTATAACAGCCGGTGTCGATGAGATAGAAATTGCGAATCGGTCGATAGAGGCGGCGAAGATAGTCCCTCCCCTCTTCTTTCCCCATCCGCGCTATCACCCGGTCATAATCGATTTCCGAATTTTTCGTGTAGGCAGCCCAGCTCGCGGTCATGAAGACGCCGCGAATGTCCCGCTTCAGAGCGCTCAATTTTTCCCCGGAGAGAAGGATGTCCAAACAGTCGCGGGTGCGGGGAATGACCAGCTCGGCCTCCCCTGCCTGAAGTCCCGCCGTCCCGCCGCCACACCCCGAGGGACAGAGGTACACCCGCCGGATGCCCTTCAATGTCTGCAAAGTTTCCTGTAAGTAGGCCCGCAATTCCTGCGGATCCCGGTGTAGCCGCCCAGGGAGAAACCGCAGCGGGATCTCTTTCCCTGCGAATATGGCAAGCAGTTCCCGCCGCAGGGTAGGACAGGCCAAAATCAGTTCCTCCATGCTTTTTCTTTCCCGATACAGCGATCAAGTTGTAAAGAAACAGCGCCCGTTCCTTCCCTCGGGAAGCGAAAGAGGCGCTGTTTTTCTCAACAAATCCGCGGCACTAAGCTTCCCAGAGGCATTTCTACGATGCGGATGCCGCCAAAAGGGGTTTTTAGGCCGACTTGTCCGACAGCCTCCGCCGTAGTATGGCCGATGACGGCGGCGTCGCGCCCCAGCGGGTGACTATGCAGGGCGGCGATGGCTTTTTCCGTATCTTCCGCCGGTACGATGGCAATACATTTCCCTTCGTTCGCCAAATTGAGGGGATCAAACCCCAAGAGTTCACAGACCCCGGCCACTTCTTCCCGCACGGGAATGGCCTCCTCGTCCAAGAGGATGCCCACCCCGGCTTGGGCGGCCAGCTCGTTCAGCGTGGCCGCCGCGCCGCCCCGGGTAGGATCGCGAAGAACGGCGACCCGGGGAACCACCGTCAAAAGCGTGTTCACCAGATCGGAGAGGGGCGCAGCGTCGCTCTTAATCGACGGCGGCAAGGAGAGGCCGTGGCGCGCCGCCATAACTGTCGCCGCGTGGTCCCCCAAGAAGCCGGAAACGATGACGTCCATGTCCGGCTTCACGTTCTTAGGCGAAATGGAAACGCCGGGATACATCTCCCCCACCCCGGCGGTATTGATATAGAGGCCGTCCCCTGCGCTGCGCCCCACCACTTTCGTATCCCCGGTCACAATCATGACACCGGCTTCCTCCGCCGCCTGCCGCACATCCGCCAACACTCGGCGAAAATCAGCCGTCGGGAAGCCTTCTTCCAAGATGAGGGCCAGCGACAGATACCGCGCCGCCGCGCCGGTCATGGCCAGATCGTTCACCGTGCCGCAGACGGCCAGCCGCCCGATGCTCCCTCCGGGAAAAAAGAGGGGCTGCACCACGAAGGAGTCGGTGGTAAAGGCCACCGGCCCTTTTGTTGGCAGGACAGCCCCGTCGTGAAGGCCGTTCAGAATGGGATTTCCCAAGGCGGGCAGGATATACTCCTCCATGAGGGTATGCCCCATCTGTCCCCCCGCACCGTGCGCCATTTGTATCGTTTCATCCGCCATATTGAAACGCTCCTCTACCGTATTTGTACCACGCGGCGCACACGCCTTCCACCGATACCATGCAAGGCCCAGCAGCGTGTTCCGGCACGCAGGCGTCGCCGAAGAGGCGGCAGTCCCGAGGCGTCGCCTGCCCTTTCAGCACCTCGCCGCAGCGGCAGGCGGTCACTTTCGGCACCGGCGTCGTGTGAACCGGATGCACCGCCATAATGTCAAACGACCGCCAACTATCCCGCAACCGCAGCCCCGAACGGGGGATACGGCCTAATCCCCGCCAGTCCGCATCCGTCGGTTCATACACCGCATCCATGACAGCCCGCGCCGCCGGATTGCCCTCCGGACGCACCACGCGGCCGTAAGCGTTCTCTATGCGCGGTGTCCCTGCTGCCATCATTTTGACAAGGCGATAGATCGCCCGCAGAAGTTCCAGCGGTTCAAAGCCCGCCACCACCCCCGGCCGTCCGTATTCCCGCGGCAAAAACATGAACGCCTCCGTCCCCGTAACCACCGCCACATGGCCGGGGAGAAGGAAGCCGTCCACCTGAGTCGCCGGGTCGTCCAAGAGAAGCTTCATGGCCGGGGGAACGAGTTTCGGGGCGGAGAGGAGAAAGAAATTTTTCAGTCCTCGTTCTTTCGCCGCCATGACGGACGCAGCAATGGCCGGGGCCGTAGTCTCAAAACCCACCGCTAAAAAAATGACGAGCTTATCCGGATTTTCCGCTGCGATGGGCAGGCCGTCCAAGGGCGAATAGACCACCCGAACGTCCGCCCCCCGCGCCGCCGCCTCGCTCAGGCTCCCCGTACTGCCGGGGACTTTCAGCATATCCCCGAAGGTGGTCAAAATGACCTCCGGCATCGCCCCGTAACAAAGCGCCGCGTCGATGTAGCTGTCCGGCGTCACGCACACTGGACAGCCCGGCCCAGAGACCAACTCCACCTCGGGGGGCAGGATCTGCCGCAGCCCGGCGCGAAAAATGGCCACCGTATGGGTGCCGCAGACTTCCATCAAGCGCACCGGGCGACCGCATTCTTTTATAAGGTGGGTGATTTCCGCCGTGAGCTGCCGCGCCAAGGTGCGATCGTCGCCGCTTTTTTCTCCTGCCGCCATATCAGCGACCCACCTCGTTCACGGTGCGCGGTGCGCCGTTCATCTCCGCCCAGAGGGCTTCCCGCTCCGCCGCATCCGCCTCGCCGACCACCTGCATGGCAAAGCCGGCGTGCACCAGCACATAGTCCCCCACCTTTGCCTCCGGCAGGAGCATCAGGCTGACGGAGCGCCGTACGCCTCTGAGTTCCACCGTTGCCAGCGCGTCCTGTATCTCAATGATCTTAGCTGATACCGCTAAACACATGCTCCGCGCCTCCTACGCCTTCTTCTTCGCCGCCACGTCCCAATGGGCCAATTCCTCCACCGCCCGCCGCGCCATCTCGGGCACCAAGGGGGACAGCGCCGAAGAAAGCGCCATCCCCGCCGAAACATCCACCGGCTCCGCCCCCAAAACCACTACCTCCGGTACAGGCTTTCCCGTCAGGGTGAGAAGCGTCAAAATGTCTTGTATCCCGATCTCGTGGGCCGACAATTTATCCTGAAAATGCGCCTTGACTTCCGTCCCGGCCAGCCGGTACGTTTCCCCCGGCGCTTTATCTCCCCGCACGGCATCCAAGAGAAGCAGCCGTTTCGTTCCGGCGACAAAGCGCAACAGCTCCATGCCCAGCGTGCCGCCATCCAAGACCTGCACCCGGTCAGGAAAAGTATAATGCGCCATCAGATATTCCGCCACTCGCACCCCGAAGCCCTCGTCCCGAAGAACGATGTTCCCGATGCCCAGCACCGTGATCTCCGTCGCCTGATCCAAAGCGTCTGTCATCGCGCTTCCTCCTGTCTTGTGCGCACCTTGGTCCGCAGCCAGTCGAGCCACGCCGCCATCCCTTCCCCGGTACGGGCGGACAGGGGCAGCACCATGGCCCCGGGGTGAATGGTGCCGATGTCTTCCTGTGCCGCCGCTACGTCAAAATCCGTGTAGGGGACGAGGTCGATCTTGTTAAGGATGGTCAGCGCCGACTCCTTAAAGATCAAGGGATACTTCATCGGCTTGTCGTTCCCCTCCGTCACGGAAAGCACCACCGCCTTAGCGTCCTCCCCCAAGGCAAATTCCGCCGGGCAGACAAGATTGCCCACGTTCTCGATGACGAGGAGATCCAACCCCGCAGTAGGGAGCGCCGCCAATGCCTTTTCCACCATAGGCGCGTCCAAATGACAGCCGCCGCTGGTATTGATCTGAATCACCGGCACGCCGTGGCGGGCGATGCGGTCAGCGTCCTTCGAGGTGAAGAGATCCCCCTCGATGACCGCCATCTTCATCTCGTCCTTGAGGGCCGCCATGGTCTTTTCCAGGAGCGTCGTCTTCCCTGACCCCGGCGATCCCAAAAGGTTCAGCACAAAAACCCGCTGCGATACCAGCCGTTCATGCACCGCCGCCGCGATTTTGTCGTTCTCCCCCAAGATGTCCTTCATGACCTGTACTTCCACGTTCATCCATCTCCAAATACGCCACCCGAAGCTCGCGGCCGGAAAGTAATGTCAACACGCCGCCACAGTCTGGGCAGATGAAATTGTAACGCTCCACGGCGCCTTCCCGCCCGCATTCGAGGCAGCGCGCCGTTATCGGCCTGCGCTCCACGGCCAGTTCCGCCCCCTCAGCCACCGACCCCTTCGCCAGGGATTCCCAGCAAAAAGCCAAGGAAGAGACTTCCACCCCGGCCATCTCCCCTACAATCAGGCCTATTTTCGTGATCCGGGCCGCGTCGTTTTCCTGGGCATACGTCAGCGCAATGTCTAAAATGCCCTCAGCAATGGCCATTTCGTGCATCCTGCCCTCCGAAAAAAGAAACTGCCGCCTGCCCTGTGGGACCTCCCAGCGGGCCGGTGCGGCAGTCCGTCCTTAAAGCGCGGCGTCGAGGTCATGCCGGGCAAATACCTGCATGATCTCCCGCAGTTTCGTTTTCGCCGGCGCATAGTCGATGGTGGTCTCGCCGTCGTGGGTGTGAATATGAACGTACATCACCCCCGCCAACCCTAAAAGTTCTTTCTCCACCGCCGCCGCGTTTTCCTCCGTATAGCCCGTCGTGATAAACTGCAAACGGGTGTTGCCGTTCGTCTGGCCGCAGCCGCATTCTTTGCACATGCGCTTTCCCTCGCTTCCGTCATTTTTCCCGTGCTTCCTTATTTCCGGGGCAAAGGCTCCACTTCGTTAGCGTCCACCGGGTCATGCGCCAAAACTTTGCTGCCCGAGAACATACTGGAAACCTCGCTCTCACCTTCCATGAACTCTGCCCGGGTCACCATGTAGAGGTGCCCCGTAGCGAAGAGAATGATCCCCCAGGCCACATAGTGATGGACGAGATGGGTACGGAACTCGCCGCCTAACACCACATTGACCCAACTGAACATCTGCCCGCCGATGCTCATGGGTTCCGTCATATTGTACATAGCGAAGCCCGTCAGGATCTCAATGAGCACCAGTACATAGAGAAACGCGTACGACATGCGGGCCAAGGGATTTCTGAGGTATGATTTATGGGATGTTTTGAGCAGCATATAGTGAAGGGCCACATCCAGTGTTTCCTCATAGAAATGTCCTTCCCAAAAGCGGGGAAAGAGCCGGTCCCCCCGGTTGATGATAAAACCGTAAACCCGGAGGATGATGGCCGAGCAGAACACAAAGGCTGCCAGAAAGTGCAGCTTGCGGACGAGATCCATCAAAAAGATCGTCTGGGTCGGCTCCAGGGACATGATTCCCAAGGGTTTGCCGATGAGGATGCCCGTCAGGAAGAGAACAATGATGGAATCCACCATCACCCAGTGGAAGATCCGCAAAAAGGGGCTGAAGAGGTAAAAGATCTTCCGCTGTACCGTCTGTACTGTCTTCATCTCGCCACCTCCTCAGGCATCGACGCTGGCGCCCAAGTACGGGTCGGTAGTGACCACCCGCAGCTTTTCGCCCTTGGCGTTGAAGAGATGCGTGGAACACGCCATACAAGGGTCGAAAGAGCGAACGACCTTCACGATCTCCAGCGGCTTATCCGCCACCTTCACCTGCGTGTCCATCATCGCTAATTCATAGGCGCCGTGCCCCGCTTTATCATCCCGGGGGCAGGCGTTCCACGTCGTTGGCACGATGCACTGGTAATTCGTAATGCGCCCTTTTTCGATGTTCACCCAATGGCTGAGGGCACCCCGGGGCGCTTCGTAAAGCCCTACCCCCCGGGTTTTTTTCGGCCAGCTGGAGGGATCCCACTTCTCCATGTTGGCCACCTGCGTATCTCCCGCGTTGATATTCGCCACCAACTGATCAAAGAAGAACCGCGCCATCTCCGCCGCCAGCTGCGCATCCAGCCCCCGGGCTGCCGTCCGTCCCACCATGGTGGGCAGCCAGACCTCCGGCGCCAGCTTCAAAACCTTGGAAACGGCCTCCACCTGATCCACCATCATCTTTTCCGCCCACGTCATGTCGGGCAAAAGGTTCTGCTTGGCCTTCGTGTAGATGATAATGTAGCGGGCCAGAGGGCCGACCTCGCAGACCTTACCGCGCCAAAGCGGCGTTTTGAGCCAGGAATATTTCCCCTGCTCGTTGAGTTCTTTCCAGTCCGTCGCCGAGCCCATCTTCGGCCCGGTGTACTTCGCTTGGGTAATCCCTTCCCACGGATGAAGCGCCTTCGCGTCGCCCATCGCCGCCGGGTACTCGTACCAGGCGTGGCCCACGCTTTCCCCGAACACTTCGGGATGGGAAAGATCTTCGGCCTTGACCTCCGTGAACCGCGCTTTCGTCGGCCCGGCGGCAAAATCTTCCACCACCCCGTTGCAGCGCACCAGGAGCGACTTGAAGAAATCGCCGTTCGCCGTCCCCGCGAAAGTTTCCAGAGGATACGCGCCAAAGCCCAAGACCCGCGTCTTCGCCAGCCCGCCGCCGTCCGTGTAGCCTCGCTGAACGTACGTGGCGCCAATGGCCAAGAGATCCGGCAGATAATACGTATTGACCAGCGCCCTCGTCAGGTTGATCGCCCGGTCCACGATGGCGAGGCGCGCCGTGTTGATGGGGGAATTGCCGTCGTTTAGGGAGATGGAACATGGCATACCGCCCACCACGTAATGGGGGTGAGGATTTTTCCCACCGAAGATCACATGGGGAATCACGAGTTCCCGCTGCTTGTCCAGCATTTCAATATAGTGGGCCACCGCCATGAGATGGACTTCCGGCGGCAGGAGCTGATAATCGGGGTGATCCCACCACTGGGCGGCGAAGATCCCCAGCTGGCCGCTCTCCACGATCTTTTTGACGCGGTCCTGCACCCCTTTATAGTAGGCGGGCGTCGCCCGGGGGAGATCCTTCGCGAAGGCCTCCGTTTCCAAACCCGCTGGGCCGCGGAAGGGCAGCTGATAGGTATTCAGCACTTGATTTTGGATGGCCGCCGTCGCCTCGGGGTTCGCCTTCAGCGCCTCCACCGGGCTCACCCAGTCCAGCGCGTGAAGATGATAGAAGTGGACGACGTGATCCTGTACCGTCAGGGAAGCCGCCATGAGGTTGCGGATGTAATTCGCATTTTTCGGGATCTTGATCCCCAGCGCGTCCTCCACCGCCCGCAGGGCCCCCAAGGCGTGGGCTGTGGTACAGACCCCGCAGATGCGCTGAATGTAAGCCCAAGCATCCCGCGGATCCCGATCGTTCATCACCAACTCCAAGCCGCGCCACGCCGTGCCGCTGGATACCGCGTCCTGCACCTTCCCGGTGGCTTCATCCACCTGTACTTCAACCCGCAGGTGGCCTTCAATTCTCGTTACCGGGTCTACGACTACGTGCTTCATTTATGCTCCACCTGCCCTTTCTCTTCTGCCTCTTCCTGGTCCCGCTTGTGCCGCTGCACCACGCTCAGTGCGCCGTGCACCGCCACGGCCGCCGTAGTACCGATAGCCGCTGCGGCGCCGATGGTGTCAATGTCCACCAAAGGAGCATACTGGGGCAGGCGGTCGGAGAACGACGCTCCCTCGTCCCAAAAATGGGCGTTGCTGCACCCGATACAGGCCGCCCCCGACTGAATGGGGTACGACATCCCGTGATACCAGCGCATATTGCCGCAGGAATTATACGTCTCCGGCCCGCGGCAGCCCAACTTATAAAGACACCAGCCCGCTTTCGCCCCCGCATCATCATAGCGGTCAGCGAACATATTCGCATCAAAGAAGGGCCGCCGGTAGCAGGTATCGTGAATGCGGTTGCCGTAGAACTGGCGCGGCCGGTTCTCCGCGTCCAGCGTCGGCAGCTTCCCGAAGAGAGCGATATGCATCACCACGCCCGTCATGACTTCGGGAATCGGAGGACATCCCGGCACCTGAATGACCTGCTTCGCCCCCACGTAATGGGCAATGCCCCCGGAACCCGTAGGATTCGGCTTCGCCGCTTGAATGCCGCCGGACACAGCACAGCTGCCGTAAGCAATGATGGCCGCCGCCCCCCGCGCCACCTTTTGCAGCGTCTCCACAAAGGGCTTGCCGCCGGTCATGCAGTAGACCCCGTTATCCGTGGTGGACACGGCCCCTTCCACGGCCAAAATGTACTGCCCCCAATACTTCTGAACCGTTTCCTCCAAATGATGTTCAAACGGCTCGCCGCAAGCCGCCGAGAGAAGGTGATCGTACTCCAAGGCGATATTCGTCAGCACCAAATCCGACGCCAGCGGTGCTGCCGAGCGGATGAAAGATTCATCGCACCCGGTACATTCGTGACCGTGCAGCCAGATCACCACCGGCAGCGGCTTCGTCTCCGCCGCCTCCACCACCTGAGACAGCATATCCGTACTCAATCCCATCAGCGACGTGAGCGCCACGCAGCCTTTCAGAAAACTCCGTCGGCTCAGCCCCCGGCGACGATACGCCTCCCACATGCTTTCCCGTTTCTCCACATCAAAACCCCCTTTTTATCTTATATCCATTCCTGACCTGCTGTCTATAACGCAACTTTCCTCCCATGCCAAAATTTTATTAAAAAAGGAATATATCTCGTATTGGTTCAATTAGACATCCGTGAGAAAAATCCTGCCGGGAAAACATATTTCTTCATATAAAATTCCTTATGCAATGGGTCAACAGAAACGAGACCCTTCTCAAAGAGATAGGCTTATTCTCCTATTCCCTTCCAGTGAAAGCAAAAAGAAAAAGCAGCCGACACCGGCTGCTTTTCAAAGACTTATATTCCCATGCCAAAAGAAACTCCCGCGCCGTTTTTCCTTCCGGTGCAGAAGCCCGGCCCCGTGAGCAGTTCACTGCACCGGTTCGGCAGCCGTCTTCGTCTTCGGCAAGCGGTTTTGAATTTCGGTAAGCAGCTTCTCTCCTACGTTGTCAATCGCCTTAAGCGCCACCGACTTATTGCCGATCCCGCCGACCATCGTGCTGTCCGACGCCTTTTCCGTATATTTCCCCGTGTAAATATACCGTCCTGTCCCTAAATTGATGATACGGAAGGGCACTGCCGTCGTAATATCCTTGCCGACGGTGAAGAACGTCACCTTATCTCTAGCCACAAAAGGCTGAATCTCAAGGTAAATGCAATAATCCACGTCTGTTCCGGCAAAAGCCTCCACATAATCCGCCCGTTCCGCCAAGGAAAGATCCATGTAGCCCATCTGGCTCAGCTTTTCCAAAAAGGGCGCGCCATCCACCAATTCATACTCCTGTTCCGGCAGAGCGGCATTGAGATACTTGAAGATCTCCTTATCCACCGCGTCGTCATAAGTGGACTTCGCGTTGTTCACATACAGGATGGCCACCTTAGGCCGAGCATTCACCGCCTCACTGCCCTCCCCCGCGTATTCACGGGAAATCTGTGCAATGCGGTCGGAAAAATTCTCCTTGGCCGCTTTCTCTTTCAACTTGTCCGCCGTGCGGATCCGCTCCACTAAATTCGTCGGCTCGCCGTTCTCCTGCGCCTGTACCGGTAAAGCCACGGCGCTCACAATCACGCAGCACAAAGCGGCCAATACCCCGGTTAAAAACTTCTTTGTCATAAAAATATCTCCCTCCCTGCATAATTTCTCCTCTACGTTACATCACATCCTCCGATTCGTCAACACCGCAAAGGGGCCTGAAAACGAAAACATTTGACAAGAGAAGAGAAATTTTCCTTTCTTCCCCCTTGTCAAACCCTCTATCCTGCGCTATACTATTTATGTTCATACAACCAAGTGGGGACGTAGCTCAGCTGGGAGAGCGTTCGGTTCGCATCCGAGAGGTCGAGAGTTCAATCCTCTTCGTCTCCACCACTTTGTCACGACAGCCCCCGAAGGAAATTCTTCGGGGGCTTTTTATAAACAAAAAAGGCTCCCGATTTATGAGGCCGTCCTCCGCGAGGAAAATATTCAACAGTATCTGTTTGGGCGCTATGTCTTACGTCTTGATATGCTTTCCCGCCAGAAGATCACAGAGCATCGCCCGATATCGCTGCTCTGTGATCTTCCCGTAAGCATACTTTTCATTCGCCCGCCAACAATCGCTGTTTTCCTTACAACGGTAAAATTCCGGTGTGTTCAGAATGGCCTCTATACGGCTCCTTCGCTCCTGAATCCGCACAAACTCTTCCGGCGTTCCGTTGCCGTATAAATCCCTCGCCGTGGGCCGTCCTATATGGTTTTGACGGAGCGCGATAATTTCTTCGATCGTTGGGATATGTGCTCTGTCCACCCAGCTATGCAAACGGGATAGGAAATCATGATTCATCGCGATGGGACGATAACCCATATGTTCCAATGCCAGCGGCAGATATAGCCGCGTGAGGTCCTCTCGGTGAAGGTCATGCTGATGTCCGTGGATATTGATGTCTTCCGTATGTCCAAACTTCGGACGATGAGAGAACAGCACCCTCATGCCATCGAAATTGATCAGCATCTCCGAGCAGACGGGCATGAAACCTGCCTCCATATAGGCAGAATCCGGAAGGCTATCATGATTCCCCTTGATGAGGATTCTTCGTCCCGGCAGCCCCGCAAAGCGCTTCAGCGATTTTTCGTCCCAGGCCACGTCCCCTAAATGGATGACGGTATCTTCCTGCTGCACCCGTGTCATCCATGCACTAAACACTAATTCCTCAAAATTATCCGGACGATTGCACAGGCGGATGATGTTCGCATGTCCAATGTGGGTATCCGTAATCAGGTAGTACATAATGTTCTCCTTTATGCCAAAGTAAAGTTTTTTCGTTCACTCCGTCCTAAACAAGCCGCAGCACCCGATCATACATCGCACGATAACGTCCCCAGTCTTTATCCATATGCCAATGTCCGAAATACCAAGGCGTCGACGGTATCCGATCTTTGACAACATCAAGAAATTCAGCTGTTACATCGTAAATAACAGGACCTTTGAACATCTGTGCGGCAACAGACGCCGGGCAGGTGTGTGTCAGGATGAAGTCCATCGGCCCAGCCGCATTGTCCAGATTTTGAATGGCCCTTTGTTCCTCCGCCTCAGAAATGTCTTCTTGCGGCCACCATGAAACGAAAGGTTGACGGAACGCTTTGTCAATCGATACAGCGCCGCCGCAGACAAAGAAGCGATTTCCCTGTATCTCGTAAATTTCTCCTCGCAGCAGATGAAAAATATTTTCCCCACAGTGCTGCGCCTTGCCTCCAAACTTTTCCACGACGGGGAAATCCTCCAACCAGGCAAAATTTTCATGGTTTCCGTCAAGGAAGAGGAGAGTATAGGGCAACGTCTGAACCTTTTGCAGATTTTCTTTGTTGTAGACGCTTTTTTTCGACCAGAAAAGGCCGAAATCGCCCAGTACAATGAGATAATCTGTTCGTTGCAGTTTTGACAGGGCAAAGCCTTTTCGGCTTTTAAAGAGCTTGGCCGCGTCAAGCGGGAAATGCGTATCGCCGGTGACAAATATCATTTTCTTTTTCTCCTTCGCACCTATAGTCATTCTATCACAAAATCCGTCCAAGCTGAAAAATTGAACAAAATGGAATCGGCCCTTTTTATAATATTATTTCCCTCTGTGATTGATTCATTGGCATCATGAAGACCGACACAAACCGCATACAGAGAAACATAGATCATGGTGTAAATGTTAAACACCGGACAAAGGCCAACTTTCCGGATCAAGCATAACCGCCGCCATTTGCGAGATAGGTAAAGAAATCCTCTAGAAAAGAAAACCCTGCGGTGGATGCAGGGTTTTCTAATTAACATAACTTTCTATCGATTCTTTTCTTATTCTGGACAAAACTCTTTTATACTCTTCCGTGTACCCCTCTTCAAATCCTTCCTTTCTCACTATTTCTATCACGTCACAATTTGCTCCCCAGATGAATTCCCCGCTTAAGAACCGCCATCGTAGATATGCAGCTGTGGCCGCTGAAATCTCTCCATATTTTCTTGAATTTTCAATTTGGTTTTCTAAATCCCGCTTAAATTCCTTAAAACCGTCGATGCCATAGCCTAAATCCAGATTTTTTTGAATGATTGTTCCTAAAGCGTCCGGCAATTCAAACCCCATGATTTTCATGATCTACACCGCCAATTTGTTTTTTATCGGAAGAGCGCCAAAGACTGCGTGTTTACTTTTTCGATACGTTCATGAGGATGCTCTTTCCGATAATCGTCGCCCGAGATAAACGCGATATTCCCCTGATGCTTGCAAGTGAATATCTTAGCCATTGTTGATTTCCCTGCGCCAGGTTGTCCGGTAAGAAGATAAGCATGCGGCCGAGCAACTGACAGGCTTCCTGATAGTAGTTCGCGTTTTATTTTCGCTTTTTGCTGATCAAGCTTCTGTGCGTTCCATTCGTCTAACATATTTAATCTCCATATCCTTAACATATCCACGAGCAAAGGTAAGCTGTCCTTTTAGTTCATACACATCATTCATTGTGTTATAGTTCGGTCCGAGAATCGCATGATAAATACTGATTACTCGCTTTTCAAGAATAGAAATTGGCTGCTGTTGATCCATTATTTTTACATTCATAACGTCTTGAATGCGTCGAATATCCGAGAGTAATTCGGCAAATCCCTCTCGCAGAACCTCTAAATGAATAGTTACGTTATAATCAAGTTCCATTTTACTATCGTCTCCTTGTTTTTATTATAGCATAATAATCCCACAATAAACTCTCCTTTCGGTGTTATACTCCTGTTTCCAAGATATAAGAAACCCGGTAGCAATGATGAGCAATCCCCATACGCCGTACAAAGTCATAAGCCCACATCCTTTCCTTTTCAGGATAAGAGGTGAAGAAGCAGCCGCCGTTGCCTTTGGTGAGTTTCCTCACCTGACATTATATCGGCTTTAATGAAGATAGCAATAGAGCCAAATTCTGGAATTTTTCAAGTACGTTGACAGGAGGAGCAGGTCCGCGATAAGGCGATAGCGCAGGAAGAAAAATGTACCAGAATTAGGGCAGGCAGTGTTGACAATAAAAGTTTGAGTTATTACAATAAAGATGAAATGTTAGCTGCTACCTGGTAGGCGGCAAATAAATTACCAGGATTTACATGTTAGCCGCTACCTGGTAGGCGGCAAACAAATTACCAGGACTTACAGTTAGCCTCGCCTTCGGACGAGGCTTTTCTCTTGCTTGCGAAAGTAAAACAGCAAGGGAATACACAGGCAAATACAGCCACCAATCTTCAACAGCTTAGCCGCTGATATCTTCTACACACAATACATATCCCCCCGCATAGCCGGGGGATTTCCTCTAACGGCCTATACGGCCTCAGAATACCAGCTGCGCTTACCAGCGCATGTGCGGCCCGTCCCTTGCATATTATTTCCGATTACTCGTAAACGGGTCGTCCATCTCCAACGCCAACTGGTCTGACATCTCATCCTCCTTCATCTGATCTTGTATGTATGCGACAATCTGAGGGTTTCTTTGCCCTTTTAAGACTCATACCTATAAGTTCAGAGTTGATGTTCGCGGCGCTCGGTTATTTTTGAAATAAAAAGGCAGGGAAATAGGCAGGGAACAAAAAAGCTTCCGGGAAAATTCCCGGAAGCTTTGATTTTTCTGGAGCTGATGGTAGGATTTGAACCTATGACCTGCTCATTACGAATGAGCTGCTC
>ERZ773005.381-NODE-381-length-36180-cov-23.740983_pt1 | contig 36180 bp, 36 predicted proteins | sample MGYA00580666_ERZ773005 | MGnify/ENA primary metagenome ERZ773005 (study PRJEB29015, sample SAMEA2737999) | human oral metagenome | biome: human oral; feature: human-associated habitat; material: dental | place: China | collected 2061 ...
GGTTGCGCGCTACCAACTGCGCTAAGCCCGCGAACGCGAGGAATAATATACGCAAACCTAGCGACCAATGCAAGCGAAAACATGAAATTCATGCAAACTTTTTGTTTCGGATGCTTTTTTTGGCTGTTTATGGGCTTGAATTTAGCGTTGCGTATCAAGATCGGTATGCGCAAATTGATGCACCTCTCAACTCTGATGCTCCGGTTCTCATATCGTAAAAATATCGTATCCTAGAAGAAGTGGCTATTGATTGGAATCGTTTCATGCTGTTTATCACTGCGTCGCTTCTGGCGCTTTTGGGTATTATATGGCTCGTCGTGCGCGGATTTGCAAATGCATTTCGCTTCTTTGCCGATTGGCTTTCAGATGGCGAGAAGCTCGAAGATAAAGAGTCAGGCGTTACGGCACTTGCAACAGCTACAACAGCGACGACAACGGCAACGACGCCCGCAACGACAACGGCAACGACGCCCGCAACGGCGTCCGCAACTGCGGCACGTGATGTGCCAGTCACAACCGCGGCAAATCCTACTGCAAAAAATAGAGTCGTGGCCATATTCTCATATCCCGAAAAAATACATTCCACAAAAGCAAAGAGGGAGAGTTATCTTGATGCCATGCATATGGGCTGGTACCAGGTTGTAATCCTTTTTGTGGTGGGTAGCATGGCAGGATTGCTCCTCGAGGAAATCTGGATGCTTATCACTGTCGGTCTCACCGAATCAAGAGTAGGGCTTGTGTGGGGACCGTTTTCTCCGCTTTATGGCGCAGGCGCCGTTCTTCTTACGCTCATAAGCTATCAACTTCGTAGAAGACATGCCCCTAACGTAGTGGTTTTTTGCATCTCCGCCGTTGTCGGAGGCCTCCTTGAGGAGATTACCGGCTGGGGGATGCTGACATTTTTCCACATGCAGTCATGGACCTATGCGTTTCTTCCCGATCACATTACTGAATTTGTAGCGTGGCGATTTTTGTTTTTCTGGGGGCTTCTTGGCCTGATATGGTGCCGTTTTGTTATGCCTCGCGCGCTCTATCATATAGGAGAGCCAACTTCCAAGCGTCAAGCCATTTTTATTACGCTTATATCGTTGTATCTTGTGGCCGATATAGGCATGACGGTAGCTTGCTTTATGCGAGCCACCGCGCGGGACGTGGGCATTCCGCCGCAAAATACGTTTGAGCAGTGGGTAGATATGCATTATTCAAATGAATTCATTTCGGCCCGATTCCAAAATCTTTCGACCGGCGTTGAGAAAGCAAAATAGCATGAATGACGAGATGCGTGGCGAGATGCGTGACGAGAAAACCTTGAATGACGAAATACGTGACGAGATGCGTAACGAGAAAAACCTGAATGACGGCTGTCATGGCCAAAAGGAGCATGTTGAGAAGAATCGCTCGGTGTACCTCGACTTTGCGGCTGCAACGCCCATGGACCCTGAGGTTGTTCAGGCAATGCTGCCGTATTATACCGAGCTCTTCTATAACCCGTCTGCTCCGTACGCCCGTGCTCGGGCAGTCAGAGATGAGGTGGAGCGAGCACGTGCATCACTGGCACACGGCATTGGGGCCAGACCGGGAAATATCGTCTTGACGGCAGGCGCTACGGAAGCCAACAACCTGGCATTTGCGACAGTATCGGAAGACGGACACGTCATTGTCGACGCCATTGAGCATGAGAGCATCCTTGCGTGCGCAGGAGGCTTCAGCCGCAAGACGCTTCGCGTGGGCGCAGATGGGCGCGTGGATCCAAGAAGCGTTTCCGCAGCGCTTAGGCCTGAAACAGAGTTGGTTTCCATAGAGCTGGCAAACGGCGAGATTGGTACCATTCAGCCTATACGAGAGATTTCCGCCGTTGTCGCGTGCGAGCGCAATCGCCGCTTAAAGGCGGGCGAGAAGCGCCACATTTATTTTCACGCCGACGCTTCGCAGGCTGCTTCCACGCTTTCGGTCAACGTTTCTTCTCTCGGAGTTGACATGATGACGCTTTCCGCCGCTAAGATTTACGGCCCCAAGCAGGTGGGACTTTTATGGGCGTCTGATGGCGTGCGGCTTCGGCCGCTTGTTCTTGGCGGTGGCCAGGAGGGAGGCGTGCGTTCGGGTACGGAAAACGTTGCCGGTATTATCGGCTTTGCCCGTGCACTTGAGATGGCACAGGCTCGACAAAAAGACGAAGCTCACCGTCTTTCTCGCCTGCGTGATCTTTTGCAGAGGCTGCTTGTCAAAGAGTTTCCGCAGATGGTCGTTTCCGGTCCAAAAAACGCAAAGCTTCGTCTGCCCAGTTTGCTGCACGTGTCGTTTCCTGAGATTGAAGCACGTCGTTTGGTTATTCTGCTTGAGCGCGAAGGCGTTTCGGTGGGAACGGGATCGGCTTGTGCAGCGTCAAAAATGCATATATCGCATGTCCTTGAGGCAATCGGAGCACCCCGTGAGGTAGCTGCGGGAAGTCTGCGCTTAACGCTGGGACACTCAACAACCGAGGCAGATATCATATATGCAGCCGAAGCCATTATCCGTGCGGTTCATGCGGAGCAAGATCGCATACAGAACGCGCGTTTATTGTATGGAGACATCAATGGATAAAGTGTATCTGGGCATGAGCGGCGGCGTCGACTCGGCGCTTTCGGCAGCGCTTCTTTTGGAACAGGGCTTTGACGTTCATGCGGTGTATATGCGCAACTGGTCGAAGGATCTTCCCGGATTCCATTGCCCGTGGGCAGACGATTTGGCCGATGCGGAGCGCGTGGCCGTTTCTCTTGGCATTGATCTGGCGGTGTGGGACTGCGAGAAGGAATACAAAGAGACGGTCGTTGACTACCTGCTTGACTCCTATGCTCACGGGTATACTCCCAACCCCGATGTCATGTGTAACCAAACCGTCAAGTTTGGTACGTTTGCGAAGCGAGCCTTTGCTGAAGGGGCCGACTATATCGCAACGGGCCATTATGCGCGCCTCGCTTCCGGCGAGAAGAACGTCTGTGGTGATGGTGCAAATAATACGGCTGCGGTGGCCGGGCCACCGCACGGCAGCGGAACTTCTCGCCTTATGCGCGCCGCCGATGAGCATAAAGATCAGACGTATTTTCTCTGGCGCGTCCCGGGTGAGGTTTTTGACAGAACGATGTTCCCGATTGGCGATATTCCCACAAAGGCTGAGGTGCGCACCATGTGTGCCGATCGAGGTCTCGGCATTGAGAATAAGCCTGATTCCGATGGAATTTGCTTTATCGGACCGGTTGGCCTCCGTACGTTTTTGCTTGACGCATTTGAGCGCAAGACAGGCGATATTATTGAGTGGGAGAGCGGAAAAAAGCTTGGCGAACATGACGGTGCTTTTTTGTTTACCATAGGGCAGCGCAAAGGACTTTCCGTTGGAGGAGGTCCTGCTCATTATGTGGTGGCAACGGACACCAATACAAATACCGTGTATGTAACGTCTGATCCCATGAGTGCGGCACTTTGGACAAAGACGATGGATATTGTGGACACACACTGGATTTCCGGATGTGTGCCGGCAGATGGCGCCTATACCGTACGCACGCGCCATACCGGTGAGCTGCGTCCGTGCATGTTAACAAAAGTGAGTGCCACGACCATGCGCATTACCTATGAGGCTCCGGTACGTACGGTAGCACCCGGTCAATCGGCGGTTTTTTACGACGGCCCGGTGTGCATCGGTGGCGGAATCATTGAGCGCGATGAAGAGCTTCTCGCCAAATTTGCAGAATAGCTGACGGCGCGTTTGTCTCGCTAGGCAGCGTCTGTTGCAGGTATACTTACATACGTTAGGGATAAGAAATTTGCGAGAAGAGGCTTAAGGTCGGGAGGTGTTCATGGATCGTCCGGAAGATGTTGTCGCGTCAAAGTCAACAAGCGTAAAGCCTGGATTTCCAAAGGCGACCAAGCCTAAAGTAAAAATTACCCCGAAGGTGGCAGTGAGCCCAAACTCTGCTTCCGAATCAGTAGAAGATGCTCGTAAAAGTTATGGACAGGTTCGCAAAAGCGTTCTGTTTTTGGTGCTTGTGAGTGTTCTCTACGGTGTCTACATCGTGTTTTCCGGACAGTTCGACGAGTTTGTCGGAGCGCTTGCCGGTGTTGATACCAGCTGGCTTGTAGCCGGTGCTTTTGCGTACTTTGCATATTATTTGTTGGGAATTTTTGCATACATCATTTCGGTTATTACCGATCCGGAATGTCCCGTGGGTATCCGCGACCTTATGAGCGTTGAAGCGGCGGGTATCTTCTTTATGAACCTCACGCCCAACGGAGCAGGAGCCGCTCCCGCGCAGATTTTCCGCCTTACCAGAGCGGGCATTTCCGTGGGACAGGCAGGCGCGCTTCAGTTTACGCGGTTTGTGATGTATGAAGCGGGAGAAGGAATATTTGCCGCTCTTATTCTGCTGTTCAGGTTCAATTACTTCTTTGAGCAGTTTGGTGATGTGACGATTGTCGGTGTTGTTCTCTTTGGTGCAAAAATCCTTATGGTCGGAGGGATGCTCGCAATCTGTCTGCTCCCGCGTATGGTTGTTGCATTGGGCAATTGGGGACTCCGGATTCTTTCACGTTTTGGCATTGTAAAGCGCTATGACCATTGGCATGAGATTATTAATACGCAGGTACATGAGTTTTCGGCTGGATTCAAAAATGCCGCTAAAAATATTCCTGAGATGTGCGTCGTACTTGTCATCACCCTTTTTCAGCTGGGATGTCTGTACTCCTTGCCGTACTTTGTGTTGAATGCCCTCGGACAACCTGCGGATCTTTTGACCTGCCTAGCGTCCGGCTCCATGCTGGAACTTCTCACCTCGGCAATTCCGCTTCCGGGAGGTACCGGTGGCGCTGAGGGTGGCTTTGCGTTTCTCTTTGCACACATGTTTGGCGAGAAGATTGCCGCGGGTTTCGTGTTGTGGCGTGCCATTGAGTATTTTCTTCCGACACTCTTTGCGTCCATGCTCCTCGGCCTGCGCTCTCATGGCGGCCCGACGGTATATCAGCGTTGGACGAGAGCGGTAACTTCTCTTTCCGCATTTATTTCAGGCGAGAAGCGCTTGGGACAGAAAAAGTCTGCGGCTGCCGGTGGTATTCGTGTCAAGGTGAATACCAAGTCTCAAAAGAAGTAGGGTATCAAGAAAGCTCGAAGAAAGTTGTAAATGGTACTTGCGCCAGTCGTAGTTTTTGTCGTACTATATCCCTCGCTGCAATTGAGCGGCTTTATTCGGGCGTTTAGCTCAGGGGGACGAGCGCTTCCCTGACACGGAAGAGGTCATAAGTTCAAATCTTATAACGCCCACCAACTGTTCACAGGTCAGAGGCTTAAAGCTTCTGGCCTGTTTTGTTTTGCCGCAAATCCCGCCGCAAAATTGCCGCAAAAGCTCAGAGTTTCCCTCTAAGACAAGGAAAGGAGACCCGCTTTCGCGAGCCTCCTCATAGCTCAAACACGCTTCCTTTGTAGCCGTGGAATTGCGCTCCTAACCTTCTACAGGCAACCCCTCAGAGGTAACCCCTGCGCTGCCCATGTAGGCGTCCGACGCCTCGGATACGTCTTGGACTGCGCTGGCAACCACCTGCCCGAAAGACTTTGCGTAAGCCCCGCTCTCGTCATCGAGCATCGAGTTGCACGTATCGGTGAGTGAGGAGAGGGCGTCCTCGCAGCGCCCGATGTACGAGGCGGCATCGTCGTGCAAGTCGATGCCCTGTCTGTTGACGTTGGCATAAATCATGCGGGCTAGCGTGTAGTTGCCGTCCTTCTGCTTGGCCTCCCTGACAAGCTGGGCGGCCTCGGCCTGTGTGAGGTCGATGAGGGAGAGGAACTGCATCGTCTCTAGGCTAACGTCACGGGGACGGGGCGCGAATGATGCACTACGCTGCTTGGTGTACTCGTCCATAGCCTTTTGTGCGGTCGCCTTGAAGGCCGCCTTAGCGTCCGAAATCTGCTTGTCATAGGCGGCGTTGTTCTGCTTGTAACCCTCCTCGCCCACGATACGGTCACGCAGGTTCTGACAGTTGCCCTCCTTGAAGCGGCGCGCTTCATCTATCTTTGTCTGCGCTTGGGCAGCGGCGGTGCTGATGGTAGTGATGGTCTTTTTGACTGAATCTCTGTAGCTCATGGTGTTCTCCAATCTTGTTGTTTGGTCTATTTGTCGGCGTGGAAGATGTCGCTGAGGTCACCGAAAAACTTGCGGTTCAACCTGCGGTCTGTCGCGGCGCGCTCCATGCTCTCGGTCTGGTCGGTGAGACGAACAACGTTCTGAATAATCGAGTTTGCAGCAGAGAGGCGCACACTGGGAGATGCCTCCTTGTCGATCATAATTTCGCAGATGACATCTACGGCGTCCGAAAACTTGGACTGCAGAGCCTTAACGCCTGTATCGAGAAGCTCGTGCCTCGCTGTCGTGTACAGCTCCACGAACTCGGGGTCGGACTTGTAGGCGCGCAAGGTGGACTCTCCCATACCCGCGACCCTTGCCGCCTCTTTTGTGGTGTTACAGGCTACCAGAGCCGCTACAGCGCGCTCGTAGTTATTCTTTGACATTGTGTGTACTTACCTTTCCTAGTAACAAGGCGCTTAAAATCGCTTAGAAGCGCTAATAAACTGATATTCGCTGTTCAGAATGGGCAGTCGGACAAGTCGGGTTCCCCTGCGGGTTTTCTGTTCCATGCGCGTGAGGCTTCATGCCCATACGATTCACTGACCCTCTTTGAGATGCGCAGAAGGTAAGCCCGCCAATCGTGGATGGGGTTTCCCCTCTTATCAGTAAAGCCTCTACTCTTAAGCCTTTCGTATTCGTCGCCGTAGGGTTCCGGTACGTCGTTCTCTTCCATGAACCTAGCCCACTCGTCTTTGGAGGGGAAAACTGCAGTCGATTTGCCAAAATCGACCATATCTTTTTTATTGAAACGTTCTATTGGTTTTAATGGGGCAACAACTTTGTTGCGCTTTAACCCCGGATTTGTTGCGCTTTCTGTCGAAAACGTTGCGCATTCTTCACTGATTTGTTGCGCATTCTGATTTACACCTCCTCTGGTATTGGGCAACGAATCTGTTGCGCATTCCCTTGGTAGGTTGAGGGTGTACGTTGCCGCCCGCCCTCTGTGACCCTCCCTCACCCTTGTGATTACGGGCACGGGGGAGCCGTCCTTGCCCCTAAACGTCTTTCGCGTGAGCGAAGTGAGCTTGTTACGTACGTTGTTTTCGGAAAGCCCACACTCGGCGGCAATCTCGCTCACTGGTCGCCAAATCTCCCTGTCTCTGTCTTTCTGGTAACGCATCAGGGAGATGAGCACGACAAGCTCTTTTCCGCTCACGTTGGCCTCTGTCAAGGCGGCGAGCATTCCTGCCCATACTCGCGTGAATGGCTCGCTCTCGCCGCTCATATCCGTGACCTCAACCCATGAGGCCGTCGTAGGCGTGTGTGCGGCGCTCGATGAGCGTACGGCACGCGGGTACCTGTGCCACAAGCAAGCGGGCGAGGGCGGGGACGTGGTTGTTGTTGACCTTGGTCGTACGTCCGTGGCTGTCGGTGAACTCACGCCTGCGAACCTTCTCGGCAAGCTCCTGCATACCGAACTTCCGCCCTTGAGAGGAATAGCCTTGTGCCGTCTTGACCATGTATGACCAGGCGCCCTCGTTCTCCTTGACCCATTCGGCTGCCTCGTGGGCGAACCTTCTGCGCCTCTCGGCTATCATTTGTGAGGAGGCGTCTACAAGCTCCTCGCTCTCGGCCCTTGTGGCGGCTGCGACCGCTACGGGGGCCGTTCCCTTTCTAGTGGGCATCGGTCATCGCCTCGCTTAGGCCGAGTCTTTCAAGGACATCCACCGTGTTGAAGCGGTAGCGATTGCCAATCCTTACGCAGGAAAGCTTTCCAGAGCCTGCCATTCGTTGAATATGCCTCTCGCTAACCCCTGCGAGTGCCGCAACGGTTGGCGTGTCGATAAGGGCGGGGAGACTGCCTGCTCCGTCTCGCACCTGCTCGATAGTGAATCGTGAGTTGTGCGGGGTTTTAAGCTCCGCCGTGATTGTGCTCATGTCTTTCTCCTAGGTCGATTTACTGACTATCTCGTACCGGTACGACACATAAGGTATCACAGAGAAACCGCAGTTAGATTGGTACATAAACCGACTGAGTAGGAAGAAATCCCGCGTTATTTTTCGGGTCTCCGAGAGGTTTTAGGCACTCGGAAACATGACCCGAAAAAATGGGCGAGAGGTTTTTCGCCCCGTCGCCCATTTGACCTGATGAGATATTTTTTATCTACACAAAAACGTCACAAAACGATTGTTACACGCTCTGTCCTTCGTCTGCAACATGAGTGGCCCGCTTCGTGACTGCCGCGTTGAAGGCTGTAACTGCATCTCGCAGCTCATTTCCGGCCTCTATGACTTGCGCATTGTTTCTGCTTTTCCTTGCCTTATACATACGCCTCCACACCTCAGCAACTTCAAGGAAGGCCACCAAATCAGTCTGGGCCGCCTGTGTGCGCCTCTCGTCTAGCACCGTTAACGCGGCCACGTCGCAGAGCGATTCCACTTCGTCATGGAGGAGGTAATAGCAAATGTTCGATAGGATACAGTCCATGCCCTTTATGTAGGCTTCTTCCGCCGTATCCTTGGTAAGCTCGTCAAGCACTACCTTTCGCGCTGTCTCCTCGGGTATGCCATAGCGTTTTGCAATCAATGTAGCGAGATATGCGACGAGCTTCTCTGCCTTATCTCTGTTGAGTGATGAGGGGTCGTCGCTCCAATTCTTGACTGTCTCCGGTGACTTAAAGCCTACTCCTTGGGCGACCTCTGCTTGTCCTACGCCCGATAGAAGCTCGGTGCGGATTGCCTCAATGCGTCCCGGTTCCACCTCACCAAGTGGCTTATTGTCGTTGGGAACGGGCAAGCTGCGTTCCTTCAACTCTTCAATGAGATTGCTCATTTGTCATCGGTTCCCGTCTTCAAACGTATGATTGTTGCGTCTTTTGGTTTGCGCTCCATTGCCTCGCTCACGGTCTCCGCTGCCCTGCGCTTGGCGTCCGGGTCTGCACTTGCATAGATATTCAGGGTCATTGCGGCGTTGGTGTGCCCCAGTATGCTTGATACGCTCTTCACGTCCACACCCTCGGAAATCGCCGCCGTGGCGAACGTGTGTCTCAGGTCGTGGAACGTGGGGACCCTGCCTTGGGTGCCCACTAGGCCGAGTGATGCCGCAATGGCCTTCCAAGCCTCCCAGAGGGCGTGTGGGGCCAAGTTTGTACCGTCCATCCTGCCCAGAACGTACAGGTCATTCGAGAAGGGGATTCCGCCTTCTAGACACTGCCTGACCATCTCGGTACGCTGTGTCTTAAGTGCCTCGATAATAGAATCAGATACCGGAATGTCGCGCCTGCTACCCCCTGTCTTAGGCTCCTTCACATAGGTTTTGCCTCTATCCCTGCCTATTACGGTGCGAACCCTGATTACATCCGATTCGAGGTCAACGTTCTTCCATTGGAGGCCGCAAATCTCGCCTTCTCTCATACCAGTGAAGAGGGCGAGCCTGATTCCAAGGTTCACGGGGCTGGATGCTGCTATGTCCAGAAACGAGACAAGCCGTGCTCTCTGGGCGGCGTCCAATGCGTTTGGCTCCTTCTTTGGAATCTTGGGGAGCTTCACGGTGCGTAGGGGGTTCTTGACTATGCGCCCCGTATCCTCTGCGTGGGTCATTGCCGCTTTAAGGAGGTTGAAAGCCTTTCGCACGGTGGAAGCTGCATAGCCGTTGGAAACCATCGAGTTAACCCATGCCTGGGCGCTCTCGGCGTTCAATTCTTCGAGCCTTAGGGAACCAAGCTCCCCGTCAATGTGCTTCAACATCGCGTGATAGACGGTCACGGTTGACCTCTCGATTGACTCGGAAGCCTCTAGGGTATCGACGTAGCGCGTCACGTAGTCTATTACGGTTTCCGCTGGTGCGAGGATACTCGCGCTTACGGCTTCTGCCTCCATGTCATCGCGCCATTTGTCTAATTCCTTGCTTGCCTCGCGTTTGCCCTTAGCATTGAGGGACTTCTCCCTCTTGCGCCACTTCCCGCTCTCGTCCTTGTAGGAGAGGACGCCAATCCAACCCCTGCCCTTGCGCTCCCTTAGGTAGGCTGATGAGTAGAACATCGTTCCTCCTTGCCGCAAAATGCGCCGCAATATCGCCGCAAAATATCTACTTCGTTATTGTACGCTATTTACGGTACATACGGAATATGACATATAGATACAGGTAGAAAACTCGTAACTGTCGCGTTGATATTTCCTGTTCGGCAACATAAAAAGACTGACACGGAAGAGGTCACAAGTTCAAATCTTGTAACGCCCACCATAAATGACGAGGTCAGAGGCTATGTGCTCTGACCTCTTTTTTGGTAGTCCACCAACAGTCCACTAAACAGTCCCAACGGCTTGAAAATTTCGGCGAACGGGCCAATTGTGTTATAGCTGTGTCTACAGAATGCCTTCCTGTGGCATTCTCATCGGATGAAAAATCCTCGTGGACATCTACTTGTGCATACTAGTAAACTGTCACTGTGTCAATTTCAGGACAGTTTGACCTAGAATCAACCAAGACGGGTTTATCATGCGACTTGATGCACATGACATTGCTGCTAAGAGGAAAGACCTTGGGCTCACGCAAAAGGAATTTGCGGCTGCTCTCGGTATGGGGCCATCGGGCGAGAGAACAGTACGCCGCTGGGAGGCCGGAGACACACGGCCCTCGGCGGCGGAGTGCTCCTTTATCGCTTCTCTCGGTCCTAACGCACCGTATGACCAAGGAGTGCGCGACAATGCGCCATTCACTTACTGCGACCTCTTTGCTGGCATTGGGGGGATTCGTCTTCCCTTTCAGGAACTGGGTGGTCGCTGCGTTTTTTCGTGTGAGTGGGACAAGTTTGCCCAGAAGACCTACCGTATGAACTACGGCGAGACCCCAGCTGGCGACATTCGCCAAGTCGTTTCGGAAGATCTCCCTGACTTTGACGTGCTGCTGGCGGGATTTCCTTGCCAGCCGTTCTCTCTGGCTGGTGTTTCTAAAAAACAGTCATTAGGTAGACCTACGGGTTTTGAGGATAAGACGCAAGGAACCCTTTTTTTCGAAGTCGCTCGCATCATCCGAGATAAACAACCGAGAGCATTTCTGCTGGAGAATGTAAAGAATCTTACTAGCCATGATCGAGGCAAGACGTTTAAAGTCATTCTCCAGACACTTGAAGGTGACCTTGGCTACCAAGTTTTCTGGAAGGTCCTTGATTCTAAAAATTGGACGTGTCAGCATCGCGAGCGCATCTATATTGTTGGATCTAGGAATGAAGCTAACTTTTCGTGGGATGCTTTGGATATTCCAAAGGAGAATCACGTTGTAGGCGAGATTCTTGAGGAGAATCCCGCCAGTCGCTACACTCTCTCTGACAAACTTTGGTCATACTTAAAAAGTTACCGTGAAAAGCACGAGGCAGCTGGCCATGGTTTTGGGTATTCGATGGTCGGGCCGCAGGACACCACGAGGACTCTTTCAGCGCGGTATCACAAGGACGGCAGCGAAATCCTCGTGAGGCAGAATGGGAAAAACCCACGGAAGCTCACCCCTAGAGAGTGCGCGCGCCTTCAAGGCTTTCCCGATAACTTTATTATTCCTGTGTCGGATACTCAAGCGTACAAGCAATTCGGTAATTCCGTTACCGTACCAGTTGTGCGCTCGGTTGCTAGGCTGATGATGGGAGCGTGTAAGGATGGATTACGGAGCACTTAGCGGCTATTTTGATGGAGCTGTGGCAAAGACACTTGCGGGTGTTGACATTACAGGGGCCAATAAAAGCCATCAGCACGAATTCAACGGGGTCGGGCCGCTCCGTATGCTCTTTGGAGATGATGACATAAGGGACATGAAGACCACGTTTGCGTATCTCGATGATGACATTGATCCCGTGTTCGACCATGGGATTACCACATGGTACGATGCCCGACGTAAACATCCAACAAGAACGGAATATCGGCTCTACTACAACGACAACGCTGCTATAAAGCTCGCTGAGGCGGGCGACTTGATGGTCCTCGCAATCTCCGACGCTGGGGAAGTGCTTGTTCTTTTTGCTAAGAGAGGGTCTACCGTTGAATCCCAGATTCGATGGCTGTTTGGAGTTGGGGAGACCGATGGAGAGGGTTTCGTTACCTCGCCAATCGATAACGAAGCTCGTGTTAACTCAATGGCGGCAAAGATACTTGAATCGGTTGGCATCGAAATTAGTATCCCAACGGCAGCGGACAGCTATCTTGATGACCTAATCGAGAAGTTTGGAGATTCCTTTCCAAAAGGTGTTGACTTCTCTGCCTACTCCGCCTCCACGCTTGGGAATCTCGATTGGAAAAGTGACCCTGATGGTTGTCTGGTGGCGTGTTACGAACGCGAGGAGCTGCTATTCAGAGTGTTCGAGCGCCATCTTTTGGAAAGAGACCTCGCTCGGTACACCAGCCCAACGCTTGACGTAGATGGCGTGTTAAGAACCACCATGTCAGCATTCCAACGCAGAAAGTCCCGAGCGGGCACCGCTTTTGAGAACCAGCTTGCCATGCTTTTTGACGGGCGAGACATTCGCTACTCCGCACAGTCCTACACTGAAGGGAAGTCGAAGCCTGATTTCATCTTCCCATCAATCGAGGATTACCATAACCCGGAGTTTCCGGTCGCGCGACTTACGATGCTCGGCGCAAAGACCACCATTAAGGAGCGATGGCGCCAAGTGCTGGATGAGGCCGACCGCATCGAGGACAAGCATCTTATTACTCTAGAGCCTGCCGTAAGCGAGGACTATACACGAGCAATGGCAAAGGACCGACTGAACCTTGTAGTGCCAAGGCCCCTATTCGATACGTACACAACCGCGCAACAAGGGTGGCTAATGGACGTCGAGGGCTTCTGCGAACTTGTTGAGCATAGACAGCTTGCCTAACGACTTTCTTGTCCAAAGAAAAAGCTGATTGTGCCCCTCTCTTCGATGGGAGCGAGTCAATCTCGCGGCGCAGGGTGCCGTGATGCCGGAGACGGGGACGTCGTGGATGTATCGCAGGATGTGCTTGGTGCTCGACCGGTAGTTCGCGAGCGTGGTCTTCTCTATCGCCCCAGTACCCTCGCGCATCTCGGCGTAGGCGTAGAGGTAGTCTTCGATGTCGGTCTGGGCGGGTTCCTGCTTGGTGGAGATGACTCGCTCGATCTCGGCCTCACGTTCGAGCTGCGCGTGGATTGCCGCTCGCTTCTGTTCAACCTCGCGATTCGAGCCCGCTTGGAAGTTCCGGGCCACCTGATGGGCGACCTTCTTTCCGCCCTTCTCCTCATACCACATGAAACGCGCCTGATAGATGTTGCCTCGGATGTGTCGGACCTTGCCGGCGGTGTACTTCACTGCGCTTCACCTCAGAACATAGAAAACGGTACAGTCCACAAGATAGTCCACTAACTTGTTGGGCAATACGTACCCCCGCGAACAAGGCAAAAAACAAAACACTCTAATCTAGCTGCGAGTACGAATAAATAAAGCTTCTGCGAACACAGCGAAGAGTTCAAAAGAATCCGCTGACACGGAAGAGGTCACAAGTTCAAATCTTGTAACGCCCACCATAAACTCACAGGTCATCGGGTTTCTCGATGACCTGTTTTTTGATTCCCGTCACCATTCTTTTTTGCTAATCGTAACGGTATATATATGCCCCTAGGGGGTATTATGCTTTATACATAGGACACTTCAGAAGAAGTGTTTATAGAGTGTGTAAAAGGAGAGCATGTGTCGGCACTCAGTCAACCAAAAACAACAGAGTCAAAGATCGGAACTCAGTCTCAATCGGAGATTTATCTGTGCGCTCATAAAAACAAACCCCGCTCGCAGGAGCTTAAATCAAGTGTGTCACGGCGTATCAATCGCGTGATTGGGCAGCTCGGTGGTATTAAAACTATGGTCGAGGATGATCGCTACTGCGGAGATGTTCTTATCCAGCTTGCTGCCGTGGAATCTGCGGTAAAGGCGATTTCTCGTGAAGTGATGCAAGACCACCTGAAGTCTTGCGTGGTTGATCGTGTGCAGCAAGGCGATACCGACGTTATCGATGAAGTTATGGATCTCTTCAAGAGGTTTATGTAAGGCAAGGTTGCAAGATGGATCAAAAAACGTTTGATGTCATAGGAATGACGTGCGCAAGCTGTGCTGCTCATGTGGAAAAAGCGGCTGCTTCCGTTGTCGGTGTCAAAGAAGCTCGGGTCAACCTGCTCAAGAACTCAATGGAGGTTGATTTTGACGGCGATCAAAAGACGCTTCAGGATATAAGCGCTGCCGTCTCAAAGGCCGGCTATGAGGCGCATCCTCGTCTTGAACAAAAGGCTGCTGTTTCATCTGAGACTCGTGCGACGGACGCCGCTCAAAAGGAAGTTGAATCAAAAAAACGGCAGCTTATAGAGTCTCTCGCATGTGCCGTTCCGCTTTTTTACATAGCCATGGGAGACATGCTTGGCTGGCCGGTTCCGCTACAGCTTTCCGGTATGCAAAACATGATGAATCTTGCGCTTACCGAGCTTCTTCTCTGCATTCCCATACTTTTTATCAATCGGCATTACTTTATCGGTGGTTTTCGTTCGCTTATCCATGGTGCGCCCAATATGGATGCACTTATCGCACTTGGTTCTTCAGCAAGTTTTGCCTACAGTGTGGTCAGCCTCTATCAAATGGCAAATGCCTTTGTTGTAGGGGATTGGGCAGCTGCTCACATAGCCATGCATGGCATGTATTTTGAATCGGCGGGATTGATTCTTGCCCTTATTACACTGGGAAAGTTCTTTGAAGCTCGTGCGAAGGGGCGTACCACCGGAGCCATTGAGGCTTTGATGAACCTTACTCCTAAGACGGCCGTGGTAGAGCGCGACGGCAAAGAAGAAACCGTCTCTGCTACGGACGTTCGCGTGGGCGACATTTTGGTAGTCCGCGCGGGAAGCGCCATTCCTGTGGACGGCGTGGTGGTGGAAGGGGAGAGTTCGGTAGATGAGTCGGCTATCACGGGCGAGGCAATTCCCGTGGAAAAGGCGGTTGGTGCGCACGTAACCGGCGCCACCGTTTCCGTCGGAGGCTGGTTCAAGATGCAAGCGCAGGCCGTAGGCGATGATACAACGCTTGCCGGCATCATCCGTCTTGTTGATGAGGCAACGAGCTCAAAGGCTCCTATAGAGCGCCGTGCCGATACCATTGCAGGCGTCTTTGTACCCGTGGTCATGGCATTGGCGCTTCTCACCTTTGTCGGCTGGCTGTTTGTGTTTGCGCCGGGTGATTTTGCCGTCGCTCTTTCTCATGCCGTATCGGTGCTGGTAATTTCTTGCCCCTGTGCACTTGGTCTTGCAACGCCGACCGCTGTCATGGTAGGTACCGGTCTGGGTGCTTCTCAGGGCGTTTTGGTAAAGTCTGCCGAGGCGCTTGAAGGTGCGGCGGCAGCCACTACGGTTGTCTTTGATAAAACAGGAACTCTTACCGAAGGCAAGCCCAGCGTAACTGACGTGATTACCGCCGAAGGTGTGGAGAAAAAAGATCTCATTGCTCTTGCGGCAACCCTTGAGCGTAAAAGTGAGCATCCTCTCGCGCAGGCGGTTGTGGCCTATGCCGATGCGCATTTTGTTGGTGCAAACCCTGCCAGCGTACAGGTCGCTCAAACACAAGGCGAGAAGAACACTGAACTCACGGATTTTATGCAGGTAGCAGGAGGCGGCCTTACGGCAACTCTTGCGGGTTCAAAGATCGCTGCAGGAAATATGCGTCTTATGGAGCGGGAGGGCGTTGACCTTGACGGCCTTGAAGCTTGTGCGAATGCTTTGGCCTCCGATGCAAAAACACCACTCTTTTTTGCGAGAGACGGCAAGCTTGTAGGGATTATCGCCGTGGCGGATACCATAAAGCCAACAAGTGCAAAGACAATTCTGAAGCTGCGGGCTATGGGCATACAATCCATTATGCTCACGGGAGACCAAAAGACCACGGCGGCAGTGATTGGAAGAAAACTCAACGTTGACCGAGTGATTTCTGACGTTTTACCAAGCGAGAAGGAACTTCAAATCCGCCGTCTTCAAGAGTTTGGTGAGAATGTCATCATGGTGGGCGACGGCATCAATGACGCTCCGGCACTTGCTCGGGCAAATATTGGCATTGCGATTGGAGCAGGCACTGATGTGGCCATCAGCTCGGCAGATGTTGTGCTTATGAAGTCAGATCCGACAGATGTTGCCGGAGCCATTGAGCTTTCGAAAGCAACCCTCAGAAATATCAAGCAGAATCTCTTCTGGGCGCTCTTCTATAATGCTATTTGTATTCCGGTCGCCATGGGCTTCTTGGCGCCTTTGGGCGTTACGCTCAATCCGATGATAGGAGCGACAGCCATGGGATTCTCGTCAGTTTTTGTGGTGACAAACGCCCTGCGTCTGCGTACGTGGAAACCAAAAGAAATTGATGTGAGTCATGTGGGATCCGTTGAAACTCAGGTTCAATCAGGTTTTGGTGCGCAGTCAAAACCCGTATGTACAACAGCAACGCCTGTAATCGTACCGGCACCGAAGGAAAGGAAAGAGCGTATGGAAAAGAAATTGAATGTTGAAGGAATGAGCTGTCAGCACTGTGTTGCTCACGTTACTCAGGCGCTTGAAGCCGTAGAGGGTGTTTCTCGCGTGGAAGTATCGCTTGAAGATGCGTCTGCCATTGTTGAACTTGACGGTGCCGTTTCTGACGAAGCGCTTATTGCCGCAGTCAAGAACGCGGGTTATGAAGCGAGTATTGCATAAGACACCTTTAAGCGATAAGGAGTAACCCATGGCAGATGAACCTTGCATCGGTGCGCTTGCCTTGGGATTGCAGAGCTTGGATAGTTAGAGCGCAAGCGGGTACAATGGGTAGCATATATTCGCCCCCTAAGCGGGTGTATGTATCAGAAGGTTGAGTGGGTGTCCAAGAGGGGAAGCGTATGCCGGCAATTCTTACTCATGACTTTTTTGGCAAAGATGCCTTTGAGATAGCGGCTGGTAGGCTTGGCTTTGCCACGCTCGAAGAGCAGGAGGCCTTTTTGCTGGGCAACCAAGGTCCGGACCCCCTCTTTTTTCTGCAGGCAGACCCTCTGCTGCACCGTTGGGCGAATATGGGTTCACGTATGCACAAAGCCCGCACTCCCGAGCTATTGCTTTCCATGCGCGACGCTCTTGCGCCGCTGCCGCTTCAAGATGTTGCCGTTGCACGTGCATATTGTGCGGGCTTTCTCTGCCACTATCTTTTGGACACCACGGCGCATCCATTTGTGTTTTCCCTGCAGGACAGTCTGACGTCGATGGGTGTGGAAGGGCTTGACGGGCAAGCGGGACCTTTGGTGCACGCTGAGATAGAACGTGACCTTGATGAAGCGATTCTCTATGCCCGAACGGGAAAAACAATTAAAAGTTATCGTCCCTATTCCGAGGTGTTGCGCGCATCGCTTAGAACGCTTTATGTGCTTGACCGTGTATATTTCTATGTACTTTTGTGGACCTATGATCAACCGACCGACACAAGGATTTTCTCGTCTGCCGTTGTGGATAATCGAATGATTCAACGTTTGATATATTCTCCCGATGGTAAGAAGGCGAAGTTTTTGAGTCGCGTGGAGCGCACCTTTGCTCCCCATCGGTATTCTCTCATGGAAGCAATCTCGCATCGACCGCGGGCTTCGGCTGATTCTGACTTTGACAACCATGAAGGCCATGCGTGGATTGATCCCGTAACAGGTACAAAACGCCATGAAAGTTTCTGGGATCTCTATGATGCCGCACTTGCCAATGTTCCCTATGCACTTGACATGTTCTTCTCGCATGATTTTAATTTGGAAGCTGCAAGAAAATTGACAGATGGTCTCAATTTTGATGGCAAGCCGTCTGTGGAAGACTGTTTGGGATCACATAATCGTTAGGAGTTTTGTGGCAACATACGTTTTTACCGACATTCACGGGCACGCCAAGCCGCTCAGGCGAATACTTGAACGCATTGCGCCTCAAGATGAGGATCAATTTATTTGCCTTGGCGATATGATTGATCGTGGTCCTGATCCGCTTGGTGTCATCGAAACGGTCAAAACGTTGCCGCATGTGGTAGTTCTCCAGGGCAACCATGAGCAGATGCTCGGGCGTTTTTTGGCGAACGAAGACGATATGGAAGCGCTTATTACATGGATATACAACGGTGGCGAGACAACACGCGATCAGCTTAAGAGCTACTCTCAGCGGCAACGATTTGATTTTTTGGAGTGGCTGCAAAGTTTACCCTTGCATTATGAATGCATCAGAGGAGGGCGTCCGTACATTCTTGTGCATGCCGGTATTCGTGCAGGTATTTCTCCGGTGCCTCCGGCGTGGAACCTTGAGACTCTGCATTCGTTTGTAGAGTTACAGAACACGGAAGATCTCCTGTGGATTCGCGAAGATTTTTGGTCTCGGCCTACCGAACTTGTTGATTCCGGAGGAAACGGTCCCATTGTCATTTGCGGACATACCCCCACGCCATACCTCGCTTCCGTGGGTGCTTCAAATATTAATCGGAGTGCGCAAAACGAGGAGGGTCTTGCGCAGTATATCCGCGCCGGCGCAACTCCCGCCACCGGTAACGTGCATGATAAGTGGGGTATTGATACGGGAACGGTCGGAGGCGCCGGATACGGACAGGTGAGCGTAATTCGTCTTGATGATGAAGCGGAATTTACCGAGCCGCTTCAGGTGGGAGACTAAATACATGGGAAAGCTCCCACAATCCGGGCGCAAGCGTATCGTAAATCCCTTACCTCCCATAATAGACAGGGATTCTCGCGTTCTGTTATTGGGTTCGATGCCAAGTCCTAAGTCTCGGGAAATTGGCTTTTACTTTGGTAATCCACAGAATCGTTTTTGGCGTGTTATGGCCGGTCTTTGGGGCGAGAAGCCCTTGGACAGCAGTGAAGAAAAGATACGTTTCTGCCACCTACACCATGTGGCCGTCTGTGACGTTTTGAAGGCGTGTGACATTATAGGTGCCAGTGATGCAAGCATTGAAAATCCGGTTCCCAATGACATTGCGAGTTTGCTTGAGCAGGCAAACATTGTGCAGATATATACGCTTGGAGGCATGGCTACACAGCTTTACCATCGCCATATTGAGCAGACAACTCACGTTACCGCTATACCATTGCCGTCAACAAGTCCCGCGAATGCTCGTATGACTCTGGACGATTTAATTTCGGCGTTTACCGTTGTACGGAAAACGGCAGAGGCATTCAGATAGCATAATTGTTTCCAAATGATTATCGATTTTATGATGCGGTTGACAAATTCCTAGTTGCAAGTAGGATTATTCTCATGCGATTTAAGACGATGACATACACCATGCCGTGTGCATACACCGCAATCTGTCAAAAGCCCGGGTCTGCTATGACCGGGGGTCGGGTGCTCTGTGTCCTCTTCTGGTAAGGGTTCGGGCGTTAAGCTGTTTGTTTTACCTTTCGGAAAAATAATATGCAGATAATTGCCTTGTATATGCAAAATGTGCTGCAAGCTTTGGAGAGGATTGTAATCGCATGGATTGGGGCTTCATCGGGAAATATCTTCCCCTGTATGCCACGGCTGCACGCATAACCATTGGTATTTCATTTTTTGGCATCGTAGCTTCACTTATAGTGGGTTTGATCTGCACGGTAGTTGTACAAGCAAAAACTCCCGTACTGAGACAATGTGTATCGGTATACGTTGAACTCTCGCGTAATACCCCCTTATTGGTGCAGCTCTTTCTCATTTACTTTGGACTTACCAAAATCGGTATCAAGATGGATGCGGAAGTGGCGGCGGTAGTCGGGTTAACTTTTTTGGGCGGCTCATATATGGCCGAGACTTTACGCTCCGGCTTTGACTCTGTAGAGCGCATACAGGAGGAGTCGGCGTGGGTACTTGGTCTCTCACGGAAGCAATCGCTTTGGTATGTGGTTCTCCCGCAGGCACTCTCCGTATCACTGCCAAGCCTTGTTGCCAATACGATTTTCCTCATTAAAGAATCGTCGGTTGTCTCGGCTATTGCTCTGGCCGATCTTATGTTTGTTGCAAAAGATCTCATCGGCATGATGTACAACACAACAGAAGCTCTCTTTATGCTGGTGGTTGCCTACATTCTCATTTTGGTACCTGTTTCTCTTATGGGAAGCCGGCTTGAGAGGAGGTTTGACTATGCTCGCAGATAATATTCTTTTGCAAGAGGGTGTTATTTATCGCCTTTTGGGAGGGTTGTGGGTCACCGTTGAGATTGGATTTCTTTCCGTCGCGCTTTCGATTCCTCTTGGAGTGTTTGTCGGTCTTTTGATGACGTCCCGCTCCAAAGTTGTCCGTGCGATTTTGAGGATGTATCTCGAAGTTGTTCGTGTGATGCCCCAGCTTGTCTTACTCTATGTGGTCTTTTTTGGCACCGCAGCCTGGTTTGGTGCCAACCTTGACGGATTTGAGGCTTCAATTGCGGTGTTTACCTTTTGGGGAGCTGCCGAGATGGGAGATCTTGTCCGTGGCGCACTTGCGTCAATTCCAAGTTCTCAATATGACAGTGCATTTGTGCTGGGACTTTCTCGCCGTCAAACATTTCTACGAGTCGTTTTACCTCAGGCAATACGACGCTTGCTTCCGCCTGCAATCAACCTTATTACGCGCATGATTAAGACGACGGCACTTTGTAATTTGATCGGAGTTGTTGAACTCATTCGTGTCGGCTCTCAGATCACTGATTTTTATCGTTTCAAATTTCCGACAACGGGAGCCTTGTGGATCTATGGCGCCATTTTCTTCTTGTATTTTGCCGCCTGTTTCCCCTTGTCGCTTCTTGCTCGCAGACTTGAAAGGAGTGCTCAAAAATGAGCATCAATACCGTGAAAACCCCTGAAAAAACCACCGGTATTATGGACGATACTGCGCAGGTACCGGTGCTTGAGATTAAAAACCTCGTAAAGTCCTATAAAAGCAATGCGCCCGTGCTTGACGACGTTTCATTTTCCGTCAAGAAGGGACAGGCCGTTGTGGTTTTGGGTCCTTCCGGCTGCGGCAAGTCAACGCTTTTGCGTTGCGTTGTCGGACTTGAAGACATTCAAGGGGGAGAAGTCATCCTTGCGGGGCAAAAAATCTCTGGCGAGAAGGGCGTCCACGTCCATTCAGGTATCGGAATGGTGTTTCAGAGCTATGATCTTTTTCCTCATATGAACGTTCTGAAAAACGTGTCCTTATCGCCCCTCATTGCTCAAAAGCGCAACAAGGAAGAGGTATATGCGCAGGCGGAAGAGCTGCTTTTCCGTGTGGGGCTTTGGGATTTACGCGAGGCGTATCCTTCATCTCTTTCGGGTGGGCAAAAACAGCGGGTGGCTATTGTAAGAGCCCTTATGACCAATCCTGAGGTTATGCTTTTTGATGAAATTACCGCAGCTCTTGATCCCGAGATGGTGCATGAAGTTCTGGAAGTGGTGATGGAGCTCGCCAAGCAAGGTCGCACGATGATAATCGTGACACATGAGATGAATTTTGCACGCGCGGTAGCCGACCATATCGTGTTTATTGACCACGGTAAGATTGTTGAGGAATCAAATGATGCCGAAAAGTTCTTCTCGGCTCCCACAACGACTCGTGCAAGAGAATTCCTCAAAACTTTTGAGTTTGACAAGACATCTCGTCATACCTCCTCGGACTAGAAAAGAGTTTATATGGATAACCTATTTACAAACGTATCCCGTCGCGCATTTCTTGCGGGTATTGCAAGCTTTTCTGCACTGCTCCTTTCCGCATGCGACCATGGTGGTGGTCAAACGGCACTGAGCGGCACCTCTGCAGGCGCATCCGATACATTCCGCAGTGTTGATGACATCAAAAAGGCAGGAACAGTCAATATTGGATATTTTTCCGATAAGGCTCCCTTTGGCTATGTCGATAAGGACGGCAAACCTGCCGGCTACGATGTGGTTTTTGGCAACCGGCTTGCAAAAGACCTTGGGGTAGAGGTCAACTACATTTCTACCGATGGTCTCAATCGTGTTCCCTTTTTGCAGTCCAACAAGATAGACATTATGCTTGCAAACTTTACGGTAACCGAAGAGCGCGCCGAGAAGGTCGATTTCTCGCTTCCGTACATGAAGATCAAGCTTGGCATTGTTTCCCCTGAATCGGCGGTTATTAAAAGCGCCGACGAACTCAAGGGTAAAAAACTTATCGTGTCTAAAGGCACTACTGCTGAGACGTATTTTGAGAAGAACTATCCTGAGGTCACCATGGTTAAGTTTGACTCGTATGCCGATGCCTACAATGCGCTTTTGGACGGTCGCGGAGACGCGTTTTCAACCGATAATACCGAGGTTTTGGCATGGGTGAAATCTAACCCCGGCTTTGTGGTGGGCGTAGATGATTTAGGAAATGCCGATACCATTGCCGCTGCCGTGCATAAAGGCAATACGTCGCTTCTTGAGTTTATTAACAATGAAATCACGGGGCCGCTTGCAGAAGAAAACTTCTTTCACAAAGATTATGAAGAAACGCTCAAACCGGTTTTCGGTGATGACGTTGATCCGGAGACTATAGTGGTTGAGGGTGGGAAAGTGTAGTTCTCGTTTGCTACCAAATGGTTAATTACCTCGAAAGCTCAAAGATCTCAATCTTTGAGCTGTTAGAGTAGCTGAAACGTTTTGCTTGAATGCAGCGTTTGACAGTACGAAGCACGGCGCAAGGGGAGGTATGTATCGTATGGCAGATTCTACTAAAAGGCAGGACAGAGAAGTGGCCTCAACGGCGAAGCAGGACAAAAAGGGATTCAAGGTTCCGCGTATCCCAGGAGACATCATGCTCTATCCGCTGCTTGTCGGTTTGCTTCTAAACTCTTTTTGTCCACAGGTGCTTGCCGTTGGAAGCTTTACGACGGCGGTTGTCAAAGGCTCTTCTACCATTGTCGGTCTGCTTTTGATCTTTATGGGTGCAAGTATTAACTTACGTGCAGTTCCCGAAGCCTTGAAGACGGGCGTCGTGGTTCTTGTGCCAAAGTTGGCTCTCTCCATTGCCCTTGGTCTTGGTGTAGCCGCTTTCTGCGGAAACAATTTCTTTGGCCTTTCCGCACTGTCCATTATTGGCGGTATTGCATTTTGCAATGTTGCTCTTTATTCCGGTATCATGACAGAATACGGCGACTCAGGAGAGCAGGGAGCAACGGCTCTTCTCGCCCTTACCGCAGGCCCAACCATCACCATGCTTGCCCTTGGAGTTTCCGGCCTTGCCGACATCAAACCTTTGGTATACGTGGGAACACTGCTGCCTTTGGTATTGGGCATCATCATGGGAAACGCAAGTCCGTTTTTGAAAAACCTGTTGGTTCCCGGTATCAACCCCTGCATTGCGGTCGTGGGTTTTTCTCTTGGCTGTGGCATGAGCCTTGAGCAGCTTATTCAAGGCGGTCTTTCCGGGGTACTTCTCGCGGTGCTCTGCATTGTCATTGGTGTTTTGACTTCACTTTTTGAGAAACTGTGCGGAGGATCGGGCAAAGCCGGTGTTGCCTCCGGTACGGTTGCAGGAACCGCTGCTACAACGCCAAAAGCTTTTGTGGAAGCCGATGCTTCCTATACCGCCATCGCCCCCGTTGCTACGGCTCAAATTGCGGCGGCAGTGGTCATTACGGCGTTTTTTGCACCGATCATTACCGGATGGGTTGATAAAAAATTCTGTCACGATACGCTTAGTAGTGACGGTGTCCAAGAAGAGAATACTGCAACAGTGCCTTCTTCGAAGGAGCCGCCAATACAGAAGTAGGTTATAGGTGGCGTGACGATAAGGAAGCGGATGTCAAAACTGCAGCAGGACATATCAGGGTATTCACTTGCTTGTCCTGCTGCCCGCTTTTTACAGGGTGCTTTGTGCTGTGAAGAGCTTGCGGATGGCTGGGTTCGCCCCGAGCGATTTTCCAAAAGTCAAATGCGCGCTCTTGGCAGTTGTCTGGCTTGGCATCCCGGACTCTATCGCCAAATGGCACGGTGTACGTCCGGTGTTTTGCTTTCTTTTACAACCGACTCTCAACATATTGCGCTTGAGCTCTTGGTAGAAAAACCGCCGCAAGGCACCCAAGCGGTACTGCGTCAGGTACCTTCAGGTATACAGGATTCGCTGGTTGTTAGTGTCGACAAGAAACAAACGGTCCTGGTACCTATTTCGATAGACAATGAGGACAAGACCTCACGACTCTCTTTTGGAGAGCCCGATGTTTTGCGTTTTAGCGTAGAGGACCAAGAAGATACAAAAGGGATGTTACGGCTTCCGGGGTTTGGTGAGGTTCATCAGGTACGGATATGGTTTCCTTGCCTGACAGGCGTTTTGATCCGAACCCTTTTTGGAGACGGATCGTTCTTCTCGCCGGTGGAGGCACAAAAAGGACTGGTAGTTATAGGAGACTCTATTGCCCAAGGTTTTGTGGTGGGAAGTCCGACTCAGACGTGGCCCACACAGCTTGCGCGTAAACTTAAACTCAATTTGTGTAATCAAAGTATTGGCGGGCAAATCTTTCAAGCAGAAACGATTGAGAAACCAAATGTGGCTTGGAATATAGAGCTTGTAATTGTGGCCTTGGGTTCAAATTATCGTTTTGAAAAAGCCAATAGAGAACAGGTAAAGCAGGATATCAGGCGGACATTGCATGAAGTTGCACAAGAATATAAAGACTCCCGAATCATTGCAATAACACCATTTCCTCACTTTGAAGCACGGTATCCCACGCATCCTCTTTCTTGTTTTTCCGATGTAGAGGATTTTATTTTTGAAGCGGCGAGATCCGAGCATATTGAGGTCATTCGTGGAGCGGATCTGATTGACGCATACCCCAAACTCTTTGCAGACGATGACCATCCCAATGTACACGGAGCCACTCAGATAGCATCCCGTCTTGCAGATGCTCTCAAAGAAGTTTCCAAGACTTTCAAGCGGTTTTAATTTGTGTCCGGATACACCTTTATCATAGTTTCAAAATTAAGGATTGGAGGCGTATATGATACGCATGAATACCCTTGCTCCAACGCTTACAGGGTCCGTGTCAAAAGAGCTGGAGAAAGAAATTGCGGCCCAGGTGAATTCGGGTACATTGAGCCCGTTTGCGTGTCGGGAGGAGGCTATAGTACGTCGTGATATGTCGTGCGATAAAGACAGTGCACTCAGGCCTGCTTTTGTGCGCGATACCGAGAAAATCCTGCATACACCGGCATATAATCGACTGAACGGAAAAACGCAGGTCTTTTCGTTTCGCTCCCATGACGACATTACGAGACGCGGCTTGCATGAGCAGCTTGTTGGCCGCATAGCGCGTGATATCGGACGGGCTCTTGGGCTTAATCTCGATCTCATTGAAGCCATTGCCCTCGGTCATGATGTTGGACATACTCCCTTTGGTCATGCGGGTGAGTATTTCTTAAATGACGTGTACCAAAAACACACGGGGCGCTGGTTTTTCCATAACGTCCAGAGCGTGCGCGTACTCGATGGGCTCTACGAGAGAAATCTTTCTTTGCAGACGCTTGATGGGGTCATTTGTCATAACGGTGAGTTCGAACAGCAGATTTTGGAAATGAGCAATCTCGGCTCGTTTGAAGAATTTGACCGGATTGTTGAAGATTGCTGGGTGAGAGGAGATCAGGCCATTGGTCATCTGCGGCCTATGACGCTTGAAGGCTGTGTGGTACGCATCTCAGATATCATTGCGTATGTGGGAAAAGATCGCCAAGACGCCATTCGTGCCGGCGCAGCCACTGAAAATTCCTTTGATGACGGTCTTGGTGGTGTGTATAATACGTGGGCTCTTTCTGCCTTTACGGCAGATATTATTGAGCACAGCTTTGGTAAGAACCGTATCTCAATGAGTGAAGCGGCGTTTCAAGAGATGAAGCGTGCTAAACGTGAGAATTATCAGAAGATCTATGGTTCAGCGGAGGCCAATGGAGATTTTTCTGAGGATATTAAAGACCTTTTTGCCAGGCTTTATGACTATGAGCTTTCTGTTCTTGCCTCAGGAAATACGTCACACGCTCTGTTTAAGCATCATATAGAGCCACTTCAGAGACATCTTTCCTATTACGGCAATACCTATGATTGGGAACGAGATCCCCATCGTGTCGTGGTGGATTTCATCTCTGCAATGACTGATGATTACTTTGTAGCAACCTGTGAAGCTCTCTTTCCGGAAGCTCGCAAGCTGTTTCCTCAAAGATCTTATTTTGGGGATGGGGTTTATGTGTAAGTGCAGGTGTCTCTTGGCAGTCGGTTCGTTACAATAGATGTATGGATACATTGTTTTCAGGCATACATCGTGCTGCCAAGCACGCAAATGCGCCCCTTGCCGCTCGCATGAGGCCCCAGACACTTGAGGGGTATGTGGGACAGACGCAGGCGGTGGGCGAGGGTTCATGGCTGCGTCGCGCCATTGAGCACGATACCCTTTCTTCTGTGCTGCTCTATGGGCCTGCGGGTACCGGAAAGACAACGCTCGCACATATTATTGCGAACAGCACCCATGCGGCGTTTGTTGAGGTTTCGGCAATTACGGGTACGGTAAAAGACTTGCGTCATGAAATAGAGGCCGCCGAGTCTCGTCTTCTTACCGCAGGAACGCGTACGATTCTATTTATTGACGAGATCCATCGATTTAATCGCTCGCAGCAAGATGCCCTGCTCCATGCAGTGGAAGATCGTACGGTAGTGCTTATCGGCGCCACTACGGAAAATCCGTATTTTGAGGTCAATAGCGCACTGATTTCACGCTCTCGCGTCGTGGAGTTCTATCCGCTTGATGATGAAGCCATTTCTCATCTGATTGAGCGTGCATGTGAAAGTTCTGATGGTCTTGCGGGCGCGTATACGCTTAATCCCGATGCGCTGCAAGAGATTGTTACCCTTGCGGGCGGCGATGCAAGAGCGGCCCTTACGTCTCTTGAGCTTGCAAGCCAGATGGCGTCTCCGGCTGAAAATACCGAGGCAAAAGATGCAGACCAAAAGGATGTGGGTCAAAAAGAGCCCATTGTTATTACGCTGCAGCATGTTTTGGAGGCAAATCCTCGCCGCGGCCTATCCTATGATAAGGCGGGTGATATGCACTATGACGTTATCTCTGCTTTTATCAAGTCCATGAGAGGGTCTGATCCTGATGCCGCTCTTTATTGGCTTGCACGTATGATTGACGCCGGAGAAGATCCTAAGTTTATCGCTCGTCGTATTATGATTTTGGCATCCGAAGATATCGGTAACGCCGATCCAGATGCTTTGCTTATTGCGGAGGCGGCATTTCGATCGGCGGAAGTCATCGGATATCCGGAGTGCCGCATCAATCTTGCCCAAGCGGTACTCTATATGGCATTGGCTCCCAAATCAAATGCCGCTGAAGCAGGCATTGATGCTGCTTTGGCAGAAGTGCGAAAAGGTCCTCGCCGTGAGGTTCCTTCGTATTTGCGAGACCGTCACAGGCCCGGTTCGGATAAGTATGGAGCTTATCTGTACCCCCACAATTACCCCGGAGGATGGGTCGAGCAGCGCTACTTGCCCAAAGGTCTTTCCCGTGGCGCGTTCTTCTCGCCGTCCGATCGAGGTTGGGAGGCGTGGAGGCTTGATGCCATTGCCCGCGACAGAGGGGAAACAACATCTTCACAAACAAACAAAAAATCCAAGCCCAAAGGGTCAAAGTAGTTTGAGATGGGTAGAATAGGAATTGTCACTGATTGCTTGCCCCGTGGTACTGCATCGTCTGTAAGGAGAGGTACTCAATGAATTACATAGATATCGTACTGATACTTTTGGTAATCGCCGGTATTTGGGCGGTAGTTGAAATTGCCTTGACGGTGCGTTCGGCACGCAAGTCGATTGAAGAGGTAACCGTTTCGGCTAATCAGACTATCGAGCAGGCGCAGCCCATCATAGCCAAACTTGACGGCATGATGGATGACCTTGATCCCACAATCAAGCAGATTCCCGCTCTTATGGAAAAGGTTGATACTACCGTTGACAGCGCCAATACCTCTCTTGAGAGCCTTAATGTGGTTTTGGGAGACGTTGCCGCGGTGTCGGGAGCCGCGTCGGCAGTAACGGCAACCGTAAGCAAAGCCGCCTCCGATGCAGTAAGCGGTGTCGTCGATTCCGTCTCTAAGCTTGGAAGCGGTATTGGATCTGTGGTAAATCCCTCAAAGCTTGCCGCTGCCGCTCAGGCTCGCCTTCACGGTGCTTCAAAAGAAGCAAGAGAAGGAACGGATGAAGTTTTGGAAGAGCTTCCTTTGCTGTCTCAGGAGAGAACATCTCCAAAGCCCAAGCATGACGGCCCTGCATATGTTGACTATGGTGATGAGGCTAAGGGAACAAAATCCTCTTTTGTGGTAAATACCACACAGGATACCAAGCCGTCAAAAGATAAAGAGTAGTGGTGGGGATGAATCAAAAGGTCGTAACCCTTACGGTTCCAGCTGATGGTACCTTTGCTCGCTCGGTTCGTATGACTGCCGCAAATTTAGCGGTTCTTGTGGGTATGAACGTCGATGAGCTTGAAGATATCCGTATGGCTGCTGAAGAAGGGTTTGTGTATGCCTGTGGCACGCAGCCAGAAAACGTTGAAGTTATATTTACTCTCCAAGATGGCTCCATAGCCATGGACTTTAGCCTTGGCGAGAAGGATCCCGAGGATTTCGGAGATGTGGCTGAGGGTCAGCCTTTGGAGCTTGTCGAGTTACTTCTTTCGGCAATTTGTGACGATTTTTCTCTTAACGATGAAGGTTATACACTCCACCTTCTTAAGGTGACAGGCGGACCTTATGCCAGATAACGATGCTGCCAAACAAAAAGCGGCACGCAGGGCGGCACGTAGGATTTCCAGGGGTACTCCTGCATGGGATAAAGACCGTACGCGCAAGCTCTTCGCGCAGTATCAAGAAACGCATGATTCCGAGGTAAGAGATCAGCTTATTGTGAGCCATCTTAATCTTGTGCGCTTTTTGGCATCAAAATTCAAAAACCGTGGCGAGCCGCTTGATGATCTGATTCAAGTCGGAACAATCGGTCTTATCAAAGCAATTGACCGTTTTGATCCTTCAAGAGGTCTTGAGTTTACTACGTATGCCACACCTACCATTATGGGAGAGATCAAGCGTCATTTCCGCGATAAGGGCTGGTCTGTCCGGGTTCCTCGTCGCCTGCAAGAGCTGTCTGCAAAAGTGAATCAGGTAACTGATGAGCTTACGACAGAGCTTCAGCGCAGTCCTTCCATTGATGAGATTGCCAAAAAACTTGGGGTTTCTGTCGATGAGGTACTTGAGGCGATGGAGTCTTCGGGTGCGTATAGCTCGGTTCCTCTTGAGGGAGGAGGATCATCGGTTGATGGCGATGAGGCTCCCTCCATTATTGATCAGTACGTTACTGAAGACGAAGCGCTTGCCGGATCTGACGATCGAATCGTCCTGGAAGATGCCATCGCTGATTTTTCTCCTCGAGAACAAGAGATTATTCGCATGCGTTTTGTTGAAGGTTTGACACAGGTTGAAATTGCCGAAAAGCTCGGCATTTCTCAAGTACAGGTATCTCGTCTTCTGAGACGTACGCTCAAACGCATTCAAGAAAAGATTGATCCTGAAAGTGAGACCCGATAGGGCCGGAGGAGAGGCTTGTGCAAGGTAAAAACAAGCGCTTTACCAGCGTTCCTTTGGTAAATGAATCGGCATGGCGACGCCGTGGTATTGTTGCGTGGGCTTTGCTCGGTATGGCCGGTGTGTTTGTTGTGGTAATTATGGCGCTTGGAAGCGTGGGTCAAGCGGTAGAGCTTCTCGCCATTGGTGGAATTGTTGCATTTATATGTGCGCCTCTTACCAATAAGCTTGAGACGTGGAAGGTGCCGCGTGCTCTTTCGGCACTCATTGCGCTTATCGTTGTGTTGCTTATTCTTGTAGGCTTTATTGCGTTAATTGCGCAGCCGTTGATAGACGAATCGCTCATCTTGCTGAGAAACGCCCCTCTGTATGCAAGGCAGATTCAAGATATGGTGCAAGAAGCGTGGATAACCTATGACGCCATAGGAAATTCGGCTGTTCGCAGTACCGTCAATTCGATTATTTTGCAGGCATCCAATCTTGGTGTTTCGTTTGCGGGGGAAGCGTTTCGGTGGCTTTCCACAAATGCCCTGAGCAATATTTCCACGCTAGGCGAGCACTTCATGAGTTTCTTTTTAGGACTGGTACTCGCGTATTGGCTTGCCAAGGATTATCCCGTTATGGTAAGAGAGCTGGCTGTCATTGCGGGTCCTCAGCGAGACGATGAAGTGAGGCTGCTTCTTGCCATTTTAAGCCGTTCCGTTGGCGGATATATGCGCAGCACCATTGTGACGTCGATAGCAAACGGTGTACTTGCCTATGTTGGTTGTTTGTGTATCCAAAACCCCTATGCAGGGCTTATCGGTACCATTGTGGGTGTTTTGCATATCATACCGGTTGTTGGCCCTGTTTTTTCTGCCGGTATTGCGTTGATTCTTTCGGTATTACAAAGTCCAATGCTTGGACTTTGGACGCTTTTAATTCTTGTTGTTGCTCAAAACGTAACCGACAATGTTCTATCTCCCGTGGTCATGGCCTCAAGTGTTAAGGTACACCCCGGGCTTTCCCTCGTGGGTATTATGATTGGCGGTGCCCTCGGGGGCATTGTGGGAACGATTTTAGCCATTCCTATCACCGCAGCCCTTCGAGGAGTTTTTGTATATTACTTTGAGGCGCATACCGGCAGACAAATTGTCTCCTATGATGGAGCGCTTTTTAACAGTACGCCGTTTCATGATGCAGACGGCAATATTCATCCTGCGTTTGATGCCTTAGATGACGATTCGTTCTTTGAGTCTACGCGCTTGGTTGACAAGAGTGAGGCGGTTCGTGCTGAGGCAGATGAAAAGCCGGAAAAAACAATCAACATTGCTGAAGATATTGCAAAAGTTTTTTCAAAATTTCCAACTCCTGAAAATGTAGGCGACCAACAAGTGTCGAGTACGGTAGACTCAGAAGCCGAAAACAAGTCGTCTTCGCCGAAAGAGAAATAGAACTGGAGCACTTTATATGTCTAATTACAAGACCATGACCACAGCTGAGATTCGAAAGAACTTTCTTGCCTTCTTTGAGTCAAAGGGATGCAAGGTATATCTCTCATCGTCGCTGGTACCCTCAGACCCCTCGCTTCTTCTCGCCAATGCGGGTATGAATCAGTTCAAAGAATACTATCAGGGCATTAAAACGATGAAGGAGATCGGTGCCACTTCATGTCAGAAGTGTTTGCGCACCAATGACATCGACAACATCGGCGATAACCGCCACCTGTCCTTCTTTGAAATGCTGGGCAATTTCTCGTTTGGAGGTTATACCAAACGAGATGCGTGTACGTGGGCCATGGAATTCATTTCAAGTCCAGAGCATCTTGGTCTGCCGCTTGATCGCCTGTATTTTACGGTATTTACCGATGATGATGAAGCTGCCGAGATTTGGCGTTCGCTGGGTGTTGCCGAGGATCATATTTCTCGTTTGGGCGAGGAGGACAACTTCTGGGCAGCCGGTCCAACGGGTCCATGTGGCCCTTGTTCTGAGATTTACTTCGATCAAGGTCCTGAGTTTTCCGGCGAGAAGCCCGGTGATGATGGGGACCGCTACCTTGAATTTTGGAATCTCGTCTTTACGCAATACGATCGGCAAGAAGACGGTTCGATGCCGGAGCTCCCGCACCGTAACATTGATACCGGCATGGGCCTTGAACGTATTGCCGCCATCATGCAGCATGCGGGTTCCAACTATGAGGGCGATATCATGACGTCTCTCATTGAGCTTGGTGAGAAGCTTTCGGGCAAGCACTATCAAGTTGGAAACGAAGAGGTTGACCGTAGCCTTCGTATTTTGGCCGACCACAGCCGTGCGGTGTCATTTATGATTGGCGATGGAATTCTGCCCGGAAACGAAGGTCGCAGCTATATCTTACGACGGCTCCTCCGCCGTGCGGTGTACCATGGCCGTCTTGTGGGTATCCAGAAAACATTTATGGCTCAATATGCGGATGAGGTCGTGCGCCTGCTTGGAGATGCATATCCTGAACTTGTTGAGAAACGCGCACTTATTGAAGGCATTTTGACGGCAGAAGAAGAGCGATTTGGTACAACGCTTGAAGCTGGTGAGTCCAAACTGGAAGATGAGCTGAAAAAGCTTACCGGAGATGAGTGTCTTTCCGGAGACGTGGCCTTCCTGCTTCATGACACCTATGGTTTTCCCATTGATCTTACGCGCGAGATTGCGGCTCGTGCGGGACATGTCGTTAATGAGGCGCAGTTTGACGCCGCAATGGCAGAGCAAAAGCAGCGCGCGCGTGCAAATGCCAATCGCGATGCGTGGGGCAAAGCGCAGTCCGTGTGGGTGGCGCTCTCCGATCGCCTTGACGAAACGGCCTTTGACGGTTATGACCACAATGAACTGGAAGGCTGTAGGGTTGTCGCTTTGGTAAAAGACGGACAAGAAGTTGATTGTGCGGCCGCGGGCGATGAGGTTGAGGTAGTGCTTGATCGTACACCATTCTATGCGGAGATGGGCGGTCAGGTAGGGGATACCGGTACGCTTTCGGCGGATAATCTTTTTGTCCAAGTAAGTGACACAAAGCACAAGGAAGGCAACCTTACCTCTCATGTGGGGCAGGTAGAAGAGGGAGTGCTTCATACCGGTGATGTCCTGGTGGCTACGATTGATGCCGGCCGCCGCGAGCTTATCCGCCGCAACCACACCGCAACGCACCTTCTTGATGCGGCTCTCAAACTGATACTTGGCTCCCATGTGAATCAGGCAGGATCGCTTGTTGCCCCTGATCGTCTGCGGTTTGATTTTACGCATTTTGAAGCGCTCACTTCAGACGAGCTTGCCCGCATTGAGGGAATGGTTAATGCCGAGATTTTTGCTGCCAAACCTGTTGTCACTCAGATCATGAACATCGATGAAGCCAAAGCTGCAGGTGCAGTGGCACTTTTTGGCGAGAAGTACGGCGATGTGGTCCGCGTTGTTTCGGTGGGAGCGGAAGACCATCCGTTTTCTCGGGAACTTTGCGGTGGAACCCATGCGAAAAACACCGCTGAACTTGGTCTTTTTAAGATCGTATCCGAGAGTTCCGTTGGTGCGAACTCCCGCCGTATCGAGGCGGTAACCTCGATGGGTGCTATCAGCTATGTAGATGAGCGTCTTGTCCAGCTTGATATGGTTGCACATGGTTTAAAGGTTCGCCCCGAAGCGGTGGCTGCCCGCGTTGAACAGCTGCAAAGCGATCTTCGTGAGGCACATAAAAAAGCAGAGGCGGCAACGGTTGGCGCCGGTTCAAACCGGATAGCGGAAGCGCTGCATAATGCCCATGAGCTTGATGGTTATCGCTGCGTCATTACAAGGCTTGACGATCTTTCCGGCAAAGATCTGCGTTCCGTTTGGGACGGAATACGAGATGCCTCAGACGGCCATCCCGTGGCGTGCGTTATCGCATCCGTAACGTCCGATAAAAAAGTCGCTCTTCTCGCGGGGGCAACGGATACGGCAGTGACCGCAGGCTTTAGCGCCGGCGCTCTTATCAAAGATATTGCCGGCTTGGTGGGAGGTCGCGGCGGCGGTCGTCCAAACATGGCTCAGGCCGGAGGCGTTGATATCTCGGGTATTGATGCGGCACTTGAGGCGGCAAAACAAAAGCTCGGAATATAGGCTCATGCGGGTCTTGGCGTTGGATATCGGGGATGCGCGAGTCGGGATTGCGGTAAGCGATCCCGATGGTCGTATTGCATCTCCGGTATGCGTACTTCCGGCTCAAGAGGTCTTCTCGTATGCGCGTTCTTTTAGATTGGTGCTTGAAGATTGGGAGCCTGAGCTTTTGGTGTGTGGAAAACCCCTTACACTTTCGGGAGAAGAGGGACCTCAGGCGCAAAAAATCATAGAACAGGCAAAAAAAATTGCCGACCAGACGGGTCTTCCAGTAGAATTAACCGATGAAAGATTGTCTTCTTCAGAGGCTAAACGAATCTTACGGGCACAAGGGCTCAGCGAGAAGACCATGCGGGGCAAAGTTGATATGGTGGCTGCATCACTGTTTTTACAAGCTTGGCTTGATCGCAGCGCGACTGAGGGAGAATAAATGGCAATTGAGCCTGAAACCGATACATCTTTTGTTGGTGGGACACACTTTAAAGAGGGCAAAGAGGCCCCAAAAGCTTCAGAGGAGCCCCCCGAAGAGCTTGCTGTAGAGAAAGAATCGCTGCAGGATACTACAGAGGTAAGATCCGAGCTGGAAACCACACGGGCAAAATCTCCCTTGAAGATGGCGCATATTTCAACTCGGAGTGTCGCTGCCACTAAAAGAGCGGCTCGCGGAGCCATCAATCACCGAAATAAGCAGGCGCGTCGTCGGTCGAGGGTATTTATGGCTCTGCTTACGCTGGCACTTATCGTAGCGGCCGCAGGTATTTTTATCTTTGTGGTTATTCCAAAAATCACCGATGCCGTCAATCCAACACAGACCATAACAAACGGAGAAGAGGTAACCGTAACAATTCCTGACGGAGCGGGTGCGTCTGCCGTTGCGGATATCCTGTACAAGAATAAAGTCATTGCAAACAAAGCTGAATTTCTTGCGCAACTGAAAAAGCAACAGGCAGATCAGACTATTAAAAGCGGTACGTATAAGATTGTTACCGGTATGACGCCGGCAGAGATTATACGTTTGTTGTCCGAGGGACCAAACGTTGCCGCTGAGGGCTTGGTCATTCCTGAAGGATACACCGTTTCGCAGGTAGCAGAAGCTGTCGAGAAGTACTACGGTATCTCGAAGGACGACTTTATGGCTCAAGCCAAAGCATCAAACTACGTAGATGACTATCCGTTTTTACAGGATGCCGTCAACGCCAATGATTCACTTGAGGGATATCTCTTCCCAAAGACGTATAACCTTGACGGCACTCCTGATGCCAACAGCGTCATTCGCGCCATGCTTGACCAGTATGAGCAAGAGATTGAGGACGTTAATTTTGATGCGGCTCGGATCAACTTAAAAGCTCGCTACGGTCTTGACTTCACCGATCAGCAAATCCTTACGGTAGCATCAATCATTGAGAAAGAAGCCTCAAATCAAGAAGACAGGGGAAATGTCTCATCGGTTCTGTATAACCGTATGTCGCAGGATATGCCCCTGCAAAGTGATACAACACTGGCGTACTCACTTGGCCGTGAGGCAACTGCCGATGAGCTGCAAAGCATGACGGACGATCCATACAATACCTACGCTCATGACGGACTTCCGCCCACACCCATCTGCTCGCCGGGACTCAATTCAATCAAAGCGGCTCTTGAGCCCAATACAACGGAGTATCTGTATTTCTGGATTACCAAAAATGAGCACGTATTCTCAAAAACCTACGATGAGCACCTTGAGGCAATTCAAAATTCAAAGGACAAAGCATAGAGCCATGAGGATCTTTTCTGCGTCGGCATATGTTGCATCGGTTGATCGCATCGACGTTAATGCACTGGTGGATATGGGGATTAAGCTCGTTCTTCTCGATCGAGATAATACCTGTGTACCAAGAGATGCCAAGGTGGCTCCCAAAGATGTCTGTTCTTGGTTTGAGTATGCGCAATCAAAAGGATTGACGCTTTGTCTTGTCTCCAACAACATCCATCTTGATCAGGTGCAGAGAAGTGCGCGCGAACTTGGAATTGACGGTGTTGGCTGTGCCTTAAAGCCTCTTCCTACTGCAGTTTTTGCGGCACTTCGGCGTTTTGGCGTCAAAAAACATGAGACCGTTCTCATTGGGGATCAACTTTTTACCGACATTGCGGCAGGGAATTTGGCCGGTATCAAAACAATTCTCGTGCGCCCACAATCGGAAGTTGATCTTTGGTATACGAAGCTTTTGCGTCATGTGGAGCGTATTGTTTTGGGCCATGTAAAATTTGAAGGGGAAGAATAAACCCCAATAGAGTTCACCGGACGTTGCCGCCAGATGATACACTTTTCTTGATTGTCTGGAGGGATTTTGAAGTTTGACGACACAAGATATATCGTTCATGAGGGCTGTGACCATATTTTCTTTGTAGGATTTTTGGGTGCAGGCAAGTCAACTTTGGC